>Ga0213875_10000189_pt1 | contig 63108 bp, 73 predicted proteins | sample BarmaccomBMRX_R8_FD_160105 | JGI IMG/M metagenome (GOLD analysis project Ga0213875, IMG submission 160105) | Root-associated microbial communities from Barbacenia macrantha in rupestrian grasslands, the National Park of Serra do Cipo, Brazil - RX_R8 | ecosystem: Host-associated > Plants > Roots...
TCTTCAACAAGCTCAAACATTTCCGCCACGTCGCCACCCGCTACGACCGGCGTGCCGCCTATTTCCTGGCTGCCCTTCATCTCGCCAGCGCTATGATCTGGATGTCCTAATTGTCGATTCGTCCTAGTGCTGAGGCCGGTTTACGGCGCGAGTGCGGCCGGTTTTTCTAACCGAAAGCCTGACTTATCCCTTCTTCTCCCACCCCGTGCCGGTCTGCTGCCAATAGGTGAGTGTGTGGCCGGCGGCGCGGGCGCGGCGCCAGCGGCTGCGCGCTGCTTCGACCGCCGCTTCGTCATTGCCGTCGAACAGATCGGCGCAGCGTGCGAACCCGGACAAATCCTCGGCTTCTATCCCGTCGGTCAGCACCAGCATCGTCGCGGCGTTGGGATTGTCGTCCCCCTGACTGAGCCAGATTGGCTGGCTCGCGGCACTACCGTCGCGCGCGGAACCGTGCGGCAGAAAGCTCGCCTCGTCATAGGTCCACAGCACCGCATTGAGGTACTCGACGCGCTCGGCCGAGCCGGCGCGGACCACGATCCGGTGGCCCTGGCCGAGGGCCCGTTCAAGCAGGCGCGGCAAGGCGCGTTCGAGCGGCGTCGACAGCAGATGGTAGAAGCCGATATCGGTCATCGCCGCCGGCGCGATCACCCGGGCTCGTAATTGTCGGCGACGAAGCGGTCGAGCAGGCGGACGCCGAACCCGGTAGCGCCCTTCGGCACCGTCGGAGCATCCTTTTTCGACCATGCGACCCCGGCGATGTCGAGATGCGCCCACGGGACGCCATTGACGAAACGCTGCAGAAACTGCGCGCCGATGATGCTGCCGCCGGCGCGCCCGCCGCCGATATTCTTCACGTCGGCGGCATCGCTGTCGATCTGGCGGTCATAGGAGTCGCCGAGCGGCATGCGCCACAGCCGCTCCCCGCTCGCCTTGCCGGCCGCGATCAGCCGGTCGGCAAGCTCGTCGTTATTGGAAAACAGGCCGGCCTGCTCGTTGCCGAGCGCGACGATAATGGCGCCGGTCAGGGTCGCCAGGTCGACCATCAGGCGCGGTTTGAAGCGGTCCTGGCAGTACCACAGCGCGTCGGCCAGCACGAGCCGGCCTTCGGCGTCGGTATTCAAGACTTCAATGGTCTGCCCCGACATCGAGGTCACGATGTCGCCCGGACGCTGGGCCGTCCCCGAGGGCATGTTCTCGGTCAATCCGACGATGCCGACCGCATTCACCTTGGCCTTGCGCGCCGCCAGCAATCGCATCAGGCCGATCACGGCGGCCGAGCCGGCCATGTCCCACTTCATGTCTTCCATGCCGGCGGCCGGCTTGATCGAGATGCCGCCGGTGTCGAAGGTGACCCCCTTGCCGATGAAGGCGAGCGGTGCGTTGGCCGCATCCTGGCGGCCACTATCACCCGCCCCGGACCATTGCATGACCACGAGCCGCGGCGGCCGCGCACTGCCCTGACCGACCCCGAGCAGCGCGCCCATGCCGAGCTTCCTCATGTCGGCTTCGTCGAGGATCTCGACCGCGACGCCGAACTGTTCAAGCGTCGCGGCCTGTGCCGCCAGGGTTTCCGGGTAGATCACATTCGCCGGCTCGGCCACCAGATCGCGGGCGAAAGACACAGCCTGCGCCGCTTTTTCCAGCGGCTCATAGGCGCGGCGCGCCGCCTGCGCATTGGTGACCGCCATCCTCAGCTCGGTCAGCGAGGGCCGTTGCTCGGGCTTCTGCTTCGTGCGGTACTTGTCGAAACGATACGATCTGAGCTCGGCGCCGTAGGCAATGCGGGCCGCGGCCTCGGTGGCTTCGATCGCCACGCCGTCACCGAACTCGACCATGACGGTCGCCTCGCTCTCGCCAGAGGCGTTCAGATGCGCGGCCAGCTTGCCGCCGAGGTCTTGCAGCGAACGCGCCGCAACCGATTCGGGCTTGCCGAGCCCGACCAGGACGATGCGAGTCAGGGGCAGGCTCGGCGGGCCGACGATCGGCAGCAATTCGTCCTTCTTGCCGCGAAATCGCGGCGATGCGGCAAGCGCCCGGGTCACCGCGCCGCCGGACGCCTCATCGAGACGCCGCGCCGCCGGGCTTGGCACTCCCTCCTCCCATATCCCCGCCACGACCGCGCCGGATCGCGGCTGCTCGGGCTCGGCAAAGCTGATCTTCATCGGGAGAACCCTGCTCGGTGATGGGGGCTCGGGGATCGGGGCGCGATAAACGCATGCTTGATACGTGTCAACGCCGCAATCGGCGGCCCGCTCTCAACCCCGCGGCTGCGTCCGAAATGCTGTGGCCGCACCGTAGCTGCCCTCCTATGATCCGCCGCCGATGACCGGTCTCACCCAATATATCCTGCGGCAATGCTTCGGCGTGATGGTGTTTGTTACGGCCGCGCTCAGCGCGGCGATTTGGCTGGCGCAATCGCTGCGGCTAATCGATCTGATCGTCAATCGCGGCCTGTCGATCGAGGTTTTCCTATATCTCGCGCTGCTGATCCTGCCGCGGTTTTTGGAGATCGTACTGCCGATCGGCGTCTTCATTGCCGTGCTGTTCATCTTCAATCGCCTGGCGGGCGAAAGCGAACTCGTGGTGATGCGAGCCGCCGGCCTCAGCCCGTTTGCGCTGGCCAAACCGGTATTGATCCTGGCCGGTATTGCCGCCGCGCTGCTGTTTTCGCTCTCGGCTTATTTCCTCCCGGTCTCCAATCGCGCGTTCAAGGATCTGCAATTCGAGATCCGCAACCGCTTCGTCGCCAGCCTGCTCCAGGAAGGCACCTTCACGACGATCTCCGACAAGCTGACGATCTATATTCAAAGCCGCAATCAGCGCGGCGAGGTCGTCGGCCTGCTGATTAACGACAGCCGCGACCCCCAGCGGCCCGTGACGATCCTCGCCGAGCGCGGCGCTTTCGCCGACATAGCGGGAGGCTCGCGGATCATTATGGTCAATGGCAACCGGCAGCAATATGACGAGCAGACCAAGAAACTTTCGGTGCTGACCTTCGACCGCTACACGCTGGATCTCGACACCCTGCGCGATGCCCCGGAGGTCCGTTTCCGAGAGGCGCCGGAGCGTTTCCTCGGCGAACTGCTGTTTCCGGATCCCAATCTCGACGACCTGACCCGCCGCACCTTTCTCGCAGAAGCGCATCAGCGACTGGTCGTCCCCCTCTCGGCGTTTGCGTTCGCGATCATGCCCTTGGCTTGCCTGATTCCCGGGCAGCTCAACCGCCGCGGCCAGTTGACGCGCGTGCTGCTGGCGGTACTGCTGGCGTTCGTTTTCCAAGCCCTGGATGTCGGCACGAAGAACCTGACCAATCGCTATTCCGCCGCCATCCCGCTGATGTACCTGACCAACCTCTTGCCGTTCGTGCTCGGCTTTGGAATTCTGCTCGGCGGCGGCATAAAGCTGTTTGGATGGCGGCGGCCGTTCCCGGCCGTCCCCGCCCTGCGGTGACCACCCGGCGGTCGGGGAGAGCGGGTTCGGTGCATCTGGCGAAAACGCTCTCTGCTTATATCGCCCGCCAGTTCTTCGGGTGGTTCTGCGGCGTCTTTGCGGCGATGCTGATCATCACCTTTCTGCTCGACTATATCGAGCTGATCCGCCGCGGCGGCAGCCGCCTTCAGGCAACGTTATGGGTCCTGTTCGAAATGGCGGCTCTGAAACTGCCGCACACCGCCCAGGAGGTGATGCCGTTCGCGATACTGTTCGGCACGATGCTCGCCTTCTGGCGGCTGACGCGGAGCAATGAGCTCGTAGTAGCCCGCGCCGCCGGCGTGTCGGTCTGGCAGTTCATGAGCCCGGCGGTGCTGGTGGCGCTGCTCGTCGGCATCGTTGCGGTCACCGTGTTCAATCCTGTGGCGTCGGCGATGGAGGCCAGTTATGAGCGGCTTGATGCGCGGGTGTTGCGGCAGGGCTCCGATCAGCTGACCCTGTCGAATGCTGGGTTGTGGCTGCGCCAAAGCAATGACCATGGCGGCCAGGTCGTCATTCATGCCGACCGGCTGGCCCCGCAGGAGCTCACTCTGGATACGGTAACCCTGTTCTTTTTCGACGCTGCCAGCCGGTTCACCTCCCGCGCCGAGGCGCGTACGGCGCGGCTTGAGGGTGGGGAGTGGATCGTTGAAGACGGCACCCGCTGGTATTCGGGCGAGCCGCCGGCCCCTTTTGCCGAATTGCGATTACCGACCAATTTGACCGCGCGCAAAATAGAGGAGAGCTTCGCCTCGCCGGACACGATGTCGTTCTGGGACCTGCCCGGCTATATCGATTTGTTGGAACAATCCGGCTTTTCGGCACAGCGCCATCGGTTGCACTTCAACGTGCTGCTGGCCCGACCTTTCCTGTTCTGCGCCATGGTGTTGGTCGCCGCGACGTTCAGCCTGCGCATGCAGCGGCGCGGCGGCGCGACCATGATGATCGTCGGGGGGGTGGCCAGCGGCTTCCTGTTGTATTTCGTCTCGGACATCGTGTTTGCGCTCGGCCTTTCGGCAAAGCTGCCGGTCATGCTCGCCGCCTGGACGCCGACCGGGGTGAGCCTGATTTTCGGCACTTCGATGCTGCTTCATCTCGAAGACGGATGAGGGGAACGCATCGGCACTCGCCTTTGAACCGGGTTTTTGCGTCCACCCGGGTTGACCAAAAGTTCCTGGAGGCGGACAAAACGTTATGACGGGCTTCCCCCACCCGGAATGCAGCCGATGATCGCTCGTGCCTGCGGGCTGCTTGTCGGCGCCGTCATATTGCTGTGGTTCCTGGCCGGACCGGCTGCCGCCGATTTCGGGACCCTGAGCGGGAACGGCCAAAAGCAGGACAAGAACGCCCCGGTCGTCTTCCAGGCCGACGAGGTCGAGTACGACGACCAGCTGGCTCTTGTGGTGGCGAAAGGGCACGTCGAGATCTCGCAAGGGGGCGAGATCCTGCTCGCCGACACGGTCAGCTACAATCAGCGCAGCGATACGGTAACGGCATCGGGCAATGTCAGCCTGCTGCAGCCCAGCGGCGAAATCCTTTTCGCCGATTTCATGGAGCTGCGGGACTCCATGAACAACGCCTTCGCCAAGAATGTTCGCATGCTGCTGACCGACCGCTCGCGGCTGGCCGCAAACACGGCGCGGCGGGTGAACGGCAACCGGATCGAACTGCGACGCGGCGTTTATTCCGCTTGCGACCTGTGCAAAAACGACCCGAGCGCCCCGCCCGCCTGGCAGCTGAAAGCGCGGGAGATCAGCGACGACCGGGAATACAAGATTGTCGAGTTCCGCGACGCCACGATGGAAATCGACGGTTGGCCGATATTCTATACCCCGTATATTTCGGAGCCGGATCCTTCGGTAAAGCGGGCAAGCGGTTTCCTGCCGATCACGCTGGGCAGTTCAAGCACGGTCGGCGCGCATGTGACGATCCCGTACTACTGGGTTCTCGGGCCGGACAAGGACATCACCCTGGCCCCCCGCTTCACCTCGGGTGCCGGCGAGCTGTTGGCTGCCGAATACCGCGAGCGCTTCAGCAATGGCCAGCTCGACGGCGTCGCCAGCATCAACCACAGCAATGTCGGGTCTGAGGGCGACGAGAACACGGGCAGCCAATGGCGCGGCCACGTCAATGCCTCGGGCGTGTGGGATTTGGACGAGACCTACCGCACCGGCTTTCAGCTGCAGCGCGTCTCCGATCAGACTTATCTGCTGCGCTTCGGGTTCGGCAATCCGCTGCTGAATTCGATGATCAGCCGGGCCTATCTGGAAGGGTTTCACCCCCAGGGTTCGACCGACGTCGATGCCTACCTCTTCCAGCCGCTGACGCCGGGCCTCGGCGATTCGACGCAGCCGATCGTGCTGCCGGTCGCCAACCGCAATTGGGAAAGCCGGCCCGACGATTGGGGAGGCCGCTGGAACCTGAACGCCAATCTGCTCGACATCGTTCGCGAAGTCGGCACTCAGACCCGCCGCGTTTCGCTCGGCAGCGAATACGACAAGTCCTTTCGCGATGGAATCGGCGGCGAATACAAGCTGATCGCGAGTCTTCGCGGCGACGGCTACTCGGTCGACGACCTCAGTCAGAAATCGAACCCCGACCTGCCGACGGCTTATTTCCCGGTCAACGGCGCCGCGCCGGCCGAGCGCATCGGCTACAATTTCGTGACCGGCCGTGCTTTTCCGCAGGTCGGCGCGCAATGGGACTACCCTCTCGTGCGGCGCGGCGAGGAATTCACCGAACTGGTCGAGCCAATTGCAGCGACCTTTCTCGCGCCCAGCGGCGGCAACCAGTGGCGCATCCCCGACGAAGACAGCCTTGGCTACCAGTTTAGGGATTCCGACCTGTTCCGGCCCGATCGGCTCGCAGGGTACGACGTGCTCGATACCGGGCAGCGCGTCGATTATGGGTTAAAGGCCGGCCTCTACGCCAGGGATGGCGGCAGCTACCGCGTGCTTATCGGCCAAAGCCTGCGGGCCGAGCGGAACCCGTTCATGCCGCCGGGCTCGGGTGCGGAACAGCGCCTTTCCGACGTCGTCGGACGTGTGGTCCTGGCGCCCAGCAGCTATCTCGACCTGATCTACCGGTTCAGGCTCGACAAGGCTACGCTCAGCAACCACAGCAGCGAGATCGGGATCAGCGCCGGGCCGCAGAGTCTCAAGCTTGGCGCCAATTACCTGCTGATCCCCGCCGAGCAGCCGAGCCAAGTCGTGACCCTCCCCGGCACCAGCGAGACCATTCTCTACGGTAAGCGGGAGCAGCTGTCGTTCACCGCGACCGCGCAGATGACCCGATACTGGAGCCTGATCGGCAGCGAGACCATCAACCTGACCAATTCGAGCAACCTGGTTAATGGGGTTGCGACCCCACAGTCGGACAGCACCAGCCTCACCGCGAACCTCTCCGCAGTCTATCAGGACGAGTGCATGGCCTTCATCGCCTCGCTGACGCAATCCGGCATTCGCAGCGGCGATGTCACCCCCGGCATTTCGGTCCTGTTCAGCGTTGTCTTCAAGAATCTGGGCGAGATCGGGGGCAACGTGTTCTCGATGAGCGGCACCAACGGATAAGACCACCAACGGACAAGACCACCAACGGACAAGACCATTGTGCGGTTGCGCCCGCGACCATCCGATCGTAAACCCTGCTGTGCTGATTAACGCGAAGTCCTGGGCTGGTGTCGATGAGAGTGTACCGCGGCTTATACATCCTGCTGCTCGGCTTGGCCGCTCTTTGGGCCGCATCGCCGGCCGAGGCGGCGCGGCGGGTCAAGCCGCCGGCGTCCGCCCAGGGACAGACAACGCCCGTTCCACAAGGCCCGATCGGTGAGACCCGCATCGCCGCGGTCGTGAACGACGAGGTGATCTCGGTCTGGGACCTGATCTCGCGGATCAAGATGGTGATGATTTCGTCCAACCTGCCTGACAGCCCGGAAACCCGCAAGCGCGTCGCCAGCCAGGTCCTGCGCACGCTGGTCGACGAGAAGCTGCAATTGCAGGAGGCCAAACGCCAGAACGTGACCGCGACGGATGACGAGATCGAGAAGGCGGTCCGCCAGATCGAGAAGCAGAACAATATGCAGCCGGGCCAACTCGACGCCTTTCTGAAGGCGCGCGCAATCGACAAAAGCGCGCTGGTCGACCAGTTGACCGCCTCGATCGTGTGGACCAAGCTGGTGCGGCGCGAGGCGGCGCAGACCAACGAGATTTCCGACGAGGAAATCGACGATGCGATGAAGCGCCTGAAAGAACATGCCAGCGAGCCGCAGAGCCGTGTTGCCGAGATTTTCCTGGCGGTCGACAACCCGGCGCAGGACGAGGAGATCCGGCGTCTCGCCGAAAAGCTGACCGACCAGATGCGGCACGGCGCCCGTTTTTCAGCGGTGGCCCAGCAATTCTCGCAATCGGCAACCGCCGCGGTGGGCGGCGATATCGGCTGGGTCCGCCCCGACCAGCTCAGCCCCGATCTCGGCAAGGCTGTATCCGGCCTGAAGCCGGGCGAGCTTTCGGCGCCGATCCGCACCGGCGGCGGCTATTACCTGCTGCTCGTACTGGACCGCCGCACCGGCAATTCGGGTGGCGAGCAGGAACAAGTCCTCAACATCGTTCAGGTGGTCTTTCCATTGCAGCAGCATCCGACCGAGGCGATGAAGCGGGCTGCGCTGGCGGAGGCCGAGAGTGTTCGCTCGGCGGCGAACAGCTGCCCGGAGATGCTGAAGATCGGCAAGGAGAAGGCGCCGCAGCTATCGAGCGAGGGTAAGATTCGGGTCGGCGAGATCTCGCCGGAGATGCGCAACCTGGTGCTGAACCTGCCGGTCGGCAAGGCCTCGGAACCGATCGTCCAGAAGAACGGCATCGGGGTCATCATGGTGTGCGACAAGGCCCAGACGACGGCGGGCCTGCCAAGCCGCGACGAAGTCGGCGAAATGCTGCTGCGCCAGCGTCTCGATACGTTGGCGCGCCGCTATATCCGCGATCTGCGGCGCAACGCCTTCGTCGATGTAAGGGTGTGATCGCATGACCCGCGCGCTCGCCCTGACAATGGGCGAGCCGGCCGGGATCGGTGGCGAGATCGCGCTGAAGGCGTGGCTGCGCCGCGCCGATGGGGTGCCGCCGTTCTACCTGATCGATGCGCCCGAGCGCCTGAGGACCATTGCCGGGAGGCACGGCTGGCCGGTACCCGTGTGCCCGATTGACGCGCCGGAATGCGCCGCCGCAGCTTTCCCCCGGGCGTTGCCGGTACGGCCGATCGAAGGTCCGCCGCGGGCCGCACCCGGCCGGCCCGATCCGGCCGATATGCCGCTGGTTGTAGGCGCGATCGCGACAGCGGTCGGCGATGTCCGTGATGGCCGCGCCGCCGCCATGGTCACCAACCCGATCAACAAGGATGCCCTGTACCGCGCCGGGTTCCGCCATCCCGGGCACACCGAATATCTGGCCGAACTGGCCGGCGGCGCGATTCCGGTCATGATGCTGGTCTGTCCCGAGCTGCGGGTCGTACCGGTGACGATCCACCTTGCGTTGCGGCACGCGATCGAGAGGCTGTCGAGCGATGGAATCGTTGCCGCCGGACGAATCACGCATGCTGCCCTGCGGCGGGATTTCGGCATCGGCGCGCCGGTGCTGGCGGTCGCCGGCCTCAACCCGCATGCCGGCGAAGCCGGCAGTCTTGGCCGCGAGGACATCGAGATCGTCGCCCCGGCGGTGGCCGCGCTGCGGGCCGAAGGCATCGATACGCGCGGCCCCCTCGCTGCGGACACGATGTTCCACGCCGAGGCCAGGCATTCCTATGATGCGGCGCTGTGCATGTACCACGACCAGGCCTTGATCCCGATCAAGACGATCGATTTCGACGGCGGGGTCAATGTCACGCTCGGTCTGCCCTTTGTGCGCACCTCGCCGGATCATGGCACTGCCTTCGCGATCGCCGGACAAGGGATCGCGCGCGAGCACAGCCTGGTGGCGGCGCTTCGGCTGGCGGCCGGTATGGCCGCGCGTCGGCAGGTCGCTTTACAGGGATCGTGACGTTACGGCCGAACTCCCGCCGCTGCGCGAGATCATCGCCCGACACGGTATCGCGGCGCGCCGCAGCCTCGGCCAGAATTTCCTTTTGGACCTCAACCTGACCGGCCGGATTGCGCGTGCCGCCGGGCCGCTCGAAGGCACCGACGTGGTCGAGATCGGCGCGGGTCCGGGCGGACTGACCCGCGCGCTGCTGGCCGCCGGGGCACGGCGGGTCGTCGCGATCGAACGCGACCCGCGATGTCTCGCGGCGTTGACCGAGTTGGCCGAGGCTTACCCCGGGCGGCTCGACCTCGTCGCGGCAGACGCATTGGCGCTCGACCCGGTCGAGCTCGCGGCACCGCCGCGCAAGATCGTCGCCAACCTGCCCTACAACATCGCTACTGCGTTGCTGCTCGGCTGGCTCGACCATATTCAGGCCTATCAAAGCCTGACATTGATGTTCCAGCGCGAGGTTGCCGAGCGTCTCGTCGCCACCCCCCGCGGCAAGGCCTACGGCCGTCTTTCGGTCATGCTTCAGTGGCTGACCGAGCCGCGCCTGCTGTTTGACATACCGCCGCGCGCCTTCACGCCGGCGCCGAAGGTCACCTCGACAGTCGTGCTACTGACGCCGCGCCCACAACCCCTGGCGCCGGCGTCGAAGCAGCATTTGGAACGAGTCACCGCCGCCGCCTTCGGCCAGCGCCGCAAGATGCTGCGCGCCAGCTTGCGATCGCTCGGGGTAGCGGCCGAGCCGCTGCTCGAGCGCGCCGGCATTCCGCCGACCGCACGGGCCGAGGAATTATCGGTCGCCGCCTTCTGCACCCTGGCACGCGCCCTCGATGCCGCGCGCGAAATGGACAATGGAGAGAGGGATGTCGCCAAAGATGGCGCGCGCGCGGCAGGCTGTTGCTAACCTCGTCGTGAGGCGGCCCGTGACGGCCCTATCCTGCCGTACCGAGCATCGGATGCCGCTGGCCCGAATCGCGATCGGGATCGCCGCAATACTTGCCGGATCGCTCACGGCGGTGGCGGTGCGCGCCGCCCCGGCGGTCGAGGCCGAGCACGGCATGGTGGTATCGGCGCAACACGAGGCGAGCGCTGCCGGACTGCGCATCCTTGAGGCCGGCGGCAACGCCGTCGATGCCGCGGTTGCGGTCGCCTATGCGCTGGCCGTTGTCGATCCGTGCTGCGGCAATATCGGCGGCGGCGGCTACATGGTCATCCACCTCGCCGGAACCAGCGAGAACGAGGCCGACAAATTCATCGACTTCCGCGAGACCGCGCCGCAGGCGGCGGCTGCCGGGATGTATCTCGACCCGGCCGGGAAGCCGCTGCCGGATCGCAGTCTTTATGGCTGGGGCGCCGTCGGCGTGCCCGGTACGGTGCTCGGCCTCGAGCACGCCCGGAGCGCCTACGGTCGTTTGGCGCGCGACGCGGTCATGGCGCCGGCCATCGCGCTGGCGCATGACGGCTTCGTGCTCGGACCGGCCGATGCGGCATTGCTGAACGAGAAAAGCGAGCGGCTGTCGCAGGATCCCGCCGCCGCCCGAGTTTTCCTGCCGCCCGGCGGCGGCAGCTGGTCGGCCGGGGACCGCCTGCTCCAGCCGGATTTTGCCGAGACCTTGGCCTTGATCGCGAGGCAAGGTTCTGATGCCTTTTATCGCGGCCCGATCGCCGCCGCACTCGCCGAAGCAAGCGCCGCCGGCGGCGGCATCCTGACCGCCCAGGACCTCGCCGGTTACCGGGTCGTCGACGCGCCGCCGGTGACTTGCCGCTATCGCGGCGCGGTAATCGTATCGAGCGCGCCGTCGAGTGCCGGCGGCACGATCCTGTGCGAACTTCTCGGCATACTCGAAGCCTGGGACATCAGGGGATTGGGGTTCCGCTCGCCGGCCTCGATCCATCTCCTGGTCGAGGCGATGCGGCATGCCTATCTCGACCGCAACACCTATCTCGGCGACCCCGCCTTCGTCGGCAACCCGCTCGAATTCCTGCTGTCTCCGGCGCATGCGGCGGCGATCCGAGCCGCCATCGCGCCGGACCAGGCGACGGCCTCGGCAAGTCTGCGCGCCGGCACGCCGCCGCACGAGCGCTCCGAAACCACGCATTTCTCGGTGGTCGACCGCGACGGCAACGCGGTCGCGCTGACCTATACGCTGAACGGCAATTTCGGCGCCGGCGTCATGGCCCCCGGCACCGGCTTCTTGCTCAACGACGAGATGGACGATTTCTCGGTCAAGCCCGGCGCTCCCAACCTGTTCGGCCTCGTGCAAAGCGAGCGCAATGCAATCGCGCCCGGCAAGCGCCCCTTATCTTCGATAGCGCCGACCCTGGTCGAGCGCGACGGCCGGCTCGCCCTCGTCCTCGGCAGCCCCGGCGGCTCCCGGATCATCACCAGCGTGCTCGAAACCGTTATGAACGTGCTCGATTACGACATGAGCCCGCAAGCGGCGGTCGAGGCCCCGCGGGTGCACCAGCAATGGCTGCCCGATACGGTGTTTTACGAGCGCGCCGGCCTGTCGTCCGACACGATCGCCGAGCTGACCCGGATGGGCTATACCCTCGCCGAGCGGGCGCCGTGGGGCGCCGTCGAGCTGATCGCGATCGGCCCGGACGGGCACCTCACCGGCGCCAGCGACCCGCGACGGCCGGCGGGAGCGGCGGTGGGCTACTGAGCCCAGCTCTCGTGACTCGCCCGCGGCGGGCATGGCACAATCCTGCGAGCCCGCGACGCATAGGGAGGGACGGATCATGCCGGATGTGCTGGAGAAACCCGCCGCCGATCTCGGGACCGTGCAGGACCAATTCTTTACGCTGCGCGATTTCCGCCTCCAGAACGGCACGGTGATGCCGGAAGCGACGATCGTCTACGAGACTTACGGCAAGCTCGCGCCGCACGGCCGCAACGCGGTGCTGATCACGCATGGCTACACCGGCAGCCATCATGCCGCCGGCCGCAACCCGGCGAACCGCAACCAGCCCGGCTCCTGGGACGGACTGATCGGGCCGGGCAAGGCGATCGACACCGACCGGCTGTTCGTGGTCGCGTCGAACATGCTGGGCTCGTCCTTCGGCTCAACCAACGCCGCCAGCACCAACCCGGAGACCGGGCAGCCCTATGGCCCCGATTTCCCGGCGATCACGGTGCGCGACATCGTCGAGGCGCAGAAAGCCTTGCTCGATTCGCTCGGGGTCAGACACCTGGTCGCAGTCGCGGGACCCTCCTATGGCGGTTATCAGGCGTTCCAGTGGGCGGTCGCCTACCCTGATTTCATGGATGCGATCGTCCCCGTCAACACCGCGCCGCGCGCGACCAATGTCGAGCAGACCCTCGCCGAGCTGCAGGCCCGTTTTGCCACCGACCCGGAATGGAATGGCGGGCGTTACTATCAAAAAGGCGGCGCCAAGACGGTGCTGACCGAGATCCGCATCGAGACATTGAAGCGCTACGGCATCGAGGCCGCACTTGCGGCGCAATACCCGGACGCTGCTGCGCGCGACTCGGAGATCCGCAGAATTGCGGCGGAGTGGGCGCAGGGCTGGGACGCCAATTCGATGATCATCCTGCGCCGGGCCTTGCTCGGCTTCGACACGATTGCGGATTTCTCCAGGATCAAGGCCACGGTGCTGTACGTGCTGTGCCGCAGCGACCAGCTGTTTCCGCCGGCGATCGCGCCGCGGGTCATGAAGGCGCTCGCCGATGCCGGGGTAGAGGCGCGCTATGTCGAGATCGATAGCGATCTCGGGCACACTTCGAGCGGTCCCGAGCACGCCAAATGGTCGCCCGCCCTGCGCGAAGTGCTCGAGCCGCTGATCGCGCGCGCCGCCTGAAGCCGGTATTTCGGATCTACAGCGAAACCTCGAATCGAGAGCGAAAGCCGCACCGTCGAGCGCTGAGCAGTCGAGAGCGGGCGTCGAAGCCGCCCGCGAGGGTCTCTCGGAGGGCACGAACCTGGCCCACCAGGCATTCATCATCTACTGTGTTCCCGATCGGCCTGTCGCCGAAGCGGCGTGTGCTCGGCTGGAGGCGGCCGGCATCCGCTGCTGGCTTCCGCCCCGCGACATCTCGCCCGATTACGGCTGGGACGAGCAGATCGCCGCGGCTATCGGCGTCTCGCGCATCGCCGTAGCGATCTTTTCGGCCGCGGCGAACATCGCGCCAAACGTGACTGAGGAGGCTGAAGCCGCCCGCCGCGCCGGCGCCGCAATCCTGGCCCTGCGCATCGAAGACAGCGTCCCCGGCGACAAGTTGAGCGCCGCTCTCGAGGACGCCCTGTGGCATGAACTCGTGGCCGTGCCGCTCGATACCGCGCTCGACCGCCTCGTCGAGAATGCCCGACGGGTGCTGGGCGGCGCCGTAATTTTGCCAGCGATTGCCGAACCGGCATCCGCGCCCCCGCTGGGGCCCGTACTGGAGCCCCCGCCCGCGCCAGATTCGGAGCCTGACCCCGTTCACGAGCCGCCGACAACGGCGCCGCTGCCCGCCGCGATCGACATCGACGCGGCCCACGGCTCCCGGCCCGAGGAGCCCGCGCCGGAGCTGCCGCCCTTCGTTGCGGCCGCGATGCTCCGCCGCCGTAGGCTGGTGCCGATCCCGGTGCTTGCCGGGGCGGTGCTGCTGGCGATCACCGGCTTGGCGTTGGTCGGCTTGGTGCGGCAGCAACAGCAGCATGCCGCGCTCCCGTCCGCGCCGGTTCTGCAGCCGAGGCCGTCAGCTGTGCCCGCCCAGCCCGTGCCTGGCCAGCCTGCTCCAGTCCCGTCGAGGGGGGCGCCTGCCGTGACGGCGCCCCCCTCGACGGCACCGCCCCCGCCGCCGGTACGCATCCTCGCCGCGAGCCATCAGCCGGTATCATCGCTTATGTTTTCGCCGGATGGGCAGGTGCTTGCCGCTGCGGGCGGGGATCGGACGATCGGCTTGTGGGACGTCGCGAGCGGAACGGAACTACGCAGCTTGCAGGCGCATGCGGGTGCGGTTCGCACCATCGCCTTCTCGCCCGCTGGAGATTGGCTGGCCTCGGCCGGCGACGACAAGCTGATTAAGCTTTGGAAGCCGAAGGCGAGCGGCCCGGGGGATTCGGAGGACCCGGCCGGTGACGGTCAGGCGGTGCATACGCTGACCTTGACCGGCTATGCCGGTTATCCGACCTGTCTCGCTTTCGCGCCCGGCGGACTGACCCTGGCCGCCGGGACCTCGGCCGGCCGGATCGAGCTCTGGGAGACGAATACCGGGCGTAAAACGCGCAGTTTCGGAGGCTCTGCGAAGCGCATCAATGCACTCGCCTTCGCGCCGGACGGCACCTCCCTGGCGACTGGCGGGGACGACAATGCGGTGACGCTGTGGTCTGCGGCGGAGGCCCGCCCGCTGCGCGCGCTGACCGGGCATGTCAGCTTTGTCGAAGCCGTCGAGTTTACTTCCGATGGACGGCGCGTCATATCGGGCAGCCGCGACCAGACCATCAAGGTCTGGGCGGTCGTCACCGGCGCCGTGCTGCTGTCGCTGAGCTATCCCGCGCCGGTCGACACCGTCGCCGTGTCGCCCGATGGCGATACTGTGGCCGCAGCGGGACGCACAGGCGGGATCAAGCTCTGGAATTTGGTCAGCGGCCGCGAGATCGGCAGGCTCGGGGATGTCGACGTCCCGGTTGCCGCTCTCGCCTTCTCGCCGGATGGCCGGCTGCTGGCTGCGGCCGGCGCCGGCGTCGCATTGTGGAATGTTGCGAAGACGGCCGAGGCAAGCCGATGACCGATGCCGCGGCGCTGCGGCGTGCTCGCGCCTGGGGTTTGGCTTATGATCAGGCGCGACGCGGCGAGCTTTAACGGAGCGCGGCGATGAGGGCGATGGTATGCGAAGCGTTCGGCGGTCCGGAGGTGCTGGCCTCGCGCACCTTGCCCGACCCGCCGCCACCGGAACCGGGCGAGGTGCAGGTCCGCATCGGCGCACGCGGGGTTCAGTATGTCGATGTGTTGATGCTGGCCGGCAAATACCAATTCCGGCCGGAGCCGCCCTTCGTGCCTGGCAACGAAGCGGCCGGCGAGGTCATCGCCCTCGGCGAGGGCGTCTCCGGATACCGGATCGGCGACCGGGTCATGAGTCGGCACCGGCTCGGCGCATACGCTGAACGCGGCAACGCTCGAGCTGAGGACTGCGACCCCCTGCCGGAGGGCATGAGCCTCGAAGCCGCGGCTGTGTTCCGTTCCGCCTACCACACGGCCTATCACGCGCTGTTGCAGCGCGGGCGTTTGAAAACCGGGGAGACCGTGCTGATCCATGGCGCGGCGGGCGGGATCGGCCTTGCCGCGATCCAGGTCGCCAAGCTGTTCGGCGCCACTGTCATCGCCACTGCCAGCACCGAGGAGAAACGCGCCGTCTGCCGCGAGGAAGGCGCCGACCATGCGATCGATTACCGCGGCGGCTTCCGCGAGCCGGTCAAGGATTTGACCAACGGGCGCGGGGTCGACATCGTCTACGATCCGATCGGGGCGCAAGTCTTCGACGAATCGATGCGCTGTCTCGCCTGGGGCGGGCGCATCCTGATCCTGGGCTTCCTCGGCGGCGCGCCGGCGCTGGCCAAGACCAATCATCTGCTGATCAAGGGCGCCGAGGCGATCGGCGTGCGCCTCGGCGGCGTCACCGAGTTCCAGCCCGAGATCGGCCGCGCCAACATGAAGCTGCTGGTTGAGCTCGCCGGGCAAGGCAAGCTGCGGCCGCGGATTTGGCGACGTTATACGCTGGAACAGGCGCCCGAGGCCTTGCAAGCCGTGATCGATCGGGCGGTGATCGGCAAGGCGGTGCTGGTCGGCTGAGTCCTGGGGGCAAGCGCGTGCGGCTGTTCTATCAAAGCATGGGGGTGGCCAGGCGTTCCGCCACCGGTCCCTACGCCCGGAAGCTGGATGAGATTCTGAGCCGCGCCGCCGCGTCGGGCACCACGGTCGAGGTGCACGGCTTGAGCCCGGGCCGGGCGATTGCCGACCAGTACCGCTACCTCGAATACCTCGACACCGGCGAAATTCTCGACAACGGGCTGCGGGCCGAACGCGAAGGTTTTGACGCGTTCCTGATCGGCAATGTGTTCGAACCCGGGCTGCACGCCTTGCGCGAGCTGCTGAATATACCGGTGCTCGGGTTGTGCGAAGCCTCGGTACACCTAGCCTGCCTGATGGGCGCCAATTTCTCGGTTGTCAACGTCAACCCCAAATTCGCTCGCCGCGTGGCCGAGAACATCGCCGGCTACGGGCTGTCGAGCCGGCTCGTCTCGATCGATCAAATGGAGGTCGCCGGAGGCGCGGTATTCGATCGCGGGTTCGAGGACCCGGCGGTGCGCGCCGACGTGATCGGCCGCTTCGAGGCAGCGGCCCGCCGCGGCCTCGACAAAGGAGCGGATTCGGTAATTCCGGCCGGCGGCATCGTCATGACGCTGCTGGCCGATAGCGGCGTGCACCAGATCGACGGTGCGCCGGTCGTCAACGGGCTGATCGCGCTCGTCAAGGTCGGCGAACTGGCGGCGAGCCTGCGCGCACTGACCGGCGGCTTCACCAGCAAGCGGCTGACCTACGCCCCGCCCTCTGGCGCACTGCTCGACGAAATCCGCCGCGTTTACGGCGAGCAGGTCTACCCCGGCGCGCGCTGATGCCGCGGCTCGGAGACGCAGCCGACGGGTGAAAAACCGGCGCCGCGGCGCCATCTGAGAGACGGCTCAGACGGCGAGGGAGTGCGCCATGGCGCCCTTCGACAGCATCACGGAACCGACGATCGCGGCATTGGTGGATCGCTTTTACGAGAAGGCCCGGCAAGATCGGGTGATCGGGCCGCTGTTCAACCAGGCGGTCGAGGATTGGGACGACCATCTGAAGCGGCTTCATGCGTTCTGGTCGTCGGTCATGCTGACGAGCGGCCGCTACAAGGGCAATCCGATGGCGGCGCACGTCAAGCACCCGATCGAGCCGGCGTTCTTCGAGCGCTGGCTGGCGCTGTGGCATCAGACCGCACACGAAATCTTCGTGCCGCACCAGGCGGCCCGCTTTGACGAAAAGGCCGAGCGCATTGCCGAAAGCTTGAAGCTGGCCCTGTTTTTCCGCCCGGACACGTTCGGCAGCGCGAGGAAACCGGCGGCATCGGCCTGAGCCGAGACAAGCCCGCAGTGAGAACGCGAGCCGGCGAAACCCGTGGCGCCGCGGCGCTGCCGCACGGCATCGTTCCCTACAGGCGCACGGCCATATTCGACGAGGTCAACCTGCCGGCAGGGCTGCGTCGCGAGCACCGCACCCGCACCGGGGTTTGGGGCCGCATCGTCGTTCTCGAGGGGCGATTGCGTTATTGCGTGCTCGACCCGGTTTCCGATTGCGTGCTCGACCCGGAAACTCCGGGCATCATCATGCCGCAGCAGCCGCATCGAATCGAACCTTTGGGGGCGGTCCGCTTTTACATCGAATTCCTTGCGGCTGCGGACGGCATTCGCGCGGCGATGGCGAAGACGCCCCGGCCCGGCCCACGCACCCCAGATGCCTTGATTGCGCCGGGTGAGGACGGGCAGATCGAGCTGATCGAGACCGCGCCGCGGCAGAAATCTCGCGGCAAGCGCGAGGGCCGCAGCCGCGGCGGGGAGAAGGGTCCCCGGTGATCAGGCCAGGAATGGTCAGCCCGGCATCGCGATTTTGCGGCCGAGCCAGGCCGGGCGGGCCAGCCGGGCATGCGCCGCGGCCGCTTCGGCGAGGCGCGCGCGACGGTCGGCCGGCCACCGCACGACGCGCCTCGCCCCGAGATCGACATGCAGAAACATCAGCTCTTGCGCCGCCGAACGCTGGCCGTCGTTGCGGCGGACCATCTCGTGCGCGAGATGCAGGCGCTTGTCGTCGGTGCCGGCGACCCAGGTCGCAACGCGCACCCGTTCGCCCACCAGCAGCTCGCGCTCGTACAGAATGTGGCTCTCGACCGCGAAGGTGCCGTGGCCGGTGATGTCCTTGTAAGCGGCGCCGATGCCGAGGGCATCGAACAGCGCGTCGGTCGCGTAATCGAACAGCATGACGTAGTAGGCCAGGTTCATGTGGCCATTGGCGTCGATCCATTCGGCCCGCACCTCGCCCTCGTAGCGGGCGAACGGCGCCGGGAAGCCCATCGCGCGTTCAGACCGTCTGGCGCTGCGCCGCGAGGATCGCCACCGGATAGGCATAGTGGATCGCATCGCCGTCGAGCCGCACCGGGATGCCCAGCCGATCATCGCTCGCCGAAGCGCGGAACATGTCGATGATTGCAGCCTCGTCCCCCGGGTTGGGGAAGGAGCGGGCCAGCAGGTTGCGCACCTCGTCGCGCAGCTCGTAGAAGGTGACCTGCGGCTCGGGTAGGTCGGCGGCTGCGAACAGGGCCTTGAGCTCGGCGAGGTTCAGGGCGCGCACATGCGAGGGATCGCGCAGCCGCTCCAGGCGGTTGAACGCCGCCGCCCGGGCCGGGTCGGCCGAGGCGTGCGTGTCGATGACGACGATGCGGCCGCCCGGGGCGCAGACCCGGGCCATTTCGCGCAACACTCTGGCCGGTTCCGGGAAATGGTGGACCGAAAACCGGGTGACGACGATCGTGAAGCTCGCATTGTCGAAGGGCAGCTCGGCAACATCGCCCTGCCGCCACGCCACGTTCGCCAGGCCTTTGCCGGCCGCCAGCGTGCGGGCCCGGTCGAGCATTGCCGGGGTCATGTCGATGCCGGTGGCGTCGCGCACCAAGGGCGCCAATGCACAGACGACGATGCCGCCGCCGCAGGCGACATCGAGCACCCGATCCTCCGGGCCGGGACGGGAAGCGGCGATGATCATCCGCAGCGCGTTCTCGTCGCCGATCGGCGCCGCGGTGCTGAACGGCGTCGCCTGACGCGTGAACTGGTCCAGGATCAGCCCTTGATGAGTCGCGTCCGTCATCGTTGCGCTCCGTCGCGGTGCCGCTCGCATCCTCCGGCGACCGCAGGCTAAGCCCGGTCCGGGCAGATCGCAACGCTGCGGCGGCTCTCGGCGGAGCCGGGACCGGAACGGGGGCAGCGCTTTTGGCGATGTCCGCCGCTATGATCGCGACAAAGCCCACCAGCGAAACGGAGAGCTGCCATGCGGGATCCGACGGTTACGCCGCTCACCCGATCGATCGGCGCCGAAATCTCGGGCGTCGATCTCGCCAGGCCGATCGGCGCGGCCGTCCGGGAGATGCTGTCGCAAGCCCTCGCCGAGCACCTGGCCCTGGTATTTCGCGACCAATCCCTGACCCCGGCGCAATACCTCGCCGCCGCTGCCGCCTTCGGGCCTCCGATGCGCCAGCACTATTCGCAGCACCACATGCCCGGATTTCCCGATATCGGCATGGTTTGGCACCGCAATGGCCAACGCCCGGCGGAACGCTGGCACACCGACCACACCAACCGCGAATGCCCGCCGCTGGCGACGTTGCTGTACGGGGTCGAGATCCCATCGGCCGGTGGCGGCACCAGCGTGGCGAGCATGCGCCAGGCCTATGCCGACCTGCCCGAGGCCGAACGCCGCCGCCTCGAATCCCTGCGCACGGTCAACAGCCTCGACACCGACCACCCGGACACGCTGGCCGAAGATCGTGAGAAATACGGCAAACCGATCGTGCACCCGATGGTCCGGACTCATCCGGTGCACGGGTCGAAGGCGGTCTATTTCCATATCTCGAAAGCGATGTGCATCGAGGGCATGACCCCCGAGGACAGCAAGGCCTATATGGGCGACCTGATCGAGCGCATGATCCGGCCGGAAATCGTCTATCACCATGCCTGGCGCAAGGGAGACGTGCTGGTCATCGACGATCGCGCGACGATGCACCGGGCGCATGGCGATTACGATCGCAGCCAGAGCCGGGTGCTGTGGCGGATCATCGTCGAGGGGGACCGTCCGGTCCTGGTTTAAGCCCGAGCCGAGCGGACGCCGGCCAACCGAAAGCCCACGCTGCCGGCCATTGCCGACAGCGGTCCGGCACCCGACATTTCCGGGCATGAGACGCGAAACGAGATGCCTTGGCTTTGCCCTGATGTCGCTGCTCGTCACGACGGCGGCGGCGGCGCAGGCGATCCGAACCCCGCAGCTGCACGCGATCAACCCGAGCCTGTCGCTGACCCCGCGCGCCGATACCCCGGTGCAGCAGCAGATGCAGCAGAATTACCGCACCCAGCTGCTCGGCGCGCAGCGGGAGCTGCTGCAGGCGAACCCCTCCGGGCTCAGCCGCGAGCAGATCGACATCGGTCACCAGCTCAACACCTACGACGCCGCGCCGCGCTGACCGGGGCGCCTCGTCTCGACATGATCGCGCCCCGGATTGCTCCGCTCGCAGATTGGCTGGCACGCGAAGGCCGCTTTCTTCCGGACAACAGCGAGCTGTTCAGCGCCTTCTGCACCCGGCTTTACCGCGACGGGCTGCCCCTGGCGCGCGCCTCGATGCATTTGCGTGCGCTGCATCCGCAATATCGCGGGGTATCGCGCGTGTGGCGTCCGGGGCAACCGGTCGAAGAACGGTTCATGGATCACGGCATCGAACAGACCGCGGTCTATCTGAACAGCCCGGTGGCCGCCGTTGTCGAGCGCGGCGAGCGCCTCGAATGGCGGCTCGACAGCGGCGCGGCGCTGCCCTTCCCGGTGTTGGAGGAGTTGCGGGAGCAGGGCTGCACCCACTACATCACCGCGCCGCTGCTGTATTCCGACGGCGCCGTAAATACCATTTCCTGGGCCACCGGCCGGACCGGCGGGTTTGCCGCGAGCGATGTCGAGCTCCTCGATGCGGTATTGCCCAGCTTTGCTTCTATCGCCGAAATCAAGGCGCTGCGCCGCTTCGTCTGGAGCGCGCTGACCACCTATGTCGGCGAGGAGCCGTCGCGGCTGATCCTCGACGGACAGGTTCGGCGCGGCGATCTGCGCAGCATCACCGCCGCGCTGATGCTGGTCGATCTGCGCGACTTCAGCATGCTCTCGGACTCGCTGAGCCCGGTTGCCGTGATCCGCATGCTCAACCGCTATTTCGACTGCGTGATGCCGCCGGTCCGCCGGCACGGCGGCGAGGTACTGGAGCTGATGGGCGACGGCGTGCTTGCCATCTTCAACCAGGGCGCTGAATGCAGCGCGACGCAGGCCTGCCGCGGCGCGCTTGAAGCGGCGCGCGAAGGCCTCGCGGCACTTGACGCCGCCAACCGCGAGCGCGGCTTCGGCATGCCCGAACTGCACGCCGGGGCCGCGCTGCATTACGGCACCGTCTCCTACGGCAATATCGGTGCCGGCGAGCGGCTCGATTTCACCGTGATCGGCCCCGATGTGAACCTGACGAGCCGCATCGAGCGGCTATGCCGCGAACTCGACCGCACTCTGATCATGTCGGAAGCTTTCGCCTCGACCCTCGACCGCCCGGTCTGGGAGATCGGGCATTTCCAGCTGCGCGGGTTTTCCCGAATGCAGCGCCTGTTCGAGCTGCCGCCCGACGAGACCTGACCGCCCCGATGAACGCGACTAATGGAAGCGTGGCATGACTTCATGGCACAACAGCCGCAAGGCGGTCAGCACGTTGGCGTGTGCGATCTTGCCGCCGCAATTCAGCTCGGCGAGGATGCCGTCCAGCCCGATCTCTTCGTCGACCTCGTGCAGCCGCGCCGCAAAATGGTCAGGGGTGCCGCACAAGACCTGCGTGCGCAAGGCCTCGTCGAACGTCAGCGCTTCGAGCCGCTCGACCCGCCGCAGCCGCTGTTCGGCCACTTCGCCGCCCGCACGGCGCGCCGAGTCCCGCCCCAATTCCGCTTGGTAGCGGAAGAAGCTCATCAGGCTTTCCTCGAGTTCCTCGCGGGCGCGCCGCTCGGTTTCCGCGAGATAGGCCGGCACGCGCAGAAAGACCTGGCCGCGACCGGGATGCCCGGCCGCCGCATAGGCTTCGCGATAGGCCTGGATATGCGGCGCCAGCTGCGCGAAGGGGCCCTGCCGCACCGCGACGAAGATCGGCAGCCCGAGCCGACCGATCGCTGGAAAGGTCTCCGGGGTCGCCGCTGCCATGCGCAGCTCCGGGTAGGGCTTCTGATAGGGTTTCGGCGTTACCGTGATCTGGTCGAAACGATAATAGCGGCCTTCAAACGAGAAAGCCGGCCGGGTCCAGGCGCGCTTCAGGACCTCGAGAGTCTCGGCGAAGCGGTCGCGGCTCTCGGCGTACGAGATGCCGTACTCCTCGTAGGTGCGGACGACGCCGCTGCGCCCGATCCCGTAGATCAGCCGCCCGTGGCTGACCTGATCGACGCTGGCGGCCTCCTCGGCAAGGCGCAACGGATGGCACAGCGGCAGCACCTGCACCGCGATGCCGATGCGGATGCGGCTGGTACGCGCCGCGATGGCGCTGGCCACCGTCATCGGCGCCGATAGTACCGAGCGCTCCGGCGCTCCGTGCAATTCGGCGAGCCAGATCGCATCGAGCCCCCACTCCTCGGCCGCCTCGACTTCCGCCAAGGCTTGATCGAAGGCGGCCGACGCCGCGGTCTCGGTCGAGAGCGGCGGAAATTCCATGAAACTGCCGAATTCCATCGCACTCGCCTCGTACGCCGTTTGCGGATCGGACCGTGACACGCAGCCGAGGCCGCTGCAAGGCCGCCGGCGTGCATGGCGCGCCGCCGGCCGGAACGACACGACACGGTTGCGTTCCGTTCGGAAGCGGCTATGCTCGCGCTCTCGATCTCCAGGGCCGGGAATCGTCGCCATGGGACGCAATCGGATAGTGATTTCGCTGCTGCTTGCCGGCTTGCTCGTGATCGCCCCGCTATCGACGGCCAGCGCCCGGCACCATGGCGGCTTCATCTTCTGGCCGTTCGCCGCGGCGGGGGCAATCGTCGCGGGTGCGGCGGCGATCGCGACTGCGCCATTGGCCGCCATAGCGGCCGCGCCGGGGCCGGCCTATTACGGGCCGCCGCCCTATTACCAGGCTCCCCCCGCCTACTATTCCGCGCCGCCGGCGTATTACGCCCCGCCCGGATACGGCTATGGGACGGGTTATGGCGATGGCGGCCCCGGCTATTACGGCTACGGCTACCCGCGCTGAGAAGACTCCGAAGCCGGGCTCGCCCCGGCCTTGCCCAGTGTCCCGCCGCGGTCTGCCGGCGCGTTTCGATTGTCTCTCGCCGGCAGCCGCCTAGAATGGCGGGCTGCAACCGGGTTCCTAGGGGAGAGACAGATGCGCATTCACAATCTCTACACCGATGCCGGCGGCCAATCGCATTTCCGCGATGTCGAGGTCGAATGGGTCGAGGAAACCCGCGCCGGAAAATTGTCGAACCGCCTCCCGGCAACCGGCATCATCTTTCGCGAGGTGCCGCCGGCCTATGACCTCGACTGGCACCCGGCGCCGCGGCGGCAATACATCATCAATCTCGACGCCGGGGTCGAGATCACCGCCAGCGACGGCGAAAGCCGGGTCATCGGCGCCGGCGAGGTGATCCTGGTCGAGGACACGACCGGCAAGGGCCATCTGTCGAAGGCGGTCGACGGCAAGCTGCGCCACTGCATCTTTGTCCCCGTCGAGTAGGCTCCCTCCCCGTCTCGATCGTGCCGATTACGGCGCGGTACCAACCGGCACTCGATCATTGGGGCGCGTACCGGCCGCGAGACGCCGTGGCGAACGCCCGCGGGCTGCTTGCCGCATGCGGCGCACAAACTTTCGCATCACCCAAGAAACTCATCGAGGAGCGCTCAATGGCCGTGCCGCAGGACACCGCTGTCGGTCTCGAGGACATCCCGACGGCGGCCCAATCGGGGAGTTCGGCGTCCACTATCGCGGCGCGGGTCGACCGTTTGCCGGCGACGCGCTATACGCGCAGCCTAGTGATCCTGCTGTCTATGGGGGCGTTCTTCGAGGTTTACGACAATGCGCTGACCGCTTTCATCGCTCCGGGCCTCTACAAGGCCGGCATTATGGTGCCGACGACGCAGAGCTTCTTCGACGTGCACGGCTATGCCAGCCTGGTCGCCTCGACCTTCACCGGCATGTTCATCGGCACGATGCTGTTCAGCCCGCTGTCCGACATCTTCGGCCGCCGCACGGTCTTTACCTTCGCGCTGCTGTGGTACTCGTTCGGGACCTGGGGCATGGCCCTGCAATCGACCGCGGCCAGCCTCGATCTGTGGCGGCTCGTGTCGGGGATCGGGATCGGCGTCGAGTTCGTCACGATCGACACCTACCTGTCCGAGCTGGTTCCGAAAGAGCGCCGCGGCGCCGCCTTCGCGCTGAGCCAGACGATCCATTTCATCGCCTATCCCTCGGCGGCGTTCCTGGCCTGGGCGCTGGTGCCGGAGGCGCCGTTCGGGCTCGACGGCTGGCGCTGGGTCGCCTTCTTCGGCGGCGGCGGCGCCATCATCGTGTGGTGGATGCGGCTCGGCTTGCCGGAATCGCCGCGCTGGCTGGCGCAGCATGGTCATCGCGAGCGCGCCGAGCGCGTCATGAGCATGATGGAAAGCCGGGTCCGAGCCGAGACCGGCCGGCCATTGCCGCCGCCGGAGCTGCTCGACCATGAGGTCGAGCGCGTCGAGGGGTCGTGGTTCGAGATCTGGCGCGCGCCCTATCTGCCGCGCACCGTGATGATGATCGCCTTCAACCTGCTGCAGACGATCGGCTATTACGGGTTTGCAAGCTGGGTCCCGACCCTGCTGCTGGCGCAAGGAATTACCACGACGAAGTCGCTGCTCTACACCTTCGTCGTCGCCTGCGCCGCGCCGCTGGGGCCGCTGGTCGCGACCCAGATTGCCGACCGCATCGACCGCAAATGGCAGGTCTCGGGTTCTTGCCTGGCGCTCGCTGCCTTCGGGCTGGTGTTTTCGCAGCAGACCGGCGGGATCGGGATCATCATCGTCGGCATCCTGATCCAATTCTCCAACACCGTGCTGTCCTACTCCTTCCATGCCTACCAGGCCGAGCTGTTCCCGACCCGCATCCGGGCGCGAGCGGTAGGCTTTGTCTATTCATGGAGCCGCTTCAGCACGATCTTCGTCGGCTTCATGATCGCCTTCTTCCTGCGCAATTACGGCACGCTTGGGGTTTTTGCCTTCATTGCCACCGCCATGATCGTCTCCGCGGGTCTTATCATGATCATGGGACCGCGCACGGTGCGGCTGCGGCTGGAGCAGATCTCGCGCTGACTCTAATCGCCACCACTGCGAAGGCATGGCGTCCACCTGCATGCACCCGATGCAGGACGTTGTCGCTCACGTGGATTCCCGCTTTCGCCGGAATGACGGATAAACGGGAATGACGGATAAAGTTGAATCACGCTCTCTTGGGGGTCAGGGAAGGGAGGGTTCGATGCCGCATGTCACGACCGATGATGGTGTTCGCCTCTATTACGAGGAGACCGGCGCCGGCGTCCCAATCGTATTCGTTCATGAGTTCGCCGGCGACATCCGCAGCTACGAGCCGCAGGTCCGGTTCTTTTCCCGGCGCTACCGGTGCATTGCCTTCAACGCGCGCGGCTACCCGCCCTCGGACGTGCCCGAGGACTGGCAGCGCTATTCGCAGGAACGGGCGCGCGACGATATCCGGGCGGTGCTCGACGGGCTCGGGGTCGCAGCCGCCCATATCGTCGGCATCTCGATGGGCGGCTTCGCGACCCTGCATTTCGGGCTCGAATACCCGGACCGGGCCCGTTCGCTGGTCGTGGCCGGCTGCGGCTATGGCGCGGCGCCGGACAAGCGCCAGCAATTCCAGGACGAGACCGCCCGCACTATCGAGCGCATCGCGGGCAGCGGCATGGCCGAGGCCGGCAAGAGCTACGCCCTCGGCCCGACCCGCGTGCAGTACCAGAACAAGGACCCGCGCGGCTGGGCCGAGTTCGCGGCGCAGCTGTACGAGCATTCAACCCAGGGCTCGGCCAACACGATGCGCGGCGTGCAGGCCCGGCGCCCGTCCTTGTGGGAATTGACCGAACGCATGCGCGCGATCGAGGTGCCGACCCTGATCGCGACCGGCGACGAGGACGACCCCTGCCTCGAACCCGGCCTGCTGCTGAAGCGCACGATCCCGACCGCCGCCCTGGTCGTGCTGCCCAATACCGGGCACGCGCTCAACCTCGAAGAACCCGACCTGTTCAACCGGCTCTGCGCCGATTTCTTTCACCAGGTCGAAAGCAGCCGCTGGCCGCGCCGCGACCCCCGAGCGGTGACCGGCTCAATTCTCGGCACCTAAGACGATGATCAACGCGGTCACCGGTCAACTCACCATGACACAAATTGGTTTGGCCGGCCGTCTCAGCCGCGGCCATATTTGGCGTGGAAATATGGCAGCACGTCACGGCCCATCACTTCGATGACGCGCAGGACCTTCCATGATTCCATGCCGGGCCAGCCGGCGCGGAACAGAATATAGTTCGACTCCAGCCGCCGCACCCGGTCCTCGATCTGTTCGATTACATCCTCGGGGTTGCCGAGGATGAAGCGGTCGCGCGCCAGTTCGTCGAACCCCACGCGGAAGCTTTCCTCGCCCGGCAGCACCTTGTCCTGTCCCCACGCCGCATAGGCGGCGTATTTGGCAGCGAGGAACGGCTGCGCCGTTGCCACCGCCTCTTCTCGGGTGGCCGCGACCTGCAACTCAAGCGCGATCGGGCGCACGCTCGGCGTTTGCTGGCCCGCTTCCGCGAGCGCCTGCTTGTAGCGCTGCCATTGCCGTTCGATGGTCGGCAGGGCGGCATGCGGGTTGACGAACCAGGGCAGCCCCATGCGCGCGGTGCGCACCACCGCCGCATCGGCATTGGCCGCGACCCAGACCGGCGGGGTGGGCCGCTGCACCGGCCGTATCGTGCACGTCGCGTCATGCAGCCGGAAGAAGCGCCCTTCGAACGTTACCGACTCTTCCGTCCACAAGCGCTGCACGACCTCGAGCGCTTCGATCATGCGCGGCACCCGGTCGGCCGGGCGCACCCCGAAGCCCTCGAATTCGACCTCGCGGTAGCCCTGCCCAATGCCGAACACGACGCGACCGCCGCACATCACATCGAGGCTGGCCACATCCTCGGCGACCTGCACCGGGTTCAGCAACGAGAGCAGCAGGATCGACAGGCACAGGTCCATCCCCTCCGCCTCGCCTGCCAGCCGGGCCAGCAGAGGCAGGCTCTGCAATGACTGATAGGGCGGCGACAGGTAATGGTGGCCGGCGGCAATCGCGTCGAAGCCCGCGTCCCGCGCGAGCCGGGTCTGCGCCACGCATTCGCGAAAGCGGCGTTGCGGGTCGTCCTCTCGCGGGTGCTGCGCATGTACGAACAGCCCGAATTTCATCGGCCCCTCCCCTGCCCCGACCTTCGGCCCGGATGCTCGTCAGAGTAGCTCACCCAGCTTCCATGTCACCCGTGGACTTGATCCCGCTGGAGGTCTGCATGGATTTGGTTCGCACGGACTCGACGCGAACACGATGCGACGTTCGCGCCGGTATTGGTGCAGCCGGTCGCAAAACCTCAGCAGCGATTGACAATCCCTGCCCGGCGACGGTCTGATCCGGCGCAGCAATCGCGCATGGGAGGGACCCTTGGCCAAATTCAGGATCGCGACGCCGGCTGGAGCCAGCTTCACCGTTGCCGGCGGAGGGTACGGGTACGAGATGGAAGCATTGACTGCGATAGACGCCGAAATATTCGAGGTGGCGGCCGGATCGGAGCAGGCTTTCGTCGAGGCGGCGCGGGATGCCGACGCCCTTTACGCCAAAGGTCGGCCGATCACCAAGGCGATGATCGACGGCTTGCAGAACTGCAAGATCATCGCCCTCGGCAGCGTCGGGGTCGACAGCGTCGATGTCAACGCCGCGACCGAGAAGGGCATCCCGGTCACCAACTGTCCCGACACCTTCATCGAGGAGGTCGCCGACCACGCGATGCGGCTGATCCTGGCGACCCATGGCCGGCTCGTCGAGCAGGACCGCATGGTGCGCGAGGGCCGCTGGGCCGAAGGCCGGCCGGCGCTGCTGAAGATCCCGCGACTGCGAGGATTGACGCTGGGGCTGATCGCCTTCGGTCACGTCGCCCGCGCCGTCGCGGAGCGCGCCAAGCCGTTCGGGCTGCACATCATCGCCTACGACCCGTATGTCGAGGAGATGGTCATGACCGAGCGCGGCGTCGAGCCGGTCAGCCTGCCGGAACTGCTGGCGCGCGCCGACATCATCTCGATGCATTCGCCGGCCACCGCGAGCGCGCAGCGCATGATCCGCGACGAGCATTTTTCGCAAATGAAGAAGACCGCGATCTACATCAGCACCGGGCGCGGGCCGACCACCGACGAGGCGGCGCTGATCAAGGCGCTCGACGAAGGCATGATCGCCGCGGCGGGTCTCGACGTGCTGGAGCAGGAGCCGCCCGGCGGCAACAACCCATTGCTCAAGATGAATAACGTGATCCTGACCGCGCATGTCGCCTCGGCGACCGCGCGGTTCGATCCGGCCCGCCGCCGCCGCGTCGGCCTCGAATTGTCGCTGGTGTTGAGCGGGCGCTGGCCGCTCTCCTGCGTCAACCCGAGCGTGCTGGCCGGCAGCGGCTTGCGGCGGTGGCAGCCGGTCTCGATGGAGCGCGGCCCGAATTCCTAGCGCAGATTCCGTCAACGGTTGGTTCAGCGGAAACAGCCCCTCACCCGACCCTTTCTCTCACTCTGCGGGGCGAGGCAGCGCGCCGACGTTCTTGCAACTCCTCTCCTGCGTTGCGGGAGAAGTGGACGCCGCGCAGCGGCGGCCGGGCCAGGTGCTAAAAGGGGAACGACTATGACTGACGACCGCTGGAAAACCGGGGCGGCGCCGATCCGCTATCCCGACCCCGCGATCGAGATTTTAGACCCGCGCTTCGCGGGCCTCGTGCTGCCAATGGCGGCCGTCGAGCGGATCGCCGGCGGCTGCCGATTCACCGAAGGCCCGGTATGGTTCGGCGACGGCCGCTATCTGCTGTGGAGCGACATCCCGAACGACCGCATCCTGAAATGGGAGGAGGAGACCGGCACGGTCAGCCTGTTCCGCAAGCCCTCCGAATACGCCAACGGCAACACCCGCGACCGTCAGGGCCGGCTGGTCACCTGCGAAATGGGAAGCCAGCGCCTGACCCGCACCGAATATGACGGCACGGTGACCGTGCTGGCCGAGCGGTTCGACGGCAAGAGGCTGACCGGTCCCAATGACGTCGTGGTCAAATCCGACGGCTCGATCTGGTTCAGCGACAACGGCGCCGGCATCCGCGGCAACTATCTCGGCAACAAGGGCGAGCAGGAATTGCCGTTCCGCGTCTACCGCATCGACCCGCAAAGCGGCGAGATCGCGATAGCGGTTGGCGACATGGAGCGTCCGAACGGGCTCGCCTTCTCGCCGGATGAAACCAGGCTTTATGTCGTTGACACGCCCGGTGGCGACAAGGCCGTGCACGTCTATGACGTTACCGGAGATGGCAGCCGCGTCGAGAACGGGCAGGTTTTCTTCAATGCGATGCCCGGCTATGCCGACGGCATCCGCGTCGATGTTCATGGCAATGTCTGGTGCGGCTTCTCCGGCGGCGAAGGCGAGGACGGGGTCGCGGTCTTCGCCCCCGACGGTGCCCTGATCGGACGCATTCTATTGCCCGAGCGGTGCGCGAATGTCTGTTTCGGCGGCCGCAAGCGCAACCGCCTGTTCATGGCCGCAAGCCAATCGGTCTACGCCCTCTACGTCGAGACGCAAGGGGCGATCGGCGGGTAGCGAACGCGGCGGATCGCAGATCAACCGCGCAGCGCAGCTCTCACGGCCGTGTCGAGCGCGGAAAGGAACCGCGAGCGATCGGCCTTGGTGAATGGCAGCGTCCCCTTGCCGCTTTGGCCGAGTTCGCGCAAATGGCGGGAGATCTCGCGGCCGGCAAGCGCGTTTCCGATATTGGCGGTGGTGAGAGGGCGCCCGTTCGGCGGCACAACGCGCGCACCTTTCGCGAGACAGCGCGAGGCGAGCGGAATGTCGGCGCTGACGCAGATGTCACTGCTGGTGATCCGCTCGGCGATCCAGTCATCGGCGGCGTCTGCCTTCTCGCCGACCACAACCATCCGCACGAAGGGCAGGTGGGTCGGGCGGATCGGCCGCGACCCGTTCGAGACCACCGACACCTCGACGCGAAACCGCCCGGCCACCCGGTACACCTCCTCGCGCACCGGGCAGGCATCGGCATCGATGTAGACCACTGTCACGGCCTGGCTCCACGCACCGCAGTTACGGCAAACGGTCGTGAAAGCCAAGCACCTTCCGCAAAAGGTCGGAACGCGGCTAGGGTCTAGAGAGCGTGATCCCTTTAGGTCGAAACCCTCTCACCGTCGCCCCCGCGAAAGCGGGGGCCCAGCCTGCCCCGGACCTGATCCAGGGGCCGCCGCTCGGTGCTCACCTGGATTCCCGCTTTCGCGGGAATGACGATTCCACTTAATCGGACAGCGCTCTAGAACCGGAAGTTCGTGGGATTTTCCGAGGCCGTCATTGTGGGGGCCGCCCCCGGGTCGCTGAGCGCGGCCCGAAAACAGGCTCCACGGCAGCCCGGAACCCAAGAACACAGGCTCTTGCAGAGTTTTCGAGGAGCGGTGTTCGTGGGTTCCGGGCTCGCGAGCGGCGCTCGCGCCCGGAATGACTACCGAGTCGGATGTTGCGAATTTCTGAACCGGGACGTTAGGGCAGCGTCCGATCCATGGAATCGCCCCCGTTTCGTCATGGCCGGGCTTGACCAGGCTTGACCCGGCCATCCCCACGGACTTCCTCTGGGATCTCGGGTCAGGCCCGAAGCTGATGAGTTGAGGTCTTCCAACCTGCTCGGATCACGTGGAACTGGCCTTAGTGGCCGGCCCCGCCGCTCGGCCGCGGCCCGGGGTAGGAGGGCGTGGAGGGCGGCTTGTAGCCGGTCACGTCAGGAAACGAGCCGCCGGTGCTGGGTTGAGGATAGCCCTGATCCGAGGGCATGGAATAATTCGTCGTCGATGGCGAACATACCCATTGATTTCCCTGCCACCCGCAAGCCGCTTGTGCGCTGCTGGAAAAAGCAGCAACCCCGACCCCGAAAGCAAAAGCCGTACCCATCAGAATTCTTTTCATCGCAGTTTTCCTGTGTTGACAGTGCCCGGTCAACACAGGCCCGTTTCAGTCGATCCTTTGTCTTGCCGTAAGCGACGTTACGCCGCGGGCCTTCACTTGGGAGCGGTCGCCGCGGCAGCGCTGCTTGTCGGCCGGATGGTTGATCCGCTCACGCCGACGTCGCGGCGCCACCCTCTGTCTGGCAATCCGCGGCTATTCCATCTGCCGCGACTTCAGACTTGAAATCAGCGCTGCCATGCGCTCGTCAAAATCGCCAGCGGTCAGATCGAAGCATTGCGTCGTCCGCAAAATGTCCGGAAGCCGCACCGCCGGACTATCCCGGACGATGACGGGACCACGTTGGTTGCCCCTCTTCGCCGCATCGCATCGACGGCGTAGGTCAGCTCCCGCTGCACCAAGCGCTCGCGAGCGCATCAGGGCTCCAGAGGGACGGGGCACCGGGCAATGCGGATGAGTCGGCCATACGGCGCCTCCGGCGGGCTGCGCGCGGCCCGACGAGCGAATCCCCGCCGCGCCGCGCTCGCCTCGGCTAGTAGGGACTGCTGCCGCTGCCGGCGACGCCCGGCTTCACGGTGCCGGCCGCGGGCTGGCCGGTGCGCATTTCCTTCAGCGATTCCTGGCCACCCATCGTCATGAAACGGTTGTCGCCGCCGACCGTGACGAAGGTGAACCCCATCTCGATCATGCGCCTGGCGTAGGACGGCGCACCGCAATGGATGCCGGGCTGCACCTTGTGGCGCTTGCAGCCGTCGAGGACCTTTTTGAGCGCATTCATCATCCACTCGTCGGGCTTGTCGCCGCCGGGGTTGTAGCCGAGCGAAATCGACAGGTCGGAGGGGCCGATATAGATCGCGTCGAGCCCTTTGACCGACAGGATGCCGTCGAGATTGTCGAGCGCCTCCTGCGTCTCGATCATGCCGAAGGCGACAACGATCTCGTTGGCCTTCATGTGGTAATCGGCGCCGCCGTAGAGCGAGGCGCGGATCGGCCCCGAGCTGCGGTAGCCGAGCGGCGCGTAGCGGCAGGAGCCGACGAATTTCTCGGCCTCGGCGCGGTTGTTGATCATCGGGCAGATGATGCCGTAGGCGCCGGCGTCGAGCGCCTTCTGGATATGCGCCGGATCGTTCCACGGCACCCGCACCAATGGCACCGTGTTGGTGCACGAGATCCCTTGCAGCATCGTTACCATCATCTGGTAATCGATCATGCCGTGCTGCATGTCGACGACCAGCGAATCCCAGCCCATATGGGCCATGACCTCGGCCGAAAAGCTGCTCGGGATGCCGAGCCAGCTGTTGACGACGGCGCCGCCCTTGGCCCAGATCTCCCGCACCCCGTTCGCCCGCGCCATGCCATCCTTCCATCGCCGCCGTCAAAGCTATGGCGATCCCGCCAGCTGTGCCCCCCGGAGTCAAGCGCGCGCGCCTCTCTCTCCGCCGGCGGAAAGAGAGGCGACGGATCGAACCGGTCTACCGCAGCGGCGAGAAGGCGGCGGGGACGACCAGCATGTTCTCCTGCTTGATCATCCGGCCGGGGGCGCCACCCTTGGGCGGCCAGATGCCTTCGCGGCGGGCCTTGTCGCGCACCGCAAAGCGCTCGGCGGCGTCCTTGTAGGCCCAGATGTGGCACCAGCGGTTCAGGTTGCCGAGCTCGGAATGACCGGCAAAGACCAGCGGCGACAATTTGGTGCGCTCGCCGATCTGCGTGCTCCAGCGGTCGATCTGCTCGGGGATGGCGCCCGGCCGCATCGTGTAGATGCGGATCTCGTAAAGCCCGCCGAGCTGGCGCGGTTCGAGCGCCGGTGAGAACGGCGCCGGCAGGTAGATCTCGCTCTGCTGCGCGACGACGAATTCGCGGGTGTTGGGCGGCCAGCCCTGCAGCTTGGTCGCCTCGGCGCGCTTGCTTGTGCGCTCGTCGAGGCTGTCGTAGGTCCAGACATGGATGACCTGGTTGAGCGGCCCGACCTCGGTATGCCAGAAGGCGGCGAGCGGCGAGACCTTCTGGCGGGCCGGCAGCGCCGCGGCGAAACGTTCCTCGAACTGGGCGACGGTGCCCGGCTGCAACGTATAGGTGCGCATCTCGACGATCATCGGGGTTCCTCCCGCGGTTAAGTTCCGCCGCGACGCTAGACCCGGGCATCCCCGACCACAAGGGGCAGGCCTACAACGCCTCAAGCGCCTCGACGACTTTGCGGTCGACTAGGATGCCTTCGCTCAGGCGCCGCTCGCGCTCGCGCAATCCGCGTTCTCCGGGAATGCGGATCTCGCCGGCGCCGGGCTGTGTGGGGATCGCCTTGATGGCATCGATCAGCCCGGTCATCTGCGCGGCGAAAGGATTGCCGGGCAGCATCGCGCCGGGGTCGATCGCGACAAACAGGAAGCCGTAATCGAGCGGCTCGCCGCGCGCCAGTGCCGCCCCGGCGAGCAATCCCAGCGCCTGGATCGCGAAGGACAGGCCATAACCCTTGTGACCGCCGAACGGCACGACCCCGCCGGCGGCAGCTGCACCCGCATCCCGGGTCGGGTTGCCTTCGGCGTCGAAGCCGATCCCTTCCGGCAATTCCTCGCCGGTGCGCGCCGCCAGCAGCACCTCGCCCCACATCATCGCGGCAGTGCCCATGTCGAAGATCACCGGGCCGCGCGACGAAGGGAAGCCGAAGCAGATCGGGTTGGTGCCGAGCGCCGGCCGCCGCCCGCCTGGCGGCAATACGCGCGGCTGCCCGCTGGCGGTGTGCAGCGCCACCAGCCCGGCTTCGACGATGCGCTCGACATAATAGGCGTTGCGCCCGCTGTAATAGCTGTCGTAGACCCCGACCGCGGCGAGGCCGCTCTCGCGGGCTTTGCGGATCGCGATTTCCATACCGCGATAGACCGCGACATAGCCGACATGATTGCCGCCATCGACCAGCGCCGTCGCCGCGGTCTCGTGCGCGATATGGATCGGTCGCCGCGGCGCCCGGCTCTTGGCGTCGTCGGCGATCGCCAAAATCCGCGGCAGCCCGGCGAAGCGGTAGCCGCACAGCGCGTTGTCGACCAGCTGATCGGCGATGATGCGTGCTTCTTCTTCGGAAAAGCCGAGCCGGGAGAGCGCTCCTTCGCCGAGTGCCCGCGCCTCGGCCACGCTGAGCCGCACCCGGTCTGGCCGGTGGGGATCGAGCGGGTCGGTCATCTGATGTCCCCTTCAAAGCAGTGCCGCGATATCGCCAAGCGAAGCAGCCATGCCGGCTTTGCCGACCGGACGCCCCGATATTGCGTGCCGGGCGTGGTGCAACGGGTTAGGCTCGTTTGAGACAAGAAAGCCGGGAGGGGACCCGTGTCCAGTACCATCCAAGGCTCGCCGGTCGAGCGCTCGGCGATGCGCAAGATCTATCTCAGGCTGCTGCCGTTCGGCTGCCTGTGCATGATCATCTGCTATCTCGACCGCATCAATGTCGGCTTTGCGGCATTGACGATGCGCGGCGATCTCGGCCTCAGCGCCACCGCTTTCGGCTTCGGGGCCGGGTGTTTCTATGCCGGCTACTGCCTTTTCGAGGTGCCGAGCAACGTCATCCTGATGAAGGTCGGGGCTCGCTTCTGGATCGCGCGCATCATGATCAGCTGGGGCGTCTTGTCGATGGCGATGGCCTTCGTGTGGAGCACGACCAGCTTTATCGGGCTGCGCTTCCTGCTGGGCCTCGCTGAAGCCGGTTTCTTCCCCGGCATGCTGTTGTACTTCACCTTCTGGTTCCCGGCGGCGCACCGGGCGCGAATGGTCGCGTGGTTCGGGGTCGCGACCCCGGCCGCGGTGGCGATCGGCGGGCCGATCTCGTCCTATCTGATGCTGCTCGACGGCACCTGGGGCATTGCCGGCTGGAAATGGCTGTTCATCGGCGAGGGCTTGCCGGCGGTCATCGCCGGGTGCGTGTGCCTGTTTTACCTGGTTGACGGGCCGATGCGGGCGTCGTGGCTGACTGCGGAGGAGAAGGACTGGCTTGCCGCCGAGATGGAGCGCGAGCGGCGCGAAGTCACCGCCGCCGGCGAATACACGATGTGGCAGGCATTGACCAATCTGCGCGTGCTCGCGTTGGCCGCGATCTATTTCGGCATCGTCACCGCAAGCGTCGGCCTCGTCCTGTTCGCGCCGCAGATCATCAAGCAGTCCGGACTGTCGAATTTTGCGACCGGGTTCGTGACCTCGATTCCATACCTTGCCGGCGTGGCCGGGATGATCCTGTGGGGCCATCTCTCCGACCGCATGCATGAGCGCCGGTGGAACCTGTTCTTCGGCTGCCTGCTGTCGGTGGTCGCCCTGGTCGCCGCGGGGTCGACAGTCGGGACCTATTGGGCGGTCGTCGGCATGTGCCTGGCGACGGTCGGCTTCTACGGCTCGAAAGGGCCGTTCTGGTCGTTGCCGAACACCTTCCTCAGCGGCACCTCGGCAGCGGCGGGACTGGCGTTCATCAACTCGGTCGGCAATCTCGGCGGCTGGTTCGGTCCGACCATCGTCGGCTGGGTCAGCGACGTGACCGGCGGCTTCAAGGGCGGCCTCTATGCGCTCGCCGCGTTTATGATGCTGGCAGCGGTGGTGACGGTCATCGGCGTCCCGGCGCCGCGCCGTCGTCCGCTCGCCCCCGCCTTAGAGTCCGCAGCAGAGTGAAGCCGTGCGCGGTCCGGCCTGGGCCCGGGTCGCCGCGCCGGCGACTTCGTTTGTCTTCCGCGATCGACCATCTGAGCGGAGCGGTATCCTGGCGTTGCCTGCTGCTCGATCCGGCGCAGGCGGGCGATCAGCATCGCGGCGAATACACGGAAAAGTCGTACGGTTATTCGGTCAGGAGCGGCACGCGAGTGAACCGCCGCCAGCAGGTTCCGCTCCCATCTGCGGCAAGGCGGAGAGGTAAGGACGGATTGTTCCGTAAGATCCTGATCGCCAATCGCGGCGAGATTGCCTGCCGCGTGATCCGCACGGCGCGGCACATGGGAATCGCGACGGTCGCGGTCTATTCCGAGGCCGATACCGATGCGCTGCATGTGCGCGAGGCCGACGAGGCCGTGGCGATCGGGCCGCCGGCTTCGGCCGAAAGCTATCTCCGCGGCGACCGCATCATCGAGGCCTGCCGTCGCACCGGCGCCGAGGCGGTGCATCCGGGCTACGGTTTCCTGTCCGAAAGCGCCGATTTCGCGCGGTCGCTGGCGCAGGCCGGGATCGTTTTCATCGGGCCCGGTCCCGAGGCGATCGCCGCGATGGGCGACAAGATCGAATCGAAGAAGTTGGCGCAGGCCGCCGGGGTCTCGACCGTGCCCGGCTATCTTGGGGCGATCGCAGATGCGCAAGCTGCGGCGCGGGTGGCCGACGACATCGGCTACCCCGTCATGATCAAGGCGTCGGCGGGCGGCGGCGGCAAGGGCATGCGCATCGCCGCCAACGATGCCGAATTGCAGGAGGCATTGCGCGCCGCCGCGGCCGAGGCCCGCGCCAGCTTTGGCGACGATCGGTTGTTCGTCGAGAAATACATCGAGGAGCCGCGGCACATCGAGATCCAGGTGATCGGCGACGCCCACGGCAACATCGTGCACCTAGGCGAGCGTGAGTGCTCGATCCAGCGCCGCCATCAGAAGGTCATCGAGGAATCGCCGAGCCCGGCGCTCGATCCCGAGACGCGCGCCGCCATGGGAGCCGAGGCGGTGCAATTGGCCCGCGCCGTCGGCTATCGCTCCGCCGGCACCGTCGAGTTCATCCTCGACCGCGACCGCAATTTCTATTTCCTCGAGATGAACACCCGGCTGCAGGTCGAGCACCCGGTCACCGAACTGGTGACGGGTTTGGACCTGGTCGAGCTGATGATTCGCATCGCCGCCGGCGAGCCCCTGCCGTTCAGCCAGGACGACATCAGCCAGACCGGCTGGGCGATCGAGGCGCGGGTCTATGCCGAGGACCCGACGCGCAATTTCCTGCCCTCAATCGGTCGCCTGGTGCGCTACCGGCCTCCGGCGGGCGATGGCGTGCGACTCGACGCGGGCGTCTTCGAAGGCGCCGAGATCAGCTTCTATTACGATCCCATGATCGCCAAGCTGGTCGCCTACGGCACCGATCGCACGGCCGCAATCGAACGGCTAGGCGCGGCGCTCGACGCCTTCTGCGTCTCGGGCGTGCGTCACAACATACCGTTCCTTGCCGCGATTCTCGCGACCGAGCGCTTCCGGGCCGGCGCTTTGTCGACCGATTTTATCGCCCAGGAATTCCCGCACGGCTTCGCTCCGCCCGACCATGTGGTGCCCGCCGACCAGGTCATCGTCATCGCCGCCGCCCTCGCGCAGCGGCGCCTGCAGGAATTCGAGACCGCAATCGAGGGCGCTCTCCCCGGGGCGCAGCCGCAAGCGCTGGAGCGGGTGACGGTGCTGTTCGACAACCGCTCCTACCCGGTATCGTTGCGGGCCGAAGGTGCCGCCTACACGGTCGAGATCGATGGCGAGAGCCGGCTCGCCTCGCTTGAATGGCGGCCAGGGGAACCGGTGCTGCAGCTGCGCGCTGAGGATAGGGTCGCGACCGTGCAGATCGAGCGTCTCCCGGGCCAGGTGCTTCGTCTCGCTCATGGCGGGGTCATCCGCACGACCCAGATATTGTCGCCGCGCGCCGCCGAATTGCTGGCACTGATGCCTCGGAAACAGCCGCCCGACACCTCGCGACTGGTGCTGTCGCCCATGCCCGGGCTGCTGGCGCAACTGGTCATCTCCGAAGGGCAAGAAGTGAAAGCCGGCGAGCCGCTCGCGATTATCGAGGCAATGAAGATGGAAAATGTGCTGCGGGCCGAGCGCGATGGCCGCATCGCCACTCTGCGGGCCCGGGCGGGCGACAGTCTGGCGGTCGATCAGGTCATTCTCGAATTCGAGTGACGGGATGGAGACCGTGCGACTGCGTATCTCCGGAAGGGTCCAGGGCGTCGGGTACCGGTTCTGGGCCGAGCAGACCGCGCACCGGCTGGGGCTGCAGGGCTGGGTGCGCAACCGCGCCGACGGCAGCGTCGAAATCCTCGCGACCGGGATGGCGGCAAATATCGCGGCGCTGGCCGAGGCCTGCCGCCGCGGCCCTCGCGCCGCCGATGTCGAGCATGTCGCCGTAGAACCCGCGGCCGATGACGGCAGCGCCGGCTTCACCGCTCGGCCGACGCTTTGAGGTCGAAGCGCGGGCGCCCACGGGCTGGTAGCCGATCAGCCGATAGCCCGCCGGCAGATATTGTAACAGCCGCTCAGCCCGAGAGCAGGTTCGCAAACCGGGCGGTCGCCGCGATGTCCGCGGCTAGGGCGCGGCGGCGGCCGGCGGCCTCGGCATCCTCGCCCCATTCCTCGATCTGGAAGCTCTCGTCGAGCTGCGAGGCCGAGAAAGCCGCGTCAGCGTCGAGCCGGCCTTCAAGCAACGCCAGCGCAATGACGAGCGAGCCGCATGCGGCGGTTGCGGCGTGCAAGGCCGCGAGGCGGAAATCGTCCTGCGCCGCAACCGCCGCGGCCAAGGCTTTGAGGCTCGCTTCGGGCTGGCCGGTCGGGATGACCCCGGTCGTCACCGCCAGGGGCGCATCGTATCGCAGCGTCGCCCAGTCGATCAGCGGCTGCCACACGGCTTTCTGGCGGGCGGCCAGTGCCGGCGGGTGATCGGCGCGATAGCAGACGAGATCGGTCGCGGCGTAGCCGGCGACCTCTTCGCTGATGCTTTCGTGCTGGACGGCGACGCGGTCGATCGCGGTCGCGGCGAGCCGGGTCAAGGGCATCGACGCCGGCCGGATTTCCTGCTGCTGCGCATCCCATTCCGCCGCAACCGCCACCGCCAGCCCGGCCGTCGGCAAGACCAGGTCGCGGCGTCCGGGGGTCTTCAGCGGCTTGCCGTCAAGCGTAACGCCCACCCCGCCCGACGTTTCCGCAATTTCGACCCGGGTATAAACGCGTCTCACGATCGCGGCTCCAGCCCGGCGAACGGGTCGGATATATCAATTTCAAAGCCGAAGAACCGCCACAGATGCGCCATATGCGGCGGCAGCGGCGCGGTCACCCGCAGCACGCCTCCGTCTTGGTGCGGAATCTCCAGCGCGCGCGCGTGCAGGTGCAGATGATGCGCCGCTGAGCCCGGCTCGCCGATCGCTGGATGCGCGGCGCTGCCGCCATATTTGCCGTCCCCGAGAATAGGCGTGCCGATCGCGGCGCAATGCGCGCGCAGCTGATGGGTGCGGCCGGTGACCGGCAGCAATGCCAGCCAGCTCGCACGCTCGCCGGCGCTGTCGATAACGGTGTAATAGGTCACCGCGTGCCTGCCGGCCTCATTGTCCGCCCGCACCCGCTCGCCGCCGCGACCGGGTGTCTTGGCGAGCGCCAATTCGATGCGGCCTTGCAGCGGCTTCGGTACCCCGACCACTGCAGCCCAGTATATCTTGCGCGTCGTCTTCTCGCGGAAGGCCCGGGTCAAGAACGCTGCCGCGGCCGCGGTTCGCGCGAGGACCAGGACGCCGCTGGTATCCTTGTCGAGCCGATGCACCAGCCGGGGCCGTTCGGGGGCATCGAACCGCAGCAGGTCGAGAAGCCCGTCAAGATGGCGCTCGGCCTTGGTGCCGCCCTGCACCGCGAGACCGGGCGGCTTGTTGAGCACGATGACGGCGTCGTCGCGATGCAGGATTGCGCCGCGCAGCAACGCCTCATCCTCGGCGGTAGCCGGCCGCAGCCGGGCCGGGGGCTCCTCGGCCGGGGCCGGCAAGGGCGGAACCCGGATCGCCTGTCCCGGGTTCACCCGGTCCCCGGCGCGCGCGCGCTTGCCGTCGACCCGGATCTGCCCGGTACGCAGCAGTTTTTCGAGCCGGCCATGCGTCAAGCTCGGATAATGCCGCTTGAACCAGCGATCGAGGCGCAGGCTGCCGTCTTCGGCACCTACGGTTATGGTATCGAGGACGGCGGTCATGTTTCTGCTGCTGCGGCGCGCTGGCGTAACCCGTCCCAATAATCGAGCCGTTTCCTGATTTCGCGCTCGAAGCCGCGCTCGCTCGGCCGGTAGAATCGACGCCGCTCTATCCGGTCCGGAAAATAATTCTGGCCGGAAAAGGCTTCTTCGGTTGCGTGGTCGTAGACATAGCCCCGGCCATAGCCGAGCCCGCGCATCAGCCCCGTCGGCGCGTTCAGGATGTGCATCGGCGGCATCAGCGACCCGGTCTCGCGTGCCATCGCCTGCGCTTCGTCGAAGGCGGCATAGGCGGCGTTGGATTTGGGCGCGGTCGCGAGATAAATCGCCAGCTGCGCGATCGCCAATTCGCCCTCGGGCGAGCCGAGCCGGTCATAGGCATCCCAGGCGGCGAGCGCCTGCGGCAGCGCCTGCGGATCGGCGAGGCCGATATCCTCGACCGCGGCGCGGGTCAGCCGCCGCAGGATGTAGATCGGGTCCTCGCCGCCGGCCAGCATGCGCGCCAGCCAATAGAGCGCCGCATCGGCATCGGAGCCGCGCAACGATTTGTGCAACGCGCTGATCAGGTTGTAGTGGCCCTCCTGGCGCTTGTCGTAGAGCGGCGCCCGGCGCTGCACCAGCGCGGCCAGCTGTTGCGGCCCCAGCACCGGCTGGGGCGGCAGGCGGGCAATCTCCTCGACCAGGTTCAACAGGAAGCGGCCGTCGCCATCCGCCATCGCGCGCAACGCGGCGCGGCCGTCCGCGGACAATGGCAGGGTATGGGGCAGGGTATGGCCGAGATGCGCTTCGGCGCGATGCAGCAGAGTGTCGAGCGCCGCGTCGTCGAGCCGGCGCAATACGAATACTTGAGCGCGGGACAGCAGCGCGCCGATCAGCTCGAAGGACGGGTTTTCGGTCGTGGCGCCGACCAGGATCACGGTGCCGTCTTCGACCACCGGCAGAAACGCGTCCTGCTGGGCGCGGTTGAAGCGATGGATCTCGTCGACGAACAGCAGCGTGGCTTGTCCCATGGCGCGCCGTTTTTTGGCGGCCTCGAACACCTTGCGCAGATCGGCCACCCCGGAAAACACCGCCGATAGCGGCTCGAAGGCGAGTTCAGTGCCGTTGCCCGTCGCTTCCCGGGCCAGCAGCCGGGCGATCGTGGTCTTGCCGCAGCCCGGCGGCCCCCACAAGATCATTGACGACAATCGCCGGCTCGCGACCATGCGACCGATCGGCCCCTCCGGGCCAAGCAGATGATCCTGCCCGACAATGTCGGCCAGCCGCTGCGGCCGCAGCCGATCCGCCAAGGGCTGCGGCGCCTGGGTTTCAAAGAGGGTACCAGGACGGGACGAGTGGGGCATCGTCGTCCAGATATGGCCTGGCCGAAGCCGTCGCGCAAACCGGGCTTGCAGGCCGAGCGCTTTGATGCTGGCTTGATCAAGTCATTTTTGCCGCCGAGCATCGGAAGACAGTTGCGGGATCGACATACGCGGCAAAGCCTTGCTCGGGGAGATGGATCAGGTGGGCTTATTGGCGAACGCAATTGAAGGGGTGATGGGATCCGCCCTCCAGAGGTTTGCCAATCTTGCTCCATGGGCCTTGACCTCGCAGGCGGAGTCGGTTGTCGCGGAGCTGGCGACGGGCCTCGGCGAGGGGTATGAACTTACCGGCGCAGTGGCGGTCCATCGCGAGGCGAGGATCGAGGGCGGCGCCTCGATAAAGGGGGCCGCAATTATCGGGCCGGGTTGTTTTGTTGCGGCCGGTGCCCTGATGCGCGGGGGCTGCTGGCTGGAGGCCGATTGCGTTGTCGGCCCCGGTGTCGAGGTGAAATCGTCCTTCGTGTTTAGCGGAACGAAGCTCGCCCATTTCAATTTTGTGGGCGACAGCATCCCGGGTCGCGATGTCAACCTCGAAGCCGGCGCGATCATCGCCAACCGACGCAACGAGAGGGATGGCTGCGAAATCATCCTGCATTATCGGGGTCAAAAGATCGAAACCGGCAGCCACCGATTTGGGGCATTGATCGGCGACCGGTCGCGGATCGGTGCCAACGCGGTGATCGCCCCCGGAGCCATCTTGGCCCCCGGATCGGTCGTCGAGCGCCTGGCGCTTGTCGATCAGAGCGTCGCGAGCGCCTCTTCACCGCCCGCGGGATAGATACCCATCGCGCCTTCCAGCGGTCGGGCGAACACCGGCGGGAAGGTCGCGCGCAAAGCCATGTCGAGCTCCGCCATCGTCGCGCGGACGCCGAGCGCGGCGAGCGAGGTGACGCCGTAGCCGCCCTGTTCGGCCGACGCAATCCCGCACGGGACGATGCCGCGGTAATGGCGCAAATCGGGATCCACGTTCAGCGCCAGCCCGTGATAGGTGACCCAGCGGCGCACCCGCACGCCGATTGCAGCAATCTTGGCTTCGCGCCCGCCCGGCCGCCCGACCCAGATGCCGACCCGGCCCTGACGCCGCTCGCCCTGAACATTGAAGCAGGCGAGAGTGCGGATAGCCCATTCTTCGAGCCGGTGCACGTGGCAGCGCACGTCGTGGCCGTGACGGTTCAGATCGAGCAGCACATAGGCGATGCGCTGCCCCGGCCCGTGATAGGTGTAGCGGCCGCCGCGCCCGCTCCGGTACACCGGCAGCCCTCGCGGGTCGAGCAATTCGGCCGGTTCGGCGCTGGTGCCGGCGGTGTACAGCGGCGGGTGTTCGAGCAGCCATACCAGCTCAGGCGCGGTTCCGGCCCGGATCGCGGCGACCCGCGCCTCCATCTCGGCGACCGCCTCGGGATAGGGGACCGGGGCATCGCCGATCCGCCACTCGATTTCGCCAGCGCCGCACCGCCCGCCCATCTTGCGATGATATCCCGGATTTGCTAAGCACGCGCCCCACCCTAGATGATATAAGCGCGGCATGCGGTCGTGGCGGAATTGGTAGACGCGCAGCGTTGAGGTCGCTGTGGGGGAAACTCCGTGGAAGTTCGAGTCTTCTCGACCGCACCATCATCCTCGGGCGCCTCTGAAACCGAGAGCGCGCACTCTCTCGTCTAACGCCAGAAGTTCGGCTGACCATAGGTCGGAGAGACTGTCACCGAGCACGGCGGGTCGCTTGGCCGCCGTTGCGGGCACGGACCCAATCCGCTCGTATACGGGTCATAACTCCACGATGGCGGGGTCATCGGCGGCTGGGCATATGGCGGATATGGCTGGTAAGAATAGAAATAAGGATTGTATGGGTACGACTGATATGAATAAGGATAGGCTTGATAAGAGTAAGGATATTCCGGGTACTGTGCTCCTGCACTGCCTGCCAGCGCAAAGGGGATCAAAAATACCGTGCCGAATATTAGATGTCTGCTATACTTCATCTTTACTCCTGTTGAAAGAAAAGAGCCTGCCCTGCTCGTCGCATTAACAGGGCAGCGGGTCGATTGTTCCGGCTGCGCGGTACACACTCGGGTGTCCTGACCCAAATAGTCCGTGGCCGACCGCCCTGTTATCGATGCCGGGCTCGACCTATAATCGGCTATGCAGAACACGCGGCTTGCCGGGCTTGATCATGATCTCGGTCCCGAGATCGACCTGTTGCGCACCACGGTACGCGACTTCGCCGAGGACAAGATCGCACCTCAGGCCGCCGCGATCGACCGCGACGACCGCTTTCCGGTCGAGCTGTGGCCCGAAATGGGCGCCCTCGGCCTGCACGGCATCACGGTAGAGGAGGAATATGGCGGCAGCGGTATGGGCTATCTCGCCCATTGCGTCGCGATGGAGGAGATCAGCCGCGCCTCGGCCTCGGTGGGTCTCAGCTACGGCGCGCACTCCAACCTGTGCGTCAACCAGATCCGCCGCAACGGCAATGAGGCGCAGAAGCGCAAATACCTGCCCGAACTGATCTCTGGCGCGCATGTCGGCGCCCTGGCGATGAGCGAGCCCGGCGCCGGCTCCGATGTTGTGTCGATGCGGCTGCGCGCCGACCGTCGCGGCGACCGCTATGTACTGAACGGCACCAAATTTTGGATCACCAACGGGCATTACGCCGACACTTTGGTGGTCTACGCCAAGACCCGGCCCGACGCCGGCGCACGCGGCATCACCGCCTTCCTGATCGAAAAGGGCATGCCCGGCTTCCGCCCGGCGCAGAAGCTTGACAAGCTCGGCATGCGCGGCTCGCCGACCTCGGAGCTGGTGTTCGAGAATTGTGAGGTCCCGGCCGAAAACGTGCTCGGCACGACTGATGAGGGCGTGCGGGTGCTGATGAGCGGGCTCGATTACGAGCGCGCGATACTGGCGGCGGGGCCGCTCGGCATTATGCAGGCCTGCCTCGACGCCGTGATCCCGTATGTCCACGACCGCAAGCAGTTTGGCCAGCCGATCGGCGAGTTCCAGCTGATCCAGGGCAAGCTCGCCGACATGTACACGACGATGAACGCCTGCAAATCCTATGTCTACGCGGTGGCGCGGGCCTGCGATGGCGGCCGGACGACACGCAAGGACGCCGCCGGCGCGATCCTCTACGCCGCCGAAAAGGCCACCCTGATGGCGCTAGACGCGGTGCAGGTCCTCGGCGGCAACGGCTACATCAACGAGTACCCGACGGGCCGCCTGCTGCGAGATGCCAAGCTCTACGAAATCGGCGCCGGCACCTCGGAAATCCGCCGCATGCTGATCGGCCGCGAGATCTTCAACGAGACGGCTTAGAGCGGGATGTTGTCGTGTTTTTTCCACGGGTTTTCGAGGCGCTTGTCGCGCAGCATCGCGAGTGCGCGGCAGAGGCGGCGGCGGGTGTCGGCAGGGGCGATCACATCGTCGATGAAGCCGCGGCTGGCGGCCACAAACGGATTGGCGAATTTCTCGCGGTATTCCTCGGTGCGGGTCTCGATCGCGGCGGCATCGCCGAGATCGCTGCGGAAGATGATCTCGACCGCGCCTTTCGGCCCCATCACCGCGATCTCGGCCGAGGGCCAGGCGAAATTGACATCGCCGCGCAGGTGCTTTGAGCTCATCACGTCATAGGCGCCGCCATAGGCCTTGCGCGTGATCAGAGTCACCTTGGGCACCGTGGCCTCGGCGAAGGCGAACAGCAATTTGGCGCCGTGCTTGATAATGGCGCCGTATTCCTGCGCCGTGCCCGGCAGAAAGCCGGGGACATCGACCAAGGTCACGATCGGGATGTTGAAACAGTCGCAGAAGCGCACGAAGCGGGCCGCCTTGCGCGCGCTGTCGATATCGAGGCAGCCGGCCAACACCATCGGCTGGTTGGCGACGATGCCGATCGTCGAGCCGGCCATGCGCGCGAAACCGATCAGGATGTTGCGGGCGTAGCTCGGCTGCAATTCGAAGAAATCGCCGTCATCAACGATCTTCTCGATCAGCTCCTTGATGTCATAGGGCTTGTTCGGGTTGGCTGGGACGAGCGTATCGAGCGAAGGCTCGCGGCGGTCGATCGGGTCCGTCGCCGGGCGCTGCGGCGGCGCCGCCCGGTTCGACGCCGGCAGGAAATCGACGAAGCGCCGCAATTCAAGCAAGGCTTCGACATCGTTTTCGAAGGCGAGGTCGGCGACCCCCGAGCGCGTGGTGTGGGTGATCGCGCCCCCCAATTCCTCCTGGGTGACGGTCTCGTGAGTGACCGTCTTCACGACTTCGGGGCCGGTCACGAACATGTACGAGCTGTCCTTGACCATGAAGATGAAATCGGTCATCGCCGGCGAGTACACCGCACCGCCGGCGCAGGGGCCCATGATCAGCGACACCTGAGGCACCACCCCCGAGGCCAGCACGTTGCGCTCGAACACCTCGGCGTAGCCGGCCAGCGAGGCCACCCCCTCCTGGATGCGGGCGCCGCCGGAATCGTTGAGCCCGATGACCGGTGCGCCGACCCGCATCGCCTGGTCCATGACCTTGCAGATCTTCTCGGCATGCGCCTCGGACAATGAGCCGCCGAACACCGTGAAGTCCTGGCTGAAGACAAAGACGAGGCGGCCGTTGATCGTGCCATAGCCGGTGACGACCCCGTCGCCCGGCACCTTCTGCTCGGCGATGCCGAAATCATGGCTGCGATGCTCGACGAACATGTCCCATTCCTCGAAGGAACCGGAGTCGAGCAATAGTTCGAGGCGCTCGCGCGCGGTGAGCTTGCCCTTGGCGTGCTGCGCCTCGATCCGGCGTGCGCCGCCGCCCGCCCGGGCCGCCGCGCGCTTCTCGTTCAGCCGATCCAAGATGTCGCTCATTTGGGCAGACTTTCTCAACCGTCATTCCCGCGCAAGCGGGAATCCAGAGAGATCGCTGCTTCTCTCGGCGCCGGACCCCCGCTTCCGCGCCAGGGAATGCACACTTCTCCCTCTTCGACCCGGGGGTGGAGAGGGTCGGGGTGAGATGGAGGATTCCAGGGAGTGTGCGATCTGAGGCACCCGCCTCCATCCTCCCATCGCTCTGCGATGGGCCCCCTTCCCTCTCCGCCTACACGGCGGAGAGTGGTTTCACGCACGCTATCGGAGTTATCTGAATTCCCTAGCGGTCCCGCGGGGGTGACGAGAACAGCAAGACGCGGCAAAATCGCGGATATTTTCCGGAGCGAGGGGAGGACGAGATGGCCGAAAGCGAACTTTACCGCAAAGGCGCCGAGATGCGCCGGCAGCTGATGGGCGACACGGCCGTGGAGCGCTCGGCGCGCGAGGTCTACAGCGACCCGGTCATGAAGAAATTCATCGATGTCGCGACCGAGACCGTGTTCGGGGCATTGTGGACCCGCCCCGGCCTCGACACCAAGACGCGCGCATTGATCTGCGTGATTTCCGATACCTGCACCGGCCGCGAACCAGAGTTGGCATTGCATCTGCGCATGGCGCTCCGCCAGGGCTGGACCGAGGACGAGCTGATCGAGGTCATGCTGCATCTGTCCGGCTATATCGGCGTGCCGATCATCCGCGAGTCGATGATGATGGCCAGCAAGGTGTTCCGGGAATATCGCGAGGAGGCCGGGGCGGCAAAGCCATAAAGGCACTCTGGGCAACGGGCGATGGCCGACCGCTTCACGCTGCACGGCAGCCCGCATTCCCAATTCACCTACAAGATCGCGCTGATGCTGCGTCTCTCCGGCGCGCCTTTTCATTTTCGCTACGTGAGCTTCCAGCACCACCAGCATCGTACGCCGGCATTCCTCGCGCTGTCCCGTTGGGGCCAAGTGCCCGTTCTCGAGCATGACGGGCGCGTCCTGGTTCAGTCCGCCGCGATCCTTGAATACCTGGCCGATGCGCTCGGCACCTTTGCGGCGCCGGACGAACCGAACCGGCTTGCGGTCCGCGAGTGGCTGTTCTGGAACGCCGACCGGCTCGCGCCGCCGATTTACGGATGCTACGGCGTCGAACTGGGCCGGCGGGGATTGCTGCCATTGTCGTACCACCCGGAAGTCTCGGCGCTCTATCGCCGCGACGCCGAAAGGGCCTTCGACATGCTCGACAGCCATCTCGCCGATAGCCGGGTTCTTGCGGGAATGGCCCCCACCATCGCCGATCTGTGCTGCTACGGCGAGGTCCCTTTCGCCCGGCTGAGCGGGATAAATCTGGCGACCCGAAACAATGTGACGGCCTGGGCGGAGCGCCTGGAATCCTCGCCCGGGTTTGCCGCTCCTTTCGAGCTATTGCCGATGGCCGACGCCGAGATCGCGCCTTAAGCCGCCTCGGCTTCGTCCTCGTCGGCCGCAGTCGGCCCGGAATCCTGGCCCTTGGCGTCGGGATCGCGATCCACCAGCTCGATCAGCGCCATCGGCGCGTCATCGCCGTAGCGGAAACCGGCTTTGATGATCCGGGTATATCCGCCGGCGCGGGCGGCATAACGATCCGCGAGCGTCGTAAGCAGCTTGTCGGCGAGCCGGGCATTCTGCAATTTGGCGATTGCCTGGCGACGCGCGTGCAAGCCGCCGCGCTTGCCGAGCGTGATCAGCCGTTCCACCACCGGGCGCAGATCCTTGGCCTTGGGCAGAGTCGTACGGATCTGCTCATGCTTGATCAGGGCCGCAGCAAGGCTCTCGAACATTGCCTTGCGGTGGGCCGAGGTGCGGCTAAAGCCGCGTCCCCTGTTCCTATGCCGCATCGATCTCTCTCCGTGCCGGTGCCCGCAGGATCATGGCCAAGCCTTGAGTCGGGTGAAGCCCGGCACGCCTTCGAGCGCGACGCTCAATAAGGCTCATCGATGCGCTTGGCCAGCTCTTCGATGTTTTCCGGCGGCCAGTTCGGTATTTCCATCCCGAGATGAAGCCCCATATTGGTCAGCACTTCCTTGATTTCGTTCAGCGATTTGCGACCGAAATTGGGCGTCCGCAGCATCTCGGCCTCCGACTTTTGCACGAGATCGCCGATGTACACGATATTGTCGTTCTTCAGGCAGTTGGCCGAGCGTACCGACAGCTCCAGCTCGTCAACCTTGCGCAGCAGGTTCTTGTTGATCAGCGGCTCGCCAATCGATTCCTTCTCGACCGCGTGGCGCGGCTCGTCGAAGTTGATGAACAACTGAAGCTGGTCCTGCAGGATGCGGGCGGCCAGGGCCACCGCATCCTCCGGCGTCACCGCCCCGTTGGTCTCGACCCGCATGGCCAGGCGATCGTAATCGGTGACCTGGCCGACGCGGGTATTCTCGACGCGGTAGGACACCTTGCGCACCGGGCTGAACAGGGCATCCACCGGGATCAGTCCGATCGGCGCGTCCTCAGGCCGGTTCTGCGTCGCCGGGACGTAGCCCTTGCCATTCTCGACCATCAGCTCCATCGCGATACGGGCATTCTGGTCGAGGGTGCAGATGACGAGTTCGGGGTTCATGATCTCGATGTCGTGGCCGGTCTCGATCGCGCTGGCGCGGATCTCGCCCGGGCCGCTGGCGCGCAGCCGCATTCGTTTCGGCCCGTCTCCGTGCATCCGCAGACCGACACTCTTGACGTTGAGCACGATGTCGGTGATGTCTTCGAGGACGCCGGGCAGCGAGGAAAATTCGTGCAGAACCCCCTCGATCTGCATCGAGGTGACCGCTGCTCCCTGCAACGAGGACAGCAGCACGCGCCGCAGCGCGTTGCCGAGGGTCAGCCCGAAGCCGCGCTCCAAAGGCTCTGCGACCACCGACGCGACGCGCTTGGCGTCATCGCCGGGTTCGACCGAAAGCTGTTTCGGTTTGATCAATGCTTGCCAGTTTTTCTGAATCACGACGACCTCGGTCGGAGATAGGCATAACAGGCCCGCCACGTAATGCGTTGCGGGGCCCGATCGTGCCGGAGCGCCCGGAGAAACCGGCGCGCGAAATGTCAGACCCGCCGCCGTTTTGGCGGCCGGCATCCGTTATGTGGTATCGGAGTCACGTCGCGGATAGAGGTTACCGCAAATCCGACCGCCTGCAATGCGCGCAGCGCCGATTCGCGCCCCGATCCCGGTCCCTTGACCTCGATGTCGAGGGTCCGCATGCCATGCTCCATCGCCTTTCGCCCGGCATCCTCGGCCGCGACTTGCGCCGCGTAGGGAGTCGATTTGCGCGACCCCTTGAAGCCCTGGCTGCCGGAAGACGACCACGCAATCGTATTTCCCTGGGCGTCGGTGATCGTGATCATCGTGTTATTGAAGGTGGCGTTTACATGCGCCGTGCCTGACGTGATATTTTTGCGCTCGCGTCGACGCAGACGCGGCGCTGCCGCAGATTTCGCCATCGATCTCTTCCGCCGTTGCGGTCTGGTGTCCTCTACCGGCGCCTGCGAGGCGCCAGCTATTCGCCAGCCCTATTTCTTCTTGCCCGCGATCGGGCGCGCCGGTCCCTTCCGGGTCCGCGCGTTGGTATGGGTGCGCTGACCCCGCACCGGCAATCCCTTGCGATGCCGCAGGCCGCGGTAGGAGCCGAGGTCCATCAGCCGCTTGATGTTCATCGCAACCGTGCGGCGCAGATCGCCTTCGACGGTGTATTCGCGGTCGATCAGCTCGCGAACCCGCAACACTTCATCGTCGGTCAGCTCGTGGACCCGGCGCTCGGTCGGAATGCCGACCCGAGTGCAGATCTCGGCCGCCTTGGTACGGCCGATTCCATGAATATAGGTGAGCCCGATCGGGACCCGCTTTTGGTTCGGAATATTGACGCCAGCGATGCGCGCCACCTGCACTTCTCCTCAGGTTCAGGGCGAACGAAGACGGCGACACGGACCGCCGCCTGCAAACGGCGAAGTATACGGAAGCCTGAGCAAGCGTCAATCGCCCTATTTATGCCCGATTAACGATTTTCGGCGAGCACGCCCTCGATCTGCTTAGCCACGGTATCGATGTCCGCCATGCCGTCGACCGACCGGAGAATGCCGCGCTCGCGGTAATAGGGCAGGATCGGCGCGGTCTGTCGGCGATAGACTTCGAGCCGCGCCGCGACCGCTTCCGGCCGGTCGTCGCGGCGATGCACGAGATCGGTGCTGCCGCAAATGTCGCAGATGCCTTCGACCCGCGGCCGGTGGTAGCGCTCGTGATAGCTGGCGCCGCAGCGCTGGCACGTGAAGCGGCCGGAAATGCGGTCGACCAGCACGGGTTCGTCGACCTCCATCAGGATCACATGATCAAGTCGGAGGTCGCGGGCGGCAAGCATCGCGTCGAGCGCCTCGGCTTGCGGCACGGTGCGCGGAAAACCGTCGAGGATGAAACCGGCATTGCAATCGGGCTCGGCGATCCGCTCCGCGATCATCGCCACGATGATGTCGTCCGGGACCAGCTGGCCGGAATCCATGATGCCTTTGACCCGCAGGCCGAGCGGGGTGCCGCGGCTCGTGGCGGCGCGCAGCATGTCGCCGGTGGCCAGCTGCACGACGCCATGGCGCTGCTCGATGCGCTTCGCCTGCGTCCCTTTGCCGGCCCCCGGCGGCCCCAAAAGGATCAGATTCATCGCCGGATGTTCATCGGATCGGGTTCATCCAAAGCAGCCTCATCCGCGCCGCCCGCGCAGCCGCGCCTTCTTGATCAGCCCCTCATACTGGTGCGCCAAGAGGTGCGAATGGATCTGCGCCACCGTGTCCATCGTGACGCTGACCACGATCAGCAAACTGGTCCCGCCGAAATAGAACGGCACGGAATATTGCGAGATCAGGAATTCCGGCAGAATGCACACAACCGAGAGATAGGCGGCGCCGAGCACGGTCAGCCGGGTCAGCACGTAATCGAGATAATCGGCGGTGTTCTTGCCCGGCCGGATCCCCGGGATGAAGCCGCCATATTTGCGCAGATTGTCGGCCGTCTCAGTCGGGTTGAACACAATCGCCGTGTAGAAGAAGCAGAAGAATACGATCAGTCCGACGTAAAGCGCCATGTACGCCGGCTGACCGTGCCCGAGGAAGCTGGTGATCTGGCCGAGCCAGCCGAAGCTTTGCCCATTCGCCTGGAAATTGGCGATCGTTGCCGGCAGCAGCAGCAGCGAGGAGGCAAAAATCGGCGGGATCACGCCCGAGGTGTTGATTTTGAGCGGCAGATGCGAGGATTCGCCGCCCGACATGCGGTTGCCCTGCTGGCGTTTGGGGTACTGCACCAGGATGCGGCGCTGCGCCCGCTCCATGAACACGATAAAGGCGACGACCAGGACGGACATCGCGAGGAAGATGATGATGAAAACGGTCGAGATCGCCCCGGTGCGGCCGAGTTCCAGCGTCGAGGCGAGCGCATGCGGCAGGTTGGCGACGATGCCGGCGAAGATGATCAACGAGATGCCGTTGCCCACGCCGCGAGCGGTGATCTGCTCGCCGAGCCACATCAGGAATACGGTACCGCCGACCAGGGTCACGACCGTCACCAGCCGAAAGAACAGCCCCGGGTCGAGCACCGCCGACTGCGTTCCGGCGCGCATGCCTTCGAGCCCGACCGCGATGCCATAGGCCTGCACCGCGGCGAGCAGAACGGTGCCGTAACGGGTGTACTGATTAAGCTTCTTTCGCCCGCTCTCGCCTTCCTTTTTCAAGGTTTCGAGGGTTGGCGACACGGCGGTCAGGAGCTGGATGATGATCGAGGCCGAGATATAGGGCATGATGTTCAGCGCAAAGATCGTCATGCGCCCGAGCGCCCCGCCCGAGAACATGTCGAACATGCCGAGGATGCCGCCGGCGTTGCGCGAGAAGATGTTTTGCAGAATCCCCGGATCGATACCGGGAATTGGGATGTAGGTTCCAAGGCGATAGATCACCAGCGCTCCGAGCGTGAACCAGATACGGCTCTTCAGCTCGGTGGCCTTGGAGAAGGCCGAGAAATTGATGCTGGCAGCGAGTTGTTCGGCGGCTGACGCCATCTAGCCAATCCTTACCCAAGCGGGCCTGGGCCGTCATCAGGCCTCAGGATAACACGGTTCCCTCGCAGGCCGCGCCTCGGCCCGGCCGCGGTCAGGCCACAAAACGGCGCGGGCGAACGGTCAACTCGGTCGAGGGTCAGCCCGCAGCGGCCTCGGCCTCCGCCTTCGCCCGCTTTCGGCGCAGGACGACCTTGCCGCCAGCCTTTTCCACGGCCGCGATGGCGGCTTGCGAGGCGCCCGCGACCTCGATCGTGATGGCGGCGGTCAGTTCGCCTTTGGCGAGCAGGCGGATGCCGTCGCCAATTCGGCGCAACACCCCCGAGGCGACCAGGGCGGCGCCGTCCACGGTGCCTTCGGCCTTCAGCCTACCCGCGTCGAGCGCCTGCTGCAGGCGGCCGAGATTGACCACCCGGAAATCCTTGCGGAAGATCTTGTTGTTGAAGCCGCGCTTGGGCAGCCGCCGGTGCAGCGGGGTCTGACCGCCCTCGAAGCCGTTCAGCGCGACGCCGGTGCGCGCGGTCTGGCCCTTGCCGCCGCGTGCCGAGGTCTTGCCCTTGCCCGAACCGATGCCGCGCCCGACCCGCTTCGCCCGATAATGCGCGCCCGGATTGTCCCTGATCTCGTTCAGCTTCATCGCCTCGATACCCCAGCGCCGGTGTCGGCTCGATCCTCGCCTTTCGACACGTCCCCCCTCCCAAGCGAAAGCGGGGGTCCATCGCTGCGCCCGGATTCCCGCCTTTGCAGGAATAACGGTACAGGCCCGCTTGTCCTCTAGCCTATCCAGCTTGGTCTTCGACTCGCACGAGGTGTCTTACCTTGTTGATCATGCCGCGCACCGCCGGCGTGTCTTCGAGCACGCGGCGCCGGTGACGCTGGTTGAGGCCGAGCCCCTTGAGGGTCGCCTCCTGATCCTGACGGCGCCCGATCGGGCTGCCGATCTGCACCACCGTCAGCATCCGCTTTCCCGCCGCCTCGGTTTCCGCGCCGCCCTCGGTTCCCTGGGCCATCACGCGGTCTCCCGCACCTCGGCATCGCGGCGGCCGAGGATCTCGCCGACCTTCTTGCCGCGCCGCGCCGCCGCGGCGCGCGGGCTGGTGACCCGCGTCAATGCCGCAAACGTGGCCTTGATCATGTTGTGCGGGTTCGAGCTGCCGAGCGATTTGGCGACGACGTCCTGTACCCCGAGAGCCTCGAAGATCGCCCGCATCGGCCCGCCCGCGATGATGCCGGTGCCCGGCCCCGCGGCACGCACGACAACGCGGCCGGCGCCGTAATGGCTGGTGATGTCGTGATGCAAGGTGCGGCCTTCGCGCAGCGGCACGCGGACCATGCCGCGGCGTGCCTGCTCGGTGGCCTTGCGGATGGCTTCGGGCACTTCGCGCGCCTTGCCCGAGCCATAGCCGACGCGACCCTTGCGGTCGCCGACCACGACCAGCGCCGCAAAGCCGAAGCGCCTGCCGCCTTTGACCACCTTGGCGACCCGATTGATGCTGACCAGGCGTTCGGCCAGCTCGCCCTCGTCGCGGTCGCGCTGGCTGTCGCCATCGCGCCTGCGTCTGTCGCCCTGTGTGCGTGCCATCGCAACCCTTTCAGAAAGCGAGGCCGCCCTCGCGGGCGGCGTCGGCCAAAGCCTTGACCCGGCCGTGAAACAGATAGGCGCCGCGATCGAACACGACGCTTTCGACGCCCGCCTCGCGAGCGCGCTCGGCGATCAGCTTGCCGACCGCACCGGCCGCCGCGACATCGGCGCCGGTCTTCAGCGTCGGCTTCAGCGCGCCGTCGAGGCTCGACGCCGCCGCCAAGGTGCGTCCGGCAACATCGTCGATGATCTGAGCGTAGATATGCTTCGACGACCTGAACACCGACAGCCGCGGGCGACCGCCGGCGGCCTGCCGGAGCTTGAACCGTACGCGCTCGCGACGGCGCCGGAACAGGGCGTCTGCTTGCTTGCTCATGATGCTACTTCTTTTTGCCTTCTTTGCGCCGGACAATTTCGTCGTTGTACCTGATGCCCTTGCCCTTGTAGGGCTCGGGCGGACGGAACGCGCGGATCTCCGCCGCGACCTGGCCCACCCGCTGGCGGTCGGCGCCGCTGACGGTGATCAGGGTGGGGCGTTCACACGCGATCCTGACATCGCTCGGGATGGAATAGTCGATATCGTGGCTGTAGCCGAGCTGCAGGCTCAGGCTACCCCCCTGCACCGCCGCGCGATAGCCAACCCCGTTGATTTCGAGGGTACGGCTAAAGCCGGTGCCGACCCCGGTCACCATGTTGTTGACGAGCGCCCGGGTCGTGCCCCACATCGCACGCGACCGCTTGGTCTCGAACCGCGGCGCGATCGTCACCGCGCCATCGGCAACGCTCGCCGTAACCTCGGGGCTGACCGCCAGGTTCAACGCCCCGAGCGGCCCCCGGGCCGACAGCGTGGAACCGGCGAGTTCGACCTGTACCCCGGCCGGGATCGGTACCGGATGCTTACCTATGCGCGACATCTCATCCCTCGGTTCGAAGATGCGGGGCCGATACCCCCGCGCAAGCAAGTTTCGAGGGCCAGCGCAGCGGCCTGACCGCCGCGCCTGCCCGACATTGGCGTGGTCGATGGCGATTGGCGTCATCTCGAGCTCAAAAGACGCGGCACAAAACCTCACCGCCGACTTTGGCGGCGCGAGCCTCGTTGTCGGACATGACCCCGCGCGGCGTCGACAGGATCGCGATGCCGAGACCGTTATAGACGCGCGGCAAGTCGGCGATCTTCGAATAGATGCGACGCCCCGGCTTCGACACTCGCGAAATCTCGCGTATGACCGGCTCCCCGTCGACGTATTTAAGCTCGATTTTCAGCTCGGCCAGCCCGGGGCGCACATCCTCGCGACTGAAGCCGCGGATATAGCCCTCGCGCTTCAGCACATCGAGCACATTGGCGCGAAACGACGAGGCCGGCGCAGCCACTACCGCGGCGCGCGCGCGCTGGCCGTTGCGGATGCGTGTCAGCATATCGCCGAGCGGGTCGCTCATCGACATCGGCGGGCTCCTCCTACCAGCTCGACTTGACCATCCCCGGGATCTGGCCGGCGGAGGCCAATTCGCGCACCGCGATGCGCGACAGCTTGAACTTGCGATAATATCCGCGCGGCCGGCCGGTCAGCGAGCAGCGGTTGCGCACCCGGGTCATCGAGCTGTTGCGCGGCAATTCGGCCAGTCTCAGCTGCGCTTCAAAGCGCTCCTCCGGCGGCGCCTCGCGATCGCGGGCGGCCGCCTTCAGCCGTTCCCGCCGTCCGGCGATCTGCTTCGCCAGCTTGACGCGGCGGGCATTCTTCTCGATCGAACTCTTCTTTGCCATCAGCGACCCTCTCTGCCGCACTCAGTTGGCGAACGGCATTTCGAAACCTTTGAGCAGCGACCGCGCCTCGGCGTCGGTGCCGGCGGTGGTCACGATCACGATGTCCATGCCGCGCACCGCATCGACCTGGTCGTAATTGATCTCGGGAAACACCAGCTGTTCGCGCAGACCCAGCGCATAATTGCCGCGGCCGTCGAAGCTGCGGCCGGACACGCCGCGGAAATCGCGCACCCGCGGCAGGGCCACCGTGATCAGGCGGTCGAGGAACTCGTACATGCGCTGCCGCCGCAACGTCACCTTGACGCCGATCGGCATGTTCTGCCGCAGCTTGAAGGTCGCGATCGACTGCTTGGCGCGGATCACGACCGGATGCTGCCCGGTGATCGCGGTCAGATCGCCGACCGCGGCGTCGATCTTCTTGGCGTCCTGCACCGCCTCGCCGACGCCCATATTGACGACGATCTTGTCCAGGCGCGGCACCTGCATCGGGTTGTCGTAGCCAAACTCTTCCATCAACGCGGGGCGGACCACGCCTTCGTAACGCTCCTGCAGCCGGGTCTGGTAGCGGCCTTCGCTCATTTGTCGATCACCTCGCCCGAGCGCCGCGCCACCCGCACCTTGCGGCCGTCATCGAGGAATTTGTAGCCGATTCGGGTCGGCCGCCGCGACTGCGGGTCGATATGCGCGACATTGGACACGTGGATCGTCAGCTCCTTCTCGACGATGCCGCCGGGATCGCCGAGACGCTGACGCGTGTGCCGGCGCGCGACATGCACCCCTTGTACGATCAGTCGGGATTCGGCCGGAAAAACACGCAACACCTCACCGGTCTTGCCCTTGTCGCGGCCGCTGATGACGACGACATTGTCGCCTTTTTTGACCTTCAGCTTCGGCATTCACAGCACCTGCTCACAAGACCTCGGGGGCGAGCGACACGATCTTCATGAAGCGGCGCGCCCTGAGTTCGCGGGTGACCGGCCCGAAGATGCGGGTGCCGATCGGTTCGCCCTGGCGGCTGATCAGCACCGCGGCGTTGCGATCGAAGCGAATCGCGCTGCCATCGGCGCGGCGGATCTCCTTGGCGGTCCGCACGATCACGGCGCGGTGCACATCGCCCTTCTTGACCCGGCCCCGCGGGATCGCCTCCTTGACCGAGACGATGATGACGTCGCCGACCGTCGCGGTCTTGCGCTTCGAGCCGCCGAGAACCTTGATGCACTGCACCCGCCGCGCGCCGGAATTGTCGGCCACGTCGAGATTGGTCTGCATCTGGATCATACGGCGCCTCCCGTCGGTCCGGCTTCCGCCGGTTCGGTGTCGGCTGCGACCGACGCCGTGCCGCCCCGCCGGGCGCTCCCGTCTTCGGTGCCGCCCAGCACCACCCAATGCTTGCGCTTGGAGATCGGACGGCTCTCCTCGATGCGCACGATGTCGCCGGCGTGATGCCGGTTCTGCTCATCATGCGCGGCGTATTTCTTCGAGCGGGTGATGAATTTCTTGTAGACCGGGTGCATTAGCCGGCGCTCGACGCGCACGATCACGGTCTTGTCGCAGGCGTCGCTGACGACCACCCCCTGCAATATGCGTTTCGGCATCAGCTTCCCACTCGAAATAGGTTCTTGCCACCAGCCGGCGCCTTGCGCACGGTCGCTCGATCGGTTCCCTCCGCCCCCGCCCGGCAAGGGCGGAAGAACCGGACGCGCCCGGTGGCGATGTTTTTCAAAGACCGCAAATCCCTAGCTCCCCGCCCCCGCCCTGCGGCGCTGCCCGAGGATCGTCTTGATCCGCGCGATGTCGCGTCGGGCCTGACGCACCCGGGCAGTGTTCTCGAGCTGGCCGCTGGCGCGCTGGAAGCGAAGGTTGAAGATCTCCTTTCCCAATGTCTCCAGTTCCTGGCTCAATTCGTCGTCGGTGCGGGCGCGAACGTCGGCCGCCTTGATGGCCTTCATGCCGAACCCTCCGCCCCCTCGCGCGTGACGAAACGGGTATCGACCGGCAGTTTAGCGGCCGCGAGGTCAAAGGCCTCGCGCGCCACTTCGAGCGTCACGCCGTCAAGCTCGAACATGATCCGCCCCGGCTTGACCCGCGCGATCCAGAATTCGGGCGAGCCCTTGCCGCTGCCCATGCGCACTTCGGCCGGCTTTTGCGATACCGGCACGTCGGGAAAGATGCGGATCCACACCCGGCCGACGCGGCGGATGTGGCGCGTGATGGCACGCCGCGCCGCCTCGATCTGGCGGGCGGTTATGCGACCGGGCTCGGCCGCCTTCATGCCGTAGGCGCCGAAGTTGAGCGTGGTCCCGCCCTTGGCGAGGCCGTGCACCCGGCCCTTGTGGCCCTTGCGGTACTTGCTGCGTTTCGGGGCAAGCATATCGCTTATGCCATCGCATCGCGCCGCGGCCGTTCCGGCGGCTGGTTCTCGGCCATGCGCTTGTCCAGCGCCATCGGATCGTGCGCCAGGACCTCGCCCTTGAAGACCCAGACCTTGACCCCGCAGGTGCCATAAGTGGTCTTCGCGGTCGCGGTGCCGAAATCGACATCGGCGCGCAGCGTGTGCAGCGGCACCCGGCCTTCGCGGTACCATTCCATGCGCGCGATCTCGGCGCCGCCGAGGCGCCCGGAACAGTTGATGCGGATACCCTGTGCGCCGAACCGCATCGCCGACTGCACAGCGCGTTTCATCGCCCGGCGGAAGGCAACGCGGCGCTCGAGCTGCTGCGCGATGCCCTCGGCAATCAGCTTCGCCTCGATCTCGGGCTTGCGGATCTCGACGATGTTGAGGCTGACCTCGCTGTTGGTGACCTTGGCGATGTCGGTGCGCAGTTTTTCGATATCGGCGCCTTTCTTGCCGATCACCACCCCGGGGCGCGCCGAATACAACGTGATCCGGGACCGCCTCGCCATGCGCTCGATCAGGATGCGCGATACCGCCGCCTGCGACAGACGCCGGCCGAGAAACTTGCGCAGGTTGAGGTCATCGAGCAGCTGATTGCCGTACTCCTTGCGCGAGAACCACCGCGAATCCCAGGTGCGATTGATGCCGAGCCGCAGCCCGATCGGATTGACCTTCTGGCCCATCAGGCGGTCTCCTCCATAAGATCCTCCGGGCGCTCGCGCACGATCACCGTGAGGTGGGCAAAATGTTTTTCGATCCGTGCCGAACGGCCGCGGCCACGGGTGTGAAAGCGCTTCATCACGAGGGCCCGGCCGACCGTCGCTTCCTTGACATAGAGCCGATCGACGTCGAGCTGGTGGTTGTTCTCGGCGTTGGCGATCGCCGCCTGCAACACCTTTCTCACGTCGCGGGCGATGCGGCGGTGCGAGAAGGTCAGCTCGGCCAAAGCCGAAGCCGCGGTCTTGCCGCGGATCGCCTGGGCCACCAGGTTGAGCTTGCGCGGGCTGATGCGGATCGCGCGCAGGAAGGCCGAAGCCTCGGTCTCGTCCAGGCGGCGTTCCGCCGGAAGCTTGCTCATCTTGGCTCCCCTAGCTCCGGCGGGCGCGCTTGTCGCCGGCGTGACCGTAGAAGGTCCGGGTCGGCGCGAACTCGCCGAGCTTGTGGCCGATCATGTTCTCGGTCACCAGCACCGGAATGAATTTGTGGCCGTTATGGACTCCGAAGGTCAGCCCGACGAATTGCGGAAAAATCGTCGAGCGCCGCGACCAAGTGCGGATCACCTCGTTGCGCCCGGAGCCGCGCACCTTATCGGCCTTTTTCAACAGATAGCCGTCGACAAACGGCCCCTTCCACACCGAGCGCGCCACGCGCCTACTCCCTCGCTAGCGGGTCTGCTGGCGCCGCCGGACGATCAGCCGGTCGGTCGCCTTGTTGTGCCGCGTCTTCTTGCCCTTGGTCGGCTTGCCCCACGGCGTCACCGGATGCCGGCCGCCCGAGGTGCGACCCTCACCGCCGCCATGCGGATGGTCGATCGGGTTCATCGCGACGCCGCGCACCGACGGACGGCGGCCGAGCCAGCGGCTGCGCCCGGCCTTGCCGATCACGATGTTCTGCTGATCCGGATTCGACACCGCTCCGACCGTCGCCCGGCATTCCGAGCGCACCATGCGCAATTCGCCCGAGGACAGCCGCAGCAGCGCATAGCCCTGGTCACGCCCGACCAGCTGCACATAGGTTCCGGCGGAGCGCGCGATCTGGCCGCCCTTGCCGGGCTTCATCTCGACGTTATGCACGATCGTGCCGAGCGGCATGCTGCGCAACGGCATCGTGTTCCCGGGCTTGACGTCGACCCGATCGCCCGAGACCACGGTGTCGCCGGCCTTCAGCCGCTGCGGCGCCAGGATGTAGGCCAGTTCGCCATCGGCGTAACGGATCAGCGCGATAAAGGCGGTGCGGTTGGGGTCGTATTCGAAGCGCTCGACCGTGGCGTTGACGCCGTCCTTGGTGCGCTTGAAATCGACGATGCGGTAGCGCCTTTTGTGACCGCCGCCGCGCCAGCGCATCGTCGTGCGGCCCGTGTTGTTGCGCCCGCCCTTCTGCCGCAGCCCCTCGGTCAGGGACTTGACCGGCTTGCCTTTCCACAGCTCGCTGCGATCGACGATGACCAGTTGCCGCTGCGACGGCGTCGTCGGATTGAAGCTCTTCAGCGCCATCGTCCGTTTCCTTGCTCTTTCCCGTCATTCCCGCGAAAGCGGGAATCCAGAGCCGACGCTTTATCGCCCGCCCTGGGCCCCCGCTTTCGCGGAGGTGACGACGAAATCTGCGACCCGTTTGACACCGCTCAGATCCCCGTCGTCACGTCGATCCGCGAGCCTTCGGCCAGCGTCACGATCGCCTTCTTGTAATCCGAGCGCTGGCCGATGCGGCCGCGGAAGCGCTTGACCTTGCCCTCCATGCGGATCGTGTTGACCGCCCTGACGGTAACCGAGAACAATCCCTCGACCGCCGCCTTGACCTCGCGTTTGGTCGCGGTCAGCGGCACCCGGAAGATGACCTGGTTGTGTTCCGAGGCGTTGGTCGCCTTCTCGGTGATCACCGGCGAGCGGATCAGATCGTACATCTGCTGCCGGGTCAGCCGGGTTTCCGCCGGCGGGATGACACGAAATCGGCTCATCCGAGGCTTCTCATTTCAACCGAGCCTCCAGCTGCTCGACGGCCGCGCGCGTCAGCACCAGCGTGTCGCGGCGCAGGATGTCGTAGACGTTGGCACCCTGCTGCGGCAGCACGTCGACCTTAGGGATGTTGCGGGCGGCGCGCGCGAAACCCTGATCGACCGCGACGCCGTCGATGATCAGCACCGACTCCCAACCCAAATCGGCAAGCCGCGCGTATAGGACCTTGGTCTTGGCCTCGGCGATTGTTGCCGCGTCGATCACCACGAGCTTGCCTTCGGCCTGCTTCGACGACAGCGCCATCTTGAGGCCGAGCTTGCGCACCTTCTTTTGCAGATCAAAGGCATGGCTGCGCACCACCGGCCCGAAGATCGTCGCACCGCCGCGGAATTGCGGCGAGCGCAGACTGCCCTGGCGGGCGCGGCCGGTGCCCTTCTGCTTGTAGGGCTTCTTGGTGGTGCCGCTGATATCGCTGATGCCTTTCGTCTTGTGCGTGCCGGCGCGGCGCTTGGCAAGCTGCCAGTTGACGACGCGGGCGAGGATGTCGGGCCGCACCCGCAGCCCGAATACCTCCTCCGCCAATTCGATGTCGCCGACTTCGTGATTGTCGAGATTGCGCACCGCCAGCTTCATGCGCCCTCTCCCGTCGACGGCGTATCGACGCCGGAACCCGCATCGCCATCCGGTGGCGGTTCGGCGGGGCCGGCCGCCCCGCGCAATGCCGCCGGGAACGGCAAACCCTCCGGCGCGCGGCGCTTGGCGGCATCCTTGACCAATACCCAGCCGCCCGGGCTGCCGGGCACCGAGCCTTTGATCATCAAAAGCCCTTGCTCGATATCGGCAGCGACCACGCGCAGACTCTGGGTGGTCACCCGCTCGGCCCCGAGATGGCCGGCCATCTTCTTGTTCTTGAAGGTCTTGCCCGGGGACTGCCGCTGTCCGGTCGAGCCCAGGCTGCGATGCGAAACCGAGACACCGTGGCTCGCCCGCAGACCCCCGAAATTGTGCCGCTTCATGCCGCCGGCAAAGCCCTTGCCGATGCTGGTGCCGGTCACGTCGACGAATTGGCCCGCCAGGAAATGGCCCACCGTGATCTCGACGCCGACCTCGACCAGCGCATCCTCGGACACACGGAATTCGACGACCTTGGCCTTGGGCTCGATCTTGGCTTTCGCGAAATGGCCGCGGTTCGGCTTGGTCACATTCTTGACCTTGGCGGCGCCGACGCCGAGTTGCAAGGCGGTGTAGCCGTCCCGCTCGATCGTGCGCTGCGACACGACCTGGCAATTCTCGACCCGCAGCACCGTCACCGGCACGTGGTTGCCTTCCTCGGTGAAGATCCGGGTCATGCCGAGCTTCTTGGCGATCAGGCCGGTGCGCATCACCGCTTTCCACCGACGTCATGGCCGGGCTTGACCCGGCCATCTCGGAAACAGGGTCGCGTCCCGCCCCTCGGCCGAGATGCCCGGGTCAAGCCCGGGCATGACGAGGGAAAGAATTCAGTCACAGCTTGATCTCGACATCGACGCCGGCGGCGAGATCGAGCTTCATCAGCGCGTCCACCGTTTGCGGCGTCGGATCGACGATGTCGAGAACGCGCTTGTGGGTGCGGATCTCGAACTGCTCGCGCGATTTCTTGTCGATATGCGGCGAGCGCAGCACCGTGAACTTCTCGATCTTGGTCGGCAGCGGGATCGGGCCGCGCACGCGTGCGCCGGTTCGTTTCGCGGTATTCACGATCTCGCTGGTCGATTGATCGAGCACGCGGTGGTCGTAGGCCCGCAGTCGAATTCGTATGTTCTGGTTATCCATTGCCATTTTCTTTTGTGCGTCCCCTCTGACCTCGTATGCCCGGGCCTGACCCCGCCATCTCTTGACGATGCCGCAGCGGCGTCACTTTATGATCTTGGCGACGACGCCGGCGCCGACGGTGCGGCCGCCTTCGCGGATCGCGAAGCGCAGCCCTTCATCCATCGCGATCGGCACGATCAATTCCACCTCCATCGTCACATTGTCGCCCGGCA
>Ga0213875_10000190_pt1 | contig 63043 bp, 64 predicted proteins | sample BarmaccomBMRX_R8_FD_160105 | JGI IMG/M metagenome (GOLD analysis project Ga0213875, IMG submission 160105) | Root-associated microbial communities from Barbacenia macrantha in rupestrian grasslands, the National Park of Serra do Cipo, Brazil - RX_R8 | ecosystem: Host-associated > Plants > Roots...
GCCAGGGTCGAAATCGGCCTCGCGACGATAGCATACAACCTAAAGCGCATCACGAACGTGCTCGGAGCCACCAAAGTAACGGAAGCCCTTCGTCTCGCCTCATAGAGCTTAGCGGCCACAACCACAATCCCGAATCCTGGATGCGTCAGCGCAAGCAATTGCGCTTTTCTAAAACCTTCTGAACTGAGTTTCGTAACGACCTCGTTCCTGCCCGCAACGCCGACCCTGCAGAACATCGGTTGCGCTACGCGCGCTAGAAAACTCCCAATCCCCTGTCGGGTGTCACGCCCGGCGAGCGCTCTTCTCTTCCGCGCATCGCGCAGCCAGCTCACCGCACAAGAACTTAGTTTTTGAAACCCCCTCGCAAGCAATAAAAGCGGAGCGAGCTGCGCCCGGGCCTCTCACGCTCGGCAAAAAAAGTTCTTGCGCGGCAAGCACTCGGTCTGCGCAAAGACATGCGCGAAAGGCGTTCGCCGCGCCTTTCCACCCTCCATCGGGGGTGCTGCTCAAAAGGCAGATCCGCGCTCATTTGCGCGGCGATGAATGCGGCTCCGGCTCAACGCAGGCGGAGCCGTAAGGTACTTCCGACTTAAACAAAGGAGACTTATGAAGAAGTTACACAAAAACACTGTCACGGTGGACCCAAAGAAGTTTGAAACCGTGGAGATCCCGTTGAACAAGCTACTAGTTTGGGATGGGAACGTTAGAAAAACAAATCCTGATGCGCGGGTAAAGGAACTGGCAGCGGAAATCCAAACGGCGGGTTTACTGTCGTCGCTTGTCGTAAAGCCAGCCACGCGCGGCAAAGTGACCGTAGTAGCGGGCGGGCGCAGATTGCGGGCGCTCTCCCTGTTGGCAGATGCCGGCGCCATTCCCCATTTTTTCCCGGTGCCTTGCCGCCTACTGAAGACCGAGGCCCAGGATTCCGAGTTGATCGAGATCGGCCTGATGGAGAACCATCATGAGCCGATGCACCCTGCGGATGAGTTTGAGGCGTTCAGTGCTCTGCTCGAAGGCGGCAAATCAGCGGCAGATATCGCCGCGCGGTTTGGCGTCACTGAGGAAGTGGTGATGCGCCGCTTGGCTCTAGCGCGTGTGCATCCGAGTCTGATTAAGAAGTATCGCAAAGGGGCGCTCACGCTCGAAACGCTTCAGGCGTTCACCTTGACTGACGATCACGATCTACAGCAGCAAGTCTGGAACCAGATTGAGGCGCAGCCGTGGACGAATGCACACACAGTACGGCAGATGTTAGCTCGGACTTATGTGGAGGCTTCCGACAAGCGCGTGCGCTTCGTTGGAATTACTAACTACGAAAGCGAGGGTGGTCCCGTTCGCCGCGATTTATTTGCCGAGGGCGAGCGGGGTGTTTACATCGAAGATGTCGGCTTGTTGGAAAGACTCGTATCCGAAAGGCTAAGCCTTCTCGCGGAAGCCCTGACGCGCGACGGATGGAAATGGGTAGCCGTGGTGCCAGACCCGCACGATCCTTCTATCGCACGTCTCAGACGTGTCAACCCCGAAGCTTCGCCGTTATCGGCCAAGCGTCAAGCGCGGTTGGACGACCTTCAACGCGAACAAAGCGAACTGGAGGCGCAGCTTTCGGGGATCGACGATACCGCGTCCGAAGACGAGAGCGATCGGCGTTATGCGCGGCTGGACGAAATACAGAGCGAAATCGCGAAGATCCAACGATCACGCAAAGAGTATTACTCACCGGAGACGAAGGCACGCGCCGGGACGGTCGTAGGAATCTCGAATGACGGCGAACCGCACTACATCTTTGGATTGCTTCGGAAAGAGGACGAGGCGCAGTTACGGGCACAGGTACGGAACGAGCCGAGTGACAACCCGAAGTTCGAGCGCGAAGCAGAGCACGGCAGCGCCGGAATCGTTTCTTTGGAGGAGCAGACGGAAAAACCGGCGTACTCGGCTGCTTTGGTCGAAGCGCTCACCACTTACAAGACGGCAGCTATAGCCGCCGAACTCAGTCAGAATTCTCACGTAGCGTTAGCGGCAGTGGTCCATGCGCACGTGTTGAGAGTATTCGGGCTTGATCTGCATGTCTACCGCGCCGGGAGTTGCTTGCAATTGTCCGGGAACACTCCCAATTTGCTTCAAGCGAAGGGATCAAAGGCGTCGCTGGTTCTCGAAGACCAACGAGTCTCGTGGCTTTCGCGGCTTCCACATGGCGAAAAGACCGTGTGGCATTGGTGCATCGAGCAAGACGACGCCACATTAGTCCGGTTGTTGGCATTTCTCGCCGCCACCAGTCTGGATGCTATTGAGCAGCCGAAGCCACAGGATAGCGGGAGTCGCATTGCGCACGCCAACGCTGTAGCGGCAGCCCTGTGTATGGATATGACTCAGTGGTTTACTCCAACCGCCGAGAACTTCTTTGATCGCATTTCAAAGACGCGCATCTGCGAAGCGCTGCGGGAAGCAGGAAAAGACGGCGGACCCTCGCGCGAATCTATGAAGAAGGGCGAGCTATCGAGACTCGCAGAGCAGGAAATCGCGACATCCGGGTGGTTGCCTGAGCCGCTTCGGATCGCGGACGAAAGCGCGGCAGCAGTCGAGGAGGGCTCAGCGCAGGAGGCGGCATGATAAGCCGCGCCTCAATTCGTTACTCTCGGGTGTCAGCATCGTGCGCGAGAGCGCTTGTCAGCAGGACGAGGGGCAACCCTCGTCCGGGCGTCACGCCGTCGCTGACGAGCAAGAGGCCCTACGCGGCTTGCATGAGGCGGTATCGGCGGAGCTTTAATTTTGCGTTCCATGGCCGTCGTCGCCCTGAGCAAATTCAGCTCTTCTGTGGCGGAGTCGGTTATGTGGAGTTCGATTTCGGCGATGGAACTAGACAGAGACTTTCCGACGTCACACCATCGCCTCAGAGTTTCCTAGGAAGTGCATGACTGCGATGGTCCAAGATAGTGAACTCTTCGCGATTACCCACGATTTATCGGCCCAATTCACTTGTCCGACTCGCGGAGCCACACCACACCCAAATGCATTCCATACGTGATGCGCGTTTTCATTCCTAATGCTGCGCTCGGGCCGCAAGCTTCTTGAAATCAAGTAGCTAATGTTGTAATTCCCGGCGCACCTGCCTTGGGCGCGTGAAGTTCTTTTTCAAACCGTCCATTCCGTTTCGCGTTTTCCCAGTTTTCCAGTAACCTGAGGAATCTGCTCTTCGCCCGACGGGCCACCCCAATGGCTGTTTCGCATCGGGTTTGATATGGTCCAAGTAAGGTTCAGCCGAGAAACGAAATTCGACTGCGGGAAATCATCTGCGAATCGCAGGAGCGGAGAGGCTGGCAACATGGAAGGAAGTTTGGAAGCGGGGAATTGAACCCGGCTTCACCGTCATCTCCTCCTTACTACAAGTTTGCCGAAACGGCAAAAGGCAGCGATTGATTGCCGTATTCGGAGGAATCTCAGCCGTTTGTACAAAACCTGGACACGGATTGGGCTATGTCTCTTCTGTCCGGGGCGGCGCATTCCGCCGAGAGGTCTGGCTTCAATTCAGACTTCCCGCATAATGACGCAGGCCACGGCTCGCGGTTGGCTTGAGGATGGCATAGGCCGCTCCCCCGCGCCGGACCGCTTGTACGGCCCAGGGCACTTTCGGTAGATTTCCGCGGCCGGTTACTTCCCAGAGCGCTTGATCCTCGTTTGCGGCACATTCGGTATCCGACGTCTCATAAAATGCGCGCCACAATGCGGACGCGATGGGAACTCGCATCGATCGGCGAATACGAAGATCGAGGCTGCGCGCGCGCTCATTCGGAATTAGGGTTTGTATCCGGAGCGCCAATCCGGTGCCATCGGCTTTAGTCCCTTCTTCGCATGTAAGAAAGACGGCCGCTCCGTCCCACACGCGAGTCGCGGCAAGACTTGCCGCGTACAGACTGGCACCCGGTGCCACTAGTTCGGACGCTTTCTCTATCGCCGCGAATGTCAGATCTCCGCCTGCCGCTGTGATCAGGGCCGGCTTAAAGATTGGCTCCCAGAATGCCAACAGACCTGCAATATGATCAACAGCCGATTCGAGGGGGTCCTTGCGTCGCTGAAGTTCGCTCGGCGAGCGGCGAAAGCCATCAAAAACCCGTTGTCGCGGTGGGCACAGTAAAAGATGAGCAAGTTCGTGCCAGCCGGTGAAGTAGGCGCGCGCGGCGCGCGGCCCTCGAGCGTCTATGATTGCGAGATAGCGGCGGCTTCCTTTGACGGAACCGGGATTGTCGAGCAGCAGCCCCTCCGTATCGCCGGTAATGAATTCAGCCTGGAGAAGACGCGGAAGCGGGACCTGGCGAAGCTTATAGTGCGCAAACTCCGCGGCAATTCGGTATACGTCATCATTACTGGTGATGAAGACGAGTTTGACCGACAGTTGATCGGCGACACGCATCCGGAGATCTTCGACTGTATCAAGTGTCCATCCTGTCATCATATTGCGAACCCGGTCGACGGCGTGTTCGCGCAGTTCCCGCAGAGCATCATCCGATCCGGGCAGCTCTAGATCGCGAGCAACTTGGCGTAGTTTGGGATGGCGCATCAGTTCCATCATTCAAATACCTTCCTGTACAGCTTCACCCAGTCGTGCTGGGTGTAAGGCTTTCCGGCATCCTCGCCATCAGGCCCGCGACGCGCCACGATTAGGCGCTGCGCTTCTAACAATGCGGCGGCTTCAGGATAGGACCAGCCTTGCGCCTTCGCAGCCCGATGCAATTCGGGAGGAATGGCGATCGGCTGTTCCTCGATCGTTGTATGCTCGCCGCGCAACAGGTAATCCGTTGATACGTTCAGTTCATCCGCGATACGAAGTAGCTTTCTGGAGCTCAGATTTCGCTTCCCATTCTCGATTTCGCTCAAGAATGCGACACTAAGCCCAGCTTTATCTGCAAGTTGCCGCTGAGTAAGGCCGCGTTCCTCGCGGACCTCCGCGATGCGCTTGCCGACTTCTGGGTCGAGAATTTCATCTTCTTGTGCCATTTGTCTATAGTTAAAGTAGAATGTGCTATAGTGTATCTAGAGGTCGCAACCCCTTCGACCATGATGTTTGACAGCGTAGCATATTCCTTAATCTTACGAAAAGGAGCCTTATGAAACTTCAAGATGATCTCTCGCAGGCAGAAGATGACCTGAGGCAAGCTGAAACGGACCTTGCGGCCGCAAAGAAGTTGGAAGAGGCGGCAGCGCGCAAGATCGAAACCGCAATTCACGACATCCGGAAGGCGGAAGAGCATCGGCCGGATGCACATCACGTCGCGGTGGAAATCGCCACGACTTCCGGCTTCTATCCGAAAGAGCATGCCGATCGCCTACCTATCACGCAGCCGGTTGTTCAAGAGCTTGAGCGGGCGGCTAAGGCCTTCGAACTTACGGACACCACCGGGTGGGTTGCGAGTGTGGATAAGCGAATGATCGACCCGAGACTCTCATACGCTCAGAACCGTCTGGAGGGGTGCGTCGTAATCGACTGGGGCCCCGCGGAAGGCGGAGGCGGCGTCTAAAATCTATGCACGCCCTCGCATCACCGGCGCTCTTCGCGGCGCAGACCGCGCATATCGACGAGCGCATTGCGACCATACGGGGATGGATTATAAATGAGCTCGCCTATCCGATCATTGATCTTACCTTTACGGCGGAAGGTCGCACGCCGTTGCGGTTGGCGGCGCGCTGCGAAGATTGGAATTCGCAGCCGCCCAGCTTCGCTCTGCTCGCAGCAGGCGGAACCCGCTTGCGAACGGGAGGCGCGCACAAGGAGATCTCGCCTAACCCCACCAGCGTGTTCAATGCCGGCGCACATCCGGTGACAGGATTTCCATTCATTTGTTCGGCGGGATCGCGCGAGTATCACACCCATACGAGCCACACCAATGATCCATGGGAGTCGTATCGATCGCGCTCTGGTTATGACCTGGGTGGAATTCTGACGCGGTATTGGCGTGCCTGGCTTAAAGGAACTGCATAAATGATTCCTGTATTTTGCCCCCAGTCCGTTGTCGACCAAACGATCGTTCATTTGCAGGCGGCCGGAACTGCTGGGAAAGAGTGTCTGGTTTTGTGGCTGGCACGCCGTTTAGATGATCGCCTGGACGTCGTGGCCGCACACCGGCCGGAGCAGCAAGCATGGCGCGACCGTTTTATCGTCGATGCGGCAGAAATGGCGTCGCTGATGGCGCTTCTTCGCAGAGATCGGCTCATGATCGCTGCCCAAGTCCATTCCCATCCAAAAGAAGCATTTCATTCTTTTGCGGATGACGAAGGAGCGTTCATCCGCCATCAGGGCGCACTTTCTTTTGTGATTCCCTATTTCGCGCGGGACTCGTCGCTCTCCACCTTCCTGGCGGAAGCCGCACTGTACGAGTTGCAGGAAGGCAATCGCTGGATGCTGGTGCCGCGCGAAGGAGTTAGGGCACGATGCCAAATCCGTCCATAAACCCCGACGCGGTTAAGGAGAACGCACTCAGCCTCGCGGCGGCCCTTGGCATTGAATTGGAGCGCGCCGCGGAGTTGCTCAACGCGCATGTCATGGTCACGCACGATACCGGTGACCCATCGGCTGTGTTTATCGCGGCAGAAGCGCGAGCGTTGCTCGCCCGCACTTTGCAGCACGTCGACGATGTGGCTTCCAAGGCGGTCTGCGTCGAATTGGTCATCGGCGATGCCCTCCCGCAGTCGACGGGTACGATTCTCTGGTTGAGCATCGAATCTGGTATGGCAGTCATCGCGCGAGAGCGCCGCACGGGTGCGACAGAGACGCGTCTTCATCCGGCCGTGTTGTTCGTGGCCGCGTGCTATGCGACTGCTGCCGTTGTTCGCGAGGTTATCGGCGACGGCATGCCGCTGCCCAGACGCGAGCGGATAGTTTTGAATTTAGAAGCGCTCGGCATTTCGGAGGCACTCGCCAAACGCACCATCGATCTTGGGCACGCTTATTTGGCCGGCGCTGGCGCGATTGGAACGGGTTTTCTGTGGTGCCTGCGATGGTTCGCCGTGCACGGAATCCTCAACATTGTGGATTTCGATTGGGTCAAGTCCCGCAATCTTAACCGGCAGCTCTGGTACGGACCGGCGGATATTATGCGTCGTAAGGCAGAGCGACTGGCCGCTCTAGCGCAAGGCTCATTTCCTGAGCTAGTCTTGAAGCCGCGGGTTGCGCAGTTGCAGGACCTGTCGGATAAGGATGGTGATCCGCAATGGCTCCGGCGCCTTATCGTCGCCGTGGATAGTCGGGCGGCGCGGCGGACCTTGCAGTCCGAGCTGCCCGGTGAAGTCTTCGATGCCTCTACCACCGATATTCGCGAGATCATAGTTCACACTAACCGGCAACCAACGCCATTGGCGTGCATGGAGTGCATCTATCCTCGGAATGCGCAGGAGGATACCCGCGCACGCAGTATTGCGGCCGCACTCGGCGTTACGGTTAATGATATTCGAAGAGGCATCATCGATCAGGCTGCCGCCCGGCTCATCATCGGTCGGTATCCTGAGCGCAACCTAACCGAAGAGTCGTTGATCGGCGAGGCATACGACAGCTTGTTCAAGTCTTTGTGCGCTCAAGCAGCGCTGCGTTCGGCGGATCAGCAACAGGTTTTTGCGCCGTTTGCCTTCGTTTCTGCACTGGCTGGGGCTTTGTTGGCGATCGAGACAGTTCGGCGCGTTGGTGGGGAGCCAGTGTCTTATAACTACTGGCGGGTATCCCCTTGGGAGCCGTTTGATATCCGGCTGCAACGCCGGATTCCTGCGAGTGCCGAGTGTGAGATATGCGCTAATCCCGTGATTAGACAGGTCGCAGCGCAGGTTTGGGAATCCAGACAGTGAAGTCTGCGGTAAGCAATCTGGGGCCGCGCGTTGATCCAGAGCCCACGAAGCGGCTTTGGGATTACTCGAATGACTTTTTGGAATAATCTTGGCGCATCGCTGAGGTCATGGTTTAGGAACGTCGGTTCGTCGATCCGTGCATTACGAGCGCGGTGGTTTCCTGCCCGGAGGCGTCGGCGGCGAGAGGGATCGCCTCTATATCCGATCGTAGGTTTTCCGTTGCATCGGGGCCATGGAAACGCGCCTCCATCGCGGTGGAAGAAATGCCATCCGTCGACGATGCGTCGTTTTAAAGCGGAGCTTACCTGCCCATTTGGGCACGCCCTCACGCTGCGCGCTCACAGCATCACGACGGATGGCCGTGTTCAGCCCAGCGTTGTTTGCCGGTCGCCTGGCTGTAGGTTCCACGAGTTTATTCAGCTTAAAGACTGGGACGGAGGATATCTTCAGTGAATGCGAATAGCACTGGCGGAAGAAATTGAAAACATCACACCAGCACGCTGATCTCGGCCGCGGGCGCGAAACGGCAGGTCAGGTCGTCAGTTCTACCAACTTGGCAATTTGCGTCATTACCGGCGTATATATCTCAATGTTTCCGCTGACCGCTCGAATGCAGATGATGAACGCGTAACGTACCCGCGGTCGTATCGCGCTTGTGTTGAATTCTCTTTCACAGCCGCCAATCGGATAAACGCCAATGGCTGACCTTCGAGGCAAGCTCGACTGTGCACCAAAACTGCTATTGATGAGAGACTTGATCATTAATATTTGCAGGGTAGGCAGTCGACCGGATTCTATTGATCGTTTTGACCTGCTCCCTATAAAACGTTGCTGCCTTCGGCACCGGACGATACGACGGTACACGCCGAGAACACTTCTTTCAGGGATTAAGAACAGCGGAGGGACAAGGGTCCCTCCCGTGCTTCGTTACTCCCGTGAAGTCCCGCTACCTACGCTAATGTCCGACATGCGCGTTTTACGGCAAAGTGAATTGCGCCAGATTTCAGACGGTTAATAAACACATGCTGACTACCGGAGATTTTCCCAATACGAGTACTGACGGCACCACTAATTGGAAAGCAGCCCTCTGTCGTTTACCTGTAGCTGGTTCGGCTTTCTGAAGCTGCAAACTCGCGCAGATAATCGCGCAGTTCGTCGCGCACGCGGCGGAAAATAGCCATACGTTCTTCGTCCGTGCCCACCGTGGGCGGCGGCGGATCGTCGAAGCTGTGATGCAGTCGCTGAGCGGCCCCTATGAACACCGGACAGCTTTCCTTCGCGTTGTCGCAGACGGTAATGACGTAATCGAAGCGCTGCCCGTCGAATTCATCGACACTCTTTGAGCGATGGCCGCTGATATCAATGCCGGCCTCCTGCATGGCCTTGATGGCTTCGGGGCGCGCTGTGCCCGGTTTCGTCCCGGCGCTTTCGACGTCGAAGACATCCCCGGCATCATGGCGCAGCAGCCCTTCGGCCATCTGACTTCGGGCGGAATTGCCGGTGCAAAGAATCAGAACGCGCTTTTTCATGCGGCGCCTCTCAAGGGAACAGGAAACCAATGGCGAGTGCGGTTGCAAGCTGCGCACCCCGACAGCATCACCGGCACTTCGACCAGCCCGCCGACCACGGTAGCGAGCGCCGCGCCCGATTCAGGACCAAACAGCGCGACGGCTGTAGCAACCGCCAATTCAAAGAAATTGGAAGCCCCGATGAGCGCCCCCGGCGCGGCTACCGCATGCTCCACCTTCAGCCACTTCATCAGGCCATAAGCCAGCCCCGCATTGAAATAAACCTGCAAGGTGATCGGAACGGCGATCAGCACCACATGGAAAAATCGCCCGGTGATGTTATCCGCCTGAAAGGCGAAGATCAGCACAAGGGTTGCCAGAAGCGCCGCAATCGTGACCGGCGCGAACTTCGGCAGCAGCACCCCTTCAAACCATGCCTGACCGTGACGCCGCAGCAGGAAGGATCGCAGCAGCACCCCGGCCAGCAGTGGCACGACGATAAAGACGAGGACGGAAGTAAGCAGCACATTGAAAGGCACCGTCAGTGAGGACGCGCCATGAACCAGAAATTGCACGATGGCACGGACAGCAGCAACATAATTAAGTCATTCACAGATACCTGCACGAGCGTATAAGCGGCATCGCCTTTTGTGAGATGGCTCCAGACGAAGACCATCGCCGTGCAGGGCGCAGCCGCAAGGATGATGCAGCCTGCTATGTATTGATCGGCTTCGGCAGTTGAGATGAAATGCGCGAACACCACACGGGAAAAGGCCCATGCAAAGACCGGCATGGAAAATGGCTTCACCACCCAGTTAATGAACAGCGTGACCAGCAGACCAGCCGGGCGCTTGCCGACATTCCGCACCGATGAGAGTCAACCTTCATCATCATCGGCGTAATCATGAACCAGATCAGCACCGCAATCGGAGCGTTAATCTGGCTTCCCTTGCCGAACTCGATCGAGCGCAGGCCCGCGATAGCGGCAGGCATCAGCTTGCCGATCACAACGCCCGCCGCCATGCAGAGCGCCACCCATACTGATAGGTAGCGCTCGAACGTTCCAAGTCCGCCGCCGGCATTCACCGGCTGAACCATCGCCTCCTTCACGAGCAACACCCAGGAACGCAGCAGCCGTTAGGCTTCGTTGCGCGAATAAAGGCGCTCATGAATTTGCCTTCGACCTCGGGTGCGATAGCGTCCACGTCGATACCTTCGCCGGTGAGGAAAGCCCGCGCATCCTCAACGTCATACACCCGGGTTGGCTCAATCTCGATAGCGGCAAAGCCCGCAGCTGTCAGCTTTGCCGTGTATTCTTCGTCCCGCAAAGCGCCCGCAATGCAGCCCACCCAGAGCAACATGCTTTTTCTCACTTCCTGCGGCACCGCGCCTTTTGTCACTACATCGGAAACAGCAAAGCGGCCCCCCGGCTTCAGAACCCGGAACGCCTCGCGCAGCACTTGGTCTTTATCGCCGGAAAGGTTAATCACGCAGTTGGAGATAATTACGTCCACGCTGTTATCGGGTAGGGGGATATGTTCGATTTCACCTTTAAGGAATTCGACATTCTCCACACTCGCCTTGCGCTGGTTCTCCCGAGCCAAGGCGAGCATGTCATCCGTCATATCGAGGCCGTAAGCCTTACCGGTAGGCCCAACGCGCCGAGCAGACAGTAAGACATCAATCCCGCCACCCGAGCCGAGATCGAGGACCGTCTCACCGGGATTGAGTTTTGCCAGCGCGGTTGGATTGCCACAACCGAGCGAAGCCTTCAAAGCTGCCTCCGGTATCTCCCCCGCCTGCGCTTCGTCGTAAAGGTTCGAGGTGATGGGGTCGCAGCAGCTATCTAGCGCCGAGCTCGCCCCGCAGCAGCCATTACTGCCTCCACTCGTGACGCGGCGCGCCGCCTCGCCATACTTTTCTTTGACGATTTCTTTCACTTCCATCGAGGGTTTCTCCTTTGAAGTCGTTATTTGCAAAGCTGCACGATGGCCTGCGGCTCGATCGCCTTGTTTCTGGTGCAGCACTCGGCGTAGAGGAAGCCGAGCAGTTCTTGCAGCGTGTCCGTGCTGGCCGAATACCAGAGGAACGTGCTTTCCCGGCGCACGCTCACGAGGTCTTCATTCTTAAGCTTGTCGAGGTGATGCGAGAGCGTGGAGGGCGGAATTTCAAGCTCCGCGCCGATATCCCCTGCGGTCATGCCTTCGGGATGCGCCGAAAGTAGCGCCCGCATGATGCGAAGGCGCGGTTCCGTTCCCATTGCGGAGAACATGTCCGCATAACGCGCCACATCGGGTTCAGCTTTGGCTTTCGGCATTAGTCCCAATCCTCTTCATCCAATGCGCTGATGGCGCACAGCAGGCATCCTTCGGGCGCTTGCTCTTTGAGTTCTTCTAAAAGGGCGTCGTCAGAGCCAACCCGCTACACGTGCTTCGGCGTCTCTTTCTATGCTTCTATAATTGTCGAATAATCGCAAACCCGTCAAGTTCTTTCTGGGCTCTACAAGGTCCTAGTTGAACGTTGTGATCGGCATGGGCTTCGGAGGCCCTCCGCTAGGGGAAGTAGGACCAGACCCTTAAGAGACCGTTATGTCAATGGTTTATACGGAAATTGAGCGAGGGACAGGCAAGCTAACTCCGCCCTGACGGCTTACCGTTTGCTAATCCGCAGCGCCGCAGCGCCGCACGCTCAAAAACCCCTTGCATGTCGCCAATCCGGGTTATATACTGAACCAGATGGTTCAGTATGCTGGCGCCGCCCTCGATGCTTCGTTCGCCGCGCTCTCCGATGCCACCCGGCGCGGCGTTCTGGAACAGCTCGGCCGCGCGGATGCTTCGATCACTGACCTTGCCGAGAAGTTTCACATGACGCTAACGGGCATGAAGAAGCACGTCGGCGTGTTGGAGCAGGCGGGGCTCGTCAGGACGCAGAAAGTCGGGCGCGTGCGTACCTGCAAGCTCGGCCGGCGCGGACTGGCCAACGAGGCGGCATGGATCGAGCGGCAACGCCAGCTCTGGGCCGCACGCTTCAACGAGTTGGACAAGCTTGTCGAGGAATTAAAACAAAAGGAGAAAGCCGATGTACGAAACAAAAGATAGTGAAAGCAACGCCACAAAATACAACACGACAGTGGAACGGAAGTCCGAGCGTGAGCTCGTCGTGACTCGAACCTTCAACGGCCCGGCGCATATTGTTTTCGATGCGTGGACCAAACCCGAACTGCTCCAGCGGTGGTGGGTGCCGAAGTCGTTTGGAGCGGCCTTCCTCTCCTGCGAGGCCGATGCTCGTACGGGGGGCAAGTACCGTTTCGTGTTCAGTCATGCTTCCTTCGAGCAGCCAATGGCATTCTTCGGCGCGTATGTCGAAGTGATTCCGCACTCGCGCCTCGTCTGGACCAATGACGAAGGCGAGGAAGGTGGGGCCGTCACCACGGTGACCTTTGAAGAAATCGGTGACGAGACGCTCGTCACGATTCACGACCTCTATCCCTCAACCAAAGCTCTCGATGATGCGATCGCCTCTGGGGGAATAAGTTGGAACGGCGAGTCGTTCGAGCAGTTGGACCAGCTTCTCGTTACCTTGGTGAGATCATGAGAAAGCCTGTTGTCAAGCCGGATGCCGAAGGCCAAACCGGCACAAAACTGCTGGTCGCCATGACTGGTAAGGCAAGCGCCGCGAAGGCCGCCGAAGGCGACGAGCCCGTGTTCGCCTATATCGCCGGTTTGCCGCAGCCGCAGCGCAGTATCGCCGAGCGTGTCGATGCTCTAGCTGCCATTACGTTGCCGGACCTCCAACGTGCAGTGAAGTGGGGGATGGCGTACTACGGTGTGGGCGGAGGCTGGTGCTTCTCGTCCGGTGCTTTCATTGGTCACCTGAAACTGATGTTCATACGCGGCACGGAGATCAAGCCTGAACCACCTGTGACGCCGATTGGGATGGGCAAGTCCACACGAGGCGTCGAGCTGACATCCGTGGATGATCTCGACGAGCACCAAGTAGCCTCGTGGATGAAGCAGGCGGCCGCGAACCCCTTTTTCGGGGGGAAGAAACGATGACGAAAATGGAAAAGATCAGGCCGGGCCACGCTGGTTTGCCCGTTCCGAACGAATGACCACTCCTCGGCGTTGCTCCTGCCGTGCTTATTGGCATCGAAAGCTGTGGGCGTCCTGGCTATCCCCGCTGCCGGTGAACTGAGCGTATGCGGGGTACGCGCACAGAGGGCGGCTGCGCCCGGGAAATGCTTGGCCGGTGGCGAAGATGAAGTCAGGGGCCGAACCTTTCTCAACCCACTCCACGACCGCACTCAGCATGTCGAAATGGTCGAGTGATGGCCCGCCACCGCAGTGAGCCATGCCGGGAACGAGGAAGATGCGACTCCATTGGGCGACTCTGTCGGAACCGCCATTTGCCGCCGCGAGTGATTTGTAGTACTCGAGCGTGTCGAGTGCGGAGAACCACGGATCGCTGTCGCCATGAAAGAAGATGAGTTTGCCCCCATTGAGGGAGAACGTTGACAGATTTGTTGATGCAGGCTCGACAAGGGGATCGGAGGCATGCAGCGCCGCCTTATCGACATCGAGTTCTGTTGCGGTGCTGTACGGCCCAAACAAGCCGTTCCTTCCGAATGCGAGCAGACCCGGCACTCCGCCCTTCATGGTGATTCCGCTGTCGTAAAGGAACCCGGGATACACCTGAGTTCCGTAAGCGTTCTTCGGTCCGGCGAAAGCCTTCTTAATGGCCGCGATTTTCCCGGCGGTCATGCATCCAGCATCTTGTCCGGCCTTGCACGCGAGCACAGCGGGATCGAAATCGCATCCCAGCGGATCGAAGATCATGCCGTCGGCCAAACCATCTTTCGCGTCACATCGTTTCAGGAGCGCATCCATGAAGAGTTTGCGGTCGGCGTCTGTTAGAAATTTGTCGATCTGCGGCGTGCCGGATGCATCTCTGGGCGATGCCTGGTTGTAGGCCACTGGTATCCATTGACCGATTGTGAGGTTTGACAGCCCGGTGCGCATCGCCGGATCTCCCGCGACGATTCCATTGAAGACGGTCGGATAACGCTGCGAGAGGATCATGCCTTCCCGCCCGCCTGTGGAACAGCCGACGAAGTAGGAGTACGCCGCGGGTTTGGCATAGTAGTGCGCAATGATTTGCTTAGCAATTCCCGCCACTTCGGCGTTGGCGAGGAAGGCGAAGTCAAGATAGGCCTGCTGGTCGCGCATGAACGAGAAGTCGAACGCGCCGGTCTTGGCCTGGTGTCCTGTGTCCGTGCTGGCGACGGCGAACCCGCGCGAGAGCGCTGGCTGGTCTCCGGCATAACTCGCTCCAGATGGATAAGCCACGAAACCGTTGCCGCCCCCGCCACCCTGCATCATGAAGTCGCCATTCCACGCCTGCCGATCGGGCAATGCAATGGCAAAGCCGATTCCAAACTCCTGGCCGTCGACGCCTTTGCGGCGATTCATGACACCGTCCACCCGGCAGTGTGCGGGAAGAGGTCCGATGGAGGGAGCGCCCGGATACGCCGGGGGAATGGTCTTGCCGGAAGCGATCAGTTCGGTTTTCGTGATCTCGACGCCGCTGATTTGCAGGCCTCTCAATTCCGCGCAGCCATTCAACTGTTGGCCTTGCGCAATCGCAACCGCGCAGAAGAATGCCGGCGTGAGTATTGCAAGCTTCTCGTAGTTCATCTGTTCTCATCCAGCCGCTGCATTACTATGACCATGATCGGAGAAAGACTACCATGCGACTGATTGGATTAGCGATCGTTGTGGCCACAAGCTGCTGTTTCGCGCAGGATTCAGGTGATTTTAGGCCGGCGGCTTCAAATGTTCTGGACGCCCAATATCCGCGAGTGGACAGCAACTCACGGGTTCAAATCCGATTCAAAGCACCGGAGGCAACGAAAGTAAGGGTCAATTTCTGGAGCGGCCCGAAAGCGGATATGGAGAAGCAAGCCGACGGGTTCTGGACATTCATCACCCCGTCCATGGCTCCTGGACTTCACTACTACACGGTGATCGTGGATGGGGCTGAGGTGAGCGATCCCGGAAGCACCGCGTACTTCGGCGGCAGCAAATGGGCGAGCGCGGTCGAGGTCTCCGAGGCCGGTGCGGCGTACTATTTACCGCAGAACGTACCGCACGGACAGGTGCGCGAAATTTGGTATCACTCGGGTGTAACCGGAAGCTGGCGGCACGCGCTCGTGTACACGCCGCCCGCCTACGACAGCCAGCCGGAACAGCGCTATCCCGTACTGTACTTGCAGCATGGCGGCGGAGAAGACGAATCCGGATGGACGCGGCAGGGCAAGGCGAATTTCATCCTCGATAATTTGATTGCGAACGGGAAAGCCAAGCCCCTGATTGTCGTTATGGCGAACGGCTACGCGCGGCGCGCAGGCCAGCCTGCTCCCGATCTCGCCGGCAAGCCGTTCAGCTCGCCCGAGATGAGGAAGGCGATGCAGGACATGATGTCTGCATTCGAAGACGACATGACACAGGCGTTAATTCCTTTCATCGATTCAACATTCCGCACCATACCCGACCGCGATCATCGAGCGATGGCGGGTCTTTCAATGGGCGGCATGCAGACGTTCCATGTGACCTTTAACCATCTTGAGCTGTTCTCGTATATTGGGGGCTTCAGTGGAGCAGCCAATGTATTTGCAACGAGTGGCGACAAGTTGGACCCAAAGACTGCATTCAACGGCGCCATGGCTGACCCCAACGCCTTTTCCAAGCGCGTTCATCTGCTGTGGATCGGCGTGGGGACGGACGAACCTGACCGGATGAAGCAAGGCATCGAGCAATTGCACGCTGCGCTCGATCAGGCGAACATACGGCACGTGTTCTACGAATCACCCGGTACCAACCACGAGTGGCAGACCTGGCGCCGCGACTTGAACGACTTTGCCCCGCGACTCTTCCTGGGCGCCACTCAGCAGCCCGTCGGTACTGGGGCTATTTCAGTTCCCTAGGATCGCGATACCAGCGTTGCCCGCCCGTTATTGCGTCGCCCCGGCAGGTTCTTTATTTGCTCAAAGTGACAATACGCCGAAAGCGAGGCACGCGGCGGTCATCACAACGGAGGCGAGGAAAAGAGCGTTTTGCGTCACGGTGACAGCCGCAGAGATCGAAAGATAGCTCTACCCTTCCCGACTACTCGCGTTTTGACAACCGTCGCAGACCATCCTCGAAGTGATTCGAAGAGAATGCGCCTTCGCTGCTCAGCTCCGAGAACACGGACTTCACCCGCGACTCAGGCCTTCACCTGCACGTGGCGGACTTCATAAGTGGTGTCTTCCCTCATTACCTCGACCGCACGACAATGCTTTGGACCGCCACCTACGCTGCTTCCGATTGCAGGATTTCTGGCTGTCGCGGTGATGCTGTTTGTCGTCAGCGGAATGGTCATTCTGATGCAGGATTTCAGCATCGCGAGTCCCGGGGTGGTAAACTTTTCCGGCCGCTCATTGCGCATCGCTCAAGTCGCCACTGGAAGAAGTTGCTGTTCTGACAAGCCCAGGAGTGGCCAGATTAGAGCTAATGCCGAAGAACTTCGAAACGAGCAATCGCATAGCCCACTGCTGCCCCGAAAAACACATCCGATGGAAAATGGGCTGATTCTGTCACGCGAGAGAACCCGACGCTCGTTGCGAGCGCGTACGCCACAAAAGGAACCCACCTATGGGTGTGCCCGTAACGTCGCGCTACCACCGTTGCAACCGCGAACGCACCTACTGTGTGCCCCGACGGGAAACTACCGTCGAGTTGATGGGGGCCCTCAAAAAAAGAATCAGAGTAGTTACCGGAAGGAGAGATATCTCTGGGCCTGACCCGATTGGAAATCGATTTCATCGCCACATCAGCAATCTCGCCGTCGATGGCCGCTTCCGCGCTCAGCAGCCCGGTTTCCTTGACGTATTCGTTTTTTGTGAAAAGTCCCGCAGAGTAAAACGCTGCGGGGGCCAGTATGATGCCCAGGTCCGTGTTCGTGGATGAGAACGCGGAGTTGAATCTCACGGTTGCGGTGTTGTTTCGGAAAAAGCGTGCATCATATTGGTCAGCCGCTATGAGCCCCGCCGTCAGTCCGCAAACGGCAATAACCGGAAGCAGATGCTTGCCGTGCACCAACTCCGAGGGGAACGTTGCGAATGTCCGCCTCTGGTCTTCCAATATGTCCGGCACAAATGTGCGTAAACTTGCCGTGCGACCGGCTTCAGAGTCCTTCTCATTCGATGTCTGTTGGCCGTCGGGTGTTTGGGCAAGCGCCGCTATTGCGGACAGCGCGACTAGCGAAACACTTATCGAAATGCGGAAATGATGGTACATGTCCGGGCCTTCCTTACATAGATCTTCTGATCACTGCACGCGCCTATGAAACCTCACGACAGCCCACATCACGGAACTCGCCCAGAATGCAGGTCGAATCTGTAGCTCGAGGGCGCCGATGCCTTGGCGAACGGTCACCAACAACGCGGGCGGAAGTCGCCATCCTCCCCCAAGTCGGCTTTGACCGCCGGCCCATAGTGCCTCGTTGAAAATGGCTACACCGCATGCGCAGCAACATACAAGCAACACGGAAGCGGTGAACATCATTCGTGGTGCGGTGTTCCGTCGGCGTTCACGGCGATTTCTCTGTGCTTGCCAGATTTTTTATTCACTGCGGCCTCGTAGCTGACGGATGTCCGGACGTGACTGACTGAATTTTTCTGATTGTTCCTCCGGCTGCCCGCATTTCCAACGCAGATCGCGCGGCGGATGGCACATCTTTCATATCAACTTCCTGCTCCGCCTTCAGCAACTTCCCCCTTGAGTCAAACGAAAGGTCGCGCGACTTTCCGTCGTCCTTCGTCTGGACCTCATAAATAGCCCGGCCATCCTCTACTTCTTTGCTTGCGCCGATCAGCTGCGGTCCATGCGCTTCTGTCTTTGCCGCCGCTTGTACTGCGGCTGGCAAAGCGCTGAAGGCAACCTTAGTATCGGCAGCCAGGCAGCCGGCAACAAGCGAAACTGATATCAGCAAAAGAAATTTCTGAATTGCCGCCCCCAGTTCAGCTTGAGCTTCGATTCTGAAGAATCGCTGAGTCGGCGTCGGTCACAGTATGATCAGCAACTTCAAGTTGGAAGTCGCATCAATGTCCTTCTGAGAAGACGCCATATGACTGCTGATCGGATCTGCGCAGTTTGGCTCATAACGGCGTACCTGGCGAATGCCGCACTTTGTCTCGTTGTGTATAGCAATGCCGCGGGCTCCGTAACGTCCAGAGCCGGCTGGCTTGTCACGGTGTGTATCGTTTGGCTGATGGGATTAGAACTTCTTCGGATATACGTCGACAGCCTCAAGCAAGGCGACCAATACTCGCTCCGTTAGCACGCGATCACTATCAGAGCACGCGACCTCGATACCCGCGCCTCGCCTCTAAGAACGCTTTTGGTCTTACCCCGTATCAAACGAGTGAGCCAACGAAGGGTTAAACATACCTCATTCGCACGTTTCTCGGGCGGCTTCCGAAATTCGACTCACTGTGCCGAGGAGTTCGTTCAATTTGTCTCCCCGGGCAAGCGAAGAATTGTAGGCTTGTGAAAAAGTGGACATTCACCGATCACAAAATACCCTGGCGTGAAGCCATGACTCAGAATGATTGCCAAAGCTGGTGCATCCGTCGGAACATCGAATACTTGATCACTCAAAACGCTCTCGCCGGGACGAAGACGAGTTGTCAACGCTGCGCTTTCGGGATGGGCTGCTTGCCATGCACTCTGCCCCGATGTGGAAGTCCGATATCGACGGTCAGGAGACCACAGCAATGCCCGTAAACCGCCCTCTCTCTGCACTCTGCCTCTGGCCCGGCTGCTCACACGTAAGGTAACGATGCGAAACGCGCCGTTAGCATGCACCCGGTGATCTGAAGGCCCAACTTCAGATTCAGTCTGGGTGCTGACGACAGCGAAACACATTTCGTCGAAGCAAAGGTCTCGGTTGGCGGGTATGATTTGCTGCCGCGTTAGTGCGGCTGTAAGCAAGACGATCGATAGATAAAGGATCCAACTGATTCCAAGTTTGGTTAAGATCCCTGTGGCGCGATGCCCTCGGCTGCCAAAGGACAACGCCCCGGCGGTAATCAATAGCGCCAGCGAGATGAATACAAGAAGAATGAATAGCAGCTCGAAAATCATTGAAAGTCCTTATCCCACGTTCGAGCTGCATGCGCGCGCTCACCGATACAGGCGACAAAGTATTTGCCTATGGCTGGACTTTGCATTATAAAGTAAATATGACACTAGCACGATTGGTAGCCACGAGTGTTGAACTCCTTTTTATTTCGCCAGCGGTCCTGTTCATGACCGCCCTGTTTGTGCGTAATCTGCAGCCGCAAAAATACGAACCGGCGCGTACTGCCCAGCAGATCGTGGTGTGGTATGCCGCTCGGCCTCACACCGGGCTGTGGCTATTTCTCATTGCCATGCCAGCGCTTGTCCTATTTATTGGCTGCGCAACTCTATGGAGGCGATGGCACAAGGACGCTCAGCTGAGAGAAGCAGCCCGGCAGTTCCTAAACGTCGCCCGCAGGCATTTAGACACGCTACTTGTCGGCGGTGCGAGCTTAACGGCTATCGGCGTCCTCGGAATCGTCGCCCTGCACGCATTGACCGACTGATAAGACATCTATTCAGAAAATCTTCAGACACGGGGCATAAGCTCTGGCTTGTATGCCAAATCCGGCTTTGTTGGAGTTTGCACGGACTCCCGAGAACCCGACTATTCGTTACAAGCGAAAGCACATCCCGACGCCCGCAATCGACCAAGCGATTCATGACGCCTATCAGAAGCAACGCCGGGGAGACCGTAATGCCTTGCACGAAGTGAGCAAGAAGATCGGCTGGACGCGGAGTGCAGTGTGTAAGCGCGGAGCCGAATTGGGGATCACGAGGACGAAGGAACGAAGGTGGAGCGCCGTAGAAGAGGAACTGATCGAGCGATTCGGCCATCTCGCTCCGAGCGGCATCCGCCGGCAACTTGCGCGCGCCGGCTTTTCTCGTTCCGTGTCTGCGATTCAGATGCGACTGAATCGTAACAGGATCAAGCAGAACCTCTGTGGCTATTCTGCCAACAGTCTGGCTAATGCTTTGGGCGTCGATGTGCACAAGATTCTCATTTGGATCAAGCGGGGCCTTTTGTCAGCCGAGCGGCGCGGCACGGATCGCACGCAAAGCCAAGGCGGCGATACCTGGTGGATTTCGGATCGCGCCGTCAAACGGTTCGTTTTTCGAGCGCCAGAGGAAATCGATTTGGCTCGAGTGGAAAAGATTTGGTTCTTGGACCTTCTGACGGGCGGTAAGATCGGCGTACAGAGGTTATGCGCCTGACGGCGGCGAGCGATGTGGATCCTAGTGGCAGAGGACGAACCAGCGATGGCGAGTCTGATCAGGCAAGGATTGCAGGAGGACAATCACACCGTTGTCGTCGCCCATCACGGCGAAGAAGCGGTAGCCGCCGCTGAGACATCTGTGTTCGATGTTCTCGTCTTGGATGTGATGCTGCCGAAAATGAGCGGGATCGAAGTCACAAAACATCTAAGGGCAGCTAGAAACCATGTCCCGATTTTGATGCTGACAGCACGGGACGCGAATTCGGATGTCATTTTGGGGCTGGACGCCGGCGCGGACGACTATTTGGTTAAGCCCTTCTCGTTCGGCGTGCTACTGGCGCGATTGCGGGCGATTGCCAGAAGACGGCAGAATGCCCCGGCGCAGATGCTTGAAGCAGAGGATGTCCTGCTCGATCCCGTCGCTCACCGGGTGACGCGGGCTGGACGGGAAATTGCGCTCACGGCAACAGAATTTCGGATGCTCGAATTTCTGCTTCGGAATGTAGGCCGCGCCGAATCGAGGGCGGCAATCATCGAGGCCGTATGGGGTTTCGATGAAGAGGTCGAACTGAACACGATCGACGTGTACATCAAGATGCTCCGTGAAAAGCTCGGAGACAGCGCACAGAAAAAATTGATTCACACCGTGCGCGGGTATGGCTACATCATTCGTGCATAGATTCAATCCACGTTCGATTCGGTCTCGGCTCACGGCGTGCTATGCAGGCATTCTCGCCTTGACCTTCTCTGTCACCGCTGTGCTTGGCGTATGGGCACTAAGCGAAAGCATCAGATCAACCGCGGATAAGGAGCTTCGTGCGCGTTTGGCCACGGTCCGCAGCTATGTGGAGCAGGAGGCAAGCGGGGAAGGAATCAAGCACCTCAGTGAAGAATTGAACGAAGACGCGGTGGTAAATTCTGCGTCTTCGTACCTGCGTATTGTGGACCAACGAGGCGCGACAATCTATGCATCGCCCAACACTGCGGACTGGCCGAGTCTTGTTTCAGCACGGCAACGGCTACCTGAAAAAGGAACGTTTCAGACGGTCCAAGTACATGGCCGGCCGTTCCGAATTATTACCGCGCCAGTGTCCATCGGTAGAGTTCAACTTGGCTCTCCACTGGAAGAATTCCGCGAGTTGCAGCAACAATTTATGTGGACGGCTGCATTCGGAATTCCGCTGTTACTGCTGATAGCGTCCGGCGCCGGCTACTGGATGGGCGGGCGCGCTCTTCGCCCCGTGGAGAAAATAGCTACCGCCGCTCGGCGAATCACCTCTGCAAATCTATCGGAACGCTTGCCGTACAGCGGATCTAAAGACGAACTCGACAGGTTATCCGCAATGCTTAACGACATGCTCGCTGGTTTGGAATCCGCGTTCCGCCGCATCACGCAGTTCACTGCAGATGCATCGCACGAATTACGAACTCCACTCGCGGTAATTCGAACGACGGCTGAATTGATGGAAAGCCGGCAACGCACGTTCGAAGAGCATCGTCGCGCGTGGGCTTCCGTGCTTACACAAACGGAGCGCACGACGCAATTAGTAGATGACCTTCTGACACTGGCGCGCGCGGACGCAGCCGTCGGCGCTCTGAGTGTGGAATCGGTAGACGTGGCGGACGTTGCCTCGACTGCTGTAACTGACATGCATGTGCTTGCATCCGCCAAGGGGGTCAAACTTCAATTCTCCGCAACTACTCATCCGGTCATAAGAGGCGATGAAGACGCTCTCCGGCGTTTATTTACGATACTGCTGGATAACGCGCTGAAAGCAACGCAACCGGGCGGCAGCGTTGAGGTTTCGGTGTCGGAGGAGTACAAGGAGGGTCACTCAAGAGCGAATATCGCCGTGAGAGATACAGGCGCCGGTATCTCAGCGGAAGATCTTCCGCATATCTTTGACCGTTTTTATCGCGCTAGCAAAGATCGATCACGTAATACGGGCGGAGCGGGATTGGGACTTGCGATCGCGCACTGGATCGTGAGCCAGCATGGCGGCACTGTTCACGTACAAAGCGGAATAGGAAGAGGGTCAATTTTTCAGATCATTCTTCCAGCAACGATTTCCACACTTCACGTAGCGAAAACAACACCCGATTCAGCAATCCTTCAGAATTGACACGGATAATTTGCCCATGCCCGCAGGATGCCGCTCCGAGCTCTCTAGCGCCAATACGGTGCGTTTGCGAGTTCGCACAAGTTGTCTGCCGACCTTACTCGCCATACTCTCTTTGACCTTCCTTCCCGCTAAGGCCGCACAAAACTGGACCGTAACAAACACCCTGCACATCGGTGGAACGGGTGCGTGGGACTATCTCACTGTCGATCCTGCTTCCCACCGTCTCTACGTCCCACGCTCTACGCATACGATGGTCATCGACGCCGATTCCGGCAAAGTCCTCGGCGACATACCCGGCCAAATCAACGCCCACGGCGTTGCTGTTGTCCCCGAATTCAAGCGCGGTTTCATTAGCGATGGGGGCGGCAAGGGCGCGGTCATCATCTTCGACCTGCAAACCTTCGTTGTGCTCGGCAAAATCGCCGCCCAGCCCGACGCGGACGGCATCATCTACGATCCAGCGATGAATTTGGTTCTTGTCGTTTCCGGCGATGGTGGCGTTCTGATGACTGTCAAACCCAATATCGACCCGGCCCATGGAACGATCGACACTCCCATCGATCTCGGCGGGAAACCCGAGTTCCTAGCCGCCGACGAGGCGGGTAAAGCCTACATTAACCTCGAAGATAAGGATCAGCTCGCTGTTGTCGATCTCCACTCTCGAAAGGTCCTCGCTCACTGGCCCGTGTCCCCTGGCGGAGAACCCGTCGGCTTGGCTCTGGATCCTCAGAAATCGAGGCTGTATATCGGTTGTCGCAAACCCGAGAAGATAATTGTCATGAACGCCAAAGACGGCAAAATCCTGGCTGACCTGCCTATTGGCGCTGGCGTGGATGCTACAAAGTTCGATGACGGGAAAGCCTTTGCGAGTTGCCGGGACGGCTCCCTCGTGATCGTGACCGAAACGTCGCCCGGTCACTTTGAAATAGCTCAGACAGTTAAGACTCCTCTTGGCGCCCGAACCATGGGTATCGATTCGAGTACGCACACTGCGTACCTCCCGACGGCGGAATTCGAGCCCGCAAAACCAGGCGAGCGTCGCCCCCAAACCAAACCCGGAACCTTTATGATCGTTGTCGCCGCCCCGCGCGGCCAGTGAACAACCGTACGAACAAAATACCTGTGTGGCGCAGGCGCTTTTCTTGTCGCCGAGGACTCTCGGTGATTGAGCGATTTAGATCGAAGGCCTGAGGCGACAGGCGCTACATGAGACGAAATACTCTGGATCGCCGGATTCGCGTACTCGAACGGAGTGCGCCATCCGTCACGAGGAAGCGCCGAAGCCTCACCATCCTATTTATCAACACCGATCAGCAACCCACTGGCGAGATCGCGCTCGAATTCGATATTCCCGCACACTGGAATCGCAGTCCAAGAGGTAGGCAAAAGTGAGGATAAAGCGACGATTGGAGGCTCTGGAGAAACTTCTTATTAGCGCGCCCGTGACCCTGTTCTTTGAGGACGGTTCATCGGCGCAGATCAACGGGCACGGCGATTACCTTCTGAACCTATTTGTTGCCGCTGTTCGCGGAGAACGTTCTTCTGAGACTGATCTCATCGCTCGGAGCGTACGCCCCGAAGAGCCTGATGGCAGTCACATGCTGGAGTTGATGAGAGCACTGCTGAACGGACCAGCGGCGGCGTAGTCCGCGCGGAATAGCTACCGATATTAACAAATATCAGCCACCTGTTTCATAATGGCGGCGGGCACAATTCTGAAACTGTGTACTGGTTTGTAAATCCTTCCTGACTACTCGCGTCTTGACCATGCCCGAGTTCGGTTCGGATTGCCGGTGCAGACAAAACAGGATCGATCCATTCCGGGCCTTTGCTATAGTGAGATTCGCAATTCAGGTTGCAACCCGTCCGCGGAAAGGGATTATCCCGCCTGAAGAAATCTTCGCCCTTGAACTTCTCTTTTTGCCCGTGCTGCGGACACCGGGCCAGAAAAGGAGAAGTGTATGTCTCGTGAGCTCCCCTCGCAACCGAACCTCAACTACCTCAGGAAAGAGGCGAAGTCGCTACAACGCTCCCAAGTTAGCTGGAAACTCGCCGATGCGCAGCGACAGCTCGCGCATGAGTACGGTTTCCCGTCCTGGGCCAAGCTGAAGTCGTTCGTTCTTCAGCAACAACTTTCCCCTGCTGAAGCATTGAAGTTCGCTGTCTGTGACAGCGACACCCAAGCTGTCGAAGAAACACTCAATGGATATCCCGAATTGAGGGCTATGGTCGACGAACCGTTGCCGGGCTACGGCTTTGGACAACACGCCCTCTTTGCGGCCGTCCAGAGGAGTGACCGGGCGACGATCGATGTGCTACTTCGATCCGGAGCAAATATCAACAAGCGCACCGAGTGGTGGGCAGGCGGATTCGGTGTGCTCGACGACTGCGATCCGTCACTTGCTGACTTCCTGATTCAGCGCGGAGCCGAATTGGATGCTCATTCGTCGGCTCGTTTAGGTCGAATTGAAGAGCTTCGAAGATTTATCGCAATGGATCCGGGGGTTGTGCACGCTCGCGGTGGAGACGGTCAGACCCCGCTACACTTCGCATCCAGCGTGCCTGTCGCTGAACTATTGCTGATCGCCGGTGCCGACATGGATGCGCTCGATGTGGATCATGAGTCTACACCCGCGCAGTACATGCTGCGAGTGGAGCAGAGGCGGCATTACCCCATAGATCGCCAGAATGTCGCGCGCTATCTGATTCAGAAAGGATGCAAGACCGATCTGCTGATGGCAGCGGCGTTGGGGGATCCGGAACTCGTCCGAGAACATCTCGAGCGCGACCCAGGGTGTGTCTACATGAGCGTGTCCAACGAGTGGTTCCCGATGAGCGATCCGCGAGCGGGTGGCACTATTTACATCTGGAAGCTGGGGCGTAATCGCACCGCACATACCGTAGCGCGCGAGTTTGGTCACGAAAAGATCTTTGAGCTTCTGCTTGATCGCACTCCCCAGGACCTGAAGATCAGGTTAGCGTGCGAACTGGGCGATGCCGATACGTTTCGCCGCGCTCGGGCGAACAAACCCGATTTTGCCTGCACACTTTCGGATGAGATCGCGAGGAAGCTACCTGATGCGGCCCAGAGCAATAACGCGCAGGCAGTCCGCCTGATGCTGGAAGCGGGCTGGCCGGTGGACACTCCGGGCGAGATGGGCGCCACTGCGCTACATTGGGCGGCTTTTAACGGCAATGCGGAAATGACCGCTGATATCCTGCGCTGCGCTCCCGCGCTGGAGAAGAAGTCGGTAGAGTATTCGGGTTCCGCATTATCGTGGGCCGTTTACGCCTCGGGTAACGGCTGGAGCCGAGACAACGGTGACTTTGTTACGACTGTTCGCCTACTGTTGCAAGCTGGGGCAGTCGTTCCGCCGCATGCAGAAGATTTGGAACCTAGTGACTCGGTGCTGGAACTCCTACCGTGAGGCCCGCGACGGCGGTGTTTGCGATCGCGGTGCTCTAGATTGGGGTGGGAGTTGGAGGATTTCAGTCACTTCCCCCATCATTGGCAGACCGAGGATATCCTCATCGAAGTCACAGAATTGGTGGCAATTACGCGTGTTTCTGCGCCGAAAGAACTGGGCTCGTTGGCTGGCGCTTGCGTGGATGGCACTCCACGTTGCGATCAGCTTTCCCGTCATCGCCCAAGTAGCGATCCATCTATGCTTCCTCGCTGTGATCGGCGGGGCGCTGTTCCGCTCGACCACTCGCGGCTATTTTTGTTAACCAAATTCGTTGGTGATCGGCAGCATCGAAATAAGCCTGTTCTCAAGTAGCGCTCGCATTGCGCGCATCTCCGAACTGGGCCGTGACAGGAAAGATCGCCCCTAACGGCCTACTGGCGATCTGAAATCAACTCGCGTCCAGGCCGTATTACGTGACTCTTCGCGACTACTCGCGACTGACAGAAGCTTATCTGAATCGTCGGCGACGCATTCGGGGTTCAGCCGCCTTTGCGGCGGAATATCAAGGGTGAGGAGCCCGCCGCACGCCTGAGTCCGTTTCCGTCGTTCGAGCTGCGCTGGAGTGGTAGCTGACGGTTGCCGGGCAAATGAGGCAGCAAGGCCTTCGTTGAGTGGATCATCCTGCAAACGTGTCCCGGAGAGACGCATCTCCGCTACGGAGGACAGAAGCGAAGGGCACCTGAGGCCAGCGCGAGCTGGGGCGGCGGAACTCGTTCCACAACTTGGAATTTCGACGACCCCTCCCTCATCCGTTTTATCTCGGCGCTGTCAAAGGCGACGAGACCCGCCTCTGCCAAGCGCCAACTCGCTGAGGTCCAGCGCTCCTGCATCAAACCGCGGGTTGTGTGTTCTGTGGAACCGAGAAGCACATGGCCAAGCTCGTGCGCCATCACATATCCAAGAATAAGGTCGGTGCCTATATTCACGCGCTGCGCCAATGCCTCAATCCGGTCATAAAAAATCAGAACATGCGCGCCGCGATGAGCGAACGGTAGAGAATACCCCAAGGCCTCCGGGAAGGTGCTAGCTGGGGTTCGCCGCCTTAGCCGGATCACGAGATAGGGACGTTCGTCGCGTTGCCTCGAGGCTACGGCGGTCCTATCGGTTCCTTCATCTTCCGGCGATTCGGCCCGCGAGGTGCTCCCAACCGATGTGGATCCCTGCTGCTCGGAACAGGCGGGCAGTTTCCGTCGCGGCGGGATCAAGGGATGCAGCTGGTATCTGGGCCTTGTTGTATATACGGACCCGGAGCGTCTGCTCTGCGCATGTCACCTCGGAACGAACCGCCGCCTGTTTTACAGCATCCCGCGCCGAAACAGATCCAAGTCTGGCTCGAAGTGTCCGCGATTCCTGCGCGGTAAACGCCAGATTACCTTGAACCATCTTCAGAAGATCCCCTCCGCTGTAAGTCGATTTCATGACACCGAAGGGAGAGTGTATCGGGGTCCCCAGGATGATGTGTCCGATCTCGTGTGCAGCCAGGTGACCGAGGATCTCGCCCGGAGATACCCCGGATGTGGAGACCCGGGCCATCATTCGAGCGCGGTTGTATTGAACGGTGATGTTCGTCGAATCCGGGGTCGTCCAGCCTAAGACGTGCTCGCCACCGCGATCGAGTTGGTCAACAATTCGTAATTGAACGACATTCTCATCCGATGGCCCGCCGAATCGGGAAAGAGTGGTGCTTTCGGCGCAGACGTTCGAGCAGTTCACCCACACCATTTCAATACCCGCCTTATTGAAGATCCTGGTTGCGCTGAGCTCCAGTTGACGGATGTCGGGTGTGCCTGTTGAAGCAACGTTATAAATGTGAACTGTAATTACCGGTCTCGCCAGGTCCTCTGGCCGCGCGGGAGGCGTTTGACCCGCAACTAACGTAAGAAGGAAAGCTCCGAGCATTCCTGGGCGGATCGCGTTCGCTATTGGGCCTACCGTCATCAGGCCGATCTTGCGTCGGATCTGGCTTCAGGGCCATGGATTTCAGGTGCCCTTTGCATGCATTAGAAGTGTCCGACGCATGTCCCGGTAAACTGCTGAAAATGGAGCGTTGAGCTCTTCGTTCGCGGTATTAGCGACCCAATTAGCCGTGGGAAGCCATGTTACATTAGCGGGTCTGGAGGTTCCGGTGCCCGGGCGAAATTGTGGCAAGGTTGCCTTCGACGGCTTCGATATCGATCTGGGTACCGGTGAGGTGCGCAGACGTGGTGTCAAAGTCAAACTTCAGGGCCAGCCTTTTGCGGTTCTAGCGGTCCTGCTGGAGAGGCCTGGCGAACTTGTTACCCGCGAAGAGTTGAAACAACGAATCTGGGGCAGCCAGACGTACGTCGATTTCGATCAAGCACTCAACAAGGCCGTCAAGAACATTCGTGCGGCGCTGGGCGACTCAGCCGAGGAACCAAGATACGTGGAAACTCTTCCGAAGCGCGGCTATCGGTTTATCGCACGTCTAAACTCGTCTGACGAGGATCACGCCGGGAGTAACGAAGGTTCAACGACGTCGAGCAATCAGACCAGTGACCTGCTTCGGCGTGCGCAGTTGGACAGGATCACGCACTGGCGCTCCCGCATGCTGCCCATTGCCGGCGGCCTCGCAATCGCAATGTTGCTGATCATAGCCTTTACATGGCTCAAATCGAGACGCGAGCGCGAGCTGAACCTCAAACAGCTCACGACGAACAATGGCGAGAATTTCGTCAGGAACTCGGTGGTATCTCCGGACGGTAGATATCTGCTGTATGGGGACAAGATTGGGATACATCTTCGGGTAATTGCGACGGGTGAGACCCATACACTGGAGCGGCCAAAAGCCCTGTCCCCAGGACGATTCATGGTATCCGACCGCCTGGTACCCGGACCAGACTTACTTCATCGCGGTGAGCGAAAGGCTCACCAAAGATGGCCTGATTCCAAGCAGTTGGACGGTGAGCGTCTTGGGCGACGAAACAACCGAACTTCGGGACAAGGTGATTGCGCAATCGATTTCGCCGGACGGATCTCTAATCGCTTTTACCACTGGTGGCATCAATTCAGATCAAGAAATCGGGATTATGGGGGCGCGCGGCGAGAACCCGAGAACTGTGGCGGTGGCCAAGGATTCGGAGTCGTTCAAGTTACTTCAATGGTCACCTGATAGCCGCCGCCTTTTCGACCTGAGAACTCTCTGGTTAGGGGGGAGCAACGAGCACTCCAAAGTGGAATATGCGATAGAGAGCCGCCGTCCCGAGCGTGGCGGGGCTGTTCCGATCGTTTCGTACTCCATTGCGTCGGACTTCCCTGACTGGAGAGGCGGCGGGAGTTTCTGCGTGCTTGCGGATGAGCGCGTGATTTACACAAGGAGCATGTCAGCCGTGTCGATGGCCGGGAATGATGACACGAACTTGTGGGAAGTCAAGGTGAAATCGGGAACGGGCGAAACGCAAGGTGGACCCCACCAACTTACTTACTGGATAGGCCGACACCTCGATCACCTCAGTGTCTCTCGCGATGGAAAGACCCTAGTGCTACAGAAGAGTAACTGGCAGCTTCATACCTACCTCGGCGACGTCGGCCCGGGAGCGGGTATGCGGCCTTTGCGCCGTTTGACTCTCGAGGATAGCGACGATCTGCCGTACTCGTGGACTCGGGACAGCAGAGCGATCATTTTCACATCCGACCGGGCCGGAGCGTATCGCCTCTATAAACAGGCAATCGACGAAAAGGAGGGGAAGGGGATCACTAACGGCGGGTATGTGACTGACCAAGCCGTGTTAAGTCCCGACGGCCAATGGATTATATACAATACCGAACCGCAAGGCGGCCACCCGCCGCGCCTGATGAGGATTGCGACCTCGGGCGGCGCACCGCACGTCATCATTGAAACGAGACTCACGGCACAAGTCCATTGTCCGAGCGCGCCGGCTACGCGATGTATCACGCTTGAGGAACGCCAACCTCACGTTTTCGGGAGCCTCGATCCTATCGACGGGAATTATCGTGAACTCTTCAAACTGCCCTTTTGGAATGGCGGATGGGCGGTATCTCCGAGGGGGAGCATCGGTATCCTTCGGCAGGATTCGTACGGCGGCAGGCTGCAAATTCTCTCCGAGTCCGGAAGCCTCCAACGAGAGGTCAAGCTCGCGCCCTGGAGCAATTTCAGCGGCCTGGACTGGTCAGCCGATCCCGACGAAGTCTACACGCTGTCAGTTGGACCCGCTGGAGCAACGATTCTGCGCGTCAGTCTTTCAGGCCAGATCGAGCCTTTATGGCTACTGGAAGGACGTCAAGTTGGATGGGTCGTCGCCGCACCAAACGGTCAGCATGTCGCCGTTATGGGAAAGTCTTCTTACAGCAACGCGTGGTTATTGGAAGGCTTCTGATCGAAGACATCACCGCTTGGTTCCGAAGGAGTCCCCGTTCCCTACCCCGCCTGATCAACGGTCCTATTTAAATTTCAAGCCTGCCAGTATGGTGAACGGCCGGTGCTCCCGAAGCCTGAAACACCCGGCTGTTGATGCACGTCCGCACGAGGCCGCTCCAAGGGCGCGCTGCACCAATGAGCTCTGAATTAGAGCGGGGCATTCTGTAAAGATTCTACTAACAATGCTGAGGATCTCTATAGAATGAACTCGGCTGTTCCCTTCAACAAATTCCATTTCGGAGAGTGCCTGCCGTATAGATCGCGAAATGCGGCCATGTGTAGATCGATCCTTCCCGACTACCCGTTCGCTACCTTCCGGATAGCGACAATCTTGATGAATCCGGGAGCCTACTGAACCATGATTGGTTGCACAACCTATTTTGAAATTGTTCTTCAGGAGAGGAACTGGTTTAGCCGAGCTTGCGAGCGTCAATTGTGGGCACTCGGGCCGAAGTCGATTTTGGTATCCACCTTGGTGCGCCGGAAGTTCACATTTTGCATCGATTCAGTTATCGTCCGATCGAAGAAGAACAAAGCGCGCACGCGGAACTCCGTTCCGTAACTCGAAGGAAACCAGATATCTTGGTCGACGCGTGCGTATTGGATGTTGAACCCTAGGCCTGGCACATTCGTACCCAGCATGTCGCGTACGACAAAGGGCAGCTTTCGCGAAAGCCTTGTGTAGATGGTGACTGGCTGGAGTTCGTCCGCATCAATTACCGCTTCGCCCTTCCAGGCATACTCGTTCTTATTGATAGGGCGAAACTCAATGACGTAAGCCTTCCGTCGATTCACAAATCGCTCGCCATCAAGTTGGAACGTGTACTTCTTCTGCTCATCCGTCGTAAGCGGAAAGAGGTCTTTGTCGATGCCGTCACGACCATCAGCGTCCGAGTCATCATCCACTGTTATGTTCAGTCCATTAACGCTTGGAACCGGCTCACCTTCGAACGGATGATAATCTCCGTTTTTCCAATATCGCCCGTTCACTGAAATCAGCTTCTTCTCCGTTTTTTTGGGGCCCGGAGCTACCGACCATGTCCAAAACTCTTCTTTCAAAAGCTTGCCGCTTTTTTCTCGCGTTATTCGGTGCATCGTCTGCTCGTAGACGAACTCGTTTCGAGCCTTTTGTTCCCGATCCTGATTCTCCGCCACCCGATGCATAATCTCAGAAGCATTCGGCTCCATCGCTTTCGGCGACCCTTCAGCTAAGAGAGCGAGCACGGCTATCACCGCAATGCACATTTTTAAGCAGCATCCCCCAAGGCAAATACGCAGTAGCGCGCGGGTTAGGTCCATAAATCTGTTGGACTCCCTTGCCGACGCCAATCCACCTCACGAACGTTAGCGAAGGGGCACATGAACATGCTACGTCACGAGTAAGGATACTTTGTGAGCCGATTCTAGGTGATCCAGTTCGCCATCGTTCGATCCCAGTCAGGATTCGTCGCGCAAAACGGCGAACTATAGATCAACCCTGCCGGACTACCCCGGACGATCACACATGGGCTGTCTCGACTCAGAAAGGACAGAAACCGCAAGCAGGTCAGCGGGAGGGAGCGATGAGCAACGGCGGTTTAGCACGTATCGCCGGCCATCTTTCGAAACCTGCATGAACGTTTTATCGACCCAGATCCAGATCACACAAAATTCGCACTAGTCGGAAAGAGTCCGCCATATTCTGGTGTCTAATCTATAACGATTTAGCTGAGCGCCAAGGACTCGTACCACAGGAGCTTATGGCTGACGGTTACCACTGGAAGAATATACGTTCAGGTCAAGGCAGCAATCTCGGGCCAGAGCACCACGCCGATCCCAGCAACTGGGTCCCAAATCCGCACGCCCGAGAACAAAGCAAGCCGCCCCAAGTTTTTCCGCCAGTCCCGATTTCGCCCGGACCATCAGCGGGTGGAATTGATCCATTCGTAGGTGGGCAGATGCTGGGAGGTGTGATCGCCTCAATGATCATCCATCCGGCTTTCAAATATTTGGTTGCAGCCCTGGTGCTCGTTATTTCCGGCGTGATTGCCTTCGTTCTTTTCAACGCCCATATGTATCCGAAGGCTGTCGTTAAGAATGGCGAGGCGGTGTATTCAGCCGAAAACTGGAACCGTTATTTCTGGCTTCCCTGGATCTCCGGGACAACCGTCGAAGTCAGAGGAAACATCGTCATAAAAGGGGGACAACTCGGTGGCGTTGTCATCAGGGATGTTGCAGCTAATGTTCGTATCGAGGCACGGATGGACGACTGCAATATCGCTGTTCCACGCGGTACGTTGACCATTGGCGACGCGAAGAACAGTCACTTCGCAGCGCAGCAGGTCATTGTGACAGGGCGTGTCGTGAGTTCCGGCATCCACTGCGTTACTCTGACCAATCATGGGTTTTTGGCCAAAGACGTGAAGCTTGGTCCCTATCTGGTACCGGCCAAGTAAACTCAACAAGGTGGCCCTTGCCTCGTCAGCCCGCTTGGGCGCTCCGGCACGGCTGGCTGGCCAGGTCCTCTTTGCATGCACAGACATGAACCTACATGTTTCTAGACGGAGCATACCATATGATTCACCAACTGCGGAGGGCGCAGAAATAGGGGGCGGCGGAGGAATATAAACAAAAGCGTGACCCCACAAGTTCCCATCCAACGCGCTGACCATTAAGAGTAGGAGGTCATTTGATGGGTCGCCACTAACGGCCAAGTATAGATCTGGGACAGATCTACCTTCAGACCGGATTCCTAATTATTTTTCGGAATCCCAGTTTCCGGATTACCGACTACCTTTGAATTCAGAAGATCCGCCTCCCTCGAGTAACTTTTCCGATCAGTTCTTAATCGTGCCGGCCGGCGTTGTTTGTCCGCCCTCCGCTTTGGGCCCGAGCACATTGCGCATTACGACAGCCAAACCTCGCAACGCTTGCGCTCCGTTGCCGTGATAACTTGAGCCATGCATAACGGCCAGGGTCTTCGGCTCACGTTCCGCTAAGCTTTCCAGCACGCGCCCGGTATGGTGCGTATAGGGGACGTAGTTCGCAAACGGACCGGCTTCGGCTTCCCGCAGCGCATCTTGACATCGTTCAAGGACGTCATTGTCCGTAACCGGTTCGCGATGTCCCCATTGATGAAATAGGTCGGAGCAGAAGAGCGTGCGTTCCGCCTCCTCGAAGAGGACGCCGGCATCCCACCCGTGCGGTACGTGGGGAGTGGGCAGAAACCGGAAACGGTAGCGCCCAGTCGCTAAGACATCCTCTCGCGTCAAAGCACGAGCGGGCCTGATCGAAAAATCGTTCACGCTAACCATAGCTCCCACCAGGCCGCACGTCGCTTGGGCAGCGGGTGCGACTTCAAGCCAATGGTTTAAAGCTCCGCACTCGTCCGACTCGAAGTGACTGAATCCGATGTGCCTGATTTTGGAAACGTCGATCAGACGCGAGATCGCCTCTCGCAAAACCGGGAACATGTTTCGGAGTCCCGCATGGAAAAGAATTGGTTCCTCATCTCGGATCAGGAAGTGACTGAACTCAAGGTTGATCTCGGGAACGAACAGCGCGAGGCGGTAGATCTCAGGGGCTATTTCAGTAGTAGTGACCATGGACCCTCCTATTACGATAGCTGGCCGGTGCGATTTGCAGTCCGGTCCGTAAGGCAGCGCCGCACATAATTGATCGATTGTAAGAGATGCGGTTCGGGAAGAGATTCGAGGTTGTTAATCGGCCATCCTCAAACGGAGCGCCTGAAATACCCGATAGGTCATGGGTGACGACCAAGGGTTTGCTAATCCCGTGACGACATCGAGCCCACTGGATTCCCCTACACTTTCAGACTACAGCGAGTTTATCTTACGACCGCGAGTTCAGTCCGATCAAGCTGTGGTCCGCAAAAGCCTCGCAAGCAGGGTTCATAGGCCCAGGCAAAAAGCAGCTTAAGGGCTAAATCGATGCGTTGAGGTCTTGATGTTTGCAGACCTCCGGTCGACAAAGATTTTTGGCGTACAGAGTTTGCGGACCAGGATAATTCAATGCTTTGACACCAGTGCGTTAACGTCTACGGTATATCGCTGTGAAGCCGTCCGGTCGAGCTTGCTGATCTCGGTGTGGGCTTTACGGACGAGATCCTTTGCTTCTCTCTTGCGATGGAGAACGAAAAGGAGACGTGCATAGTCTGTGAACAGGTTGTACTGTTCGATTGCGGGCGGGTGCTCAGTTCCTTCCAGTGTCTTGAGAGCGCTTGCGAAGTCTTGTTGCGCTTCTGCAAGCTGGCCATTTGCCTCTCTGGCGACAGCGATTGTGTGTTCGTAGGCGGCGACCTGGGCCTTTCGTGGGTTCTGGGAAGCTTCGTATTTTTTCAAGGCGGCGAAGGCTAACGAAAGGCCATTGGAGACATGTTGGTTCCTAAGCTCGACCAGCGCTAACGTATTCAGCGCCAGGTCAGATCGATCGCGCTCTGGAGCTCCTTTTGCCCAGATGTCAAGAGCGCGGCGGCATAGACCAGCTGATTCGGTGTATTCGCCTTGGCCAAACAAGTCCGCGGCCAAATTGGACAGGCAAAGAGCGACCTCGGGACTGTCCGATCCGGAAAACTCGACTCGGAGCGCCAGGCTTCGACGGCGCAAATCTTCGGCTTTCTTAAATTGACCGCCGGAAGAATACAAAGAAGCGAGATTATTCAACTCCCGGGCTAATGACAATGGGCGGAGAGACGTGGCCGGCTGCCAAAGAGTGATCGCTTGGGCGTAGTCATGCTCGGCTTCAGCCCACCTTCCTAGATCCTGTTCTAAGGACGCCCGTCTATCGAGTGCTTCGGGAATAAGTAGACTTTGTGGATCTGACCGCTTTAAGGCGTCGATCAATTTTGATGATTCGATAATCGCCTCGGGTAAATGGCCTTCCCGCTCCAAATTCTGGATTGCTTTGACTTGCCCGGCCAGGTCGTTCGCGCTTCCATCAATAGAACAGAGTGCGAGTCCGGTGGTGAATAACAGGATTCGAACTTGCCGGTTGCAGATCAAATCACTTCCCTCGGTCGGGAATGGAAGCAACCCGATGACCAATCCTTCTGTAGCGAAATCTCTGCTAAGCGGTTGGTCCTTAACCACGGAGAAGCGACCGGGTTGTGACCGTTTCCGGGAAATAGTCGTTCATCTTTGATCACCGGCAATTTGTCTTGACAGGTGGTGTCTACATATGTTTTAACAACGGATATGGCAACGTTAGCAATGGACCGCGAATTGAAGCGGGGCAGCACTGAACTGCTGATTCTGTCGCTAATCGAATATCGTGCACGACACGGCTACGAGATCAGCAAACTTATAGAGGACCGATCGGGAGGAGTGCTCACCTTTAATGTTGCCTCCTTTTATCCGCTGCTATACCGGTTGGAGCAGCGCGGACTAATTTCTGGGCGTTGGGTGGAGAAGGCGGGCCAGCGGCGACGTCGTTACTACAAGCTGACGGCATCGGGCAAGAAGATGCTGAAGGCCCAGCGTTCTACCTGGCGCGATTTCGTAGACGCCATTCAGCGCATTACGGCGGCGGAACATGCGTAGCTGGCGAGACGAAATACGCTCGGCGATTGCTGTTCTCAATCTCGAGGCAACGCGAGAAGCGGAAGTTCTAGAAGAATTGAGCCAACATCTCCAGGATCGTCGGGAGGCGATGCTGGCCTCCGAACTAACTGCGCAACAGGTGGATGAAGCTTTGATGCAGGAATTGCATGATCCTGCTCTAATTGCCGGGTTAAAAGCGACAGTGCACTCCGAATTGCCTTTTCTGCCGGTCGGAAGCGACTCGGGCGGACAGCTCCTCGGGCGCATTTGGATGGATTTGCGTTACGCAGGGCGTGTATCAATTCAAAACCCCGGCTTTTCGCTTGTCGTGATTCTCTCCCTTGCACTCGGGATTGGCGCGAATACAGCCATTTTCCAGCTTCTTAACGCGGTGCGGTTGCGCGTGCTTCCTGTTTCAAAGCCTGAAGGATTGGCGTCTGTTCGCATCGTAGACTCTCCTCATTGCTGCACGGGAGATTTTTATTCCGATCACCCGGATCTCACTGCCGACATTTGGAACCAAGTGCGACAACAGCAGCAGGGTTTTTCGAAAATTGCGGCGTGGTATCCCACCCGCCTGAATTCCAGCCGCGGTATCGAAAGCAAACCGGTAAGTACGCTGATGGTGAGCGGCAACTTCTTTGACGTCTTGGGTGTGCAGCCATCGCTTGGGCGGCTGATCTCTCCAGCCGACGATTACCGTGGCTGCGGCGCTCAGGGCGCAGTCGTTAGCTATGGCTTTTGGCAGCGCGAATTTGGCGGCGATCCTGGGATTCTGGAAAAAAAAATCACGCTGGACGGCCATCCGTTCCAGATTATGGGAGCAACGGCGCCAGATTTTGCCGGCATCGAGGTGGGAAGGACCTTCGATGTTGCAATTCCGCTTTGCGCTGAGGAAGCCATTTCCGCAAAAGGCCCATCGAGGGACCCAGTAGCATGGTGGATCACAACAATTGGACGCTTGCGGCCGGGCTGGACACTCGAACGCGCGTCTGCACAGTTGGCAGGCGTTTCTCCGGGGATCTTTGCCGCTACAGTGCCGGTCCAGTTCGATGGACCGGCACGAAAAGATTACCTTTCGTTCCGTTTGGGAGCTGTTCCTGAAGCGAATGGTTTCTCGACGCTGCGAACCAATTACCAGGAGCCGCTTTGGTTATTGCTGGGTCTTGCCGGTCTGGTTCTGCTGATCGCCTGTGCGAACCTTGCGAATCTCATGCTGGCGCGAGCCAGCGCGAGGGAACGGGAAATGGCCTTGCGATTGACGCTCGGCGCTTCTCGTCCGCGTTTGATCCGGCAATTGGTCACGGAGAGCCTACTGCTTGCTGTTTTAGGAGCGGCCGCCGGGGTGGTACTGGCGCAGATGTTGAGCCCTTTGCTGATCACGTACTTGAGCACCCAGCTGGACCAGGTGTTTCTCGAATTGACGCTGGATTGGCACGTAGTTGGTTTCGTTACGGGATTGGCAGTGCTCGCGACGGTCCTCTTCGGATTGACCCCGGCGTTCAGGGCTTCGCGGGTTGCGCCTGGTATGGCGCTAAAGGCGAGCGGCCGGGGAGTTTCCGCTTCTGGCGAAAGCGTTTTATTAAGGCGCGTCCTCGTGGTGTCGCAGGTTGCACTCTCCATGGTGCTTCTTGTCAGTGCGCTCTTGTTCGTGCGGACTTTTCAGAATCTGATGCGGGTGGATACCGGATTTCAACAGGGTCATATCCTGATTGCGAATTTTGACTACTCGCCGTTGAAGCTCCCGGAGAGCAGCCAAATGGTGTTCAAGCGAGAGTTGCTCACCCGTATCCAAGCTGTTCCCGGAGTGGCCTCGGCTGCGGAAACGCTATTCCCTCCGTTGAGCCAAGCTGGATGGGACGGCAGCGTAGATATCCCTGATGGCCCACAAAGACAGGACGTTCGCCTCAGCCGAATCAGTCCCGGATATTTCAAAACCATGGAAATGGAGTTGATTTCGGGTCGGGACTTCAATTACGCAGATGCCCCTGCCGCTATACATAAGGCGGTCGTAAATCGGGCGTTCGTGCTTAAGTTCTTTGGGAAGACGAACCCACTCGGGAGAATGTTTTACGATTCCGGCAAGCGGGACATGCCATACCAGGTGATTGGTGTGGTGAACGACACGAAGTATTACAGCTTGCGCGAGGATCCGGCGCCGATCGTATTCGTCTCATTTACGCAGGCAAACGGACCGCAAGAACGGTCCACGCTGATGATTCGTTCGAACGAATCTTTGCCGCCGCTGATGTCTTCGATCAAGTCCACGGCGAGCCAGATCAATCCAGGGATGGTGCTCGATTTCAGCGCGCTCAAAACACAGATACTTGACGGCCTGTTGCGCGAACGGCTTCTAGCCATGTTGTCGGGCTTTTTCGGTGTCCTTGCAACCGTGCTGGCGATGGTCGGGCTGTACGGTGTGATTTCGTGCCTGGTTGTCAAGCGCGCGAACGAGATTGGTTTGCGCATGGCGCTCGGAGCCAATCGTCTTGACATTCTGGCCATGGTTTTACGAGAAGCGGCGACACTGCTTGGGGCAGGTCTCGCGATCGGAGCGGTGCTGGCGCTGAGTGTTGGAAACATCGCCGCTTCCATGCTCTACGGACTAAAACCCAGAGATCCCTTGACACTGGCAGCCGCAGTCACCGCAATGGCCGCCATCGCGCTGGCGGCAAGTTTGCTGCCTGCACAACGCGCGGCTTCGGTCGATCCTATGACCGCTCTTCGCGAGGAATAAATCTGACGAGTGGGTAAGGACGAGTCATGAGAGCGAGAATCTGGGGAGCGAAGGCGTTAGTGGTTGCTGTCACATCGTGTGTAAGCGTCATCCCCGCCACGTCACATAAGGAAGGGCAATCCGTTGCGCAGACTGCATCAGCGACGAAAGATGGCCGCGCTGAACTTGATGCCCATGTCGCGGAATGGTTAAAAGAGAGCGATGTACCAAGCGTAGCGGTGGCATATATAAAAGATCGAAAAGTAGCGTGGACTGCGGTGTATGGAGAGCAGAGTCCGGGAGTCGCGGCGACGGAAAAAACGCTGTACAACGTTGCCTCTCTCACCAAGCCAATCACGGCGGAGACAATACTGCGACTCGCGTCCCAAAGAAAACTCTCGTTGGATGAATCGATATCGCAGATCTGGGTCGACCCGGATATAAAGGATGATCCTTACAGCAAGTTGCTGACGCCCCGGTTGTGCTTGTCGCACCAGACTGGATTTGCGAACTGGCGGCGAATGACAGGGGGAGTACTAAAGATCAGATGGAAACCCGGAACGCAAACCGGATATTCCGGCGAAGGATACAACTATGTAGGTGCGTTTGCCGAAAGGAAGTTGGCAACGCCTTTTGATGCACTGGCGCAGGAGATGGTGCTCGGATCGATCGGAATGAAGGACACCTCGTACACAGGGAAGGAATGGTTTTCGGGGCGGTTAGCGGTGCCCCATGGGCCAAGAGCAGAAAAACCTATCGATTCGGTCGCGACAAAATGGAATGCCGCGGACCTGTTGCGGACCACGATTGGCGACTATACAAAGTTCGTGGTGAGCGTGATGCGCAACGAGGGCCTGACGCCGACAATTGCTGCAGAACGAGCAACCATCACACGAGACATGGTGAAGCCCCAAGATCTGGAAAAAGTGTGCCGAGAAGCCGGAGAGGCGGGTCAATGCACAATGACTGCCGGCATGGGTTTGGGATGGGAAGTAGACATGATGAATGGAGTAAAGATTCTGGATCACGGCGGCTCTGATTGGGGAGTGAAAACTATGGCCATGTTTGTTCCGTCGCAAGGAATCGGAGTAGTAGTTTTCACTAATGGAGAAAACGGGACAGAGGTCATCCGAAAAATCGTGAAGACACTTTATCCCAACAAGCTTTATCTCGCAAAAATGTGAGGAATGCGCGTAGGCGAATGCCTTGCCAGGATGTGCGGTTAGCGATTCGCATGGCCCACAACGTATTGGAGGATTCTTAAATGTTTCGATCTTTAGCGCGAGTGGTGCCTGTAGGCGTGGTATCCGTCTCCGTCCTGGCGTCCTTGGCCAACGCCCAAATCTCGCCGGAATTTCCGAAGCCGCCCTCGCCACCGAATCCGCTGACGAAAACCATATCCATCTTTCGCAGCAACATGCAGGACAAAATCATGAAGGCGGCCGAGACGATGCCAGAGGCCAAGTACAGCTACCGACCAACGAAGGATGTTCGCTCGTTTGCCGAGATCCTGACTCACGTGGCGGACATATCCTACTATTTGTGTTCGAATGCGAGGGGCGAAGCGCCCCCACCTCCGGCTAAGGGCAAGAATTCGAAGACCGAGATCATCGCCTACCTCAAAAGCGCGTTCGCCTACTGCGATGGCGCATACGCGGGGTTCACCGATGAGCACCTCAATGACCCGGCGGACTTCTGGGGCTACAAGGCGAACAAGATGTTCATCATGACACAACTCCCAAATCATGACGCCTTGCATTACGGCAATCTCGTTACGTATCTGCGCCTCAATGGCCTCGAGCCGTCCGGCGGCTAGTTTTGACGGCTCAGCGGCGCTCGCGGACTGCCACACAAGTTCGCAAAGAGAGGACTCTGAGCGAAGTCATGAGAGTGAGAATCTGGGGAGCCGCGAAGATGTTGGTGATTGCTGTCAGATCGTGCGTAAGCATGCCCCTGCTACTTTGGCGGATCGTGCCGCGGATTACTTGGATTACCCCTGAGTGACGGCCTACCGTTTACGAATCCAAGTTGACGAGAAGTCGCCATCTCGGAGACGTGGCTTTGCGGATAAGTTGAAGGTAGTCAGAAAGGGTCCTTAATCGGGATTCGCCGCGAATTGACCTTCCAAAATCGTCACTTAGCAGTCACAGATGATCGGAGTTCCACTTATACAGTCCAAGCGGCAAGATGAGCAAGGTGCCGGTTGCAATTCGCTCAATCGAGCATACGGGTCTGAATTCTATCCGCGGCGTCCACGACTGGCGGTTAAATAAACGAAGTCTCAATTGTTAGGAAGCGGTTCGAGGGGAATCCAGATTTCCACCGGTCCGATGGGTGTGCCGGTTTCCGAGATGTTGGCATAACGCTCAAACTCTGGCGCGTTCTTTTCTAGGCGTCCTGACGTAGCTAGCCAAGTGCCTAACAACCAGGTCCAAGTGTCACGAAGCGAGGCCGGATCGTTTACTTGAACGACCGCGTACTCTCCGGCCGCGAGCGACAGATGTTCACCATCTACAACGGTCTCTGAGCTTCCATGTGCGACGCCGGCGAGGTAGTGAATTTTGCGGTCATTCGTACAAGGCGAAGCGCCGTAAAGGTTTGAGCTGCCGTTTAGGGCGGGGTGGGTCATCAGAAATGAGCGCCACTGCTGCGGGATCCCCTCAGATGCGTCCACCTGCGAGTTGTAAATAGCCATCGTTCCGATCAGCAACACTTCGTCTGCAGTCCGAAAAACAGGACTTGGTCGGTCAGCCATCGCGTTAAGAGTACTACAGCTCGGCAATCACAAAATGGTCTTGCATCAGCCACCGAGACCGGCCATCCGGGAGTCGTTTGAAGCGCCCGCAAGTCCTTGGAGTGCCGCGGTTCCAACCTCGGCCGAGGCTGGGCTGATCTGCTTTTATCGTTAAGTGGTCAGCTGTAGGCACCAGGTTTGATGTGAACAGATCCGGTGGAGTCGAGATGTGAAGATCTATCCTGGGCCGTTAGGGACGATCTACCTCTTCATGTGAGGCGGTTCTGCCCTACCGATCTGAGCAAAATTTCGATCGATTTCGCAGACAGTGATCTATCGATCGAATCGGTTCGATTCTGACCGTTGCACCACGCGGAAGTGTTCCGACTATTCGTTCAAGATACTTTTCCTTATATTTGGCCCTATATGCGTCCTCAGTTTGGTCTTTAGCCGCACCGACAACCGGCACGAGAGCCGGCCGTTCGGTATTTACACTCTTCGCCTCAGATCAAATCCCTCTTATTCAGCGGTCGATAGTCGGTTGTGCGGGTCGCCTTTTTCGCGTTCCGCCCAACCTCGACAATGGGGCAATTTCGCGCGGTGTTCGGGCGACACCATGACGTTTGAATCGGGACTGAGAAGTGGGCTGCCGCCGAACTGGCAAGCCGCAAAACGCAGCATCAAATGCAGCGCCCCTCAGTCCGACTCATCTCGTCGGTCAGAAACTTGAGCGCCTGTACCGTATGCCGTTCCAGGCGGTCGCGATTGAAGCATTGGCTGCAATGGGACCGCGGCTGCAGCGCAAAGGCTTTCTCAGGGCGCCGGATCAACTTCGATCTTGCCCATCATGCCGCCGTCCTCATGCTCGAGTATATGGCAGTGGTAGACGAAGGTACCAGCGATCTCAGGATCGCGGAAATCCAGCCGTAGCTTCACACTTGGATATGTGGGGCTCTTTCCATCCCAGTACGGCACGTTGATGGTGTCGAGCAGCACGGGTTCGTTTACGGGCACGCCGTTCTTTTCGAGAACCAGAAAATGAAGCTGGTGGATATGGAACGCATGGTTTTCTTGCGAGCGATTTTCGATCGTCCAGTCTTCCACAGCACCGATCTGAGTGATTATGCTTGGCGACGCTGCCGGATCGAATACGTGCGGCGTTTGACCGTCGACGGTAATAAAGAAGTTAGTCGGCCCGGTCGGATCGGATGGATCGATGGGCGCTTCGGAGAAATAGAGCTTGCGTTGCCGGATGGGCGTCTCTTCCGATAACCAGGCAAAACGCTGCGAGCTTAGATTCGCGGATCGGGCAGGCAAGGAAGCCGGTTCGGGCGCAGTTGGAGATACCTGAATCGTCGCCATGGGTCTCGATGGGTCACTATCACCCATGGGGCCAGTGTCGACGCTGCGGGTGACGAATGTGGCGCTAACACCTTCCGGCGGGCCGTCCACGATGAACTCCGCGCGCCCAGCGGGAGGAATGAGAATATCGGTTTCAGGCACGATGCGTCCTCCTGGAACGCCGTTGCCTGCCGCGAGCGGCACACCATCAAGACCAACTAGCCCAAGAGTCTGGGGCTTGCCGTTGAAGAGGAGTTGAACGTCGATGTAAGTATCGGCGGAGGCGTTGACCACCCGCCAGAATTCTCGTTGTGCCGGGCGCATGCGAATTACGGCCGGAGGGTAGGCCGGATACGGCACGGGAACAAAATTCAGGCTGAGATTGCATTCGGGAGCATTAGGGTTTGATTCCTGTTGCATCGGGAGGTCCTGGCCGCGAACGATGAGGACACGCTCCGGCAGCCCTGCGACCTGCACCGGATGGCGATATATCTATTTAAGGGGAGTTGGCTGATTGAAACGCAATTGGAGCTGCGAGGTTCGGTAGGAGGGTGTAAAACATTTTGTGTAAGAAGCGTTCTCCAGGAGAATAGGAGAACGGAATGGCAGAAGAAACGAATGGCTTGAATGCAGCGCTGGACGAGCTGCTGAAGGGTAAAAAGACAGAAGAGATCGTAGGTCCGAATGGGCTGCTCAAGCAGCTAACGAAAGCGCTGCTGGAGCGGGCGATGAATGCCGAGTTGACGCATCATCTCGGCTACGAGAAGGGACAACGGGAAGGGCGCGGCAGCGGCAACAACCGTAACGGGACGAGCCGGAAGACGGTACAGGGTGACTTTGGTTCGGCCGAGATCGCCGTTCCGCGCGACCGCAACGGGAGCTTTGAGCCGCAGATTCTGCCTAAGCACGAGCGGCGCTGGACAGGCTTCGACGACAAGATCATCTCGATGTACGCGCGGGGCATGAGCACGCGCGATATCGTGGCGCATTTGCGCGAGATCTATGGGGTGGACGTCAGCGCCACATTGATCAGCCAGGTCACCGAAGAAGTAATGGAGGAGGTGCGTACCTGGCAAAGCCGTCCGCTGGAGCCGCTCTACATGATCGTGTACCTGGATGCACTGGTGGTGAAGATGCGGCACGAGGGACGGGTGGAGAACCGGGCGGTATTCGTGGCCATCGGCGTAACGATGGAGGGCGCCAAAGAAGTGCTGGGGCTATGGACCAGCGCGACGGAAGGAGCCAAGCTGTGGCTGCAGATTCTGACTGAGATTCGCAATCGCGGTGTGGGCGACATCCTGGTGGCATGCGTGGACGGGTTGAAAGGCTTTCCAGAGGCGGTTTCGACCGTGTATCCGCGCACGGAAGTGCAGCTTTGCATCGTGCATATGGTACGCAACAGCCTGGCGTATGTGAACTGGAAAGAGCGCAAAAGGGTCGCCGAGGATCTGCGCAGCATTTATCGCGCTCCGACCGCCGAAGCCGGGATGGCGGCACTAGAGAGCTTCGAAGAGTGTTGGAACAGCAAGTATGCGGTCATCGGGAAACTGTGGCGGCGGCACTGGGCCGGCATCAGTCCCCAGTTCGCGTATCCCGAAGAGATACGCCGGGCGATTTACACCACCAATGTGGTCGAATCCCTGCACATGACGCTGCGCAAGGTAATCAAAACGCTGGCGTCGTTTCCCAACGAGGAATCCGCACTCAAGCTGCTGTACCTGGCACTTCGCAACATCGCCCAGCGCTGGCGTGCAGCCCCGAACTGGCGCACGTCGCTAAATCATTTCTTGCTGCTGTGGGGCGATCGGATCGAGGCCGCGGCAGTGAGGGGCGGCCGCTGACGAAAAGCTTCGCGCCTACGGCGCTCCGGCTTCCGTCAGCAAATTTGGAAGAACAATTCTTATGATCTTAAGAAAGGAACCAAACCGGAGAATAGCGACTTACACAAAATTCGGAATACTACCTTCGGCGGCCGGCTCGGCAGCGCAGCCCGAAACTCCCCCAAGGATTCTAAACGCACGGTCGCAACAACGATCACCAAGATTTCGGAAACTAAACGGGAGATCTTTAATCACCCACCGTCGCGCCTACAGCTCGTGGCTACTTGCGCAGCCGAACAGGAAGTGGTAGTTGGAGCTACGCGGCAGGTTAGTCCTACTCCGCGATTCCGACGGAACCAAGAAAGTTCGCGTCAAAGGCAGGATTCCCGATAGGATTGGGGTCGCTCCCTCCGAAATCACTGTCGGCTATTTTCACAAGAACCGCGAGCAGGATCTGATATCCAGCAGAGTTGATTTCCGAAATCACCTGCTGAACTGAAGTTGATGCCGACAAACTTTCGTCAATGGCAGCGGCGAGGCGCTCGTACAGAATTTCAGGTATGCCGTTCATGTGAGGTGTGGTTGATCGTGGTTACGAACACCCGAACACACTTGCGTCGCTCTTGACCTTCAACCTGACCTGTATGGCCACTATCAAGCGCACGGCGTCGATCCTTCTCTGAACTTTGATCATGGATAGATGATGGAGTTCAGCAAGCTCCTCGAAACAGGCGCACAGCCTAAACGGCAGAGAGCCACGTGCGAGCACTGCCAAAGCAAACGGCATTCAGACTGTACGTGTTCTGTCGGACGTTAAACTCTCGGAAGCAGGCGGCTCAATCGCGTGGTTACCGGTCAACCACCGATTCGAATTTCCACAGGAAGGTCGCAGAAGATGTGTATTTCAAGGAAAGCTGTGGAATCATGCCGGCGAACCGCTAAGGCACGTTGAGACTTTCACCGCAGCTCGCACCGCGGGCAAAGCGAGAAAGCCGCCCGGAACCCGTCTATCAATCGGGCTGTTCGAGCTTCCAAAGCGTCGGCCTCGCAAAGGCCTGGCCGAATTAAGAGTTACCGTGTGGCCAGCTCAAGGGAAGTGTTCTACGCCTCGATACCGAGGGGTCGCCCACCCGTCTTTGGTTTTTTGAGGGTGTGCCTCTGCGACCAAGCGGTCTCCAGGAACCGACCACTCAGCGTGTGTAGTAACTTTATTCGGATCCAGACGGACCTTGTACCAACTCGTTGCGATCGGGTGCAGCGCCACGACCTCACCGGTTAATCCATGTAGCAGTCTGGCACTGCCGACTTCCCTGAGCGCCCGTACACAGACCCGGTCCCCAGGCTGAAAGTGATCGCTCAAATACGTTCAGGCCGGGAGATTCTGGTTTTCCCTTGCTTCTCTCGCCGCCGTGGGTGTAAGCTACATTTTACACGAACAAAGAACGGGGTTCATTTCCTGCTACTCCAGGAGTACCGAGTGCAAGTGTCCTTTCGCGGCGTTTATGCCGCCGAAGGAAGGGGATTCGCCGAGATTCCTAAGGGCGCATTGCTGGATGTTGTACGAAGCGTGCCGGGTGAGCTGTTTACAGTGGTTGCCTGGAATGGATGTGAGTTTCTCGTCTTCCTGCAAGATTTAATAGATCGAGCAATTATTTGCAACGTGTTGGCTGCGTAGCAGAGCGCGCCAACGCCTTTTTCACTCCTTTCCTGGCGTTCCTGCGTGCGCGCAACAGGCGCAATCGAATCGCTTCCTCCGAGACGCCCTCTTGATTTGCGATGTCGCGAACGCCGAAGCCTTGAATATAAAACCGCTCTAACAGTAATTCCTCCTTCGGTTTCGACCTGCGCAGAACTCGTTTCGCGTCCAGGTAAAAAGAATTCTCCTGAGAGCGGATCTCTATCGCATCCGTAGAAATTGTTGGAGGCGCCCGCAACGCAGTCTTCCAGATATTCTGAGCGATGCTGATAATCCAGGGCACAATTGCATCCGGATTTCGCAGTTGATGTTTTCGCTCCCAACCCTTTGCCCAAGCCGCCTGAACCAACTCTGCTGCGTGATCCGCAGAGATGCCGCGAGAAACGAAGAAGCGGACGGTGAGTCTAAGGCGCCGTGGTAAGCCTCGGCGTATTCCTCCGATGTCATGTACTTCAGAGTGAAGGATGTCGTGCCCTTCAGCAATATAGCGAAGTACTACACAGTCGGGTATACAGCTCCGCCGCATAAAACTGCGGATTATCGGTGGATTGGCTTCACGCGCAAGATCCGCCGTCCGCCTTTTTGACGGGATTTTTTTTCATGCTGCCAGATACTAGCCGAGGCCGGGGCAGTCGGCTGTCAGGGGCGCGTTGACGGATCTTTGAGCGGCCCTAGCCCCACAATTACCGGTAGCGTGATTGTCATCCTCCCGGGTTGAACGTGTTTGGGCACTGGGCCGAGAAGCCTATATCGGGCCAGGCGTTTCTCGCGCTAAGGCGGCACCGTTGCGCTGATGGGGTGATTACTTTGCATGTCAAAGGATGTGGGCTATCGATATGACCGTTAACGGCGACTATTAAGAGGCTGGTTCGTGTAAGCACGAAAGTACTAGAACTCGTATTCCCATCGAGGTAATAGTATCTTTAGCTACTTCTCGGGCATTCTAGTTTTACTTTCAGTGAACAGGTTTGCAGCGTAAGGCGAATTGCACAAGGCTTTCGACGCGCACCTCTAGAGTGGCTATTCGTAACAGATGCAGGATTTAGTTAGGGGAGGTGTGTTTGAGAACGCACGGAAGATGCAAGTGGTTTGCGCTGGGATGTGGGCTGCTGGTATGGAGCGCCGTTCTAGTTCGGGCGCAGACGGGATTGGGAATCGGCGGTTACGACCTCTCCTCTGCCGCCGACCGGATCATTGCCTTCGATTACAACAGCAGCGGAAAGCAAGACCACTTAGTCTGTTACCGGCCAGGAACCGGCGTCATCTGGATTCTGCAAAACACGGCCGGTCGATTTTCGCCCGTATTCGCCAGCAGCAACGGGATCGGAGGCTATGACCTGAAGTCTACAAACGACCTCATCATTCCGTTCGATTACGATAGCAGCGGCAAAATGGACCACCTGCTGCTATACCGGCCAGGTGGCGGAGCCGTGTACATTCTCAAGAACGTCTCCGGTACTTTCGTGCCCGTCTATGCCAGCGGGAATGGCATCGGCGGTTATAACATGGCCGCCACTACGGACCTGATTATTCCGTTCGACTACAACGGCAGCGGCAAGCAGGATCACTTACTGCTCTACCGGCCCGGCAACGGCATCTGTTGGATTCTGCAAAACGTCGGCGGAACCTTCTCGCCCGTGTATGCAAGCGCCGCTGGGGCCGGGATCGGAACTTACAATCTCATGTCCACGGCAGACCGCATCATCGCGTTTGACTACAACAGCACGGGGAAGCTGGATCACCTCGTTCCGTATCGGCCTGGAACCGGCATCGTCTGGGTGCTGCAGAACGTAAACGGGAATTTTTCCATGGTGTTCTACAGCACGAACGGAATCGGGACTTACAACCTCATGTCCACGGCGGACCAGGTCCTGGCCTATGACTACAGCGGGACCGGGAAACAGGATCATTTGATTCTGTTTCGGCCAGGAACAGGCATCATCTGGATGCTGCAAAACGTCAATGGAACCTTTTCGATGGTGTTCTGGAGCGGCGGATCGGGCATCGCGGGCTACAACCTGACGGCGACGAACGACCAGATCGTGCCCTTCGATTACGATAGCGATGGAAAACTGGACCACCTGGTGCTTTACCGGCCGGGGGCCGGGATCTGCTGGATCCTGCAGAACGTGCAGGGTACGTTTTCGCCGGTCTACATCCAGCCCTCCAGCTTGTTGGACGCAAGCACCCCGGCCAAGGAATATATCTACCTGAACGATAAGGCGGTGGCCATTGAAAGCAATCCACAGTAGGAGACTTGGCGGACGATTTGGTGCGTGCCGCGGTCTGGCGTTTGCAGCCCTGTTCTTATGGAGTGTCGGCGCATTTGCACAAACGCCGGATGCGGGTTACACCCCGATGACGGTCGAGCAGGGAACCCCGCAGGGTTCCTACGCCCTTTCCAATCTGTTCACAGTCAACTATTTCACCGGGCGGCTCAACGTGGCGATACCGCTCGTCCAAATCGGCGGCCGCGGCGAAGCGAAGATGACCATCAATGCCGGCCTGTCCAATGACTGGATGTTACAACAGGCGTACGGCCCTTCGAATCTATGTCCAAACGGCGGCTCGTGTACGACTTACTCGCCTATCCTGCAGCAGATTTGGCCTGGCAGCGCAACGTATAGCTATGGCCTTCAGTTCGGCGCCGGATGGGTAATAGCCAAAGGCGCCGACAGCATAGTCCAAGGCGTCATGACGAACGCCTACAGCGTCACGCGTCTCTACTATTACCGTCCGGATGGATCGTCGACAGAGCTGGTGGACACGACATACTATGGGCAGCCGACCTTCACACAATGCGATCCCGGATATTATTGCCCGGCCCCGCCCACCAATCGCGGCACGAACTTCATCAGCGACGACGGCTCGCAGGTACAGTTCGTCTCCGATACCGCAATCTCCGACTGGATCAATTATGGGACCCCTACCGTGCGCGACCCAAGCGGTTATCTCATTCTCCACGACGGCACAAAATACCGGGTAAATAACGGCGTCGTCGCAAGCATGGAAGACCGTAACGGCAACTTGGTCACGATTTCGCCGACCTCAATTGTTGACAGCCTGGGCCGAACGACCACTTTCGCCGCGGGCACTTCGACGACCGGCGATTACACGCAAACCTTGACCTACCCTGGACTGAATGGCCAGGCGCGCCCGATCACGATTCAGTGGGGGCCGATGTCGGAGGCTCTGGCGAGCGGCCAGAGCATTCAAACCTATCTGCAGCTTTTCCCTAATCTAACGGGCACCTATCCGGGAGCGGAGCCGTGGAACTTCAATCCGACCGTGATGAAGTCCATCCGGCTGAACGACGGGTCCGAGTATCAGTTCCTCTACAACAGTTATGCGCAGTTGGCGGTAATGATTCTGCCCACCGGCGGCCGCTATGAATTCGATTGGGTTGGCCTTCCGGGCCTGCCCGGGGGCGCCCAGCCAGGAAGCCTCACGATCACCCGATGCGTTTCGGCAATCCGCGATTATCCCAACGGGTCCACGCTCGCCCACCAGCAGATCATCACCTATCCGCCCAATTATGCGCCCACAGCGCAGGGTACGCTCACGATCAGCGTGGCGGATTACGATTACACGGCCAACAGCAACGGCGTGTTACTGCGAACGGTGAATCATGAATATTACTCGTACGCAAACACCACGTCGCCGCTGGATCATTCTCCGTGGATCACAGGCCGGGAGTTTCTGACTCAAACCTACACGCCCAGCGGAGCGCTGCTCGAATCGAAAAGCACGGTGTGGGCCCAAAAGGGCGCGCTGCCGTGGCCGGATCAGGGAAACCCATACCTCGATGCCTCAACGCCGGACCTTCAGCAGTCCTATGACCCGCGCATTGCTTCGGTGACAACCACCAACGACGCGGGGCAAGTATCGCAGGTCTCCTATGGCTATGACATGTACAACAACACGACAGACGATTATGAGTACGACTGGGGCTCGGGAGCCGCGGGAGCGCTCCTGCGGCACACCCAGACGACTTACAACACCGCGGCAGCTTACCTCGCCGCTCACCTGGTGAGCTTGCCGGCCGAGGTGAAAGTCTATAACGGCGCCGGGACCTTGCAGGCGGACACGCAATACGGCTACGACGCCAATGCCGTCACCAGCGAGCCGAACATCGTCGGGCACGATAATGCCAATTTTTCAGGCGGCGGGGCGCGAGGGAACGTCACCTCTATTGCCCGCTGTGCCACTCCCGGCAGTTGCGGCCGGCTCACCACCGCCAGCTATTACGACGTCGCGGGCAACACGGTGCAGGTGACGGACGCCAACGGGCACTCGACCTCGTACGGTTATGCCGACAACTATAGCGACGGCTCGAACCGCAACACATACGCGGAGCTGACGTCTGAAACGAATGCGCTGGGGCAGACCTCGCGCTGGCAGTGGGATTACAGCACGGGAAAACCAACGCAGATCACAGACCTGAATGGCGCGAACACGAAGTACAGCTACAACGATCCGCTGGACAGGCTGACGACTCTGGCACGGGCCTCGGGAATCGCCGGGTTCGAGACCCAGACGCAGTACGTGTACCAGCCGTACTCCGCATCTTCCCCCTTCACCGTGACGACGAAGCAGGACCAAGCCACCCTCGGCTCTGGGGAGATCCAATCGGAGCTGCTCTATGACGGGTTCGGACGCCAGACGCAGACCCGGCAGTACGAAAGCGGCGGCGGCTATATCGCCAACACCGCAGCCTATGATGGGTTGGGGCGGGTAGCGCAAACCACCAATCCGTCGCGGCCGGGCGATGCCCTGAACTACGCGACCACCTACGGATACGACGCGCTGAACCGGCCCACATCGGTCGCAACCGCGGACGGCGCCGTGACAACCACCACTTACAACGGATACTACACGACCGTGACAGACCCCGCCGGGCATGCGCGCGTCACACAAACCGACGCGGCCGGCCGCCTGACAGCGGTATGGGAAGATCCGGGCTCCAGTCCCCACTTCAACTACGAAACGACTTATCAATACGACGCCCTGAACGACCTCACGCAAGTGAACCAGGGTGCCGAAACGCGCACCTTCAGCTTCGATGGCCTCGGTCGGCTCCGCTCGGCCAGCAATCCGGAATCTGGAACAACGAGTTACGCTTATGACGGGATCGGGAATGTGATAAGCAAGACCGACCCAAGAAATATTACGACCGGCTACACTTACGATGCTTTGAATCGTGTGACGCAAAAGACTTACTCGGATGGCACTCCTGCCGTCGGCTATCAGTACGATGCTTCGGGAGCCGGCTATTCCTGGGGCCATCTGACGGCGGAGTGGAACGGGAACTCGACGACGCAGTATACGTCCATCGATCCACTGGGGCGCGTCACGGCGAGCAATCAGCAGACGGCGGGCGAGTGGTACGGGTTCACGTACTATTACAATCTCGCCGGAGCGCTGACATATGAAACGTACCCTTCCGGTCGCGGTGTGACGACCGGTTACAACGCGAGCAACCAGGCGATTGAGGTGACAGGGAGTTATAACGGGTTCGGTACGGCTTATGTAAGCGGGGCATGGTATTGGCCGCATGGGGCCATAGGTTACTACCAACTAGGGACCACCGTACCGTCGCCCGGAGGCAACGTGTGGCCGAACTTTGAGTACAACCAGCGCTTGCAGCCGTCCAAGATCTATGCGGCCATCAACGATTCGCCGAACAGCTTTCTGTTTCTTGAATGCTATGAGTGGGGAACGCCGAGCGCCAATCCGATGTTCGGAACGTGTCCTACGGCTGGTGGAACGTCGGATAACGGAAATCTACTGGGGAGGATCTCCTATGAAGGCGGCCCGGGCGCGCAGAGTGCGCTGCCCAGTTATACGGCGAGCTTCGGTTATGACCGATTGAACCGGCTGACTTCGGCGACGGACACCGGAGGCTGGTCGCGAAGCTTCGCCTACGATCAGTTCGGGAATGGGTGGGTGACGAATCCAACAGGGATCGGATACAGCTTGTCTACACCCGCTGGAAACGTCTACGTATACAGCAATGGTGTAAACAAGAATCAAATTACCTCGTCGTATTACGATTTAGCGGGAAACATGCTGTCGTTCCCGCCAGGTATGACGTTTGCGTACGATGCCGAGAACCGGCAAATCAGCGAGACGAACTCGGGCGGCCTGAGCGCTTCGTATCTCTACAATGGTGAAGGGAAACGGGTAGAGAAGAACCTGAGCAACGGGCAGAAGATCGTGTATGTCTACGACGCGCTGGGGAAATTGGCGGCGGAGTACGACCTGCAGAACCCGGGAACACCACCGTGCTCGACATGCTACCTGACTTATGATCACCTGGGCAGCTTGCGGATGGTGACAGACGCGAACGCGAACGTGATTGCCCGGCACGACTACATTCCGTTCGGCGAAGAGATCCCGGGCGGGATCGCCGGACGGAACTCTCAATTCGACGGCTACGACAACGTGAACCAGAAGTTCACCGGCAAAGAACGAGATGCAGAATCAGGGCTGGACTACTTCGGAGCCAGATACTACGGAAGTTCGATGGGGAGGTTCATGTCGCCGGACCACCCACTCATTGACCAACATCCTGAAAATCCGCAGAGCTGGAACCTATATGCTTATGCTCGCAACAATCCGCTTATCAACATCGACCCGACTGGGCTTGGTTGCGTGACTGATTTGGGTCAGGGGTCAGATGCAAACCACGAGAGCGTCGAGCTCAATAACAGCATCAGCTCGGATGACTGTGCAGGCCAGCATGGAACATGGGTGCCCGGTGACGTAAATAAGGACAATATCGGAGCTTACCGTGGCGACGATGGAAGTATCAACTTCCAAGCCATGACGAACACTGGAGGGAATGTTTATTACTCCAGCTTTGTTTCAGGTGCGCAGACCGATTCGAATGGAGTTGGCCCAGGCGCGGACATCTCGCATGTTTCAACCAGTTGGCTTTCAGGTCAGCTCGTGGGTGGAAGCCTGGACCAGTTGATGTCCTTCGCGGCCAATCGAATGCAACCACGAGGTGGTGGAGACCTAATGGCTTTGCTTGCCGGTCCAGGTTTCTCACTCGATGCTCCCGACAATTGGGCAGGACCTGGCGGGATGGGCACACCGCAGGGACAAGGAGACTGGGCGGCGTTGGCACATGACTATAACTTCTTGACGAACGGAATCACAATAGGCTCTTACTTTAACCCCTTCATCTCGCGGGCTACGGCAAAAGCTCTTATACAGAGTGACAACAACTTGATTGGACGTGCGGGTGGAGCTCAGTCCGTCAAAATGGGTATGTTTTTCGGGGTAGTGAACGCATTTCAATGGCTCACTCATCCCTTCTTTTAGAATGCAGCGCAGTGCTCGATATTCGGAGTGTGAACTAATGCGAACCGTCCTTATTCTGCTCTACGTGATTACTGTCGTTGCTGGATCTCAATCCATAGCGGTAGGTCAGAGATCATCACCACAAGAGAACCTGGCACGCGGGTACTGGAACGATCCCTCTACCGGCCTGATGTGGACTGCAAAGGACAATGGCAGCGACATTTCGTGGAGCAATGCTGTGAAGTACTGCCAGAACCTGAATTTGGCCGGGTACGCGGACTGGAGGCTGCCGTCGATAGATGAGTTACAGGACATCTACGACGGGAGTGGCTTTACCGCTCCGAGCTCACATGGATCGATGCCCGTTCTGGCTGGGAAAGCAAAGGGAGAGTTGCTTCTGACAGGTGCTCGCGAATGGAGCAGCACACGAGTGCTTGATGATCGTGGCCACCGCACTGGAATTGCTTGGCAATACGACTTCCCCCACGGGAAGCGATGGCGCTACGATCCAATCGGTTATAAGGGCAGCCTACGCGCACTATGTGTCCGCCATCCTTGAAGGCGTCGGACTGGCCTACGATCTGGGACGATTTCCTGGTAAATGGAATAGAAACTGAGCTGAAAGCACTTACCAGCGCTGGGGCAACTACTTTGAAAACCGATTGAGAGCGCATCGAGGCAAGGAGTCAACATCCCGATCAACGCGAGGAACGTAAACATTTCGGCCGATAATGCCGCGCTCCAAATCCAGAGAGCGCAAGGAAATATCGGAAACCTTCAGGGAAGGGTCACTGTCCTGACGAAAGATGGGCCGGTAAAATTCTAGGAGCTGCCGATGGGTTTAGATGCGAGAGTATACATCAATCTAAAGCGGCTTCCTGCCGCGGTAGATCTGAAGCTGTAGATCTGAAGCGTGTGAGCGTGGATTCTCAAACGGGAGAAGTGGTCGCTAATACCGGGCAACAATTCATCGCCCTGGAGAAGCGCCTGGGGAACTCTGCCAGAATTTAATGGCTGGGGGAGCGAGTGGCCGGCGCGCTCACTCAAGTCCCGAGCCCCCTGCTCATCACGCGGGTTCTTTACAGCGGCACTCATTCCGGGGACATTCTCGAAGTCGCCGATTTGCCTCAGCTTCAGCGTGAAATCCGAATGGTTCGGGAGAACACGGAATCGGACGAGGTGGAGGTGCAACGGTTCTCTGACAGATTTTGAAGAACTGATGCGCGCCGCCGAAGAGCAACGCAATCCGATTGTGTTCGTTTAAACAGTCCTGATTCCCGGCGTCAAGAATAACCGAGCTTCGTTTGGGTTCACCAACAACCCCGTTGACGGCAGCATCGAGCATCGGCGCGGTACGGTAAGACAAATCCTGCCGTATGGAATCCCTGACCTCTCGTCTGAGACGCAATCGGCGGCTATACGCAAGTTAGCGGTTTATTCCTGGAGATCGTTTCCATGATTCTAAGCATGAGCATTTGCCAGCCAATGGTGGGTTACCAGGATAATGGTGCCGAGGTCGCCCAACTCTTTGACCGACTATTTTGGACTGTGCAGTGCCGAACCACGCTCGTGTGCAGTGTCCTGCGAGCGGGCGCTTTAATATGGCGGCTTTTCTAATTTCCGCATCTGTTGGCGCATTTTGCGTTCGTATACGATCTCGTCGCGAATCATCCGAATGGTTAGCCACGCCGCACCGAACCCGCAGACAAAAAAGAAAAGCCCGTAGGCGCCACTTAGCAAGCCGCCGCCTCCGGCTTCGAAATCCGAAGCTCGCCGCGCCCGGCGACGAAAACGGCCGCCAGTGGTGCACACATGACTGCCTCAGACAATCTGTTTCGCTCTAGCGATGCAGCGGCCCGATGACTTGGCGACCGCCCCAGAAAGCTCCCTGCCAAGAAGCTTATTGCTTTTTCCGCACTTCGGTGGCATAGTCCCAATAGCTGCATTTACCTTTACTTCCTGCTTGCTAGTTTGCTAGAAACCTAGCTACCTAGTCAAGCTCAATCTAATGAGGAGTCCGTGAAAAAACGAGAAATCATTGAGCCACTGAAAAGAACGCCCGACCGTCCGCAGCTGTCCTTCGGGATCGAGTCGTCCTTACGAGAACGATTCCGAAAAACCGCGGGAGGTCACGGCGACATGACCTCCGCATTACAGAAGTTCGTGAAGACTTTCGTGAACTATCGCGGGAAAATTGCGATTGTCCCGAACGAGGGTCACGTCCCCGGCATCTTCGTTCCCCTGGAGAAAGAGCTTCAGGAAAAGCTGAGCGCCGTCGCAAGTCCGATGACGGCCGAGGACTTACTTGAAGAGATGGCGCGCGCTCTGGCGCTCGGCTCGGGCGAACAGGTGAGCGTTACGGTCCCACAGCACATGGCCGGGGCGGTATACGCTTTTCTTTCGTTTATCCAGGAGCCGCAAGACGACCCCAACAAGAAGCTCCTTCGGGCGCTAATGCAGGGTCTGTTTACAGGCTCGCAACCAGCACCGCCTGAAGAGCCTAACCAGCAGTCCTAGCAGGAGCAATTCAGGGCTTGACCTTAGCGGCGATTGCCGCTTAAACTGATAACCGTTGTGCCGAGCAACCGTTTTCGCCACGCTTTTCCTCGATTTATCCAGGAACTCGAATATTTTCTTGCGGTGGAAAGAGCCGACGAGGCCGGTCACTTATTGCGGGATATCCGTCAACAACCTTATTTCGAACAAATCGATATGCTGGCGAACGCCATTCACCCGGCCGTGTTCGCGGAATTGAAGAAACGTGCACGCGCGGTTTCTTTTCACAAGCTTATTCGAAGGCGTTCCAGGGAATTTTTCGAGGACTTATTCGCTGTGCGGCGAGGCCTCCTGCGGCTACGGGCGTTTCACCGTGAGTACGCGCGCTTCGACGAGTTGCGCAAGAGCAATCTTTTCAGAACCCGCTGGCAGATCGAATGGAGCATCGCCAGCCTAGTCGTCGCCGGCGTGCGATTCCGGCTCGGTCATCCCCTTGGAGAAGAAGCGCTCAATAGGAGGGTTGAGAAGTTGAACTCAGTCCTCACCGCGCGTGTGGAAGCCCTCGCCCCGGGGTGGTTCTGAAAGCTCCCGAAGGATGCGCTCCGACATCACTCGGGCGGCTTCAGCAATCAACGGATTAGGTTTATGGCGTTCGAAACCGCCGCGGCGTAACAAAACCACCCATCCAAGCAAGCAGGCACTCCCTCCAGCAATTCTGAGAAAACTCGCGGTGACGGGATAGCGCACCGATGCGTCGGCGAGGATCTGCGTGCCTAGCTGAACTGCGAAGTAGGTCGCAAGCAATCGCGCATGGAGCGTCAGGTTCGGCGCCGGCTTGATGGATATGAGGTGAAACATAAAGCCGAACAGGACGATGAACGCGGCAGTCCACCAGAGAACGAATGTGCACCAGATGTAACTCAGAACCAGAATAGTCGTTATTCGTTCATCGGCTTTGGGTTGAAACTGAAGCATGATAAATCCGACCACGGCAGAAGTGACCAGACAACCTACAAGAAACCACTTGTCGGCCGGATCGGGCTTGTACAGCCGGTCGTATGCGAGATAGAGTTCCAGCGCCAACAGAATCTGAGCCACTACAGTGAAAGCTTCGATGATGGACCATGCCACCGTGTATTCATATCGATTCGACCACAAGGGCGCGAGAAGAAGATCCGAAGCTATGTTGAAAAGGATGAACCCGAAGAAAGCGGGAAGATGCTTCAACAGCCGCGAGGCGAGTATGCGCGCCAAGACGGCTAGCTCGAGCGCGATCGAAATCCACCACAGCGTAATCATGGCGGTTGCGGTTCACGAAGCCCGCAACCGCCACCATACTACACGTCCCGCCTAACGGACCACTGTAGGCGGAATCGGAAATGGCGGGATAGCAGACGCAACGGTCGCCGCCAGTCCTAAAGCAAGGAGGAGAGTGATAAGTGTTTTCATTCCACGAGCGTAGCGGCTTTCGAGTACACCCGTAAGCGGCCCATGGCCCACCAGTACTAAAGTTGCGGAATGCCGGTACTCTTCTTGAAAAAGGCCGGCCAGTTCACAGCGACATTTTCAGTGGATACGTCGATCTACTTCAGCACTAGCCGATGCATGGGAAGCGGTTTGCAGTGCGTGCTGCAAGAAGCGGCTCAAGAATTATTGATGGCAGAGCAACGAATGACACTGCTCAGAACCCACTCTGGAAGTGCCAACCGTCATTGGACAAAACCAACTCCATTTGAGCCTGCCGCGGACTATCGGCCGCATCCAAAAACTGATCTGTGTGGAAGTGCGTCTCGACATCGGGGTTACGAGCCCAATCTGCAATATCGGTCAGCTCCCAGGTATAGGTCACCTGTGACGCGGTCATCCCCGTCACCGAAGCGGGCTCAGTGAACCTCACCACCTCGTCGACCTTCTTCTTCCCGTAGCAGAGTTCGGTCGAGGCACCCATCGGATTATGGATCTCAATCAGGTATTTTTTTGCGGGTTCGGCCGCTTCATATCGGTATCCTGGCACCGTCTTCGGCCTTGTGTCCTCAAGCATCGCATCCATGGGAGACCCGGCCACCATCATCTGCGTTCTCTTCACCAGTCCCGCTCTAACCAGAGCTTCCATATTGCCGTCTGTCTTCAGTTGTCCATTCCAGCCAGGAACATCGTAGGGTAGCGTCGTGATAATGCAAACCGGCTGCTTGTCGAGTTCGGCCTGAATCGCTGCCTTGAAGTTGCTCTTGGTAGCGCCTTGCTTGCTACCGCAGGACATCAGGGTACAAACCAGTACGCCCGATGCGAGCAGCACCGGAAACCACGACCGACGACAGGTCGATATCATCGTTCACCCTACGTTCCCGATAGACGGGCTTAGCTCGGAAGCCGTTTCCGTGACCAACGCGAGCGCCCTTCCCTTTTATTCGCTCCAAGCGTTAACTCTCTTTGTGGCCGAGCGCCGGTGTGCGGTGACCGTCCGGGATGATGAGGGCAAGCCTCACACGTTAGAAGTGCTTGCCCGGTCGACCTCATCACGCTGCGGCGTTGTTCATTGGACAAGCGCGCGCTAAACTGCCGGGCCGAGACCTGCCTGTCCCGATCGACATCTTCGAAATCCGACTCATCGGAGAGCAACGAATCTACCGAGTCTTCGGAGTGCGCGTCCAGCAGTGGGCCAACGAGCAGCCGCGAAAACAAAACGAAGAAGTGTACGGGCGAGTCAATCGACGCAGAAATAGGAGCGGAAGAGGGTGAGGAAACCAAGTCGTACAATCTCGTCAAATCTCGCGGTGTACTTCTCGAGCGGGCTTATCCTCTCTGAGAGCCACAAACCGAGAGTGCCGTAGATGATTATCGGGCGTCCAGTCCGCGTATTCGAACTGTCCTACCAGCCGTGGGGTTAGCCAACGGCACTCCTTCATTTTGGCTGCGGTGAGTTCAACTCCCCATCGCCCGCTTTTGCCTTCAGGAAGATTCGCAAAGGGACATTGGCTGATGTGGAGTTCGCGGAAGCGCTTGAATAACTGTTCCCGAACTGCCGGCGTGAATCCGTTTCGCGTGCGGCCAACGTAAGTGAGCTTGTCGCCTTCGTAGTAACCAAAGATCAGCGCGTCGAAATTCCGCGGCCCCGGCGTGTAACCGCCAATCACGAATTCCTGCCCTTGATTCACGCGCATCTTTAGCCACGCGCCGCTTCGATCACCGGACTCATAGCGGGAGTCCCTTCGCTTGGCAATCAGGCCCTCGAACTTCTGTTCGCGAACGGATCGAACGAGATCCGCCAAGCTGCTCTCCAGGGCCGGTGAGTAGCGGATTGGCTCATCCAATTTCGACAGCACCTGTGCTTCCATCATCTGGCGCCGGACTTCTAGCGGCTCCGATCGGACATCACGACCGGAGTACATCAGCAGATCGAACACGTAGTAGAAGATCGGCACTGTCGATGACCCGTAGTTCTGCAGCCGATTGAACGACGGCCGTCCTGACTCGTCGAACGCCACGACCTCGCCGTCGATCACAGTTTCATTTGGCAGCCTGTCGAGTGCTCTCGCGATCGCTTGATACCTGAGTGCAAAATCCTTGTTGTTGCGTGATCGAAGCTGGACCTTGCCGCTGCTCTTGATTCCTAGCGCGCGATACCCGTCTAACTTCAGTTCGTATTGCCATTCTTGGCCTCCGGGCAATTTGGTGACCGCGAGACAGAGCATCGGCTCGACGAACGCAGCCTTACCTTTGTTCATCCTTCAGCCGTGAACTCGCAATTCTTCTGTGCCGTTTCCGGTTGGCGCGCTCCGCGATTGTAGCTCCCGCTTTACGTCCAAACGTCGGGTTCGAGCAAACGTTCCTTAGAGAGTCTGCTGGGATGTGTTGAACCATGGCACCTTGTGTAATCCTCCAGCAATCTCGATTGCATACTGCGGTTCTTCCATTCTGTCCCAGCAATCTCTCGGGCACAGCTTCACTTGACGGCTTCCAAGTAGCCTAACCGCGCCCGGCAGCGCTGCGATCTTCTGCTTCCGCTCTCCCCTTAGGCTCGCTGCGGGCCTGACGGCTTTCGGCTCCCCCGCTTAATCTCTGTTCGGCTTCGCCGTTTTGGTGCGGTCCCCCGAAAAAGCAGATCTTGGCCTTGGGAGCGGTTCCGCTCGCTTTTGGGTGCCCCGAGATGATCTCGGGAACACGAAAAGGAGAACCGCAAATGTATAGCAATCGCGTAATGCTGATTGGATTCGTTGGCAAGGATGCCGAAGTTCGTCACACCCGGAATCAGACTCAATTCACTGTTCTGTCGCTCGCGACCAAACGCAGCTGGAAGGATCGTGAATCGGGCGAGTACAAATCGCAGACCACGTGGCACCGCTGCATCGCATTCGGCTATGTCGGCGAGTACGCTGCCAGGCTGACCAAAGGCGCGCACGTTCAGATCGAAGGCGAACTCCAGACTCGCGAGTACACGCCGGCCAAAGGCGAAGCCAAGAAGTCGATCACCGAAGTTCGTATCCGGCAACTCGCGAAGCTGGATCGGCCTAACGGCGCCGAGGCGCAAGGAGCGGCCGCGTAACCGCGGACGCTCTTCCCACCGGAGGTGCGACATGAATACCGACCAAGCCAAAACGCTCAGCGAAGCCGCTCTCACTCGGCTAATGGAAGCTCTCCAACAGGGTCACAGTCAGGCCCTCAAGCAGTACCTGTCCGTCATGTCCCGCTTTCACCGCTATAGTTGGGGCAACGTCCTTTTGATCTACAGCCAGCGCCCGGATGCGACGCATGTTGCCGGCTTTCAGGCGTGGCTTCGGATGCGGCGTTATGTCCGCAAAGGCGAGAAGGGCATTGTCATTCTCGCTCCCATGGTTGGTCGCAAGAAATGCACGGATGACGAACTCGCCGAAGACGCGCACGCTCGTCTCTACGGTTTTCGAGCCGCGCACGTCTTTGACGTAAGTCAGACCGAAGGCGAGCCATTGCCGGAATTCGCCACGATCAGCGGCGATCCGCAAGATGCGACTGACCGTCTGAAGCAATTCATCGTTGCGAAGTCGATCACACTAGAGTACGACGACCGAATTCGACCGGCGCACGGGCTCTCGTCAGGCGGCAAGATCACCGTCGTGCCCGGCTTAAGCAGCGCACAGGAGTTCTCGGTTTTAGTTCACGAGACGGCGCACGAGCTATTACACCGTGGCGAGCGTCGGAGCCAAACCACTCATGTGATCCGCGAGACCGAAGCTGAAGCCGTCGCCTTCGTGGTCTCGACAGCCATAGGACTCGATGCCGGTACATCGAGCAGTGATTACATTCAAGTACACTCGGGCTACAAGGCCACGCTTGCCGAATCGCTCGGTTGTGTGCAGCAAACCGCTGCCGAGATTTTGAACGCCATCCTGCCGCCGCATTAGGCGGCAGGTTCTCAGATCACACGCACTCAGACTCCATTTAGATGGAGAAAAGATCCATGACCATTTAAACCTTCTCTTCGGTCTATACTGACCAATCAGTGATGCCTAAGCAAGAAAGCATAGTGCTGCAATCGTGGGAGGAATTTTCATCCTCGCTCGAACAACTGAAGCAGTTCAGGGCGAAAAAGGAAGGGGATAATGACCGCTCTTCAGGAGCCGCTCTTTCGAGGGTTGGGTAATTCCCAATGGCGGTTAAATACGACACTGGAAAGATCGAGGGACGCAGATGCAAACGAGACGCTGCTGACCTATTATCGAAAAGCTGCAAGGACAAAACCCGCAGTCGAGTCGCTTACGGGTCGAGGCTGGAATGACATACCCGACTGGCCAGAGTTTGAGCGATTGGTACAGGATGGCCACTGGATCGACATGACGTTGAGCAGCAATTCCGCCATTTACGAATACTTACTTTACCTTCGGCATCACGGGTTTCCGTCCCCGATTCTCGATTGGACTGCTGATGCTGCCGTCGTAAGGTGTTCGCTGTGGGAGCCGAATCGATTTCGAGTCCTACATGGCCGTGATCTGCGCCGTGTTCGATGTGCTCCCATCGGGGTTCTTCACGCTGATCGTGTAAGTGCCTGGATTATTGAAAGTGATGAGCACCTGGAAAGAAGTCGAGGTGACGTTCTGAATCTGACTGCCGCTCAACACGCCGCTCCCGCCCGGATAGCTGATCGGCACCGTGAGGCCGCTTTGGAAGTTCGACCCGGTGACTATGATCGTCTGATTGCCAGATCCCGTGCTCACGCTGGAAGGCGACACCTGGCTGATCGTCGGACCGGGCGAAGTGGCCGTGATCTGCGCCGTGTTCGATGTGCTCCCGTCGGGGTTCTTCACGCTGATCGTGTAAGTGCCTGGATTATTGAAAGTGATGAGCACCTGGAAAGAAGTCAAGGTGACGTTCTGAATCTGACTGCCGCTCAACACGCCGCTCCCGCCCGGATAGCTGATCGGCACCGTGAGGCCGCTTTGGAAGTTCGACCCGGTGACTGTGATCGTCTGATTGCCAGATCCCGTGCTCACGCTGGAAGGCGACACCTGGCTGATCGTCGGGCCGGGCGAAGTGGCTGTGATCTGCGCCGTGTTCGACGTGCTGCCGTTCGGGTTCGTCACGCTGATCGTGTAAGTGCCCGGATTATTGAAAGTGATGAGCACCTGGAAAGAAGTCGAGGTGACGTTCTGAATCTGACTGCCGCTCAACACGCCGCTCCCGCCCGGATAGCTGATCGGCACCGTGAGGCCGCTTTGGAAGTTCGACC
>Ga0213875_10000191_pt1 | contig 62746 bp, 34 predicted proteins | sample BarmaccomBMRX_R8_FD_160105 | JGI IMG/M metagenome (GOLD analysis project Ga0213875, IMG submission 160105) | Root-associated microbial communities from Barbacenia macrantha in rupestrian grasslands, the National Park of Serra do Cipo, Brazil - RX_R8 | ecosystem: Host-associated > Plants > Roots...
CAAAGACTACGAACGCTTGCCGGAAACCGTCAAGGCACTCCATCTGCTGGCTTTCGTTTGCCTTATGCTCACTAATCTGTTCCATTAAGTTCATAACACGCTCTGAGCTGAATCGGTGTTACTAAGGACTATTAATGATCGCGCGCTTGAAATGCCAATTGACGGAGTTGCTCTTTGCTATAGCCAGTCTCTTGTTCAATTGTCGAGAGAGCATCCCCGTTATTATCGTAGGGGGTCTTGCCGTTAATAATTATCGGAATAGGAGTGTTGGCGAGGTTGGTGAGATAACCGGAGAGAAGACAACCACCGGCTAAACAACAAAGGATAATGCTGTAAGAAAAGAACCCTATCCAACCGGTGTCTAAAGCCTGCTGCATGGCTCTGGGCGAACGCCGGTAATTAAGCGTCAGGCAGAGTGGTAGCAAGAAAGGCAATACGAGACAAGCCAGCCGCCAGCGGGGTGGGAGGGGAGGCGCATAGTGTTTGCAATGAGGACAGCGGAAAGCATGGGCGCTGGCAGGATGAGAAGCCGGAAGCGAAGTGTGTAGAGCGCCATGAAAAGGGGTCTGGCAATGGGTGCAACGCAATGAGAACTTATAGGGCCGAAAATTACGCCATGTCCAATGAACGCGACGGGATGTATATACCCCGATATTCTCTTGCACCCAGTAAATTTCTTTCATCAACTCGCTCCACTTATCAAGTAGATATTAGGGCTATTATAACTCCTACAGGTGAATCCGGTGCTGTAAAGAATTCTCTTTAAGCATGGTCATGGGCTACTGATGATGCATTGTTGGCGCAGTGACCATCAAATAAGAGTTTTATGGATTGACTAACTTTACAACCATTTCTCCTGGCGTGCCTGGTAGTAATTGTAGGGTTTGAGTTGTCTGCTGGCCATCTTTGGTGATGGTAACATGATGCAGACCATAGAAGGCGCGGGTATTAGCCTGACCCGCCGTGTCGGTGGTGAGAGTAGCATTTGTCCACCACTGATGGAAGACGAGGTCTTCATAAGCTTCTTGCGCGGGGCGTTTGCTCCAGTCTTTGCGGAACATGGCACCACCCTCCGCTGCTCGCCAGTGCGCGCCTTCCCAGAAACCCCACATCACGAAAGCGTGAATGGCTGGCTCGCTAAAAAGGGCTGTCATGCAGTCGCGCACATATTGACCATGCACTTGGTCGTCGGGGATACCTGCGTCGAATTCGGTAATTTCAATGGGCTTATTAAACTTCGCCATCTCTTCCACGATTTCGATGATGCGGCTTGGTGTGGTTAAGGGTGCGCCCATGTGTCCCTGGAAACCGAGCACATCTAAAGGTGCCCCGTGATCGAGTAGATATTGAATACGTGCTTTAACTTTCAAACGCTGCGCCGGGCCATGTTGGGCTTCGTTGATAATGTCGTAATCGTTATAACAGAGTAGGGCAGTCGGATCGGCTTCATGTGCCCACTTGTAAGCATTGGCAAAGTTCTCCCAGCCAATGGTATCCCACAACCATGTATTGGTCGCCGCTTCATTGACGACATCCCACAGATAGACTTTGCCGCGCATCCGGCTGGCGAGGGCCGTCACATGGTCGTGGCAGGCTTTGAGCAGCTCTTCTTTGCTCAGGTTCTGCACGGCCTGGGGCATGCATTGCTTGGAACCCCAGAGCAGGTTATGGCCGCGAATGTTGATAATGCCGTTGGCGTGCAGCCAGGGAATGGCTTGCTCGACTTGCTGTAGTTTTGATTCATTGATATCCGTCCATTTAAGGTCGCTCTCAAAAGTGAGCGTGTTGTAAAGCCGCTTGAGTTCCTGTTGAAAGCGCACGCTATCGGGGTGCTTCTGATCCAGAATCCGCGCGACCGGGGCAGCGGTGCCGAAGCGAAAGTAATGCGCTTGCTGCTCGATTTTCACCGTCGCACCAGGCACGAGCTGTCCAGTCGCATCTACCACCCGAACTTTGACATCGCCTTCACGGATTTTTTCGATGCGCTCTAAAGCAGGTGCGCGCCAGTCATCAGTGGGTTGCTGCCCGCCCCAATAATCTATGGTTTCGGAAAACATGGACGGGGGAGCCTTGCCATAATTTTCGAGGCGCACGCCCGTAATTTCCATCACACCTTTGTCGTGCCCTAAGTGCAGCACGAGCCGTGATTCACCTGGGCCGAAGGTCTGTTTTGTGTAACCCACAAAACGATATTCTTTCCATTTCGGGGTGAGTTGCACCGTCTGGCTCAGGCTCTTGGTGTTCGGTGCGGCGGCCAATTCATAAAACAGGCCGACATGCACGCGGTCAGGGCTACGCATCCAGGCCCGCAGATAAAGGGCATCATCGCGGCTAATCCACCGTTGCGCTGTCTGGTTCATGTTGATGGCCCACGGATCGGCTTTGGGGTCGGGGTTGAGCGTTAGATGCAGGGCGTGTTGATTGACCGCAATGTCAGCAGGCACAATTTGGGCTTGAAGGTTGGGGCCAGTTGTCCATGTCCAATTATTAGTTGTCGGGCCGCTAAAGTCACCATTGGTAATCAAGCTCTCAGGGTGTTCCGGGGTGGCGTTAGAGTGTCCTGCGGCTACAGTTGCATTGGTCGAAAACACGCGCACTCCGGTGATTTCTACAACGCCGGGCGCATAGCCTAAATGGAAAATTACACGGGTGCCCTCGGTGGGATAATCGGCCTGGCTGGTGCCGCGTATCTCATACTGTTTCCATTGCGGGGTCAGCTTCAACTCCTGGCTGATTAACTTAGCGTAAGGGGCGGCGGCTTGCTCCACAAATGCGCCGATTGTGTTGTTGCTGGGCGAGCGTAACCACACCCGCATGACTAGCGGATCGCCCTTTTTGAGAGCTACACCCAACGCTTGGCGCAAGGCGATGGAATAGGGCGGTTCACCCTGCATAGGACTGAGAACAATGTGCAGTGCCCGTCGAAATGGCCCCGCCTGGGCTGCTACAAAAGAAGTGTCGGCCCCGCCTGTGGGTAATTCCCAACTGGCTTCATTGCGTGAAAAGTCGCCATTACTGAGTAGATTATCTGGCTCTCTGGTTTGAGCAGAAGATAGCGTAGATAATAAAGAAGTGATAACCAAAGCCAGTAATACATGAAAGAATCGCATAAGCTGAGTTTAATGGAAGCTCCAAAGCGTGACAGTGATACCCAGGTAGCTGTGCTAAAATTTGTGGTGAGGTTCTGCTTATGACCACAGTTCAAGTTCCAGAGGCTAAGATTGAAGCTCTCTATCAAGTGCCTGAAAATCGCAAGGCCGAAATCGTTAATGGAGAATTAATCCTCATGTCACCAACAGGCGATGAACCGGGTTATGCGGGCGATGAAATCTTTGTGGCACTGCGAGAATATGCACGACGCACCGGTACGGGCCGCGCCTATGGCGACAATAAGGGCTTTCTGGTGCAACTGCCTCACCGCGAATCATTCAGCCCGGATGCCGCGTTTTACACTGGGCCACGCTCCGGTATGAGGTTCTTGCAGGGTGCTCCTGTCTTTGCGGTGGAAGTGCGTAGCGAAGGAGATTACGGCCCAGCCGCAGAACGAGCAATGACGCAGAAGCGTGCCGATTACTTTGCCGCAGGCACTTTAGTGGTGTGGGATGTAGACCTGCTCAGTGAGGATGTCATCCGCGTCTATCGCGCCAGTGACCCTAACCATCCCGCACTTTATCGGCGTGGAGAAACGGCTGAAGCGGAACCTGCGGTGCCCGGCTGGAGTTTTTCGGTAGATAATCTATTTGAATAAATCTCCTGTCTGTTATTGCGCCACTTCAAAAGAGACTTCGGGAGATTCAAACTGGGTGCGGTCGGCATCGTGGTTAATGACAATAACGCGGGCGGTATGGTGTCCGGCGGCCAAGCGTCCGCGCTCGATGGAGACACGATAGGGTGGGGTATTCGTCAACGCCATTGTTTGCCCATCCACCTGCCACATGATGCCCTGGGGTTGCAGACCCAAAGGTAATTGGGCGCGCAAGTTTAGGTCATCATGAATGATGTCGCCATTATGTAAACCGCGCAGCATGGGTTTATCGAGATTGGCGGCTACCGCTCCGATGCCAAGAATGGAATCATCACCATTTTGCCCAGCCCCCGCCACAACTGTCGTGCCCGGTTTTATCCACTGGCTGAACTGCTTGGGGTCGTAATCCACTTTATCCAGAAAGTAATTATCGGCGATCATCTTGCGATAGGTGGCCAGAGCGCGTCCATCGGTCAAAAATGAATAGTTGTTGTTAGCTAACCCGGCATTGATGGTATCCAGGCAAAAGTAATTGATGGATTTGACGCGGGGAAAGGCTTCATGCACGGTGGTGTAGAAGCGTGTAATTTTCTGAATGGCAAAATCTACCGTTTCTTTCTGTGAACCACGACAATAAAGGGTGGCGGCGAACTCAGAAATGTGAATCGGCTTACGGTCGGCGTAGGTGTTGTAAACGTAGCGCAGGAATTCAATGGGGTCTTCCTGATAGGCGGGTTGCAATGGGTCGCCGTTATGGACATAAACGCTGTAGATATTGACCCCCACCCAATCTACATAATCATCGCCCGGATAATAAAGGGGTATCTGGTCGCGTGGCTCGGCAAAGGGCGTCCACACCATTGCCACATTGGGCGCTTCTTCCTTCATGATGGAAGCGATGAGGCGGAATTTTTCAATATAGAGAGCAGGGTTGCGGGAATAGTTCGTCCACGGGCCATTCATCTCGCTGGCCCAGCGCAGGAAAATCGGACAACGCGCCCGTGCTGCATCCCGTGCCCAGTTGCGGAGATATTCGCTATCGTAAACCATGTCTAATCCGCCGTTAGGCTCAAAGGCGATATGAGGCGCGGCTCCACGCTCTTTGACTTTGGTGACCCAGGCGGCAGGAAAGGCTTGGCCGTAGCCGACATAGGTGAAATAGGAAGCGTGCTTCTTCTTGGTTAAATTCTCAAACTCGCTGATGCGCTGCCCGCTATCCTCTTCGTGGATGAGGCTTTTAAGGGTTAAATCTCGTTCGATAAAAGCACCGATATAGCAGCCATCTTTTGGCTCAAACTTTGCGAGTGTAGAGGCTGCTCCCCAAGCTATGTGATGTTCTGCTCCGAACAGCAGGAAAAGCAGCGAAATGAAAATCAAGCGTCTCAGCAAGGACAGTGGAGGGTTGAATACGAGTGTCATGGCACAGCGACAGTTCTTGTTTTTCTTTTAGAGCGCACTGATGCAGGGAAGTGTCAATGAAAGAGATAAACCGTAGCCATTATTATAGCGAATCAGTGACAAAAGGTCAGGTTGGGGAGCCTCTTCCGGGCGAATCCTGACAGCGTAGCCGTATGATAGACTTTCATTGTCCATTTACCTAAGGGGTGAGGTTACAATCCTCATCTTTAACCAATCATTGTTAGCTTAGACCCGCCGCTCAAGCAGCGGGCTGGCGTAACATTATAGTTAGGTTGTATCACGTCAGCACTTGAGGAGTTCCACGCGATTTATGTTTGGGTTCGCAAGATTCTCAACCACGCCAGCGACATATTCACTTCATAAAACGCTTAATCACGGTTGGTGCAGGGGGAGTTTCCGTGGCTGCTGAGAGTCCTCGTTTGGGGCAGGCGGGACTGATGCCAGTAACAGGCGCGTCTGCATCCGCAACGGCGGTTGAGGTTGAAGAGAGTGGAGGAGTTACTCCCAGAGTTGTCGCGCTTTGCCTCGCCTTAGCCGCTGTTTTGGGCTACGTCATTCCCATTATTGACGTTAAGTTATCCAATACTTTCCTGGGCGCGGCGCATTTGCCACCGGGCGCTATTGCCGTCCTACTCATCATCCTTTTAGTGATTAACCCCCTGGTGCGCTTGCTTTCGATGCAGCCGCGCGGTACAGTGGTTTTGCCCATCGCGGCTGTGCTGCTCTTAGGGGCTGCCTTTTTGCTCTTGTCCGCCGCCCGCGATAACTTTCTCGGTTGGGCTTGCGGAGTTTTGGGGATTTTGGCTCTGGTCGGTTGCTCTCTAGGGCGGCGTGCTCTCTCTCGCAACGAAGTGTTAACTGTCTATATCTCCTGCTTGTTTTCCGCCCTGGTGCCGGGGCATGGAGCGGAAAACTTTTTTCTCAGCAACATCATTGGGCCTTTCTATTTTGCGACCCGCGAAAACAAATGGCTGTCGTTTCTAGAGCCGAACCTACGCCCCTGGTTCACACCCGCCTTGATGCATGGTGGCAGATATGATGAAGTCGGCAAAGCGGTGGTGCAGGGTTGGTATGTGGGGGGCAATCAGGCCGTGCCGTGGTCAGCATGGCTGGTGCCCCTGGCCGCGTGGGGTGTTTTTGTCTTTGCCTCCTACTTTATGCTGGGCTGCCTGAGTGTGATGCTGCGGGCGCAATGGGCCGAGCGCGAAGCCCTGGCTTTTCCCCTTTTGCGCCTGCCGCTCGACCTGACCGAAGATGTAGACCGGCGCGATAAGTATGGTGTGTTTGGTCAATTTTTTCGCAATCCCCTGATGTGGATCGGTTTTGGCCTCGGCGTGGCGATTCAGCTCTTTAAGGGGCTGCACGTTTACTTTGCGGATGTGCCCGACATTCCGCTTGAAATTCTGACCGGGCCACTTTTTACCGAGCCACCGTGGAATCAGATCGGTTGGGTGCCGATGCAAATCTTTCCGATTGCCGTCGGTATCACCTTTCTGCTGACTTCCGAAGTGTCGTTCTCGCTCTGGTTTTTCTACTGGTTCATGCGCTTTGAACTGGTCGTCGCCTATTATACCGGCTTTATGCCTAACTCATTGCCGGGGCTGGTCGGTAGCACAGCCGGTGCGAAAACGTTCACTGGGTACCAGCATATTGGGGCTTATATTGGCTATGTGGCGATTGTGCTCTGGACGGGGCGCGAGCATTTTATCCATATTGCGCGACGGGCTTTTGGCCGCGCCCCGGCAGGCGAGGGCGAAAGGCGAGAGGCCCTTTCCTACCCGGTGGCTTTCTGGGGCTTTGTCCTCTCCTTTGTCTTTATGGTGGCATGGAGCGTGCTGGCGGGCATGACGCTGAGTGTCGCTTTAGTGCTATGGCTGATTTATTTGATGGTAGCGATTGCCCTCACCCGTGTAGTGGCCGAAGGGGGTCTGCTGTTCGTGCAGCACGGCTGGTCGCCCCTGGGGAGCATGGCGCAGATTTTTAATTCCGGGCCGGGTAAGTGGCTCTCACCGCAGAACTTAGTGCCTGGCTCCATTCTGCAAGGCGCTTTCATTACTGACCTACGCGCCTTCTTAATGCCATCCTTTATTCAGAGCTTTAAACTGGCCTACGACCGCAAGATTAATATGAAGCCACTCCTGGCGCTCATTTTTTCAGTTATCGTTATCACGTTGGTGGTCAGCCTTTATATGGATGTACGCTTCGGCTATGAAAAGGGTGGCCTGCAACTGGAAGGTTGGTTTGCTAATAGCGGCGCGCAAAAGCCTGCTGGGGATGCTAACGCGCTTATCAATGGCGTGACTGATGCCAGTTGGACAAATCTGTTTTGGGTTGGGTTAGGTATCATTGGCACCTATGGCCTCATGCTGGCCCGTAGCCGCTTTCTCTGGTTTCCTCTCCACCCCATTGGCTTTTTGATGGCCATAACGTATCCCATGAACCGGCTTTGGTTCTCCATCTTTCTGGGCTGGATGTGCAAAGTTCTCATCTCGCGTTTTGGCGGCAGCGAAACTTATCGCAAAACGACTCCGATGTTCTTGGGCCTGGCGCTGGGTGACGTTGCCATGATGCTGGTGTGGCTCGTGATAGATGCCTGGCAAGCCCGCACCGGGCACCAGCTAATGCCCAGTTAAGGGGAGAGCGAGGAACGAGGATGGAGGATCGTAACAGCAGTGCGCTATTGGCTATCTTCTATTCTCCATCCTCTATCTTCATTCTCCCCTCAATGTCTCTGCGGTTCTATAATATAACCCTATGGTATTAACAAACCCGGCAAGTAGGCGGCATGTAGTTTCACAGTATTTAATATCAGTACTGGCAGTGCTCTTCATTAGCCTCAATTTAGTTCGAGTGCAGGCACAGACAGTAACTTCGGCTGCCTCATCAACTCAGGCATCAACGCCACTGTCCTCCCGTCCTTTGCGGGTGGCTACTCGTTTGATTCCACCCTTTGTGGTGCAAGAGCAGGGGAGCTTAACGGGTTTTAGCACCGAACTCTGGCAAAGCATTGCCAAGCAACTCAAGCTGAAGTCGAAAACTTCAGTAAGTCCTACTATGCCAGACCTGCTGGCTCAGGTTAAGTCAGGTCGAGCTGATCTGGGCATTGCCGCTATCTCCATCACGGCTGACCGCGACAAGGATTTTGATTTCTCCCAGCCAATCTATGATTCTGGCTTGCAAATTCTGGTGCGCGATCAATCGAGTGGCAGCAACACTATGCCAGGGATTCTGACCTTGCTGCTATCGCCTATCATGCTCCAATTCGCCGGGATTATCTTGTTGCTCAGTCTGGTTATGGCGCATGTCGTCTGGTTCCTGGAGCGGAATCACCCGCAGGGCATTATTGAGAACAAGGCGTACTTCCCCGGCATTTTTAAGGCACTCTGGTGGTCGGCGGGAACATTGGGAGCACAGGCTGATGAAATGCCAAAAAGTGGTGTAGGGCGGTTCATTGCTATTGTGTGGATGTTCACCGGCATTGCTTTTGTGGCGTATTTTACGGCGGCAGTCACCAGTTCTTTAACCGTGCAACAACTGCAAGGCGACATTCGCGGCCCCGACGACTTGCCGGGCAAGCGCGTGGCTACCACCCAGGGCAGCACTTCCGCTCAATATCTGCATGGGCATGGCGTGCAGGTGCAAGAAGTGACGCAAATCACTCAGGCGTATGAAGCTCTTTTGAAAAAGCAAGTGGATGCCGTAGTTTTTGACGCACCCGTTTTGCTCTACTACGCGGCCCATGAGGGCAGCGGCAAAGTTCAAGTCATTGGCTCTGTATTTCGTAAGGAAGACTATGGCATTATCTTCCAGCAAAACAGCCCCTATCGTAAATCCGTTAACAACGCTCTTTTAGCCCTTAAAGAGAATGGCACCTACGATAAGCTCTATAATAAGTGGTTTGGCGACAAGTCCTAAACTGCAAGGGTAGAACGAGCCTCAACAAGAGGTCATGCCTGTGCTACAATATGCAGCAATCATTATTGTTCCGCCCTATTGTTCTGCCCTTTGACGCGTTTACTTAGCGCGTTTTTAGAGTTAGGCCGTCCAGTTCTTGAAGTGCTTGATGTTACTGGTTTAACTCGCTTAGGCAAGGAGATTCGATGGAGTCACTACCTTCGGCGGGAGCGCCACTGCACAGCGCGAAGGTGGCGCAAATTGCGCGTCCTTTTCCCGGCAGCGTAGGCTCTCTATCTGATAAGTCAAGCCATGAACTTGAAGCTCAGGGTCTCGAATTAGCCTCGCCGGGTGTGACGCCACGCGTGGTGTTGCTTTCGCTGATATTGGCCGCTTTCTTCGGGTGCGCCATTCCCTTTGTAGATTATAAATTCACCAATACATTCCTGGGGGCGGCGCATCTGCCTGCCGGAGCTGTCGCCGTGTTGCTGGCATTGTTGTTGGTCGTTAATCCTTTGTTGCGATTGGTATCGCAACGTTGGGCCTTTTCGCGGAACGAAACTCTCACCATCTATATGACGTGCCTGTTTTCCGTTCTGGTACCAGGGCGAGGTGGCGAGAATTTCTTCGTGCCCAATATTATTGCATCTTTTTACTACGCGACCAGCGAGAATAAATGGCTAAAATTTCTTGAACCCAATTTGCGCCCCTGGTTTACGCCCGCACTAACGCGGGATGGCCACTACAATAAGGCAGTGGTTGAGGGTTGGTATGTGGGTGGGCATCAACCGATTCCGTGGAGCGCGTGGCTGGTACCCTTAGCCGCGTGGAGCATTGTGATTATTGCGCTCTACATTATGCTGGGTTGCCTGGGAGTGATGCTGCGTGCCCAGTGGTCGGAGCACGAAGCCCTGGCTTTTCCCCTTTTGCGTCTGCCCCTTGAACTGACCGAAGACATGGATCGGCCCGATAAGTGTGGCGCACTCAGCAGCTTCTTTTGCAATCCTATTATGTGGTTGGGGTTTGGACTGGCGGTTTTTATCCAACTCCTCAATGGTCTTAATGTCTATTACCCGGACGTGCCAACCGTGCCGCTCTATATTGGCATGGGGCCATTACTGACCGAAGCCCCCTGGAATCAGATTGGTAGTTTTGATATTCGCGTGTGGCCAATGGCGGTAGGCATTTCTTATCTCTTAACGGCAGAAGTTTCCTTTTCGCTCTGGTTCTTTTATCTCTTTACCAAGTTTCAATTGATAGCGGCCTACGGTTTAGGTTATATGCCCAAGGCTTTGCCCGACCCAATCTTTACTCGTGGCTTTGCTAAATCATTTGTTAGCTACCAACAGGTTGGTGCCTACTTCGCCTATGTGGGTTTTGTGCTGTGGATTGCCCGTCATCACTTTGCCCATATTGTGCAACGGGCCTTCCGCCGCGTGCCCCCCAATCCTATCGAGAAAGATGAGCCGCTTTCCTATCCCGCCGCTTTCTGGGGCTTTGTGTTTTCTTTCTCTTTTATCATCGGTTGGACAGTGTGTGCTGGCGTGCGGCTGGATGTAGCCCTGGCTTTGTGGCTCACCTATTTAGTCGTCGCTATTGCCCTCACGCGGGTGGTGGTTGAAGGTGGGCTGCTCTTAGTGCATTCCGGTTGGGGGCCGCTTGGCCCATTGTCGCACCTCGTGCGCGGCTGGCCCGCCGCTTCGAGTGCCGTGCCGGGCGCGTTCATTAGTGGAGCTTTGATGACCGAGTTGCGCGGCTTTCTATTACCCTCCTTTGTCCAAAGCTTTAAGCTGGCGCATGACCGCAAGATTGCCATGAAGCCCCTCCTCGCTCTCATCTTCGCCGCTACCCTGGTCAGCCTGGCTTTTGCCCTGTGGACAGTGCTGCACTTAGGCTATAGCGTCGGCGGCTTGCAATTGCAAGAATGGTGGGCGCGAGGCAATGGCGCACAGGCCCCGGCCAAAAATGCCAAAGAGATTGTCAGTGGGGTGGATGATAATTTTCTGCTGAACTGGGCTTTCTTCGCGGTTGGCTTTCTCCTGACCTGTGGCATGATGGTGGCGCGCAGTCGCTTTTTGTGGTTTCCTTTTCACCCCATCGGCTATATCATGTGTGCGCCCTTTGCGCTTTATACGCTCTGGTTCTCCATCTTTCTGGGGTGGTTCTTCAAATCCCTTATTACACGTTTCGGCGGTACCGATTCCTATCGCAAAGCTGTTCCTGCTTTTCTGGGGCTGGCCCTGGGGGATGTTTCGATGATGGTGATGTGGGTCATCATTGATGCCTGGCAAGGCCGCACCGGACACATCTTGCTGCCCAATTAAATCTGCCTGTGGATGGCAACCTCTCTATCCTTATATATACGCCACATTGTATAGGCTGTATTTGCTAAGTTAGCTTGCTCTTTCTGGGCTTGGTTGGGAACTAATTCTGCCAGAGCGGGTCAACTAAAAGGTTGTCCTTTAAATCTGGATTTGTAGACCTATCTCGATAATGCAGCAGTCCAAAAGCTACTTTAAACCTTTCTTCGCCAGTTTTCTTCTACTGGGTTTGGCACTGGCAGTAAGCCTGCCAGTGCGGGCCGCTACTGAGCTACCCAACGATAATTTCTCTGATGCTCAAGTAATTAATGGTGCTGCGGGTAGTGTGGTTGGTTCTTTTGCCAGTGCGACAGCGGAAAGCGATGAACCGGCTAACTTAAATCGTGGCCATTCCGTGTGGTATCGCTGGACGGCCCCGACGCGGGGTAGTGCAAGTTTCAATCTAAATCTCAATGGTGATTTTCTGGCCCCCGAAGTAGCGGTTTATACCGGAGCAAGCCTGAGCACGCTGGTGCCCGTCGCCACGGGCGATGACGATGCGCCGGGTGGTGCGGGGGTCAACTTTGCCACCAGAGCGAACAACATTTACTACATTGCTGCTGACGTGCAACAAACCGATGAGTTAGGACAATTCACTCTCGCCTGGACATCGGTTGCCGATACCACGGCTCCGATCTTCACTTTTACCGCCCCCCTCAATAAATCGGCACGCACGAATTTAAATGCTATTCTAGGCATTGCAAGTGATGACCCCAACGGCAGTGGCATTGACCATGTAGATGTCTTGTATCGGCGTAGCAGTGATGGCAAATACTGGACGGGCCGCACCTGGAGCGTGACGGCGACACGTCTACACCTGGCTTATAATGAGTTCAATGCCGACTGGGAAAATGACTTCTCTATTCCTTATAATAGAGACCTGCCCGATGGCACTTATACTTTGCAGGCGCTGGCTTATGATGTATCTGGTAATCAGGGTAGTGCCCTGACTTCTTTCGTGATAGATCGGGTCGCTCCCACCGTGGCTTTTACGGCACCACTTAATAATGTGACAGCTTCCACCTTTCCGGCCATCATTGGCACTGCCGTGGATACCTCCAATGGCAGCGGCCTAGATAGGGTTGAATTGCTCATCGTGCGTTTGAGCGATGGCAAGTATTGGACAGGCACAAGTTGGACAACAGTTTCAACCATTCTGACCACGACCCTCGGTGGCCGCGTTTGGACACGGCGCACTGGTCTACCCACCGGGGCGAACCTGCTCAGTGGTAAATACCTCCTGATTGCCCGCGCCTTTGACCATGCCCAAAATGGGTCGCGGGTACAGGAAACTATTACAATTAACAAACCTGTTGGACACAGCGTACTGGAAGCGAAAAATTCTTCAGTGCAAATTTCACAAGCCACTGCCAGTGCCGCTACCAATGATGTACGCCTGACCTTTACTGCGCCCCTCGACGCCGAAGCAGCGGCGGATGCCAGCCACTATATTGTTGAGATCAATAATTGTGTGGTGATGGTGGAAAGTGCGGGTTATGATGCCAGCCTCCATAGCGTGACCTTAGCTCTACCCGGAGGCAGCTTGCACGTTGGAGATAAGGTGGCGGTGCAGTGGAGTGGCTTGAGCGATGTTACTGGCAAGGAATCTAACGGGTATTCTGGTGCCCTCACTGCACGTTAAAGAGAACTTCACTACTAACGCAAGTTTAGGTTCAGTAAGGACGCAGGTGGTGCTGCCGCCGATGGCCGCACATTTCTAGTGTCAGCTATTGGTGGCTTATAAAAGCTCAAGACTATTTTGGTTGTCAGGTTCCCTTAGCTGGGCCACATGGTCAAACAAGTTATCTGTTGTTCCTGCCAATGCAACTCCAAAGCACCCACCTTCATGTGCAGGGTGCTTTTCGTTAGCCCAAGTTAGTTGTTGGTGCCTCACCCTTCATAACCATTGTGCCATAATGTTTGCTGTATCAAAAGGCGTAATACCGTTATCGAGAGAGAAGACTGTAGAGGCTACGACAGGAGTATCCACTAATTCGCCACGCGCTCGTATGTGAAGCGTGAAGAGATCGAATAGCGAGGGCTTTACTAAGCTGGTCATCGCTTGCACCATGAGAGAGACGCCACCTAAGTTATTGTGAACATTATTAAAAGAGGGATAATGCTTGAGGGCTATGTCCGTCCAAATGACCTGTTCTTTAACCACATCCATGATAAGTGGCAGGCAGATGCGAGTGTCGGCGGCTAAGTCTATCCGGTCTTGAACAGTTTTTGGGTCGAATATTTCGCCTGAATCGGGATGAGTGCGGGCCATCCAACCTGCAAAGCACTCTGGCAAATCACAAAATGGTTGCTGTGTGTAAGAATTGACTGACATCACTACATAGCGAATTGATTTAGCCCGTAACGCCTCCAAACTCACATCAATAAACTCTGCTGCTCCCTGCGGGGCACTGACAATATCGCCACTGTGGTGCCCACCAAAAGATTTTAAATTATAGTAAGACAACACGTCCTGATATTGAAACTGAGCATCGTATAAAACAGCAGATAAATCTATGTCGGTGCGCTCGCGTCCATCTTTCCACCAGATGAAAAAACGGAGTGTCTTGGCAGGCGGTAAAGCTAACTTGCTGCCACGCACCAGCGTGCGCAGGGGCTTACTGGCAGAGCGTTGGGAAAATGGCACGGGGAAATCTTTAAGCCGCACATCCAAGAAGCATTTGCCTAATGGCGGGAGCGACGAAAAATGCTCTACAAGTGTCTGCTCGCAAATCTCTGTAACGGCCATGCAGGTTGCTTCAGATAATGGAGGAAGCGTATTTTTAATCGCTTGAACTTTAGCAACATTGCCTTTAGGGAAAAAAGTGCGGATGCTTTGCCCGGCATTCCGATGATGAAAATGTGCTAACACCTGCAATAAAACAGGGGTAGCTACCCGCGCCGCGACAGCCTTAAAGTGCTCAAGCACCTTGTCCTGGTGCAGCGAGTCAAGCCGCAACAGGTGATCCAATCTCCGCACAAAATCCCCTGGACGTTGTTGCAACAAGGACAGCATAGTTGCGGCATTTCTATCATCCACGGCACCTTCTAAGCGGCGGTTAAAAGTGGAAAATGGTTTATCATTGCGCACTATGTCAAAGGCGGTATAAACCTGGGGAAATGATTGCTGCCATTCGCCGGGGTGTAGCTTTTCTCCCAGACGAATCCAGCGCCCTCGCCAGCGCAACATATCTTCGGTCAGGTTCGGACAGCGTTCCAGAAAGCTCAACAGTAGTCGCCGCTGCTTACGACTAAATGTCTTAAATTTAGTGCTTTGAGAGAGGGACACATCCCCGTCACTCAGTGCAACCGCTAAGCGTAGTACATCAGTGGCAGTTTTAAGCTGTGGCTCTAAGAAAGTGGCAGCCTGCGTGGTGTGCTGCATCAATTGAGCGCCAATGAGTGCTACATTTTCTCGTAAGGGTATCGTAGCAGGTAGCAACTTATAAATTCCATCACCATAATGCTCTACGAACCAAGCCATATCATTGGTATCCGTCTGGGAGAGAGATGTTTTTGCGGCAGCTAAGTCACTGAAAATGGCTTCAAAATCTTCGAGTGTGCCCAGTTCAATAATTTTTGAGGGCACATTGTCGAGCAACAGCACGCGCTCTTTTTTCTCGAACATCGGCAATGCATTGGTCAGGTAGTGAATAATAGCATTGACATAAAGTTGCTCTTCATCCATTGCCATGACCTGCTGCGGGAAGTTGGGATACATTGGCTCCCATGCTTTATGTGCCCCAACCAACGCGCGTAATGTCCCGATTAAGGTGGCATGGAACTCGGTAATCTGATCGAGAGAAAGCGTTTGTAGTCGCTCAATGAGCGGGGCGGAGAAGGTGTAGCCGAGGCTCTCAATATTCTTTAAAATCGCACCGACGGTGCCAGGCGGCAAGTGGCCTTTTCCTGCTTCAAGCCAGACTTTGTGGCGGCGACGCAGATAAATTACGTTGTTCATATTGCCTCTGCCGAAAAAAAGGCGACACCGCTGTTGCAAGTGCCGCCAAATCTCTGGAACTGCGGAAAACAAAGACTCTAATATTAACCCCGAAGGGTGCAAAGAGAAGGAAGAACCTTTATAGCCGCAGTTTCAAATGGGAACCGCGTCGTCTAAACTCGAATGTTGGAGAAGGAAGACCACGCATAGCCACTTGAGCTTTTATTGTCCCGTAAATTGCGTCCTGCGTCAACAGGCTAGTTCAATGATGTGGAGACGGAGTGGAACTGTGTGAGGTGGAGCTGTTATCGGTCTGGTCTTCTTGCACCATCTTGTCGGCGGCAGTAGCGTCTACCTTTCGCAGTTCGTTCAAGGCTTCCTGATAATTGCGCTGGTCGTCTTGGTTACTGTAAATGATCGCCAGGTTAGACCAGACCCAGGAAGGGTCGGCCCCGCGTGCCAGTGCCTGGCGATACCAGTAAATGGCCGTCGGATACTGCTCGCGCTCCTGAGCCTGGTAAGCCTGGTGCCCATCCCATTCTCCTGATAGAGGACACCAGAACAAAGGCACAAAGGAAAGGGCAAGCAAGGCTAAGGTCGCGGCGCGCATCTGAACCCCTCGGCCCGGCTGCGTGCGGGTTGTCTCTGTATAAAGACTTCCGACTGCCGCGCCAAAGACTAAACCTCCTACATGCGCGGCATTACCGATGTTAGCCAAATGGAAGAATGTCGCTACTATGCAGCCAACCAACCAGAGCAGGAAGATTTGGATGGTTTGCTCGTTCAGGATTTGCTTGAAGGCAGGCTGTTGCTCGCGCACCATCCAGCCAAAGCCAAAGAGAGCGTAGCAGACGCCGGACATCCCAATCCCTTGATCTCCAGTCATTAACTGGGCCGCTGAACTGACCCAGGCGGCGGTGATAAAGAAGAGCAGCCAGCGCAGTGGCCCCACCATGTGTTCCAGGCAACCGCCTAAAATCCATAACCAATAGACGTTGAACGCGAGGTGCCATATTTCGCTATGCACAAAAGCCGAGGTGAGCAAAGCCCAGGGTTTTCCTTCCCAAATGGCATCTGGTGGATAGTAGCCGAATGTGGCCAGTCTGTCCCATTGAGCGTTGCCCTGTATATTAATACCAAGAAAGATAAGAATGCATAGACCACAGGCGAAGGCGGTGAGATAAGGCAGTTCTGGCGTTTTGGAATGGTCGGAAGTTGACCAAGGGGATTGAGGAGAATTAGGCATAGCTTTTACATCGTTTTGGTCTGACCGCCATCCATATCAATGAGTGACCCTTGCAGGAATTGACCCGATTGAGCCACGATAAACGCCACTAAGCCAGCAATATCCTCTGGTTCGCCTAGGCGCGTGATGTGCCACTCGCGCCGCATTGCTGCTTCCGCTTCATCCAAGGTTAAGTGCTGTTGCTGCGCCAGATTATCCAGCCGTGTTTGCAGCCGCTCGGTACGCACTGGCCCTGGATTGATGGCGTTGACTTGCACCCCATCACGTACGCCCAGATCGGCCAGTGCCTTGGTCAGCGACAGCAGGGCCGCATTCACCGAGCCGCCAATGGTGAACTCTGCTCCTGGTGTGCGGCCACCCACGCCCGCGATATTGACAACTGATCCTCGTCGCTCCTTGAGGTGTGGCCAGGCGGCACGCGTCAAGCGCACGGCCCCAAAGAACTTGAGCGTATAGCCATCGCTCCAATCCTCTTCACTTAATGTTAGAAAGTCACCGCGTTTAGTCGCCCCGGCATTATTAACCACTATGTCAATGCCACCAAAAGCAGCAATGGTCAGTTCCACCAGATGGGTTGGTGCATCAGGATTGCGTAAATCCAGCGCCGCAGCGACAGCCTGGCCACCCGCGCTTTTGATGTCAGTGACAACTTCATTCAACAAATCACTGCTGCGCGCAGCCAACATCACCGATGCACCCTCTTGTGCCAAACGTAAAGCAATGGCCCGACCAATGCCTTTGCTGGCACCGGTCACAATAGCAACTTTTCCCTTTAATGAAGGCGTGTGCAGATTACTCATAAGATAGATGATATTGTATCAAAGCAGTGATACTGCCAGGTAAGAAGGAGAGGAAGCAATCTCTGTGTCCGCCCCCTGCAAATATGTCTGAACAACTTGACAAAAGACAGGAAAACCATTTATAATCAGCACGCTTTTGATGCATCCCCGGCACCTTCGCCCTTGAGTCTGGATACGGCTCTATCAACCTCGGCTGGGCTACATCATGACTCTAGAATCGCTATTGCCAGAAACTTGATTAATCCTTAACATCGTCTGGAAGACCAGCAGGAGAACGTTCATGCGTCTATGCCTTATGCCATTCATGTCCCGTGCCACGACCAAGCCCGCCCCACAACTCCGCACCGCTTTGACTGGCCCCTGCGCCACGCCCCCCTCCCCCTCGGCTCCGGCGCAAAGGGTGCGGCAAGAGGCCCGGTACCGCCAGCAGCGGCGCGTCCGCTGGCTCCCGCTGAGTCTAGTGTTAGGGCTGTTGTGGAGCATCGGCGCGGCTTCAGCGGCGACGTTTACGGTAACCAATACCGGCGACAATGGCGGTGTCAACCCGGCGCCGAATGCGGGCACGGGCACCTTGCGTCAGGCAATTGTAGATGCCAACGCTGCGGCGGGTAATGATACGATTACCTTCGCCAATGGGGTGACGGGCACGATCACCCTCACGGCGGCTCTGCCCGACTTGAGCAGCAACATCACAATTCAGGGGCCAGGCGCGAATGTCCTCACGGTAGCGCGTAGCAGTGTAGGGAGCACACCCTTATTCTCGGTGTTTACCGTGGACAGTGGAATTACTGTGACCATTGCCGGGCTGACGGTTTCTGGGGGATTCAAAGGTAGCCAGGGCGGTGGGGTTAACAATGCGGGCACCCTGATCCTTAATAATAGCACCCTTAGCAATAATTCAGTTTTTGCGGGCGGCGGGGGCGGCATCGAAAATAGCGGTAGCCTGACGGTCAGCAACAGCACCCTTAGCAATAATGGGGCTGCTAATGCATCCGGGGGCGGCATTGAGAACAATGGCGGCACGGTAAGCATCAGCAACAGTACCCTGGCCAGTAATAACACCAGTAATAGTGGGGCCGGCATTGAGAACATTAGTGGCACGGTAAGCATCAGCTCCAGCACTTTTTCTAATAATTCAGCCTCTGGCGGTGGGGCCGGCATTGAGAACATTAGTGGCACGGTAAGCATCAACTCCAGCACTTTTTCTAATAATTCAGCCATTGGCGGTGGGGCCGGCATTGAGAACAATGGAAACCTGAGCCTTAGCAACAGCACCCTTAGCAATAATTCAGTTTCTGGGGGCAGCGGGGGCGGCATCGAAAATAGCGGTAGCCTCACCATCAGCAACAGCACCCTTAGCAACAATACTACCTTTAGGGATGGGGGCGGCATTGAGAACAATGGTGGCACGGTAAGCATCAGCAACAGTACCCTGGCCAGTAATAATGGGAGTGTTGGCAACGGCGGCGGCATTGCCAATTTCAGTGGCACCCTGACCGTCAATAATAGCACCATTAGCGGGAATCAAGCTCCGAGCGGGACCGGGGGCGGCATTGCCAATACGGGCACACTGAATTTGAACAGTAGCATCGTCGCCAACAACACTTCCTATGCTACTCCTCCCAACGGAACTCAGATAGGGCCTGATCTCAATGGCGGCATGAGTTCGGGAGATTACAATTTGATTAAGAATACCAACGGGGCCACCCTCACCGGCACCCATAACATCACCGGTCAAGACCCGCTGCTGGGGCCATTAGCAGACAACGGCGGCCCGACTCAAACGATGGCCCTGCAACCGGGCAGCCCGGCCATTGATCAGGGCAAAGACGCTACCGGCACAGATCAGCGCGGCTTCACGCGGCCTGTGGATGTGCCGAACATTCCTAACGCAGCGGGTGGCGATGGCAGCGACATCGGAGCTTTTGAGTTCAGTCCTGGCGGTTCAGCAGCCTTTGTGGTTACGACGACGGCAGATCATGACGATGGCAGTTGCGATGCCAACGATTGCACCCTGCGCGAAGCCATCAATGCGGCTAACAGTGCGGGCGGCAGCAGTCTCATTAGCTTTAAACTCGGCGTGACGGGCACCCTCACGCTCACCTCCGCTTTGCCCACCCTGGCCAGCAATATGAGCATTCAGGGGCCGGGGGCAAGTGTCATCACGGTGGCGCGGAGCGGGGCGGGGGGCACGCCTAACTTCTCGCTTTTTACTATCAACAACACCAACAGCAGCATCACCGTGACGATTGCCAATCTCACTCTTTCCAATGGCAAAAGTAGCACCAATGGCGGCGCTATTAATCAGCTCAATGGCACACTGACGGTGAACAATAGCATCCTCACCAATAATACCGCAGGCACCAATGGCGGGGCCATTGCCGATGGTCTCGGCACGCTGACGGTGAACAATAGCGTCCTTTCCAATAATACTGCTGGCATTAGTGGCGGGGGAATTTATAATGGTACCACCACGACAGTTAACAACAGCACACTGAGCAATAATACTGTTAATAGCGGCGGTTTTGGCGGTGGGCTTTTCAGTCAATCGGGCACCTTGACGGTGAATGATAGTACCCTCGCCAGTAATAATAGTGACAATGGGGCTGGTATTTACATTGCCGGTGGCACGGCCAACGTGAACAATAGCACTATTGCCAGCAACACGGCCAAGTTCGACGGCGGCGGCATTGAACGCTTTAGCGGCACGCTGAACCTCAACAGCAGCATTGTCGCTAACAACTCCGCGCTCACTGGCACTGGCCCTGATCTGCTAGGCACTGTGGCTTCTGGAGATTACAACCTGATTAGGAATACCAGTGGGGCCACTCTGACTGGCACGCACAACATCACCGGCCAAGACCCGCTGCTTGACCCGGCAGGACTCAAAAACAATGGCGGGCCGACACCCACCATCGCCCTGCAATCGGGTAGCCCAGCCGTTGACCAGGGTAAAGACGCGGCGGGCACCGGCAAAGATCAACGCGGCCTGACCCGCCCTGTGGACATCATAGCGGTCTCTAACGCGGCGGGTGGCGATGGCAGCGACATCGGAGCCTTTGAACTGCAAACGAGTGAAGCATCGAGTGCGGTGTATCAACTTGGCCCCAGCTTCACCGTGACCAAGACCGCCGATACCAATGATGGCACCTGTGGCGCGACAGATTGTTCCTTGCGCGAAGCAATTAATGCGGCCAACAGTTACAACAACAGCAAAGCGAATGCGGGCGCGACCATCAAGTTTGCTAATAACGTGACGGGCACCATCACGCTCACCACGGCGTTGCCCACCCTGAACAGCAACATCAATGTACAGGGGCCGGGGGCAAACGTTCTCACAGTGGCGCGCAGCGGGGCGGGGGGCACGTCTCAATTTGGTGTATTCACTTTTCTTAGCGGAACCTCAACGCTCAGCGGTCTTACCATTAGTGGTGGGAGTAGTGATTTTAGCGGCGGTGGGATTCTCAATGAGGATACGCTGACGGTGAGCAACAGCACCGTGACCAATAATTCAGCTAATAACTTGGGTGGTGGCATTCTCAATGATGGCACGCTCACCCTGAGCAACAGCACCGTGACCAATAATTCGGCTCCTAATGGCTTTGGCGGTGGCGTTGGCAATACCGGCACATTTATGGTCAGCAACAGCACGGTTGCTAATAATGCGGCGAACAATGGCGGTGGTGGGATTGACAATACCGGCTCACTCACGGTGAGCAACAGCACGGTAGCCAATAATTCAGCTAATGCCTTTGGTGGTGGGATTTACAGTAACAGCACGCTAACGGTGAGCAACAGCACGGTGACCAATAATGCGGCTAACTTTGGTGGTGGAATTTACAATTTCAGGGGCACGCTGACGGTGAATAACAGCACGGCGGTCAATAATGCGGCTTCTCAATCAGGCGGTGGAATCTACAACGGTAACATCTTGAATCTCAGCAACAGCATCGTGGCGAACAACACGGCGCCCGCTTCCCCCGATCTCAAGGGTAGCATGAATTCTGGGGATTACAACCTGATTAAAAACACTAGTGGGGCGACCCTGACCGGCACGCACAACATCACCGGGCAAGACCCGGTTTTGGGATCATTAGCCGATAATGGCGGCCCCACCCCCACGATGGCCCTGCTCAACGGCAGCCCGGCCATTGATGCCGGAGACCCCGCCTTCGATGGCACGGGCAAGACTGACCAGCGCGGCCCCGGCTTCGCTCGCGTGGTGCATAATCGCCTCGACATCGGCGCTTTCGAGGTGCAACACCTGGCCAACTTCGGCCTCACCAAGACCGCTGCGCCAAGTGTGCTGATTCCGGGTGCGGAGATTACTTACACCATTAGCCTGACCAATAACGATACTGCGGCAGCACCTAATACCACGCTCATTGATGCGGTGCCCGTCAACACCACCTTTGTCTCGGCCACCCAGAGTAGCGGCCCCACTTTCACCCTGAACAAACCAGTGGCTGGCGGCACGGGCAACGTGACGGCCACCAATAGCAGCTTTGCCGCTAATGCGAGCGCCACCTTTACTATCTTAGTGCGCGTCAGTAACAATACGCCCGATAATACCACCATTACCAACACGGCCAGCGTGAGCAGCGATTACCCCGATATTCCCGGCACCGGCACCGCCACGGCGACAGCAACTTCCAACACGGCTCTCAACGGCACGAATGGTGATGATACCCTGGTGGTCACGGCCATCGGCCTCAATAGCGGCACCTATTCGCTCAATGGCGGCCCGGCGGTGCCCTTTAGCAGCTTGCCGCAACTGATTTTTAACGGTGGCGCGGGTAACGATACCCTCACCATCAAGAACCCGGCGGGTGGCCTGTTTGCCCCCGCCGACGGCATCACGTTCAATGGCGGCCCGCAGAACGGCGCACCGGGCGACCAGTTGCAGATTGTCGGCGGAGCGGAAACTACTGCCACCTATACCTACACCACCAGTGATGCCAACGGGCACAATGGCAACATTAGCTTAGACGGTGGCGGCGTCACGGCCACCTACAGCTACACCGGCTTAGACCCGATTTCTAACACTGGCACGGCCACCAACATCATCTTCAATCTGCCGGGCACCTCGGATAATATCGTGTTGCAAGATTTGGGCGGTGGCAACTCGCAACTGAGCAGCCCGGATGGAACCTTTGAGACCACCACCTTTGCCAATCCCGCAGCCGGTGGTTCCGTCACCATCAATGCTGGTGGCGGCAATGACAACATCAGCATTACGCCTTCGCTCAACTATCCGGTGCTTGTAGATGGCGGCCCTGGTCTCGATAGCTTGAATGTTGACCTAACCGGAGTGGTCAATCCCGTCTTCACCAGTACAGGCACGAATGCGGGCACTATCACCTTCGGCCCGACGGGTAATCGCCAGACCATCACCTATAGCAATGTGGAAGTGGTCTATCCCACCAACCAGCCACCGAGCAACACGGTGCCCGGTACGCAGACCACGCTGGAAGATGCGCCTCTAACTTTCTCGGTTGCCAGTGGTAATGCCCTTGCCATCTCCGACCCAGATGCTGGAAGCGCCCCCGTGCGGGTCACTTTGACTGTGACTAACGGCACCCTAACCTTGCCCGCCACGACTGGTTTGACTTTCAATAGCGGCGGCAACGGCACCGCGAGCATGGTCTTTACCGGCACCATCGCCAATATCAACAGTGACTTGAATGGCCTCGTCTTCACGCCCGCTCTGCATAGTCGCAATGCGGGGTTGTTGACTATTACCACCAATGATCTGGGTAACACAGGCAGTGGCGGAGCGAGGAGCGCCACGGATAACGTGGTGCTTAATATCACTCCCGTCAATCACGCACCAGTTGCTAATAATGATAGCTACAGCACAGCGGAAGATAGCGTGCTAACGGTGGCTGCGGCCAATGGCGTGTTAGCTAATGACACCGATATAGATGGCGATACTCTCACCGTGGGCGCGCCGCGTCCTGTGAGCGGCCCGGCGCATGGCAACCTGACGCTGAATGCCAATGGTTCCTTCACCTACACTCCGGCAGCCAACTACAATGGGCCAGATAGCTTTACTTATCAGGCCAATGATGGCGCGCTCAACAGCAATGTCGCCACCGTGAATCTCACCGTCACCGCCGTCAATGATGCGCCCGTGGCCGTCAACGATAGCTACAGCACGGCGGAAGATACATCTCTGACAGTCAATGCGGCTAGTGGCATATTAGCTAATGATACGGATATAGATGGCGATACTCTCACTGTGGGGGCGGTGGTCAATCAGCCAACACATGGCACGCTGACCTTGAATCCCAACGGCTCCTTCACCTACACACCCAATGCTGACTTTAACGGTACCGATAGCTTTACCTACCGCGCTTTCGACGGTCTGGTTAATAGCAATGTCGCTACTGCTACGATCACGGTAACAGCCGTCAATGATGCGCCAGTGAACACTGTGCCAGGAGCGCAAACGACACTCGAAGACACACCTTTAAGTTTCGCGGCAGCGAATGGCAATGCGATTTCCGTCAGTGATGTGGATGCCAATGGCGGCAACGAGCAAGTTACTCTCACGGTAGCGCATGGCACCCTCACCCTGGGCAGCACCGCAGGCTTGACGGTCACGGGTAACAATACGGCTTCTGTGACCCTCACCGGCACGCTGCCTAACCTCAACGCCGCTTTAACGGGTCTAACTTACACTCCAGCTTTGCATTTCCACAGTGGCGATACATTAGGCATTACCACCAACGATCAGGGTAACACCGGAACTGGCGGCAACTTAACGGATATTAAAGCTGTGGCTATTACGGTGGTGCATGTTAATCATGCGCCCGTCGCGGTCAACGATGTCTTTACGACAGCCGAAGATACGCCGCTCACTGTCAGCGCGGTTACTGGCTTGTTAAATAATGACACCGATATAGATGGCGATACTCTCACTGTCGGGGCAGTCGTTAATAATCCTACACATGGCACGCTCACGGTGAATCCCGATGGCTCTTTCACGTACACGCCCGATGCCAACTACAATGGAACTGATAGCTTCACTTATCGCGCTTACGATGGCACTGCATTAAGCAACAATTTGGCGACAGTGACGCTCAATATCACAGCAGTCAATGATGCCCCAGTGGCCAAGAATGATACCTACACCGCCACAGAAGACGCGCCTTTAACCATCAATGCTGCCAATGGTGTGCTGGCTAATGATACGGATGTCGATAGCAATACGCTTACGGTAGGCACGCCGCGTCCCGTGAGTGGCCCCAGCCACGGCACTCTCGCGTTGAATGCTGATGGCTCATTTACTTACACCCCAGGGTTACATTACAATGGGCCAGACAGCTTCACTTATAAAGCCAACGATGGTGCGCTTGATAGCAATGTGGCTACCGTCAACCTGACGGTGACAGCCATTAACTATCCGCCCGTGGCCAATAACGATGGCTTTACTACTGCTGAAGATACGCCGCTGTCAATTTCCGCTCCTGGTGTGCTGGCTAATGATACCGATGTCGAAAATAGCCCGCTCACCGTCGGTTCTTTAGTGACGAGTCCCAGTCATGGCACGGTCGGGCTGAATGCGGATGGCTCGCTAAGTTACGTGCCCAATGCTAATTTCAATGGCACTGATACCTTTACTTATCGCGCCTATGATGGCACCGCTTTAAGCAACAATTTGGCGACAGTGACAATCACGGTAACAGCGGTGAATGATGCGCCGGTCAACACTGTGCCAGGTGCCCAGAGCACGCCCGAAGACACGCCACTGGTCTTCTCAACCGCCAATGGCAATCTCATTTCTATTGCGGATGTAGATGCCGGAGTAGGCAACGAGCAAGTCACTCTCACAGTAGCACATGGCACCCTCACCCTGGGCAGCACCACGGGCTTAACGGTCACGGGTAACAATACGGCTTCTGTGACCCTCACCGGCACGCTGCCTAACCTTAATGCGGCTCTGAGCGGCCTGAGCTACACTCCAGCGCTGCATTTCCACAGTGGCGATACGTTGAGCCTCACCACCAATGACCAGGGCAATACCGGAGCCGGTGGGGCCAAGACTGCCAGCAGCACCGTCACTATCACCGTCACCCATGTCAACCATGCACCAGTAGCTACCGATGACACTTATACGACTGCCGAAGACACCGCCTTGAACGCTACCGTGCTTACTGGCGTTGTTGCCAACGACACGGACATTGATGGTGATGTCTTAAAAGCCTCAGTGCTCAACGGCCCAACCAATGGCACGCTCACCCTCAATGGTGATGGCTCCTTTACTTATACGCCCGATGCTGACTTTAACGGAAGCGACAGCTTCACCTATCACGTCTTTGATGGCACCACCTTTAGCAACACCGCTACAGTCACATTGACGGTCACGGCAGTCAATGATGCCCCCGTCAACAGCGTGCCGGGTGCCCAAAGTGTCAATCAGGATACGCCATTAGTCTTCTCCACCGCTAACAACAATGCTCTCTCGGTTAGCGATGTGGATGCGGGCACCAATGCGGTGCAGGTCACATTGGCAGCCACGAATGGCACCGTCACGCTGGCGACGCTCAATGGCTTGACTATCACTGGGGGCAGCAATGGAGGGGCAACGGTTACAGTGAGCGGTAGCCTGGCTAATTTGAACGCGGCGCTCAATGGCTTGCGCTTTACTCCCAGTGCAGGCTTTAGTGGAGCAGCGGCTCTCACCATGACCACCAATGATAACGGCAATAGCGGAGCCGGGGGTGCCAAGACCACCAGCAGCACGGTGCCCATTACCGTCACTGCCGTCGCCCGCACCCTCTCTATCAATAGCGTCAGTGTGCTGGAAGGCAATAGCGGCGTCACCCCCGCTACCTTCACCGTCACCCTCTCGGCACCCAGCACGGTGCCCGCCAGTGTGCAGTTTGCTACCGCTGATGGCACGGCTAAAGCGGGCAGTGATTATCTCAGCACGAGTGGCACCCTCACCTTTGCTCCTGGTGAGACCTCCAAGACCATAGCGGTCTCGGTGGTGGGGGACACCATGCAAGAGGATAATGAGACCTTCTTAGTACTCCTCTCCAAGCCCACCGGCGGTGCCACCATCAGCACCAATGCTGGGGTGGGCACGATTCTCGATGATGATGGGCCACCGGCTCTGGCCATCAATGATGTGAGTCAACCAGAAGGCAACAGTGGCACCACCAACATGACCTTTACGGTGACGCTAACGGCACCCAGCGGTAAGCCCGTGAGCGTGGATTATGCTACCGCGGACGGCACGGCGACGGCAGGCAGCGACTATACCAGCACGAGCGGCACGCTCAGCTTCGCACCGGGTCAGACCAGCAAGACCATCAATGTGCCTATTATTGGTGATACTATTGTCGAGCCGAATGAGACCTTCCTGGTGCAACTGAGCAATGCCGTGGGTGCGCCGATTGTGCGCAACCAGGGCACCGGCACCATCCTCAATGATGATCAGACACCACCGCCACCACCGACTCCAGTGCTGAGTGTGAACTTCAACAATGTGAACAATGGGGATGTCTACCGCAGCTTACCCACCCTCGTCGGTAATGTCGCTGAAGCCTTGGCCCCGGCCAACGCCACCTTGAATGTGCAGGTGAGTATCCAGCGTCAGAGCGATAGTAAATATTTCACGGGTAGCTCCTGGAGTGCCAGCCCCGTCTTCTTCCCGGCCACGGTAGCCAATGGCACCTGGACACTGGCGGCGGGCGTGTTACCCACTAATACACCCAATGGCCAGTTCCTGATTGATGATAAATATAACCTGACGGCACTTGCTACCGATAACGGAGGGCGCAGTGCCAGTGCCTCGCTGACCCTCATCATTGACCATACGCCACCCACCATCTCCATCACGACGCCCAGAGACAAAGCCGTGCTGAGTAGCTTAACTGCGATTGGCGGTAAGGTTGCGGATGCCGTGGGTGGCACGGGCGTGCAAAAGGTGCTGCTGACTTTAGTGCGCGTGAGCGATGGCAAACAATGGAACGGAGCGAGTTTTGTCACGCCGCCCACCATTCAGGGTAAAGTGCAAGCGGTAGTTTTCTTAGCGCAGGGCGATGTGAGTAAAGGGGTGTGGGTGCGACGCAGCGGCTTACCCACTGGCAATAACTTGACGGCAGGTGAGTATCGTCTCACGGCCATTGCCTTAGATGGTGCTGGCAATCGTGGCGAAGCCCACAGCACCTTGACCATCAAGAGCAGCACGCCACAACCAACAGCAGCCGCTTCCACCATAGCTCTCTCCACCGCTAAAGTGAGCGTCACTGCCAGCAGTGTGCAATTACGCTTCTTAGGGGCACTCGATGCCGAAAGTGCCGGAGATGCAGCGCATTACACCGTGATGGTCAATGGCGCGGTGGTAACAGTCGAGAGTGCGGGCTATAACTCAGCCACCCATAGCGTGACGCTGAGCTTGCCTGATGGCAGCTTGCACGCTGGTGATAAATTGACCGTGCAGTGGCATGGTGTAAGCGATATGCAAGATAACGTGCTAAACGGGCAAGCAGGGCCATTAGTTGCACGGTAAACCTGACTTGAAAATAAAATTGTAAATTAAAAGCAGCCCTCACAGTGCGGTGAGGGCTGCTTTTCTTTGTTTAAAACTCTTCTCAAGAAGTTAATTCACGACGTTTCATGGGTTGCCGCATTCAGATAAAGAATATCTTCGGTTGGGAGAATCTCATTTTTCATCTTTATGCATCGTTATGTATGCCGTAAGTGCTAATGGTCGGATAAAATAACACTGACTACTCACTATAACGCTCACAACTTCGCTGCGACTCTGGAGAGCTAACGTTACGCCTCAAGCGAAGCTAACCTGGTGCGCTAAATCTAAGGGGAATCATAATGCCACGATCACAAAGCATGAGGGAACAAGCTATTGTAAGGTTGCAGCACACTTGTCCGAAGCAAGGCTGGCATTTGCTGATGTGGGTGATGATCTGCCTGCTGGCATGGGCTGCCAGTCCCCAAAATGCTGGTGCGGCTCCAAATGGTGCCGCAAATCAGGCTCCTGGCCCCCGTGCGCCGCGTGTAGCGGTGTTTGCTCAAGCGGGTTTTCCCTCTTATATGATCTCGCCGTTTACTTCGCCTCAAAACATCGCGGCGAGTTTAAACCGCACTGGCATCAAAGCCGACTTGTTGGATGTGAGCGCCCTCAGTGATCCGCAACGGTTCAATGTCAATCGCTATGCGGCTTTGATTCTGGCTTATGGCAACGCTTATCCACAGGCGGCATTCGCCAATATGCGAGCGTTTCATCAGGCGGGTGGCTCACTCATTGTGTCGGCTATTCCGTTTACTCATGCAGTAGCGCGGGTCTCTGTCGCATCCTGGGAAGCGCATCCGTCCTGGGGCACTCATGTGCAGACGGTGGCGGATGCTCACGCCGGGGCGCAGTCGGTGGAGTTGACTGGTAGCAATGGCGAGTGGGTTGGTATTAATTCAGCCAAATTTCCTGTTCACCCTGGCGACCAGATCGCTGTTTCTGCCTGGGGCAAGGAAGTTTCCGGCACCAATGAAGGTGACGACTGGGTATACCTCCGCTTCTTTGGGCCAGGTGGTACTTTTATTTCTCAGCATGGTGCGGAGATTACCTCCGGCCCCGACTGGCACCACCTTGAGGCGAATATTACTGCCCCACCGAGAGCAACCACTTTCGATGTGTCACCCCAAATGCGCAGCGCCACACGCAAGGTGCGTTTAGATGATCTGCAAGTGAGCGTCAATGGCCACACCATCCCTCTAGCTAATGGCAATTTTGAAACGCCCGGCAATGACTGGGCCGATTTAGGACATTCTTCCACAACCGCTTTGTTCGGGCCAGAGGGTATTGGCATTGGTGGCTTTGGCGAGTCGAGCCAGGGGGGGCCAGTGGCGATTGCGCCGGGCGACCCACTGGATTTAGCTTCCCTGCACCCGGATTGGAAGGGCACTGCTAATATCCAATGGCTGGATGCAGCCACGCTACCAGCGGGGGACAGGGTGCTGCCCGCCTTGACGGTTGGTGGCAAGCCTACCGCGGCCATCATTGTGCATAACGATGCGACTTTCCCCGGCGCGGTGGATGTGTGGACGCATCATGCAGCGGGCAGTGACCTGGATGCTTACCTCGTCGAGCAAATGCTGGCGCGGGGCGCGGTGGCGGCTTTGTCCATTAAAGGGCTGCTGACACCAACGCAGCAGAAGGCCGCATTTGTGGCACTGAATCAAGCTCCCAAACCTCCCGTTTATGCCAATCTCACCTTACCCTCGCCCCGGCGTCCTTACCCCACCTTCCAGCCCAAGATGCCCCCGCCAGCACGTCATCTCTATGTGGCCGATGCGCGCCTGCTTAAATCTGATGAGCGAATTTTGCTCATTTCGTTACAGGGCATCGTTAATCGTAAGCAGCCGCGCATCTACTTGCTGTTGAATGACGAAGACCTGTTCTGGCTCAAAGAGATGCAAAGGCAGGGAGCCACTGACAGCACCATCCCGGTGGCTGACCCACTGTCTCTCGTCAGCCGCTTCCGCACTTCTATTAATGGGGCGGTGGTTTCTGATCCCAAGGTGTATGACAGCCCGGACATCGCCGCCTCCATAGCCGGGGCCGATGATTTGGTGATGGCGACTCCGGCGCTGGCGGCCAAGCTGCATCTGCCGATTAAAACAGACCTGCGTGGCAAATTTAAAAACAATGTGGAGGCACTGCGTTACCTGCGCACGAAAGTGTTCCCCCGTCTGAATCCTTACTTAGCCATTTGCCTTGATCCGCCTTTGTTGGATAATGGCTCGATTGACCAGATTATCGCCGCCAGGGGAATTGCTTTCTGGATGACTGGCATTAAAGCGCAAGGGTTGCCGGGCGCGAATATGGCGGGCGAGGTCGCCGAAACCAAAGAGCTATTAGCGCGAATGCCCTTAAACGCGGTGGTGCGTGGTTTCTGGTGGCATGGCGATGGCTGGGGCATTGATGAAGGCCCTGGTGTATCGCTTGGCAGTCGCTTCGGCAAGGTGACAGTGGTCAGTGACTATGTCTCGAACTTCTCGGTTTTCAGTGGGGTGCCAGCGCAGAACCTCAAGCAGAAACCGCGCCCACCCGCGCCCAAGTTAGACCCCTCTAAGGTTTATGTGGCTCTCACTATGTCGGATGGCGATAATCTCTCCACCTGGCGCAGTTACTTCCGCGATTACTTCAATAATCCCTTGCATGGTAGCTTTCCAATGGGTTGGGGCATGGGGCCTTCAATTATTGATAATAATCCCGTCTGGGCGCGTTGGTATTACGAGCACGCTGGCCCCAATGATGAGTTTATTTGTGATGTATCAGGTGTTGGCTATATGTATCCCTCCGATTGGGCCACCTCGCTCAAAGATCGGGATGCGGCCACTCACTCCTTCTATCGCTGGACGCAAACTTACATGAATCGCCTGGATATGCGCACGGTGCGATTAATGAATGTGGCCGCCGCAGACATCTCCCGTGTCGCGCCTGATTTAGCCCGGACCAAGTTCCTCATGCCCGACTATGGCTACTCTGGCGAGCATACCTATCCCGAATTTACCTACACCTTGCCCACGGGCCAGCCTGTCTTTCGTGCCATTACCCCGGCAGAAGGTGGAGCGCAACACCTCGCGGACTTGGTGCGCCAGCGTGTCGGCACCATCCGCCCGGCCTTTGCCAATGTCTTTATCTGGAACTGGGGTTCCAAACCAGCCGACATCAAGCAGATGCTCAATTTGCTGGGGCCAGAATATGTGCCCGTCACGCCTTCGCAGTTGTATGAACTCTATAAGCAGGCGCATCCAACGGCAGTGGCTAAACGTTGAATACCCGTAGAGACGCGATTAATCGCGTCTCTGCTTCTGCGTTCTCAGGAAAGCCCCTTATTCATGGAATTATTCACACTTCAGAAGCCAGTAGGTGAAATAGTTCCTATTGTGGCGAATCTGCCACATAGCGGGATGTTTGTGCCAGCCACAGTAGCGGCACAATTCACACCGGAACACTTGACTTCCTTGCCCAATACAGATTGGCATCTTGATAGGCTTTACAGTTTTCTGCCAGAGTTGGGAGTGACTGTTATGCAAGCAACCCACAGTCGCTATGTGGTTGACCTGAATCGTAGGCTTAACGAACCTCTGTTGGGGCCGTTTAAGACTTCGGCCATAGCCGAACGAACTGCGTTAGATAAGCCGATTTATCGGGTGAAACCTGATCATGATGAAATCCTTCAGCGCGTTGAGCAATTTTATTTACCCTACCACCAAAAACTAAAAGAGCTTGTGAAAGAGATGACACAGCAATTCGGCAGAGCTTGTCTACTACACCTGCACAGCTTTTTCTGGCCACCGCATAACGATGTAGATTTAGGAGATGGTAGAGGCCAAAGCTGTTCTGAATTTCTTATTGCTTGTGTTGAGCGGCACTTTCAGGCCAACGGCTATAAAGTCGCCCGCAACAGTCCTTATTCTGGAGGACAAGTCGTAAAGCATTATGGAGATATGCCAACTGTGGAGTCACTTCAAATCGAAGTGCGCTACCATCTTTATCTCCGGGGAAGCCAACTGGACAAGTCCGAGCCACCCCAGGCAGATGTGCCAGAAATGAAGGCAGCTCAAGCGTCTTTTCGAGAAATATTTAGCTCCGTTATCCGGGACATCCAAGCTACTGGCTAATACTCTGAAACAAGGGCTAACGAGTGCCACCCGCTTGAGCTAAATCATGGCTGTCAGATACTTATTTGGACTCTTCCGCCCAGTAACTCTCCAAGCGCATGGTTCCATCAAGTGCCTGACTTAAACGGTTACTCCGTTGCGCTGCCATCTGCTATCTCAGTCAGTTCTGCTAATATCACGCGGTCACGGCCCTGGTGTTTAGCACGATAGAGCGCCGCATCCGCGGCTTGGATAATGCCTTCTCCGACTTCGCCATGCTGCGGGAAAGCAGCAACTCCTTGCGAGAGTGTGATTTTGATGGTTTGTGTGCTGTGTTGAATAATCAATTGGCGGGCGGCTTCGCACAGTTGTTCAGCTTTCTGGAGTGCGTCTTCGAGGGAGGCGTCGGGTAGGAGCAGGGTGAACTCTTCGCCGCCATAGCGACAAGCCACATCACCTTTGCGCAGCGAACTTTGCAAAAGATTGCCTAATTCGCGCAGCACGGTATCGCCGCCCTCGTGACCATAGGTGTCGTTGATGCGCTTGAAATGGTCTACATCCACCATAATAATGCCGAGAGAACGCTGATTGCGTTGAGCGCGATTAATCTCTCGTTCTAGGGATTCCTCCAGATAGCGGCGGTTAAAGAGACCCGTCAAAGGATCACGCACTGACTGGCTGCGCAGCGTTTCCTGAAGGTGCAGATTGGCTAAAGCCAGGGAGATTTGCTCGGCCACGGTGCGGGCTAATTGTTGGCGGGCAGGAGTCAAAGCCTGGCCATCTGCGCGCCAGATATGCAAAACGCCCAGAGTTTCGCGCTGGGCAATAAGTGGCAGGCACATGTAGCCTGTATAAGAGCCTTCTGAGATATGTGGGCAGATGAGGTCGGTCTGCATATCCGTCACGACATGCATCTGATTGCGCCGTAAAGCCCAGCAATCGTCGGGTGTGAAGTAGGATTCAGAGCGCAATTCGTGGCCCCAAGATAGCACCACCTCCACATGGTCACGCGCCGTATTCATCATGGCCAGGGCACCGGATTCTTCTAAGAATAACTGGCGTATAGACCTGCCGATGATCTTATAAGCCTCGTCGGCGCTACGGCACGATTGCAGCAATTCACCAGTTTCGCTCACCAGGCTGAGTTCAGTGGTGCGGCGTTCCAGTTCGGCCACACGAGCCTTAAGCTCTTCATGTGCCTGGGTAAGTTGCGCTTCCGACTGCTTGCGGTCGGTAATGTCTTGAATTTGAAAGATGAAAAACTCCGGCTCATCCTGGCTGTCGCGCACCAGGGAAATGCTGAGCAGAACCCACACCACATGGCCGCGCTTGTGCAGATAGCGGCGCTCCATTTGGTAGGAGAAAATCTCGCCCTCAACCAGTTGGCGCATATAGCCTAAGTCCGTTTCGAGATCATCCGGGTGCGCCACCGCCTGGAAATGCGAGACCAAGAGTTCTTGTTCTGTAAAGCCCAAAATGCCACAGAGCGAAGGATTGACTTTGAGCCACAGGCCATCGAGCGCGACCAGGGCCATGCCAATAACCGCATGGTCAAAGGCATTGCGAAAGGTTTGTGCGCCAGTGTATTCGATCATGGGTAGATGGACTGCGGATAAACAGTTATCTTAGGTTAAAGGATACTGGCATATCTTCTTCCTGCAAACATAATTTAGAAAGAATCCAGCAACATCAAGGCTAAAAGATATGCGCGATGCGCCACAGGTGGTATCCTAAACAGATTGGAACAGGCGTAAAAGCAAAACATAAAAAGGTTGAGTGATGAGTAACACACGGACTGGTAACTTCACGATTGGTTTTCGACGCGGCGGCACAGAGTGGCAAAAGGACATTCAAAGCCTTATTCAGTGGGCCAAAGAAAATGAGTTTGGCGCGATTGACATCGGCAGGGATGGCCCCACGACTGGCAAAGCGATTCAGGAAGGTGGCTTAAAAGTCGGCTCGGTAGACTTGATGGAATGGCAGGGCATGATTTCGCCCGACGCTGGTAAGCGCAAAGAGGCGGTGGCGAAGAACGCCGAATATGTCAAAGCGTGCGCCGCTCTTGGCCCGGTAAATCACTTTGTCGTTATGCTGCCCGAAAAGCCAGAATTAAAGCGCAGTGAAAACTTTGGTTATATGGTCGAGAGCTTTAACGAACTCGCGCCTACTTTAGAGCAGAGCCAGGCACGTATTGCCGTGGAGGGCTGGCCAGGGCCGGGTGCTCTCGTCTGCACGCCCGAAGGCTACCGCGCCTTTTTCAAAGAGTGCCCCTCCCAATCTATGGCCATCAACTACGACCCATCACACCTGATTCGTATGGGCATTGACCCATTGCGTTACTTGGGTGAGTTCGCGGATCGCGTCACCCACGTTCATGGTAAAGACACCGAACTCTTGAGCGAAGGTCTCTATGAGTATGGCAACGAGCAACCCGCCACGTTTGGCAAGGCGGTTGGCTTCGGCGGGATGCACTGGCGCTACACCATCCCCGGTCATGGCGTTATGCGTTGGGTCGAGGCTTTCCGCATCTTAAAGGAAGCAGGCTATAACGGCTGCGTCTGCATCGAATTAGAGGACGCCAACTTCAACGGCCCAGCAGAAAGCGAAAAAGCTGGGATTATTTACGGTGGTCGCTACCTCCAGGGTTGCTAACAGCCCTCACCCCCGGCCCCTCTCCCACGCTGCGGGAGAGGGGAGCACAAGGCCAAGCGATGAGTTTGATCTATGAACCGCAGAGAAGCGAAGACCACAGAGTAATTGAAAATTTCTCTGCGCCCTCTGCGTCTCTGCGGTTCGATTTCTGTAACCGGAGCTAGCGATCCTTCTTGCTCCCCTCTCCCGCAGCGTGGGAGAGGGGCCGGGGGTGAGGGCCAAAATATCATGAGTGAAACAGCACAACAGGTAAAGCCCGTCAATTTTGCTTATGTCGGCTGTGGCTTTGTGGCGCAGACGATTCATATTCCTAACTTCTCCGCCCTGCCGAATTGTCGCTTTGCGGCACTGGCCGAGGCGCGACCGGAATTAGGACAGGAAGTTGCGGCCCGCTATGGCATCCCAAAGGTTTATACTTCACATGAAGAAATCGCGGCTGACCCGGAGATTGAAGCGGTGGGAGTTTCCGCTCCTTATGCCTTGCAGGGTCGTATCGCCGAAGACCTGGTGCGAGCGGGCAAGCATGTCTTCATGGAAAAACCAATGGCGGTCTCCACGGCGCGGGCTGAATCTATTGTCGAGGCTGTGCGGAGTGGAGCGGCGCGGCTCATGGTGGGCTATATGAAACGCTATGACACCGGCAACATCTTGCTCAAAGGCTATGTGGATGAATGGCTGCAAACTGGTGCAATGGGACGGTTTCTCTTAGCTCGCAATCATGGATTCGGTGGTAACTGGGTCTATGGCCAAGACCCTAACATTCCCATGTCGCATTCGGCGTCCAGTGCGCCCCCGGCTCCCGATGAGTGCCCGGAATGGCTACCACCCCAATGGCGTAATGCTTACCTGGGTTATCTCCAACAGTGGACACACAATGTCAACCTATTACGTTTCTTTTTAGGTGACACCGAAGGTAATACGCGAGTCGTTTCGGTGCAGCTTGACCAGGATGGCATGACGGGTATTGTCGTGTTGGAAATCAATGGCAAGCGGGCCGTAGTTGAAAGCGGCTATACCCAATTCCACGGCTGGGAAGAACACACGCAACTTTATTTTCAGAAGGGTTGGTTGCGCACGCAGGCTCCAGCGATTATGCAAAAGGAAAAACCAGCCACGGTGGAAATCTACCGTGCGAGTGCCGATGGACGAGCGCCACAACTCATGGAAGAGTTTCCTGCGCCTGCCTGGTCATATCGTGAGGAAGCCAAGCACTTCCTGCACTGTATCCAAACTGGGGAGCCATTCCACTCCTCCGCAGAAGACACCCTGCACGATGTGCGGCTGTTTGAGGAAATCTATCGCCAGTTTGTGGCGCAACAATGAAGTGCATTGTAGGCCAGACACTCCTGTCTGGCCTATGGCTTTAAGCCATGCCTAACTCTCAAGCTCTCCCATTGCACTATCAAACTTTGGGCAATGGCCATCCTCTGCTGATTCTGCATGGTCTTTTTGGCTCACTTTCCAACTGGAAATCGTTTGGCAAGAAGCTCTCGAAAGACTATCGCGTTTTTCTCCTAGACCAACGCAATCATGGCCGCTCCCCACATAATAGCATCCATAACTACCCCGTCATGGCCGAAGATGTCAAAGCCTTGATGGATGCGCAACAACTGGCCTCTGCTCATGTAATGGGCCACTCGATGGGCGGTAAAACGGCCATGCAATTCGCCGTTAACTATGCTGACCGCGTGGATAAGTTGATTGTAGTAGACATCGTGCCCAAAACGTATCCACCACACCATGATGCAATATTAGATGCCCTGCGCGCCGTAGATTTAAGCACCGTCAAACAGCGCAGCGACTTAGACGCACAACTTGCTCCACACATTCCTGATGCGGGAGTGCGCCAGTTTCTTATGATGAATGCGCTCCCCGATCAGACAGAGCATTGGAAGTGGCGTCTCAACCTGGATGCCATCTATAACAACTATGCCGAGATCAGCAAGGGCATTGAGGTTAGCCAGCCCTTCGATAAACCCACTCTATTCATTAAAGGCGGAAGATCGAATTACATCCAAGAAGCAGACCTTTCCACTATCAAAGCCATATTCCCGCAGGCCAGAATTGCGACTATTCCCGGTGCTGGTCATTGGGTGCATGTCGAAGCAGCCGAGGAGTTTGCGAACGTAGTTTTGGCGTTCTTGAATGGGTAATTGATGCGACTTTAGCCGCTGTGAAGAAGCAGTATTATTGAGTTTCAGGAAATGGTTTGTCCAACCTCTGTATATATTCATTAACACTCGATATCATGTCAACCTACAATCTTTTGACAACCGAATTAACATGCCCGCGTTGCAATTCAACAACCATGATGGAGGTGAATTGCTATTTCGGATGCACTGGCCTGATGAAGTCCTATCGTGTAGGTGACATCTACGACTGGCCGTTGCTCACTGATATTAAAGGAACAGGCTATACTGAGTGCCCAACTTGTAGACGGGACTTCTTTGCTGTTGTGTATGTGGTATCTGACAGGATTGAGAAGGTTGAGCCTGATTTAACACGGGCACCGTACTGCCGCGATGCCAGAGTTGAAGATTTACGACTAACTTGCCCTCTGTGCGGGTGTTCATCTATCGCAGAAATCCATCTTTATGATGGTTACACGTTTGGCCGTGTAGTGACTGACTGTCCCTGTAATCACGAGATGCATGTTGATTTACTGGTAAAGTACGGCCCACAAGTTGAAATTCATTTAGAGCCAGATATTCAGCCTTATGTCTTTGAGACGGATGTAGAAGAGAATTAAATAACACGGCCCACCTTGCCGCAATTGCACTAATGCTAACGCTGGCCATTGGGTGCATGTCCGAGCTGCGGAAGCATTTACCAGAGTGGTTTTAGAGTTTTAAGCGAACTCTGAACACTCTTCCTGGCCTGCTTTGAATCACTGTATTTGAGTTGCTCGGAATGCGGTGCCGGAGCGTAAGCTAAGCCGTGAAACCTACAATTTATCCAGAACATTCCATTATATCCACCGTCCATGCCCTATTAGATAGCGTTGGCACGAAGTCAGCACAGTGCCAAGATAGAAGTAAATTGGAAGGGGAGATGGTTATGCATAAACCTTCAAGTAGTAAACGTCAGACCAAGAAATTAATTGGCCTCGCGGCTTTGGCCGTGAGTGGCTCTGGTTTAACGAATGTGGCGCAAGCCATTGACGTGCAATTGAATGGGCAGCCGTTGGCGACCTCGGTGGCCCCTATCGCTCAGAATGGCACCACCCTCGTGCCAATGCGCGACATCTTCGAGGCCCTGGGTGCCACCTTAAACTGGAACCCGGCGACTCAGACGGTGACAGCGCAGAAAGACCAAGCGCTGATCTCTCTGCAAATTAACAGCCCATTCGCTACGGTGAATGGCCAACGCGTTTTATTGAATCAGTCCGCCATGATATATGGGGGGCGCACGATGGTGCCCTTGCGGTTTGTCTCCGAAGCAATGGGCGCACAGGTGTACTGGAATAACGTGCTACAACGGGTTAGCATCAGCACGCCTAACGCCGATAATAACGGGACTACGATTGCCAGTTTGCCTAATCCGGCTATTGGTAATAGTGGCACCGGCATCGGAACTGGCCTGGACACAGGGGCTGGCACGGCAGTCGCCGGAGCGCGCACGATTAGTGTGCCCACAGGCGCAGTTGTCCCGGTCGTGCTGGACAGCACTTTATCTTCCGCTACTTCGCCGGTAGGTCAAACCTTTACGGCGACGGTGGCTTCTCAGAGGTTGGGTGATTCCGAATTCCCCCCCGGCAGCAAGGTGGAGGGCATGCTTACCGAAGCCCGGCCTCGCGCTGGCAATAATCCTGGCGTCCTCGACTTCAATTTCCGTTCAGTCGTTTTGCCAGATGGCACACGTTTGCCCTTACGCGGCGAGTTAATTGCCCTTGATAACAACAATGTATATTCCAGTCAGGGACGCCTGGTTGCCAAGAGCAGCGCGCAGAGTCGCGGTGATCGCCTTAAGGTGATTGGTGTCGGGGCAGGCGCGGGTTTTGTGCTTGGGCGTGTGCTGAATACTAATACCACCGTTTCAACAGTATTAGGCGCGGCGGGTGGCTACCTGTTTGGCCGTTCACGGGATAAGAAGCCCAAAGAGGCCGTGCTTCAACAAGGCACTCGGCTCGGTGTCCGCGTTAATAGCCCCCTCACTTACACCGATGCTACGGGCTATGCCGATACGCGGGGCCGCTACCTGCGCACCGACTTAGAGACGACTGAGCTTGACCAAAATTTGACCGCCGATACGCCGCCCTTTATTAATGCCCGGACTGAGGATGCCCAAAATCAAGTTGATCTGGGTGCCGGGCCGGGTAATGACATTTATCCGGCGGATAACGGACAGTTGGATAATCGCCCGATAGACAATCGCGGCCAATACCCGGATCAAAACAACAATCCCAATTGGGACCGGAACCAAGACCTGAACCGTGCTAACCTGCGCACCATTCGCATTCCTGCCGGTGTAGTGGTGCCGGTGCGCTTAGATACTGCCCTGTCCTCAGCTAATTCCCAAGTGGGCCAACGCTTCACGGCGACGGTCGTTTCCCAGCAATTGGGCGATTCTGAGTTTCCTCCGGGCAGCAAAGTCGAAGGAATTATTACCGAGGCGCGGCCCAAGCAGGGCGATACTCCCGGCGTGTTGGACATGGACTTTCAGTCGGTCATTTTGCCCGATGGCACCCGCCAACCGCTGCGGGGTGAGCTGATCGCTTTGGATAAAGACAATGTAGCGATGGATCGTGGTCGTATCACGGCTAAGACCAGCTCACAGAGTCGTGGCGACAGGCTAAAAATCGCCGGTATTGGCGCTGGCGTTGGCTTTGTCTTAGGGCGTGTGCTCAACACCAATTCGACGGTGACAACGGTGTTAGGTGGCGTTGGTGGCTACCTGTTTGGACGTTCGCGTGAGAACAAACCCAGGGAAGCAGTCGTGCCTCAGGGCACCCGGCTTGGCGTGCGGCTGGATAATGGGCTAAATTATCCCGATACCAGTGGCTACAGCAACCGTCGCCTGGCTTTCCTGCATAACAGCACCGACACCAATTTTGGTTATAACGATACTAACTATGATAACCAATATGGCGCGACCCCACGCTTTTACAACGTGCAAGAGCCGCGCAATATCAACGTGCCCGAAGGTGCTGTGGTGCCGGTGACACTCGACCAAGACCTTTCTTCTGCCACCGCGCAAGTTGGACAGACTTTCACGGCCACCGTTGCCTCGCAGCAGTTGGGCGATTCCGAATTCCCCGCAGGTAGCAAGATTGAGGGTGTCGTGGTTGAAGCCCAGCCGCACGAAGGCGACAATCCGGGTGTTCTCGACTTTGATTTTCGCAATGTCATCTTCCCTGACGGCACGCGGCAACCGTTACGCGGCGAGTTGATTAGCTTAGATGATAAGAACGTCAGCAACAGCCAGGGACGGATTGTGGCCAAGAATAAATCCTCCAATGACCGCGTAAAGGTCGTAGGCATTGGCGCTGGCATTGGATTTGTCGCAGGTAAGCTGTTGAAGAAGAACACAACCCTTTCCACGATCCTGGGTGGCATTGGTGGCTACCTCTATGACCAGTCGAAAAGCCGCAATAAGGCAGCCGAAGCCTTAGTGCCGCGTGGTACGCGCATCGGTGTGCGTCTGGATAATCCAGTCACTTATGCCGATAATTCCGGTTACAGCGACCGTCGCCTGAGCTATCTGCGGCAATAGAAGTGTGAAGTGCAGTAGGGGCGGCTGGTTCAATTATGAACCAGCCGCCTTTTTGTTTGGGATGGAAGCCCTCACCCCCGGCCCCTCTCCCAGAGTTGGGAGAGATTCTATGGTTGGGGTCAAGGGAGTGAGAGCTGATTTTGCTGATAAACTCGCGCCGGATCGTAAGCCGTGCCATGTTTATGGAGTGACCACGCCAGCCGCGCCAGTTTCCTGGCTACGGCACATAAGGCCGCAGTCGAGGTCAAGCCTTTGGCCCGCTCCCGCTCATAGTGGGCCTTAAAGGGTCTGTCTTTACGGCGCAGATTCGCTTGCGCCGCCAAATACAACAGCCGTCTCAACTCGCCGTCGCCTTGCTTGGTTAAGCCGCTTTGGCCCTGCTTCTTGCCGGATTGCCGCACTCCGACATCCAAACCACAGTAGGCCACAAACGCATCACTGTGCCCGAAGTCATGAGCCACCAGACGCGCCGCCAAAGTCGCGGCAGTAACGGGGCCAATGCCGGGCACTTTCTCCAACTCTTTAGTGATGGCAAAGGCCGCATGAGAAGTTGTAAGCTGCCTAATCTGCTGATCCAGCGCCTTCTTTTGAGTCTCCAACGCGGCCATAACCGGAGCTAAGGCGGGAGCCGCGTGCGGCATTTCTGTGGCCTGTAGCGCGAAGCTGGCTAAGGCCGCCGCCAGACTTTTGCGCGCTCGCAGCAGTTGATCGAGTTGTTCCACTACAGGAGATTTTAACGGATAAGGCGGTAAAGGACGGCACAAAGCAAACAAGCCAATGCCGTGACTATCCAACCTATCGGTTTTAGCCCGGCTCTGGATGCTACGCAGAAAGTGGCGAGCTGGCTTGGGTTGGGCCAAGAGCACGCTGCGCCCCGCAGCCTGAGCTGTGGTGGCGGCTAATAAGCTATACCGTCCGGTGGGTTCTAAGGCCCAAGGTGAAGCGGGCGGCGTGTGGCGGAGTAAACGCATCACGCCCGTTGCGGTGTTAGGATAGGTGCGGCTCCATAATGGCTTATGGGTCTGTGGATCGAGCAGGGTACAGGCCAGCGTCTCTTTGCTCACGTCAATCCCTAACATAATGCGCCTCCCAGCGAGAAAAAGGGCCTCCCACACCCTTGTAACCCATCGGCTGTCTGGTCTGCACGGCACACGACCAGCAGCAGGATTCTTCATCGGTGGTGAGGCCAGCGTCTAAGTCGTCTCTCCCAGGCTGTCACACGCCAGCCACTCAGGCGGGCGGTGCAGCAGGGGGCGGGTGACTTTAGACTCAGCATACCTCACCACCTGCTCTTAACCATACAAGGGGCCGGGGTGAGGGCCAAAACGGGCCTTTAAGGTCATCAGCTAATCAAAAGTCATCACCGCGTTTTCTCTCGAAGCGATAGAATTAACGATGAACTTATTTTTAACGCTTGGGAGGCAGATGTTAAACCAACTGGCGCGAGGTGCTTTGCTGATGGTTATGTTAGGTGGAGCCGGAATAGCGAACGGGGCCAGTCTCCTCTCGCCCACAACAGAGGAAATGGCCGATGCCCACCGCTGGGTGGTGGCGAAGTTTCAGGGTGGCATAGAAGGCGAGGCGAAACCGGGGCTAACCGTTATCGCCAACCACGATCCCGTGCAGAAGAATGGACGGGCTGGCAAGCCGCTGCGCCTGGGTGAGCAGCAATATACACGTGGTCTCTTCTGTCATGCGTTCAGCAAGCTCCTGGCGCGTTTGCCGGGGCCGGGCGCGACTTTTACGGCTATCGCTGGGGTGGATACCAATGAGCAAACCAGTGGCGGGCGCGGCAGCGTGGATTTTTCGGTGCAGGTGGGAGGAGAAGAGAAATTCCGTTCTGGCGTCATGCACGAAGGCATGGCGGCTAAGGCGGTGCAGGTGGCCCTGAGTGGCGCGACAGAATTCGTGCTTCTAGTTGACCCCACTCCCGATGGGATAGCCTGTGACCAGGCCGATTGGGCCGAGGCGAAAGTCACCTTGCAAAATGGCCGTGAGTTGTGGCTGGCCGATCTGCCCATGACCGAAACAGACTCCGCCTCGCGTTTTGCCGTCGAGCCACCGTTTTCCTTCACTTATGCAGGTCAGCCTGCCTCAGCCTTATTAGACACCTGGAAACTGACACGCGAAGCGCGAACTTTAGATGCGCAACGGGTCGAGCATACCCTGCGTTGGACTGACCCGAAGACAGGTTTGGAAGTTCGTTGCGCGGCGATTGAATACCGCGATTTTCCAGCGGTCGAGTGGACGCTGTATTTCAAGAATACAGGCCAGGCTGACACGCCTATTCTCGAAAATATCCAGGCTCTGAACAGCCACTTTCCACGCGGGAGTCGCGCCTTTTCCCTGTTACATTACGCCGAGGGTGGCTATAATGGCCCCAATGCTTATCAACCGCATGAAGTCGCCCTGGATGGCGATAATTCCGACCAGAGATTTACTCCTGATGGGCGTGGTTCAGACCGCTTTTTACCGTACTTTAACCTCGAATATGATGACGGCGGCGTTGTCCTGGCGGTGGGGTGGCCCGGCCAGTGGAGCAGCCAGTTCACCCGCGAAGGGGCGGTAGTGGCGGGGCAGGAACAGACTCACTTCGTCTTACATCCTGGCGAGGAAGTCCGCAGCCCATTAATCGCCCTGGTTTTCTGGAAAGTGGACTGGCTGCGCGGTCAGAACCTCTGGCGGCGTTGGCTGCTCGCGTATAACCTGCCGACCCATAATGGGCAACCACTGCCGCCGCAACTGGCGGGGTGTAGCTCCTCGCATTTTGGTGAGATGATTCACGCCAATGAAGCCAATCAGATACTCTTTGTAGATCGTTACGTGGCGGAGCGTCTGACCATTGACTATTGGTGGATGGATGCTGGATGGTATTTCAATAATGGTCGTTGGGACAATACCGGCACCTGGGAAGTGGATACTCAACGCTTCCCCCACGGCTTGCGCGCTATCACCGATCATGCTCATCAAAAAGGAGTCAAAAGCATTGTCTGGTTTGAGCCGGAACGGGTGACGCCTGGCACCTGGCTGTGGGACAAGCACCCGGAATGGCTGCTGGGTCACGATGCCAATAATCGCCTGCTGAACCTGGGCAACCCACAAGCCCGACAATGGCTGACCGATCATGTGGATCATCTCTTGACGGAGCAGGGTATTGACCTTTATCGCCAGGATTTTAACATCAACCCCCTCGGCATCTGGCGCGATGGCGAAGCCCCCGACCGCCAGGGCATTACGGAAATCCATTATATCGAAGGTTATTTATCCTACTGGGATGAACTGCGCCGTCGCCATCCTGGTATGCTCATTGATTCCTGCTCCAGCGGCGGTCGTCGTAACGATTTAGAAACGATGCGTCGTTCGGTGCCCCTGCTGCGTAGCGATGACATTGGCCGCCCCGAAAACGAACAGGGCCACACCTATGGCTTTGCCCTCTGGATGCCTTATCAGGGCACCGGCTCGGCCACCGACGCTTACCACTTCCGCAGTTCCATGAACTGGCACATGACCATTGGCCCGGATGCGCGCCGGGATGATGTGGATTGGGCCGAAGCCCGCCGCCTCATCGGCCAATGGCGGCAGGTCGCGCCTTATTATGTTAGCGACTACTATCCGCTAACTCCTTATACCTTGTCCGAAAACGCCTGGATCGCGTGGCAGTTCAATCGCCCCAAACAAGGCGATGGCATGGCCCAAGTCTTTCGCCGTGCTCAATGTAATGAAGACACTTTACGACTGCGCTTACGCGGCTTGCAACCAAATGCTCATTATCGCTTCACCGATTTGGACACCAATGTTCACCGTGAAATGACGGGCAAGGAACTGATGGATATAGGCGCACCTGTCACTTTGCCGAATAAGCCTCAATCCGCTATCATTCAGTATCAACAGGTGAGATGAGGCTGAAGAGCAATGCCATCTGTAATAAAAGCCAGGCAGTGGTTCAACCTGATGAGTGAGAGTTCATGGCTCGTGATTGGGCAATGGCTCTACGGAGCGTCCGGGAAACGCGGAATAACGCGGAAATTAGTTCACTGACCTGCCGCACACCAGATATTGATTGCTGTTCTCCCGCGACTCATGGTTGCAATGGATGGGGACGCTCTCTGTAATCCTCTCTACCAGGAATATACGCGATGGACAGACCTTCATGGGGTTCAATAGGTGCCCATTGAAAAGATGTTGAAAATATGCCCAAAACCTGAAAACTTATTTTGGCAGGCGGCTGGTGGCGGGAAAACCACGAGTCTTAAACGCTTAGTCATTGAACTCTCAGACCATACGTTGGGCCACTACCAAAGCCACTATTGCAGCCAATTCTGGTATCCTTCTCCCATATGATACAGAAGTTCTTGTCGGTCAGTTTCATGTCCTTATTGGTTGTGGCATTATTTGGCTGTGGTCATTCTCAAATGTCCGCATCTGTTCCGGCATCGCCTCCGGTGCATTGTCTGACTTTTCATTATGACAACGCACGGTTGGGCTGGAATAGTCATGAAACGCAATTAATGCCCGCCACTGTTAATGCGAAAAACTTTGGTAAGCTCTGGAACCAAGAATTAGATGGTTCCGTGCCGGGTTCTCCCCTGGTAGTCAGCAATCTGGCGCTTGGCACGCAACAGCGCGATGTGGTCTTTGCTGCCACAGAGCGCAACAGCGTCTATGCACTGGAAGCCGCCACGGGCAATCTGCTCTGGGTTCGCCGCGAATTAGCACCGCCCTTAAGCGATGCCGAATTTACTGGCGGGTGGGGAGCATCCGTGCATGGTGTGCTGTCCACACCCGTCATTGATGCTGCTACTCACACTCTCTATGTGTGCGGCCTCACCCGGCGGGGTCTGCGCCAGCATCATCTGGTCTGGGCCTTAGACCTTGCTACGGGTAAAACGAAGTCCGGTTGGCCGCAGATAGTGCGCGGAGTCTATCGCGGCAAAACTGGAACGAAGGATTTTATCACGGGCGAAGTCATGCAGCGAGGTGCATTGTCCCTGGTGGGCAACTGGTTGTTGGTGCCCTTTGGTGGGCGCGGCGATGCTCCGCCCTGGCGCGGGTGGGTCGCGGCCTTCGACACACGACGACCACAAGCGACACCTCAACTCTTTTGCACTTGCCCTTTTGCTGATGGCGCGGGTATTTGGAGTGCCGGGGGACTCTCCGCCACGGCATCGGGTGATATTTTTGGTGTAACAGGTAACGGCGAATACGATTTGCCGCGCGGCGGGGATCACCTGGGGCAAAGTGTGTTTCACTTGCGCTCAACTGCCTCTGGGCTACGCTTTACGCGAACTCGTGCTGATTACTTTACCCCCGCTAACTACCAGCATCTTAACGACGAAGATGAAGATTTGGGCGGAGCCAGTGCCCTGGTGCTGCCTGATATGCCCGGTGCCAAAACACCGCACTTGCTCTTTACCGGTGGCAAGGATGGCTTGGGCTATCTCCTGAACCGTGACCACCTGGGAAGTGTTGGTGGGCAGTTACAAAAATTGCGTCTGTTTGGTGATGACAAAGCTGTTTATAATGAAGGTATCCGTGCCACTGCCGCTTATTTTGATGCGGGTGACAAAGGCCGCTTAATCTTCGTGGCTGGCGATCAACCCGGCCCCCAAGAACATAAAGGCATGGTGGCCCTGCGCCTGCGCCGCGATGCGGCAACCGGTAAGGTGCATTTCGATCCAGTGTGGACGCTCAAAGAGGTCTTGGAACGGCCTACGACGCCAGTGGTTTCCAGTCAAGGTAACCACAATGGCATTGTGTGGACAGTTGAAACCGAGGGGCAACAGAAGTTGGGCGCAGCTTTGCGAGCCTATGATGCGGTGTCCGGGCTACCTCTGTACAACTCTGATTCCAGCGGTTTAGCCGATCACCTTGATTACGCCAGTCGCTTTGTCAGTCCCACGGTGGTGAATGGTCGTGTCTTTGTGAGTGGCAATGGCATCACCTGCTATGGCTTATTGCCAGCGGCGAGTGTTCAAAAGTAAGGGAAGAGGGGGAAGACTGATGCAGAAGCGAAACTGGCAGCCCTGTTTTCTATGGTTAATGCTGGTGTCTGGCGGGTGCCTGACAGGGTGGGGTGCAGAGACGGCGCAGGACAATGCCTGGGTCCAGGGCACCATTGTCTCGGTGCGTGGTAATATTTTGGTAATCCGCCCCCAGTGGCGGCCTAAACCTAAGCGTGTAGCTTTTGGTGATAAGACGGAGATTGCGCTCTATGAGCGTGTCACGCGCAGCGCCCTCAAGCCAGGGCGACGCATTTCTCTGGGTGGCCGTTACAATGCTACCGAAGGCTTGCGCGTGAATTGGGTGGAAGTGATAGAGGCACCCGGTTTCACCACGCCCAAGTATGATGGGCTAATCTTCAACCAAGAGCGCACTTATGCGAATGGTGGCGGGACACTGAAGAGCGTATCACCTTTTGTTTTCGCTGATGATAAAGGCAAGGAGTTCAAAGCGGATGTTTCCAAACTGCGCGGCATCTGGCGCATGATACGGGGCAACCGTAACCAGCTATTGATTGGGACACGGGTGGAAGTGCAGGGGCAGGATATGCCCGATGAGGTATTAAGGGCCAGCCACATCTACCCGGATCGCAGCCAGGCACCTTTTGGCACTATGTTCGGAACTATTCTGAGCATCCAAGGAAATCGAATCGAAATCCGGCCTCGCTTTACCTCAGATAAGCTTGCCGTGTCTCTCAAACCAGCTTGCCGTTTTATGCAGCAGGCTACTCTGCCGGAGAATGCTATTAAAGTCGGACAACACGTTACGTTTTGGGGCGAAGCGCGTGGACAATCCGGTGGCTTACAGCTTGAAGATGGTGACAAACCCAGCGACGTTAAAGCCCTGGCACTCGTACTGGGCAACAATCGTTTTCCCAGTGCGCAAGGAGAGAATGCGCCACGCTACTACAGTGGACAGTTGATTTCATTGGAGCCTAATGTGCAATTGAAGCTCCCCAGTGGACAAGCCATCCGCATATTGCCCACTGCTCAAATGCCGATAGCGCGTTTGAATACTATCACCTTAAACGCACTGCATCCCGGCCAGGAAGCGATGTTTGTGCTGTCACGCCACAAAGATAGTAGCTTCGAGACCTCAACGATTATTCTGGATGCTTCACCGTGGGTTGGCTATGGAGGATAAGCAGCGCATCTAATGGGACGCAACGCGGGGGCAACGCTAATCTTATGCGCAAGAACCGCTATTCAAGTTATAAATAGCGGTTCTTGCGTTGCGTAGCATGGCGTAACTGAGTTTAGCGTCCCATTAATCCTGCACTGCTTAAAAGAGGTGCTCTAACCGTCCGGTGCTGTCACCTAGTGAGTCGGTATGGATGTTGACGCGGTCTAACATGGCTAAAAAGAGGTTCGACATGGGAGTGCCATCGGGGTAGGTGACATGGCGACCCGGCTTGAGGGTGCCTGCGCCACCCCCGGCCAGGAGGATCGGCAGGTCATTGTGGTTATGGCGGTCACCGTCGCTAATGCCAGCGCCATAGACGAGCATCGAGTTATCAAGTAGGGTGCCGTCGCCTTCCTTAATGGATTTCATCTTCTCCAACAGGTAAGCCAATTGGGTGACGTGGAAACGGTTAATCTGGCGAATCTTATCCTGTTTTTCCTTGTTGCCCTGGTGGTGCGAAAGTTCGTGGTGACCCTCGGCAATGCCAATGTTGCGATAGCTGCGGTTGCTGCCATCGTTGGCGAGCATAAAGGTTGAAATACGGGTCAGGTCAGATTGTAGGGCCAAGACCAGCATGTCGCACATCAGGCGGATGTGCTCGCCAGGGTCGGCAGGAACGCCGCCTGGTTTAGCCATTGCGGGCATGGTGGCGTTGCTGATTTCTTCTACCCGTGCCAGACGTTGTTCAATCTCGCGCACCCCGGTGAAATACTCGTCCAGTTTGCGCTGATCGCGGGCGCCTAATTGCGTCTTTAAGTCATTGGCGTCTTCCATCACAAAGTCGAGGATGCTCTTCTTATAACGCTCGCGCCGTTGGCGGCTTTCGGCTTGCTCGCCTTCCTCACCGTTACCAAACAACCGCTCAAACACCAGGCGTGGATTGGTTTCTTTGGCGACAGGAGTGGATTCGCTGCTCCATGAGACACTGGAAGAGTAGGCGCAGCTATAGCCGGAATCGCAGTTCCCCGCCTGCGCGCCACGCTCAACTCCAATTTCCAGAGAGGCGAATTTCGTGAGATGTCCAATTTTCTGGGCCGCCAGTTGATCTACCGAAACACCGGCTTTGAGGTCGGCCCCGGAGGTTTTGCGGGGATGCACACCGGTCAGCCAGGTCGCCGAGGAGCGGGCGTGGTCGCCGCCGCCATCCCCTAAAGCGCGGGCGTTGTTCTGGGCTAGACCGCTGAGAACCGTGAGATGGTCTTTAACGTTTTTGAGCGGCTCCATAATCCAGGGCAGTTCAAAGTTGCCCTCGGCGGTCGGTGTCCAGTCGGGCATGTGCATCCCGTTGGGCACAAACAGAAACAGCATCCGATTCGGACGGACAATCTGCTTGGCGGCTTGTGCTCCGGCGGCTTCGGCGAAGGAGCGCAACGGCATCATACCGTCGAGCAACGGCAAGGCCAAGGCAGTGCCCAGCCCGCGTAAAAAAGTTCGTCTTGGAATCGGTTGTCTCATTGTTTTATTCCTCCTGCTTTGGGTGCAGCCTGGTGGTTATCTGGTTGTGCCGTTTTGAGTAGGTCTGCGGCACTTGACTGGTTACTACTAACTTTAACGACGCTGGCGCCGCCCCCGTTTTGGAGCAGACCTTCATCACCCCGGCGCTTACGAAATGGATCACTTTCTACGACTGCCGTGATGAGCGCCGAGAAACGATAATTATTTTTTGCTACCTTTTTGACTATATCATCAACGATGCATCTATCATAGGACTCCAAGCCGCGCCCCAGGGCATAAGTGAGCATCTTTTCGGTCAAACAGCGCACGAACACTTCTTTTTTAGACTTCAAAATGGTCTTAAGTTGCGCGGGGCCTTGGAAAGTGCTGCCATCGGTGAGCGTCCCGGAGGCATCCACCGGGAATCTGCCATCCATTTTGCGCCAGGCCCCGACCGGATCATAATTTTCTAACCCAAAGCCAATCGGATCCATCTGCGCATGGCAAGATGCACAGGCCGGGTCCTTCCGATGCTGCGCCATGCGTTCGCGTATCGTAGCCGCATTAACAGCCTCTTTGTCTTCCTTCAAAGGGGGGAGGTTGGGTGGGGGCGGGGGCGGAGCAGCGTTTAATATCTGCTCTAAGACCCATTTGCCACGCTTCACGGGCGAAGTGCGCGTTGGATTGGATGTAACGGTCAAAACGCTGGCCTGGGTGAGCACGCCACCACGTTGGGCTGCCAGGTCTCCGGTGAGCACCACGCGCCGAAAATCAGGGCCGGTAATGTCTGGTATGCCATAATGTTTGGCCAACGTCGCATTAACATAAGTGTAGTTGGCGTCTATAAAATCAAGGACAGAGCGGTCTTGTTGCGCCACACCTTCAAAGAACAATTCAGTCTCGCGGCGCATGGCCGTGCGCAGGTCTTCATTGAAATCTGGGAAGTGTTCGGGATCGGGCGTCATGTCGCTCAGGCGACGCAGTTGCAGCCACTGGCCCGCGAAGTTATCGGCCATCACTTGCGCCCTGGGGTCTTTGAGCATCCGTTTTACCTGCGCCGCTAATACATCCTTGTTTTGCAAATCCCCGCTGCCCGCCACGGCGAATAGTTCGTCATCCGGCATACTATTCCACAGGAAGTAGGAGAGGCGCGAAGCTAACTCATAGCTGTTGAGCAGGCGACTGGCCTTGGGATCGTTGGGGTGCGGATCAAGCTCAACACGGAACAGGAAGTTGGGCGAAGTCAGGACGGCTTCGACCGCAAGCTGAATGCCCCGCTCAAATGGCTCGCCTTCTTTCTGCGCCATATTCACATAGCGCAAGAGCCGCTCCACTTCGGCTTCCGTTACCGGACGGCGGTAAGCGCGACTGGCAAAGGCGCTGAGAATAGCGTGGGCCGCCTGCTGGCGCACCGCTTCATTGGTGCGGCAGAAGATAATGCGCTGGTGTGAGGCAGGCAACGTCTGCTTTGCATTGAAGGGGCCTGCGACTTCCAGATATTGGATGATAAGGTTACGGTCTCCCCGCAACTTGGGATCATTTGTGGTGAGATTTTTATAGTTGTTAGTGAAGGCAACAGCCAGGCGATGCGTGCCCGCCTTGACTGTAATGCGCTGTGGATAAACCTTGGGCGAGTCTTGCAGCGCCGTCACATCTACAGTTTGGAGGGGTTTGCCGTCTAAGCGGAAAACCATCCGTGCCGGGTCTGGCCCGGCTTGTTGCTGGAAGGCTTGAGCGCGCAACTCATACTCACCATCGAGGGGAAACTTATACTCTATATACACTTCCCCCACTTCAGTCCCCAAGATACGGCCTCCGGTGCCTTCAAAATCAGCCCCGGCGTCATCGGGCAGGTGATCGGGTGCAAAATGCACCGTCTTGAAAGCTGGCAGCACAATGGCTTTTTCGGCGACCTGCTCGGCGGCATTGAAATACTTCTCCATCAAAAGCGGCGAGATGGACAGCACATCGCCAATGTTATCGAAGCCATAGCCGACATCATCGGAGGGAAAGTCATCGGCGGGATGAAAGTCAACTCCCACCAGGTCACGTATGGTGTTGTTATATTCAACCCGATTGAGGCGGTGCAGAGTCACCCGTCCGGGGTCTAAAACGCACTGCGATTTCGAGAGCGTGCTCTCCACCCACTGCACCAAACGGGTACGCTCCTGGGCACTAGGTTGAGGCATCTTCTTCGGCGGCATGTGCCCCGATTCTACATTGGCCGCCACCTTCTCCCAGATGCTGTGATCCTGTAATACCGAATTGACATCGTGGTATTTCACCAGCGCAATATCGGCAGGCGGGTCTTCGGCGCTGTGACATTCCGTGCAGTACTTCTGGATGACGGGCAAGACATCATGCTCAAAGCTGGGCTGATTGGCAGCGGTTTTAACTCCTGCTTTTGCCCCTTTAGCAACGACGGCATTAATGGCGCTATGGGAAAAATGAGGGTTGCTGTCAGCCCTGGCGAAAGCGGGCGTGACAGGCAGAGTCATTCCTTTGCTATGGCTAACCGGGAGCAAACCCCTCCCTGGCCTCACTCTGGTTAAGGCGGAGGAACTACGCGTCGCTTTTACCTGTTTTATGCCAGAAGTTTTGGCTGGTGTTGAATGCAGTGATGGTGCTGACTGGAGAGGAATATAGGTCTTGGGTGGCGCAGTCTGCGCGTACAGCACGACGCTACAGGGCACCAGGCAACCGAGCAAAGAAAGAGTTGAACGCAGCATTGAAAGTAATGTTGAAGTCGTGTTACAGACGCTTGAGAAACGCAAAAGATTCCAAAATTTTATAGCCCAGGCTTGTAATCGCGCCATAGCCAGCGCAACGAGTCCGGCATGATAGCCCGTCCATGCAAGTCGCTGTGAAAGCCATGCCCATAGACAAATTTATAATCATAACCGGCAAAAGCGAGAGCCTTAGCCATCTGCTGACTGGCTAAGGGCCAGTTGCCATTGTTGTTATCTAAATCATTTTCGCCATCCTGCAAAAAGATGCGAATTGGCTTTTTATCAGTTTTGCGAATCAAGAACGGATAATTGTGGCCGCCCTCCCGCTTGGTTGGGCCACTGGCGATATTGGTAAAACTGCCTACCCACGACAGCACCTTGCTGAACTCGTTGGGACGCTCCCAGGCCACTGTCCAGGCGCAGATGCCACCGCTGCTGATGCCAGCGATAGCACGACTGGGCGCGTCGTGGCGTAATTTGACTGTTTTCTCGACTTCGGGCAGAATCTCTTCCAGCAAGAAGCGGGCATACTGGTCGGAAAGCGTATCGTATTCAAAGCTACGATTTGAGCCACCATCAGCGCGCGTGCCGGGATTGATGAAGATACCCACCGTGACAGGCATCGCGCCAGCGGCGATGAGGTTATCAAAGACTACCGGCGTATAATTCTTGGCCCCGCCACCATCCTGAAACACCATGACACAGGCCGGGTTCTCTGGTTTATACTGGGCAGGCACATAAACCCACCAGTCTCGCTCGGTATTGGGAAAAATTGTGCTCTTCCACTTAGGTTGCTGCGTCAAGGTGCCCTTTGGCACGCCGGGCTTTTCAAGATCATCGGCAGGCGTCGTGTAGACTTCTAAATTGCCGCCACCAATTTGCTTGCCGCCGACATCATAAGCCCACTTCATGCCTGCCCCTTCAGGGAGCAGGGCAGACCCCGCGTAAACATCCGTGGTGCCAATGCGTGTCAAGGGCAAGCGAAATGCGCCATCGGCAGCGACCACCGCCGGGGCGATATTATCCCCTGCTGCTTCGATGGCCCACGCTGTGTCTAATCCAGCGACTTTAGGACGCGGCCCTTTGGCTAGGTTGTCGCGGCCAAACCAGTTGCGCACCTTATCCGCCAGTTGTGTCGCCTGCTCGCCCGTCGGTCTGGCCGCTAACGCAGCGCGCAACCCCTCTGGCGTGAGCGGCGGTTCCTGCGCCTTGACGCCTACAGTGGTAACTGTGATTAACGCGGCCCCTAACACAACAGAAGTCCAAAAATTCATCAACAACTCCTATTAAACGTTTCAGTTTTCAACACAAAGGACACGGAGAACGAGGATATAAGATAGAGAATCGAGGATCGTTAGCTGAACGAGTGGCGCACTGCCCTCTGCGTAGCCTTGCAATCCTCTATCCTCGATTCTCTATCTTATATCCTCGTTTTGCATGTCCTTTGTGTTAAATAAGAAAATGACTAAGCAATCAGTTCCTTAACCACGCTGCCATAGACATCGGTCAAGCGGAAGTCGCGGCCTGCATAGCGGTAGGTGAGTTTGGTGTGGTCGAAACCTAACAGATGCAGGATGGTCGCGTGCAGGTCGTGGACGTGCATGGGTTTGTCCTGAGCGGCAAAACCAAATTCGTCGGTGGCTCCATAAACCGTGCCTGCTTTGACGCCGCCCCCCGCCATCCACATCGTAAAGCCATAGTGATTGTGGTCTCGCCCATTCTGCTTGCCTGCATTCGCTCCTGGTGTGGGTAGTTCCACCACCGGGGTGCGGCCAAACTCGCCGCCCCAGATGACGAGGGTTTCTTCCAACATGCCACGCTGCTTTAAGTCTTTGAGGAGGGCGGCAATGCCCTGGTCGCACTCCCCGGCGAGGCGGCGGTGATTCGGCTCGATGTCATCGTGGCTATCCCACGGCTGGCCTGCCCCGTGGTAAAGCTGGATAAAACGCACCCCACGCTCGGCCAAACGCCGCGCAATGAGACACTGGCGAGCGAAGACGCCGGGGCCGTAGAGGTCTTTGGTAGCCTGCGACTCTTTGTCTACATCAAAGGCATCCGTGGCCTCGGTTTGCATCCGGTAGGCTAACTCAAAGGATTGGATGCGCGATTCCAGTTGGGCGTCGTTTTGGCGATGCTGGAGGTGGCGCTGATTGAGTTGCTGCACTAAGTCGAGTTGGGCACGTTGCTCTTCGGAAGTGGAATAGTGGTTGCGGATATTCTCCACAATTTTTTCAATGTCCGTCTGGCGCGGATCAATGTAAGTGCCCGCTAATACACCCGGCAGAAAACCCGACTGCCAGTTCTGCGTCTCTTGGATGGGATAGCCACCCGGACACATGGCGATAAAACCGGGCAAATTCTGGTTTTCGGTGCCTAAGCCGTAAGTGACCCATGAACCCATGCTGGGCCGTATCATGCGCGACTCGCCGCAGTTCATCAGCAGCAACGATGGCTCGTGGTTGGGCACATCCGCGTGCATGGAGCGGATAATGGCCATATCATCCACGCAGGTGGCGACGTGCGGAAATATCTCGCTGACTTCGATGCCGCTGCTGCCATACTTTTGAAACTTGAATGGTGACGCTAATGCGCTGCCGGTTTTACGCTCGGTTCTCAGGTTTTCTAAAGGCAGGGCTTTGCCTGCGTATTTGGTGAGTGATGGCTTGGGGTCAAAGGTATCTACATGCGAGGGGCCACCATTCATAAAGAGAAAGATGACGCGCTTGGCTTTAGCCGGAAAATGCGGCTTATGAGGAGCCAGCGGATTGGACGCCAAAGCACCTGCTGATGGAGTGCCAGCCATCACGTTGCTGCTGCTGTTACTGGCCTGACCTGTAGCGGCCAGGGCATCGGTGCCCAGCACTCCCGCCAGACCCAGCATGGCGAACCCGTTGCCCATCCGTGACAAAAATTCACGGCGGGTCAAAAACGCATCTTCTAAACGTTGATCATGATTCGACATACAGGATTACCTTTAACTCACTCTGCTCTTAGTCCACAAAAATAAATTCGTTCGACATCAATAGCGCCTGCGTATAGCGTTCCCAGGCACTCAGCGGTTTAGGCGCGGCCCCTGCTGGCGCGACAAATTGCGCTTGCGAGTCCCACGAAGTGTTTGCCCCCGCCAACGTTATGACATTCGACCAGGAAAAAGCATCAAAGTTGTGATTGGCGCGACAGGAAATCACAAAATCCAGCGTATCGCCCTTTTGCACCGTAATATTTTGCACATTGGTCTCAACTTTGGCGCTATAGACCGTCCAGACTCCCACTGACCCGCTGCGGCTGGAAACAATGCGGGCTTCCACTCCATCGCCCTGCGTTTCAGGGTGTCCAGCGGTGCCTTTGATAGAGACCACGCCATCTTGCGGAGCGACCCAGCGGCGGATGGCGGCATGTTGCGCGTCAATGCCAGGATGCCCACCAGTGGCGGTAAGTTGCAGGAAGTGGAGGTTTGGGTCAGGGAACTCTGCACCACCGCGATAAGCCTCATCCTTAAATGTCCCCAGTGGGGTGAAGGAAGTCACACGATTGGTGGTGGCATCATATTGTCCATAACCATAATGCCAGACCGCAGATTTGGGTTCTGGCGGTGTGGAAGGCGCGGCGGCAGTTTGGAGATAATGGTGAGCAATGGCTAATTCATCGGCATCGGGTGAGCGGCCAAACAACAGATAGTAAAGATAGCGCACGCGGCTGTCATCGTTGGGCCGAGCGATAACCTCCGGGCGGCTGGCCAGTGAGCGCACCTGTTCAATCATGAAAGGACTGTTCATCAGGAAAAGCGCCTGCTGCGGGACGGTAGTGCGGAAGCGTTGGGGACTGCTGGAATCGGGAGTCGCAAAATCGAAGGTGCGGAAAGTGCCCGGTAGGTTTTGACGCTCGATCACGCCGTAAACGGTGCGGCGGGTGGTGAATGGGGCTTGCCATAATTCCACCGAAGGGCCGCCAATTTTGGGGTCTAAGTGTCCCGTCGCGGCTAAAAGTGAATCCCGCAAGCCTTCCAATTCCAGGCGACGCCGATTCATGCGCCACAGCAAGCGATTTTCAGGGTCGGCCTGGAAGTTCTTAGTGTTATAATCACTGCTTTGTTGATAGGTGCTGGACAGCATAATCAGGCGGTGCAGCTTTTTAATTGACCAACTATCTTCCATAAAACGCCACGCCAGATAGTCCAGTAATTCAGGATGGCTCGGTCGCTCGCCCTGCTTGCCAAAATCGCTGGGTGTCCGCACCAGGCCAAAGCCGAAATGTTGTAACCAGATACGGTTCACCATGACGCGAGCGGTGAGCGGATTATCTTTCGAGGCAATCGCCTGCGCCAATTCCAGGCGGCCACTGCCATTAGTCCAGGAGGGGCGGTCTTCTTTAGAAAGAATTGCCAGGAAATGGCGCGGCACTTCATCACCCTGATTCGCCGGGTTGCCGCGTCGAAAGACAAACGCCTTCACGGGTTGTGTCGTATCCGCCATTGTCATGGCGAGTTCCGGGGTGGGTGGGTAGGTTTTGCGCAGAGTGTCGAGAGTCTGGTCAAAAGTTTTAATCTTCTCTTGCGTCGCCGGGTCGAAAGCAGGCATTAATTTGGCGAGTTGTTCGCCATTAGGCAGAGTCTCTTCGCGGAACTTGGCGAGAGTCTCTTTTACGTCATTGGGCAGTGTTTCGTTTTTCTGCTCTCGCTCCCGCAACGATCTCACCTGGGCCTTGATGAACTCATCGCGCTCGTTTTGTGTGTCATGCAGTTTTTTGTCATGCGCTGCATAAGGCTCAGAAATCGCTTTGGGCGAAATTGGTTGCGGCGGCGGTTCGACAGAGTTGGCGAAGACACCATAAAGTGAATAGTAGTCTTTGGTCGGAATGGGGTCGAATTTATGGTCATGGCAACGGGCACACCCCACAGTTAGCCCCTGGAAACCACGCATAGTGACATCAATGCGGTCATCAATGATGTCGTGCGGATTATTAAGAAAGCGACGGCCCACCGTCAGAAACCCTAACGCTGCCAAAGGACGACGATCATCGCCCAGTGGCAAATGGTCAGCAGCTAACTGTTGAGTGATGAACTGGTCGTAGGGCAGGTCTTGGTTAAAGGCGCGAATGACCCAGTCACGGTAGTTATAGGCATGAGGATAACGGCGGTCTTCTTCAAACACATAGCCTTTGCTATCGGCGTAACGCGCCACATCGAGCCAGTGCCGTCCCCATTTCTCGCCATAGTGAGGTGAAGCCAACAGGCGATCTACGACTTTGGCAAAAGCATCAGGCGACTTATCAAGGACAAAATTATCCACCTCAGAAGGCGTCGGCGGCAGGCCAATCAGGTCATAGGTGGCGCGACGGATGAGGGTGCGTCGGTCGGCTTTATGACTGGGTGTCAGTCCCTGGGCTTCCAGTTTGGAGAGGATGTAGTTATCAAGGGGTGAAGTCACCCAGGCCGTGTTCTTGACCTTGGGCAGCACGGGTTTCTGAACCGGCACAAATGACCAGAAATGACGCTGCTGGTCGGTGATGGTGTATTCCCCAGCCGGAGCACCGGCGGGAGCAGAAGCCGGAGCTGCACTGGCGGTCGCACCATCCGCTGTTTTGTCATTCGGCCAGGGCGCACCCATTTTGACCCAGGCTTCAATGGCGGCAATGTCCTTGGCGGGCAGTTTGCCTGCCGGGGGCATTTGGGTATCGCCATTGTAGCGCACCACCTGCACTAAGGTACTTTTATCCGCGTCATGCCCGCTAATCACTGGCCCCGAAGCGGAGCCTTTGAGCAGTCCTTCTGGCGAGTCTAAACGCAAGCCCGCTTTTTGCTTGGCCGGGCCGTGGCAGGAGTAGCAGTTGTTCGCCAGAACCGGGCGAATCTGCGTTTCAAAGAACTCCGCCGTCTGCGGGTCTACTTTTTGAGATTCTGGTTTGGGAGTGTCCGCCACAGCAGGGTTTAGCATCACTCCGCCGCCCCCAATCAAGCCAAGACCCAATGCCAGTAGAAGGCCGGATAATCCAGTTCCGCCTCGCTGATGGAAAGGAGTGAAAATAGAGCGCGCGCGAACGGTTAGTCGCAAAGAAGTTACTTTGGGTATGTTAGACATCAGATTAAAAGTTTATCAGTTTCATTCAGCTAACGGACACAGTCAGCAGAGCTTAACCCGCCCCTGAAAGGAGCAGGCTGAACGATTGGTAAGCCCCCTGAACGCGGCTATAGAGCGTCACCGTGCGCGGCGTTAGCCCCGTTCAGGGGGCTTCTGCCCTCAGCCCACTGCTTTAGCGGTGGGTCTCCTGGAACCATGCGCTGGCCGGGGCAAAAATATCACCCAAGAACTTGCTACTCCAGCGATGACCAGAGTGTTAGATGCCACCTGAACAAGGCTGTTGCGCAGGGGAGTGCCAATTTAGCGTCACTTCATAAAATTCCCAGTGACCCCCCTACACAACACAGCAATTTCGGCTTTATAATGAGGTATCTCATTTGAAGGAGGCCAGATGGTGAAGCTGACCCAAAAGAAAAAACAGGCGCAGGAAAGCTTGCAACGAGACATTGGCCAGGTTGCGCAGGAGCATGGTCTGGCGTCGCTGCCTGGCAGTGAACTGGTGGAACTGCTGGCGAAGCGTGAGGGCTTATTAGAATGGGCGGCCATTGACACCTTACTCAAGCGAGGCAGCGCGTCGGTTCCGGCTTTGATTGCGGGTCTTTCACATCACAAGGGCAAAATTCGGAGCACCTGCGCCTTGCTCTTGGATCATGTGGCGGATGACAGGTGTGTAGAACCCCTAATCAATGCCATTCGCCACGACCCGCTTGAAGCCGTGCGCCGCTGCGCCCTCCATTCCCTCATCTGTGATGGCTGTAAGGAATGCCCACTGACAACAGATGTGATAGCGATTCTAACCGAAGTCGCCGAGCGTGACCGCAGCCTGGCCGTGCGGCGGCGCGCGGTCTTCTATCTTTCTCAACAACGGCCCAATGCCCGTGTCGCTCCATTCCTGCAAAACCTAGTGGAGACTGAGACGGATACAGTTTTGTTGAGGCGTGCCGCTAATGCTTTACAGCACCACCAGCCAATAGTTGGCGGCACTTCATTCGTTGCCTGCCCATGAGTTCTATCAAGAACATCCAGTATTATAGTGAGCTATCGGGAAGCGCAGATGATAGCATTGACTTGGCAGTTGAGTTGACTGATGGCCGTATTTTTCTGTTTGTGGCTATTACCCCACAGCACATACTCACCATGATGGCAACAAATTATAAGGATGATTTGGAATGGGTGGAACAAGGAATGTTGATAGTGCGACGGATTGATGAAGAATGTATCAATGCTGCTTTAGAGAAGTGCCTGTCCTATGGGATTGAACTGTTTGGAGTTGAGCAAAAAGAATACGAATAACCTAACGGAAGCTTAACAAGCGAGAAACCTCAGGCTAAACGGCGAGTGAGAGTCCTCAAGAGTCTATCCATCTTCTAAGTGTAAAGCCTCCCCAATTATGAACATCAAAACACAATATCAGGCCGATGGTTTTTACTTGGCCACAGAACCGATTATTCCAGCAGATTTGGTGGAGCGAGCAGGGCAGGGTATGGATGCCATCCGGCGCGGTGAATATGATACTGGCAAGCCTCCGGCTGATTCGATGTGGAATCCGGGAGATGACCCCAATAAGCTGTGCAAAATTGAGCAGCCCCAGTTTGCCAACCGCGCCATCCGCGAGTTGGTCAGTCACCGGGAATTAGGGCGCGTCGCTGCCGCGATTACGGGTGCCAGCATGGTGCAGGTGTGGTGGGTGCAACTATTGGATAAGCCACCGATTAACCCGAACGCACCACAGCCGACGAACATTGGCTTGCATCAAGACCGCTTCTATTGGCGAAGTTGGGAAGAGGGTAGCGAACTCTTCACGGCCTGGGTCGCCATTTCCGATGTGCGAGAAGATTGTGGCCCGATGAAGTTTATACGTGGCTCGCATTGCTGGGGCTTCCGCAATCAGGGCGACTTCTTTGCCCAGGATGTTGAGGCACAGCGACGGGCCATTGATTTGCCCGCCGGGGCAGTCTGGGAGGAAGTCGCCGCTGTGCTGCCACCGGGTGGCGCCAGCTTTCACGATTGCCTAACCTTTCATGGCTCCGGCCCGAATCTCTCCGGCTATCCCCGTCGCAGCTTTGCTCTTCATATGCGAACCCAGAACTCGCGCCCGGTAGATAACAAGCGAGAAGGACTGACGCAGTTTATTGATAATTTAGCAGTCTGTCCTGTTATTTACGGCGAACGCCAATTGTAGTTCGGGCCGTAATGATAATTGGCGCAAGACTTCCCGATGCAGGGTCTACCCTCTAGTGCCAGGGTGCAAGTGGGGGCGGTGGTCAGGCGGTGGTGATTTTTATGGACAGCGGCGTGTGGTTTTCTCTTCAAGATCGCGGGCTGAGAGTAAAGTGCAACAAGCACAAGCGAATGCGCTCAATAAATAAATGCCAGTGGCAAGAGTTGCTAAGGCAAGAGTTACTAAGACGGTAACTCTTTAACCGCTCATTAACAGGTGCGCTAACCAAACGCCTCCCGTAAGTTTATTTATGGGAGGCGTTTGGTTGTATCAAGACATAAGGGTTTAGAAAGCTATTAATCAGCAGTCATTGCATTATCTTGACTCTCTTTTGCGTTTTTGATTTGTTTCGGCCTCACAACCTTATGTTATGAGAGTCTTGACGAATTATCTTAAGGGGAACAGGCGTATTGATATGCCTTTTATGCAGAAGTCATTGCAAGTAATAAAAAATTACTTGCATAAATAAATCCATTGACGTATAATGTTGAATTGCATCCCAGGCACTTATTGCAATGACTTCGGTTCGATGAACGAATAAGGAAGTTATGCCGACGAATCTCAACGGTAGAAGCACCAAACATGGCGAATTGACGCAGAAGCTGCTCGACCTCGCGCAGACGTTGGAGCCGGGAGGCCGCTTTCCCTCGCAAGCCGAACTGATGCGCCAGTTCCAGGTTTCAGACCGCACAGTGTTGCGCTCGCTGCACGACTTGCAGCGCGACGGTTGGATTGTGCGGCGGCATGGCAGTGGCACCTTCGTGGCCGACCCCAGTGAGCGCCAAGTGGAAATGGCCACGACGCGAGTCGCTACCGAGAGCCGGACAGTGGCGGCTTTAGCGTTAACCTTTGTTCCTTCTCGATTTTATCAGCACTGCCTGGATTTGCTTTCGGCCCATGTGGAAGAAGCTGGGTTATCCCTGGTATGCCATCATGCCCCTAATCAAGCCAGTTATGCAGACGCTCTTCCTTTGGCCGCTTTAAACCCGCGTGGGTTTATCGTCTTTAACTATGCGCTACTCCCCATTGCCCGTCGGCTGATGGAGCAAGACCATCGGGTAGTGATGGTTGGCGTGCCGCCTGCGGGTGTGCATCCTGAAATCCCCATCATTTATAGTAATCACGAGCAGGGTGGCTATATGGCGACACGCCATCTCCTCGATTTAGGGCACCGCCGCCTGCTCTATTCCCGTATTGATTTGTCGCTACTGCCCCAAACGCTACGCTGGCGGGGCCATTTGCGCGCTTTGCGCGAAGCAGAGCGGGCTGGCCTGCACACGAACAATGCTTTGCTTGAAGTCGAGCGACTCACTGCCTGGCGCAACGATCCTGATCTGGTGGCGGCATACTTCCGCCAGCCTGATGCACCAACTGCTATTGTGGTGTGGAACGACAGCGAAGCCATCTCGCTGCTCACGATTCTCCACCGCGCCGGACTACGCATTCCCGAAGATGTTTCTGTTATTGGCTATGATGCTTTGCCGGAAGGTGAAGAGAGCCTGCCGCCCCTGACCACTGTAGATCAACATCTCGACACCCAATTGCACATGGCGTTGGACTTGCTGGCGCAACCCGTCACACCATCACCATCTCAATCTATTGTTATTGTGCCGACCCTAGTGCAGCGGGCTTCTTGTGCTGCACCGCGTTCTTTCTGAATTGCTTGCAAGGGTTGAGAATTTCCAGCTTTGATTTCTTTATGCTGCAAGTTGGGCCTTAACTACCAGTAAATCCTCAAATAAAGGAGACATCGCTTCAAAACACACTCCGATTCCAAAAGCCATTTTGGAACGGCGTGAGCCAAAGAAAAAGTTAACAATAGACTCCGCAAATCTAATTCGCTGCGGACAGGAGAGAAGAGTTTAAGGAGGTTTTGAGAATGGGAAGCTACAAGTTTACGCATCAACTACCACGATTTCTGAAGCAGTGCCAGCAGATGACCAGCCGTGGTGCTCGGAAAAAATCCGCTATGGCACCATCAAAAGCAGCACGATCTGCCTTTACCTTAATTGAACTGTTAGTCGTCATAGCCATCATAGCAATACTGGCGGCGATTCTGTTTCCGGTTTTCGCTAAAGCGCGCGAAAATGCGCGGCGGGCTAGTTGCTCCAGTAATTTAAGGCAATTGGGGTTGGCCCTGGTGCAATATGCTCAGGATAACGACGAGACCTATGTGCTTAATGGCGGTGGTAAACCGACATGGCAAGACCTGTTGCAGCCCTATATGAAGAGTGATGAGATACTTATATGCCCCAGCGCCAGCAAAGCTACTCTCAGTAAGACTGGTGAAGGCCGCCTCTATTCCTATTGTCTCAATCAGGTCTATTACAACAATTCGACTTTGGGCCGAATGTTTGAGGCGGGAGCGCCTGGGCCAGATAATATGTCCAGTGTCGAAGACCCCTCTGGTACCGTTTTTTGTGGCGATGGCATTGCGGGCACAGCTTCCAAGACGATTGGACAAGTCGTTTTGACTGGCTCTGCGGTGCTTACGCTCGACACGAGTGTTGATCCAGCCCTTATCCGAAGCAGCCAGTCTTCTTTTGTGGCTCGCCATTTAGGTGGCCTGAACCTGGCTTTTATGGATGGGCACTGCAAGTGGCTAACACCGGAAAAATTGATGGTCAAGAGCACAGACCCACGCTCCGCTGGTAAATTAAGCTACTTTACCAAGCTCGCTGATTAAGCGACTCTAACGCAA
>Ga0213875_10000192_pt1 | contig 62634 bp, 43 predicted proteins | sample BarmaccomBMRX_R8_FD_160105 | JGI IMG/M metagenome (GOLD analysis project Ga0213875, IMG submission 160105) | Root-associated microbial communities from Barbacenia macrantha in rupestrian grasslands, the National Park of Serra do Cipo, Brazil - RX_R8 | ecosystem: Host-associated > Plants > Roots...
AGGGCGGGACTAACAATCAGGCCTGGGGTATAGATGGAAAAGGCCGAGTTTCCGGCACGTCCGAAACAGGCCAAACCGATCAGTTCGGCGCGCCTATTTCGGATGCCGTTCTGTGGGACACAAGCCACAACATCCACGATCTTGGAACGCTTGGCGGATCGTTCGCCCAGGCCAATGCGATTGATGAGTGCGGAACTGTCGTAGGATTCTCAACCACATCGGCCAATCCAACCACTAGCAGCACTCACGCATTTGTCTATTCGAACGGAAAAATGACTGACATCGGAACGCTTGGCGGTTCTTTCGCCGAGGCGACAGCAGTGATTGGATGCGAGATCGTGGTGGGATTTTCGAACACCACGGGTGACGCGGACGTTCACGCGTTCGGGTGGACGAAAAAGACGGGAATGGTGGACCTGAACAAGTATCTGCCCGCCAACTCGGGTTGGGATCTCCAATCTGCGAACGGCATTAGCCGGGCTGGGGTGGCTGGTGGCGGTGTCCACAACGGCAACGATCGCGGCTACGTTTGGTTTTTCGAACGGTAGAGCGAAAGAAAGGGATTGGACCAAGAAATTTATTGGAAAGGAAAATGCAGATGAAAAACTTTAGTTTGGTATTCGCAAGTGCGCTGGCAGCGCTCGCTGTTACGCCGTTAGCCAGCGCGACGACGGTTGAGGTTCTCGGAGCGGGATCTTCAGCCATGTGGCAGACCGCCGCAATCGGGGCCTGGAAGCAACTAGCGGGAAGCGGCGCCCAGCACTACACGGTCAAAGGGAAATGCCCTTCGACCGGATCTACTAACTGCGCTCAGCTTCACGATCTCCGCAGCGCCTCCATCCTCCCCGAGGGAGGAAATCTGTGGGTTGTTTGGAGCGCGGATCAAAGCAAAGTTTGGGGCTACCTTTCGGTCGATTCAGTCGTTGGGAATCGATCGTTTTTCGCATCGCCAAGGGTGCAACTGCAAGTATCTTCTTTAACTGAGTCGACTGCAGGACAGCAATTGATCTCATCAAGTTTGTGGGGCAGCGATGCTGCTGCTCTTCCGGCAGCGGTTTACAACGCTATCAATAATGCTTCCGTTACGACGGCATTCACTGATATTCGTCCCGAAGATGCAAAATTCGCGCAATCGCGCGCTGTTAGCCCACTGGACACCTCTACTTATAGCGGCCTGGGATACGGCACCAGCGCTAATCAATTGATCGGAACTCAGATTTTCAGCGCCTTTTCAAAAGCCGTAGCCAATCCGGTCGCGTTCAACATCAGTGGATCTGATCCTTTTACAGGACAACCGGTCAAGGCTTACACAACCATTTCGGTGGGCGCTTCTCCGATCGTGTTTATCATTAATCGCACAAATTCCCACGGGCTCGGTAATGGCGCTGTGAAAAACATTGAGCTCGCAAATGTGCAGGATCTCTATAACGGAACCGAGTGTAACGGCGTGGAGTTCGGCAGTGGTGCTCCGAACGTGCCAGTGAAAGTGATTTTGCGCGAGCCTCTATCGGGAACGATGAACACCACCGAGTTCACAAATTTCCGGCTGCGTTCAACTCCCAATAATTCCCAGGAAGTGGGTGTCGATCCTCCCGCGGGCGGTGACAATAACCCACTGAATAAGCCGTGCAACGCAGGCGGCGGCTCGCGCGAGCGCGCTATCGGCACTGGCGAAGTGGTCAATACTGCTGTTTTAAATACAGCCGATTCCATTGGTTATGCATTCTTCGGATACGGCAACTTTTCCAAGATTGCAGGTACCCCGAGCTATGGTTACGTAACATTGAACGGAGTGGATCCCATTCAGCACAGCTATACGAATGGCGAGCTGCCAACATGCACGGCGCCGTGCCCAGTCACGCCCGGCTCGAGCTTTCCAAATCTGCGCGGCGGGACATATCGCTCGTGGTCTGTTCTGCGGGTCGTAACAGATTCCGCGGGCGCGAACCTGACGAACACTCAGGCGCTAGTCACAGCGATGCAGGAAAACATCAACAGCACTGTCCCTGACTGGGTGCCGTTTGCGGCCGTTGGAGGCGATCCGGGACTAAAGCTCTACCGGTCGCACTACACACAGTCCGGAGTGGCCCCGAATAACGGGCTCGGGGGTCAGAAAGAGTCTGGCGGCGATGTGGGCGGATGTATCGAGCACGTTGGGCCTCCTCCCGGCGTTCTCAACTGTCACCAGTAATCACCCACTTGGCTTATCTCACACCGGAGGCAGACCGCCGATAAGGCGACCTGCCTCCCCTTTTTTGTCGATGCAGAGATTCACCGGGTTCGCAGTTCTGTTCCTGCTGCTGTCGACAGCATCTGCCGGCTTCGCTCAGGGAGTAGCGCGAAACGAGGATTGGAGCTCGATCACTCTCGCGGGCAGTACGCTCAAGGCACAGCCGCCGCTGTTAGGCGAACGAGACGATTACCCGGACTTCACTCGTGAATTGATCAGAGTTGAGTGGCGTGCAGGAGATCCCATTGATCTCTACGTGATTCTTCCGAAGCAGGTGCAGAAAGCGCCTGTCATTCTCTACCTTTATGGTTTCCCATCCGAGACTGATCGCTTTCAAAATGAAGACTTTTGCAAGCTGCTTGCGAAGAACGGATTTGCGGCGGTTGGATTTGTCTCTGCTCTTACAGGGCAACGTTATCATGACCGTCCGATAAAGGAGTGGTTTGTGAGCGAACTTCAGGAGTCTATAGGCAGTAGCGTGCACGATGTGGAGATGATTTTGAATTATCTCGACATGCGGGGCGATGTCGACATGAATTGCGTCGGCATGTTCGGCGAAGGATCGGGCGCAGCAATCGCTGTCCTCGCTGCTGCCGGCGACTCGCGTATCAAAGCGATCGACTTACTCAATCTATGGGGAGATTGGCCGGATTGGCTTGCAAAATCGAGCGTTGTGCCGGATCAGGAGCGAGCGGACTATTTGAAATCTGATTTCTTGAAGAAAGTCGAACGCTTAGATCCCGTTGAATGGCTTTCAAAGCTGAAAATCCCGGTGCGTCTTCAATACCTATACTCGGGGTTGTCCACGCCAAAAGCGGCGCAAGTCCGCCTCGAAAAAAGTCTGTCTTCTCAAGCTGTTTTCGTTCCGGAAGCTGAAGCGCTTCGGGCCTATCGAAGCTCGAGCGGGGATAGGTTTTTTGACTGGATCAAAGACCAAGCGCGCAGAGCTCAGCGGTAGACAGTTCGTAATTCTTCCTCACACATTCTTCATCATTCTTTAACAATGCTCAATGAATATAGGAAAGTCATTGGGAGTTCGTGTATCTCCCCCGGACGATCCCCACGAAGCAGTTCGGTGTGTAAGTGTGCGCACTTGACTTCGAGTTAGAGAGGTAAGCCAAGTTGAAGATTGCCGCGAGTCTTTTCTTGCTTATAGCCGCAGTGTTATGCGGCTTTGCGCAGGAGTCGACAGTCAGCACAGGGATAGCAGGCACCGTTACCGACAAGAGCGGAGCCGTTTTCCCGGGAGCAATAGTGACTCTAGAAAACAACGCCGGGGTGAAGCAAAGATCGGTTTCGAATGATCACGGAGAGTATTCGGTTCTGGGGCTCTCTGCCGGCGCCTACAGGCTGGTCGTGTCCTCGCCTGGATTCAAGGATTTTCAAGCAGAGAATGTCACCGTCACGGCGGGACAAACGATGCGCTTGGACGTCGTGCTGGAACCGGCAACGACTACCAGCACGACAACGGTGGAAGGACAAACCGTTGCCCAAGTGGAAACCGAAAATGCCGTTCTTTCCGGAACGATTACGCGCAAGGAGATTGTGAGCCTTGGGCTAAATGGCCGCAATTTCACCCAGTTCATTACACTGGCTCCCGGAGTGAGCAATCAGACTGGTCAGGACGAAGCGAAAGTCGGCGTGCTTGGCAGCGCGGCTTACAGCGTCAATGGCGGGCGAGTGGAGTACAACACCTTCGACATGGATGGTTCGGACCTGTTGAACGTGGGCTTCAATGGCGCTGTGAACACGCTCATCGTATATCCAAGCCTCGACGCCATTCAGGAAGTGAAGGTCCTCACGTCGAACTACGGCGCGATGTATGGCAGAACAGCTTCGGGAACCGTGCTTGTGACCACGAAGGCCGGTACTGAGCAGTTTCACGGCAACTTATACTATTTCGGCCGTAATGAGCACTTGAATGCTCGCAACTTTTTCGACGAGACTAAAGGAGCGCCGCTCTATCGCAGGAACGATGCCGGATTTACTCTCGGCGGGCCAATATACATCCCGAATCACTACAACGCCAAGAGAGACAAAACATTCTTTTTTTTCTCGGAAGAATATCGATTCGAAAAATCGCCGTTTGAATTTAACCAGGCGGTCCCTTCTCTAGCAGAGCGCCAGGGTGATTTCAGCGACGTTTGTCCAGCCGTAAATTCCTCAGCCTATGCAAATGGATTCCCGCGATCCAAATATCCCGATTGCCCTGGTTTCGGCAATGGATTTGCCTCGCTCATCGTGCCTTATCAGAACAATCAGCTAACATCATCCGGAATATCGTTAGACCGGAATGCGCTGGCAATTCTTGGCACCGGAATTATCCCCGCGCCAAATGCGACCGCAGGCTGCAATTCGATTACCCAGTCCTGCTATGCCACAACGGTCTCTCCGCCTACGCACTGGCGCGAAGAGCTCTTCCGGATTGATCACTACTTCAATGAGAAGAACCGGTTCATGTTTCGCTTTGCGCATGATGCCTGGGATACCGTGACTGCCACGCCACAGTTTGGAATCGTCCAGAACAGCTTTCCTACAATTGAAAACAATTTCGTTGGACCGGGGCTCAGCTTGGTGGCGCGTTACACAACCACTTTATCGCCGACTCTTCTGAACGAGTTTCTATTCGCTTATACGAACTCTACAATTACTCTTACAGACACGAATGGTCCGGGTGCAACCTATCAGCGACCGGCTGCTCTCGATGCTCCGTGCGGGCCGGATCAAAACGGAAATCTTGAATGCCCAATGGGCTATCTCTTCAACAACGGATTTGGCGGAAAGGTGCCGGGAGTGGTGATCAGCGGAAACAACCGGGAGTACGGCGGGAACGGTTTCGCGGTGGATCCTGCGTACATGCCGTGGACACACGATAACCCGACGTACAGCTTCGGCGACACGATGAGCAAGCAGGCCGGAACACATTTCATGCAATTCGGTTCGCAGTTCATCTTTTATCAGCGCGACCAGACGAACTCGGTGAGCGGATCGGCGACTGGCGATGTGCAGGGGCTGCTGACGTTCACTAATGTAGGTATCGGGTCAACCGGCAACGCATTTGCGGATTTCCTGCTGGGCGTCGGTAGCATCAGAAGCTACCGGCAGGATAGTGCCCAGTTGACGTATCACCAGCGCTATCAAACCGCAGAGCCTTACTTTCAGGATGATTGGAAAGTGACGCCGCGCTTCACGTTAAATCTCGGTGTGCGGATCAGCTTATTCGGGACCTATCACGAAACGAACAACAATGTTTACAACTGGGTTCCGAGCGCCTTTAATCAGGCTCTCGGAAGTCAAGTTGGAATCTACGGGCCGACGGGCCAGTTGATACTCGGCTCGGTAGATCAGTTCGGAAACTACACGCCGATTCCGCTTGATGTGAACAATCTAGATCCGCACATCACGAACGGTCTGGTGCGCTGCGGTTTTAATGGCGTCCCTTCAAGCTGTATGCAAGGACATCTGTTTAATCCGGCCCCGCGCGTGGGCTTTGCGTGGGACCCGTTTGGAAACGGTAAAACGGCGATTCGCGGCGGCTATGGAATTTTCTTTGAGCACGGCACTGGTAACGAAGCCAATACCGGCTCTTTGGAAGGCAGCGCTCCGCTGGCTCTCGATATGACTCAGAACTACCCGTTCAGTTATAGCTGCATCGGAGGAGCCAATTTCAATACGTGCAACGTGGCATCGCCCTCTTTCCCGTTGAATGTCACCAGCATTCCGACTAAAGCCGTGTGGCCCTATGTTCAGCAATGGAGCGTGAGTGTGCAGCGGGAATTGCCAAAGGGGATGGTCGCGACATTTGCGTACGTCGGTAGTAAAGGAACACATCTCACTGCAGAGCGTCAAATAAATCAGTTGCCGCCTGTGCCTGCGTCTGAGAATCCGTACGGACCTGGCCAGCCGTTTATGCCTCTGCTGAATTTGACGGCGCCTCCGGGCAGCGCAAATTTCGCGGGCGATTGTACTGTTCAGCAATTCAATAACGGTAATCTCGGCTTCGTACTGACGAACGGGGCTGTTGTCGCACAGGGGAATCCGGCATTTACAAATCTAGAAGCTGCGTGCTTCGGGCAGGTGAGCCCGGGCGCGCTGCCGGTTCCGGACAGCTTTCGACCGTACCTCGGGTTAGGCCAGATTGTCTCGCTCGACAATATTGCGAACTCATCCTATAACGCTTTTCAAGCTACGGTCCGCCGCACCGAAGGCCCTCTTACGCTGGGAATCTCGTACACCTATAGTCATTCGCTCGATGACGCATCGGACCGGTTCGACCCCACCATTAATTCTTACGATTTGCGATCTAACTGGGCGAGCTCCAATTTCGACGAGCGACAACTTTTGAGCATCAGCTATGTGTACCAAGTTCCGCTTCAGCGGCTGTTCACCGGCAAACGGCAACAGCCGACTGGTCCGCTATCCGGTTGGCAGTTGTCGGGAATCACGATCTATCAATCCGGTACTCCGTTCAGTGTTTACAATGCGGGAGGCTCGGATGGCGCATCGGTCCCGGACAATGCAGGCGTGGCCAACTATTTGGCCATGGGTTCGTATCCGGACAGGGTCGGTGGCGCGAATGGACCCATACCGCAAGGTGGAGACAACGGAAAGAGTTTCGGTCCTCTGCTCCTGAATCCAGGCGCTTTCGTAGCGCCGCGCGGCCTCACTTTCGGCGACGCAGGCCGGAATGTTTTGAACAACCCAGGACGTTGGAATTTCGACATGGCCTTGCTCAAGGACATAAGAATCAAGGAGAGCCGGAATTTAGAGTTCCGTCTCGAAGCGTTTAATCTTTTCAACCACACTCAATTCCGGATTTACGATTCGATTCTCGGCAACCGAGCGAATAACACCGTCAATTGCTACGGCGGGCCCGGTGCGAACTACTCTGCCGCGGGAGGCGACGGCGTTGATTGCTTAACTGGGAACTCGTTTCTGCATCCCGTGGATGCCCATCGTCCGAGAACACTGCAATTCGGGATCAAGTTTGCTTTCTGAGTTGAAAGGGCTAATCCCATGTGCTACGCCCCGTACACTGACTAATTTAGCCGGTGGCCTCCCCGTGTTTCTTCCTTGGACATGACGGTCTCGGCCAAAAAGTTTCGCTTACTTAATTAGTGTGAACGTACGGGAAAAGCCGTTTCTGCACGCCCCGTCGTTCAACCGCTCCCAAGTAGGGCGAGAAATTGCATCGCAGACTTGGCGCGAAACATCTCGGTTCAGGGTAGGAAATTTATGCAGGATTCATCGACTGAAAGCAAGCTAACAGTGGACGACATGATGCCCACCGTCTACAAGGAGCTCCGTCGACTCGCCTCCCGTTATCTTCTCAATCAAAGGCCGGGACACACTTTGCGTCCGACGGCTCTGGTTCATGAGATGTACCTTAAGCTTGCGACCGGTCAAACGGAATGGCACGACAAGCTTAAGTTCCTGGGAGCGGCCGCATGTGCGATGCGGCACATTCTGATAGACCACGCGAAGAGTCACGGTCGCCTGAAGCGCGGTTGCCGTCCAAGGAAAGTGACACTGAATGAGGAGGTTGCGGTTGCGGGAGAAGGCGCGCCAGATCTTTTGGACCTGGATAATGCGCTCGGGAGACTAGCGCAGCACGACGCACGCAAGGCCCGGATCATCGAACTCCTCTTTTTCGGAGGGTTGACCTACGATGAGTGCGCGGCTGTCCTGGACATCTCGCCCATGACACTTTATAGGGAGCTAAGGGCAGCTAAGGCTTGGCTGTATAGCGAACTCACGCCAGTGACGCGTGCAGCATGAGCGCAGCGCAGTGGCAGCAGGTGGATAGCCTGCTTCAGCAATCGTGGGAGGTGGACCCATGGGATCGCGCCGCATTTCTGGACGAAGCGTGTGGCGACGACCTGGAACTTCAAAACGCAGTGGAACGACTGCTAGCACAGGATAATAGGCCACTCGACTGGTTGAAGACGCCAGTGGAGGAGGCGGCCCGTGAACTTACATTCATAGGCCGGCGCATCGGACCTTACGTGCTACTCCGTGTGCTGGGCGAAGGAGGCATGGGAAGAGTTTTCATGGCCGCCCGAGCGGACGAACAGTATCAGCAGTTCGTCGCGATCAAGCTGATGCACGCGGGGGTCTGGCAGAGCGAGACGATGTTGCAGCGTTTTCAACGTGAGCGCCAGATTCTCGCGAACCTGAATCATCCGAATATTGCACGCCTGCTCGATGGAGGAATGACATCGGACGGGTCGCCATATTTGGTGATGGAGTACGTAGACGGAACGCCGATCGACGAGTACTGCCGCGAAAAGTGTCCTTCTATAGAGGCCAAGCTCGAATTATTCCGGCAGGTCTGCTCGGCAGTGGAGTATGCCCATAAGAATTTGGTCGTTCACAGGGATATTAAACCGGCCAACGTTCTCGTCACGGAGGAGGGCACTCCGAAACTTCTCGACTTCGGCATCGCTAAACTTCTGGATCCCGACAGCGATTGGCAAATGGTGTCAACGACACGGCCCACCGAACGTTTGATGACTCCGGAATATGCGAGCCCGGAGCAACTCTCGGGAGAATCAATCACCACCGCTACGGATGTTTATGGGCTGGGCGTTCTCTTGTATGAGTTGCTAGCCGGAGAGCACCCTTTCGCAGAACAGACCGGCAACCCAGTTGAAATGGCACGTCAAATCTGTGAAGTGGATCCGCGTCCCCCGAGCGCAGTTGTGTTGCGCAGCCCGGATCGTCGACATTCCGAGGCGCGCGAGTTAAAGGGCGATTTAGATCACATCGTGTTGATGACGATGCGAAAAGAGCCGGAACGGCGCTATTCTTCCGCGGCTGACTTAGGCGCTGACCTGTCCAGTTATCTAAATGGTTATCCGGTCATCGCTTGTGATAACGGCTGGGTGTATCGGGCACGAAAGTTTGTGTCCCGCCACAAGCTTGCCGCGATCACAGCGATGCTATTGGCGTTGTCATTAGCCGGGTTCAGTGCGGCTATGGCGATACTGACCCAGCGGGCGAATGAAGAGCGGGTCAGGGCCGAAAAGGAACGGCTCAGCGCAGAACGGGAGGCCACGTTCCTTACGGATATGTTTCAGGCTGCAACACCGGCGGAAGCGCGCGGAAGAACGGTTACGGCGCGCGAGCTGCTGGACCGAGGCGCCAGTCGAGTCGACAAGGAATTGGCCGGCGAGCCCGTGATTCGAGCCTCCTTGCTTTACGCCATCGCCCATGCTTATAAGCTGCTCGGCGTCTACGACCGGGCCCAGAAGCTCGCCGAGCGCTCTTTTAAACTCCGTGCCCAATCGTTGGGATTTCAAAACCCTTTCACGGCCGACTCGCTGTTGCTCCTCGCAACCGCCACTCGACTGAGGGGCGAGTACGGGCGAGCCGAGCCACTGTTCCGGCAGGCGCTCTCTATCAGGCAGATGAAATTCGGTAGCGATAGCACCGTAGTTGCCGATAGCCTCACGGACCTCGGCGAGTGCCTTTACCTGGAAGGTAAGGATACGGAGGCCGAATCGAAACTGCGACAGGCGCTTGGGATTTATAGCCGACACAGCACAAATCTTGGGAGTGTGGCTCGAAATTACCTGGCGCTGGTTCTTGAAAAAAAGGGCGAGTATATGGAGGCGACCCAGCTTCTCAACGAGGCCGTGGAGATCGTCAAGCACATCGAAGGCAGTGATAGCCCCGACTACACGATAGACTTGCACAACCTGGCTGGAGCGCTGCAGCGCTTGGGAAATCTTTTCACAGCCGAGACCAAGCTTCGCGAAAGCCTGACTACCGAGCGCCGGGTTTTAGGCAACACCCATCCCGACCTTGGGTACCCATTGAATCTCCTAGGAGGCGTGCTCTTGGATGAGGGAGATTGGCGCAATGCGGAGCCCGTGCTTCGTGAATCGTTCGCACTCTGGTCGAAGCAAGGTCAGACTCACATGGCAGTTATTCTGAGCAGCTGGGCCAGAGTGCTTCAGGCAGAGGGGAAATACAACGAGGCCGGGCAGTATTTTGAACGGGCCCTCGCTGTTGCGCAGCAACCCCCAAACATCGATGCATACAGAACAGCTAAGATTCTGTCAAAATATGCGTTGCTCGAACTTGATAGCGGCCATTATTCGAAAGCAGAAGAACTGGCCAAGCGCGCACTCAAAATTCAACGCGCCGCGCGTGGCGGAGAGACTGCGCCCGAAACCGCGTGGACAATGATAGCTCTGGCGGAAGCGAGAGTCTTCCAGGGTGATGCGGCGAGCGCGGAGCCGATGCTGCGCAAAGCTCTCACGATTTTCAAAACGAAACTCCCGCCCGGATATCCTCCGGTCACCACTGCCGAAGTCAGATTGGGGGAAGCTCTCACGGCAGAAGGAAAACCTGATGCCGCGGAACCGATCTTGCGAAACGCTCTCGCGTCGGCTTACGCTCCACCATTCCGCATACCCGCCTGGCAGGTTGGCGAAACCGAAAGCGCGCTTGGTTGGTGTTTACATGCGCTCGGCGATAGACGAGAGGCACAACGCTTATTGCAGCTGAGCCAGAACAAGCTGGTTTCTGATCCGCGGCCGATATATTCGAAGCAAGCGCGCACCCATCTGAACGTCCTAGCCAGCGCAGAATAACAACCCACGATGATGGGATGAAGCGCAAAACGTCGTCCTCCTGAGTGGAGGTTGATCGTTAGCTCGGCGAAGTCAGGCTTGCAAATAGAGCGGTTCGCAATCTTAAAATAAGACCGCGCACAACGGCCAAGCGGCCCGCACGCTCTATTCGCTCTTACCGCCCGGTAACCGATCGTAATTAGCGATGCAACAACGAAAGAACAACACTGGCATTACGGCGGAATTGCAATTAATTTTTTCGTCACAAGAGGACGCCGGGTATTTTCCTGGTACGGCCTCACACCGAGTACCGCGCGATAAGGATGCAGAATTGTCCTCGCGCGAGGCGTTAATTCAAGTCGTGCTGAGCAGCAACACCGAGGAGAGATACGCCGAAGAGTTATTGGACTGGCTTCTCGCTTAGCGGGGCCAGTGCCATGTTCGTGAAATCAAACAATACCAGTAAGAACTTGTTTTTCCTCGCGCTTATTCTTACAGCAAGTGGCCTGGTTTCGCCGCCGCTTGCTCTCCTTAGCGGACTTATTTATGGATTTTGCCTCGAACATCCGTTTCATCTCGAAACCAAGCGACTTGCGAAATTTCTACTACAGGTGTCCGTCGTCTCGCTCGGCTTTGGCATGAACCTGCAGGACATTCTTCAAGCTGGGCGTTCCGGTTTTCTTTATACCGCTGCCAGCATCATCGTGGCGATGTCGCTGGGTCTGGGGCTCGGCTCGCTCATTCGTGTCGACAAGAAATCGGCCTTTCTGATCAGCACTGGCACTGCTATTTGTGGGGGCAGCGCCATCGCCGCCGTCGGGCCAATCGCGGACGCCAATGAGGAAGAAATGGCAGTATCTCTCGGTACTATCTTCGTTCTTAATTCGGTGGCCCTGTTTCTCTTTCCAGTAATCGGAGTCTTATTTCACCTCAACCAGGAACAGTTTGGCTTATGGTCTGCTCTGGCCATCCACGATACTAGCTCCGTGGTCGGGACGACCGCGAGGTATGGCCCCACGGCGCTCGCCATCGGGACCACGATCAAGCTGGCGCGCGCTCTTTGGATCCTTCCTCTTTCTCTGCTGGTCGCCGCCTTGTTGAAGAGGCGACCGAAAAATGGAGAGAGAAGCAATACGACCATTCAGTGGCCGCGGTTCATCCTGCTCTTCTGTCTTGCGGCTTTGTTGAAAAGTCTGCTACCGGCATTCAACTCGACGTTTGCTGCTTTGAATCACTTGGGCAAGGTCGGACTTACCGCCACGCTTTTCCTGATCGGAACCGGCTTAAACCAAAATACGCTCAAGCGCGTCGGTTTTCGTCCGCTTCTTCAGGGACTCGCACTTTGGATCGTTGTCGGAACGGGCACGCTGGCTCTCATCTTATTCAACTGGATACACGTCTAAAGACGACCATTTTCGTGATGAAGGTTTGCGAGCGTTCAGCGCAGAATGAAATGGCCGCGCTGATGGGATCAAGGGCAAAACGTCGTCCTCCTGAGTGGAGGTTGATCGTTAGCTCGGCTAAGTAAGCCTTGCAAATAGAGCGATTCGCTCTCTTAAGATAAGACCGCGCACAACGGCCAGAAAGCGGCCTGCGCTCTATTTGCTCTTACCGCCGGTACCGATCGTAGTTAGCAATGCAACAAAGAAAGAACAACACCGGCATCACGGCGGAATTGCAATCAATTTTTTCGTCGCAAGAAAAAGCCGGGAATTTTCCTGGTGCGGCCTCACACCGACGGACGCGCGATGAGGATGCGGAATTGTCCTCACGCGAGGCGTTAATTCAAGCCGTGCTGAACAGCAACACCGAGGAGACAGACGCTGGCGAGTTATTGGACTGGCTTCTTCCTTAGCGGCCCATTACCGCGAGAGATCCTCCAAAACCGCAATAGCGATTCATTCCGTTAGAACGTAATTCAACAAAGAAAGAGGAAAACACATGATGAAAAACATAAGTAAGACAATCGGCTCGGCTCTCGCTGAGTTTGAGAAAACGTCAACAGGCACAATGTTCGCGTTCAACCGCAGGGCATGGAGTGCGATCTTGGCCCTAGCAGCGTTCGGATACACCGGCCAGGGCTTAGCGAACGCGCAGGTTGCGCGAGTAGGTGACAACACTGTCCTCACTGTCCAAGGCAATGAGACCGTGGATTTTGTGAATGCCAAGCCCATGCCACTTCCCAGCAATCCCGTATCAATCGACACCACACAGATGATGGTACAGGCCTTGCTATCCCCGCCGGCATTTGCTGCGCCTGGATATTCGCCTGGTGGCGAGGGAAATGGAATTCAGAGCCCGGTTTTCGTTGGCGCGCCGGTGCAGGCTGAAGACGGCATAATTGCTGAAGACGGCGTCAGAAGGGACGACTCCGGGTCGAGTAATCACCCATTCACGACGGCGAGAGCAGACCTACAGGACCTGAACACCAACACGGCGTACCCATATAGGGCGGCGGGCAAGTTGTATCTGAACATCAACAATACAACGTATTACTGTTCCGCGTCTTTGATCAAGCCCGGCATCGTTGTGACCGCAGCGGCCTGTGTGGCTAATTATGGAAAAAAGCAGTTCTATAGTGACTTTCAGTTCATCCCAGGCTATCGAAATGGAGTCGCCCCGTTCGGCACCTGGACGGTCGCTCACGTTTGGGTCAAAAGCGCGTACTTGGATGGCACCGACAACTGCGCCGTAGCCGCCAGTGTGTGTCCGGACGACGTTGCGCTTCTAACACTGAACACTCAGAAGGGCGCATATGTCGGAACTGCGGTGGGCTGGTACGGGTTTGGTTATAACGGCTTCGGTTTTACGACAAACGGTCTCACCCAGATCACACAGCTCGGATACGCCGCCGGCCTGGACAATGGAAGCTTGATGGAGCGCAATGACTCGTATGGTTATGTCAGCGCGTCCTATTCAGATAACACGGTCATCGGCTCGAACATGAATGCGGGCGCAATCGGTGGTCCGTGGATCGTCAAGTTTGGCATAGCGCCGACCTTGACAGGCGAAACGAATGGCGGTGCTGCCTACCCGAACATGGTCGTTGGAGTAATGGCCTGGTACTACACATCGACCGCTCCGAAGGAAGTAGGGGCTAGTCCGTTCACGAGCAACAATATTCTTTCACTTCTGAATTCGGCGTGCAGTTCTACACCGTCCGCATGTAAATAGCGGACTGTACTCGAAGGAGAGGAGTTGGGCTTGATTCCCAACTCCTCTCCGTGATCAGATTTCGCCTCATTCGTCGCAAACCACCGTAGAGGAAGTTCAGTTTGTCGCTTATCGGCGCCGTTATCGGTGTGCTGCTTCGGTTAAAACTCGTACCGCAACGCGAACTGCATCACCCGAGGCGTCGAGAGCTCCTGGGTATAGTTGCCGAAAGACCTCTGCTGGTCCAGAGCCAGGCTAAGCGATTGCACGTCGAATCGGACGCTATTTGTGACGTTGAAGACTTCCCAGCGAAACTGAAGGCTGTGAGTTTCCTTCCAAGGCATCTTCCATCGCTTATCCAGGCCCAGATCGATGTTGAATATGCCGTCGCCTCGCAGATTATTGCGCGCGCCCGATTCGCCCGGATAGTCGTGCCGGAAATCGGAAAGCGCACCTTGGGGTTCCGGGAAGATGTTCACGATTCCATCGCCGTTCTTAAAGGTACCGGTTTGCGGCAAAGTGCCGACCGGCATGGCTTCGCCGCTCAACTGCCAGTTGGTCGGCCAAGTAGCGCCATTTGAGACGCTCACCGGGAATCCGCTTGTCCATCGGTAAATGCCGGTGAGCTGCCATCCGCCAATAATTGCGTCGAGCCATCCATTTGCATTTCTGGCGATCAGCCTGTTCCGTCCGAACGGAAGCTCGGCGACAAAATTCGCAGTGATCTGGTGGGTAGTGTCGAAGTCTGAAACGGCTCGAAGAGCCTTGTAATCCCAGGAATTGATGATTTGGCTACTGGTCAACCCACCCCACGGCTGAATGCGCTCGGCATCGGAGGTGAGATCGAGAGACTTAGAAAACGTGTAATACAAATCGAACTGGACGCCTTGTGAGAAGCGCTTGCGAAGCGTGAACTGAGCAGCGTTATAGGACGAATTGCCAATTGTGCGCCAGCCATATAGAGAGGCGAACTGCGGATTATAGAAGGCGTTTGGACCGAATTTGCTGCAGCCGTTCGGACACCTGACCCCAGGATAATCGAGCACGAACAGGCCGGTGGTCTCGTTATGCAGATATGTACTCATGATCGAATACGCGGCCTGCAGCGGAGTCAAACCAGGGAAGCCGCCGAGGGCGGGGAGATTCGGGAAAATATCACCCCAGTATGCGGCTGTTGGCCCAACCAACGAGGGAGTGATGGCCGAAACGGGTGTACCGGCTTCCGCGAGCTGCGAAAATCGCGTGGCTGCTCTGAAGTAGTCGACGCCACTCGCTGTGTCGACTAGGTCGAGAGGCATGTCGAGATCCTCCTGCGTTAGCAATCGATGAGCCAAATGCCCCACGTAGGAGGCCTCGAAAATCATGTTGTGAGGTAATTCCCGGCTAATCGAGAAATCGAGCTGATAGGCGTAAGGAATCTTCAGGCCGTTATCCACGCCCCAGACAATTTGCCCGACGCTGGGGGGCGGGGTTTGGGGAAAACCTCCAGCGGGCGCGGGCTCGAGCACAGAGCTGGGAATGGCATTCAAACTGGTTAGCCGCGGCGCGTCTACGAGGGTTAGCGTAGCCGAGGGGTTAGTGATCGTGGTGGAAAGACCGTAAGCTCCACCGCTCGTGTCGAACGTATGAATGAGGCCTTCGCCGATATTGTCGTAGACAATTCCGAAGCCCGCGCGGATCGAGGTTTTGTCCTTTCCGAGTAAGCGACCCAAGCCCAAGGGACCGCCACCCGGAACCCAAGCAATTCCCAGGCGCGGAGCGAAATTTTTGGTCTGCCAAGGATAAAATCCAGGCTTGCCGTTGCCGGCGAGATCGTAGCTGATTTTAGGATCCTGGTTCGAGGGAATTCCGTCGGCCCCATGTAAGGCGCGGATATTGAAGAACTGCGTCATATTGATGGTAGGAGCGACTTCGAGTCCGTTCACTTCCCAGGGAGGCGATTCGAGGCTGTAACGCAGTCCGTAAGTGACGGTGAAGTTCGGCTTCAGCCGCCAGGAATCCTGAGCGTAGAACTCATATTGATCTACTGCGAAATCACGTTTGATAGGCGTGCCTTGCGCCAGGGGGGCGCCGGTTTTGGTGTAGTTATAGACAGCGTTTCCTTGCGTAACAGCGCCGAGCAGCGCGATAAGCGGGTAATCGTATGCGTTGTCGAAAGTGCTCGCGACTGCCGGATAGCCGTAAACCGCGGGGTCCATATAGGTTCCTGTATTCGCAATGGCTGCCGCTGAAAGCCAGGAAGCGTTCGTAATTCCAGAACTAAACGAATTCGTCAAATTAAAACTGGGACTGCGAATGAACCGGACATTCGTGCCAAACGAGAAGGAATGGGTGCCTTTTTTCCAAGAGAGGTCATCGACAAAGTTGTGCACCGGAGCCTGAAAGGCATTTGTGTAGTAAAAGTTATTGATCGTTTCCGGGTTCGTGGTACTGTCATTCAATCCGCGGAACAGGATCCAGGGCTGTTGCGAGTTACCCTCCATGCCCACACTTTGGCGCGTAAATCCGTAACGGAAATTGTTGACCATTGAGGGGGTGAGGATTGCGGTCTCACCTGCCACAAAACCCTTGCTGTGATCGACGTTTGTTTTCAGGGGACTTTGTCCCGGCAAATACGGCACGCCATTCTGCTGATCGTCCATCAGGTTCCCGCGCCAGAAAAGGGTGTGCTTTCCATCCTGCGTGAGCATGTAATCGAATCGCGCGATATAGGTATTGAAGCTGTTGTGAATGGGAGCAGCGAACCGGTAGCCGGAGTAGTTCAGGCCATCTCCGGCTCCGAGGTCGTTCGGCAGAGGATAGCTTTGAAAGAACTTCAACATCACCGGGTTCGGGCCGATACCTAGCGGGTCCATTGCGGCCAGTTGTTGCGGTGAAAGGGTCGTGACTCCGCCATCGACATTTTGATATTGCATAATGCCTTCACGCAAAGTTAGGCTTGGAACGACGCGCAATATACTCTCTTGCTGCGCGTCGCGGCGGGATTCCCAATTTAGGAAGAAGAATGCACGATCTTTCTTAATGGGGCCGCCGAGGCTGGCGCCGAAAACATTTCGAATAAATTCGAGAGGCTTGTTCGGCTCTCCGTGCTGAAGCTGGGAGAGCTTCAGGAAATAGTCGTTTGCTTCGGTAGCGGTGTTGCGGTTGTATTCGTATGCGGAGCCGTGAAAACTGTTGGTGCCGCTTTTCGTGACGATCGATATTTCCGCGCCTGACGAGCGCCCGGATTCAGCGTCGTAGTTGGTTGTCGCCACGCGAAATTCCTGGATGGAATCGGGCGTCATGCGCAAGACAGAAGTAAATGCGTACCCGCGGGTTTGATCGTTTGAATCGACGCCATCTAGCAGGATGTTGCTCTGGTCGCTTCTGGCTCCGTTGACGGCTCCGCTCCGAGTATCCTGGTCAGGGTTGATATTCGGATTGTTTCCGAGATAAATGACGCCGGGCTGAAGACTGTACAGCGCGGCGACGTCACGGCCTTCGATGGGCAGCTCCTTCACTTGGTTTTCCGTCATTACGGCACCGATGGATGCGTCGACGGTGTTTAACAATGCGGCTTCGCCGGTGACCTCAACAGTTTCAGTCGTTCCACCTACCTGAAGCGCGGCATTAACAGTGGCGGGACTGTTAACTTGGAGCTGCAAATCGGTCACTTCGTATTTCTTGAAACCGGATGCTTCCACGGTGAGGCGGTATGTGCCGGGCGGCAACTGCAGCATTTCATATTCACCTTTAGCGTTGCTGGAACTGTGGCGTTCCAGGCCTGTGGCCGGATTTGCGAGCGTCACTTGCGCGATGGGAACGGAGGCGCCGCTCGGATCGGTGATGACGCCGCGAAGCGAAGTCTCGGCTTGGCCCCAAAGCGGGCTGACGCTAAGAATAGCAGCAACGAAAAAAGAAAATGGCAGTGAGTGGATTCTCGTCATGTTTGACCCCCAAAACAGTGTGCTAAACAGCGTAGTTTGCGCGATTTTAGCACCATTGCCGGGAGTGTGTCACCAGCAGGGCACGGCTATGAAGGACAAATTGTAAATTGTTTGTGAATTCGAGGGGCGCGCGAACAACCCCTCGAATCAGAATGCGAAGTGTAGCGCGAGCTGCAGAATCCGGGCTGGGCTCAACGGATCGGTAGCGGAAATTTGGCCGAACGTCGGATCGGTAATGGTCGTGTCGGGATTGGCGAAATTCGCATGGTTGAGCGCGTCAAAGGCGTCCATGCGCAGCTCGATATCCAACCGCTCGGTGGGACGGAAGTGCTTGGAGATGGCAATGTCGAGATTGATGTCGCCGGGGCCGCGGAAGGAGTTGCGCGGCAAAGTTCCGTACGGGTAGGACGTCAGGATTGTGCCGGAGTCGTCGGCATTCACCAACCGCGTCTGGCTGAAATTGACGGGATTGAACCAGTAATTCCCCGACGATACGCTGTTCGAATTATTCGGATTCGTGAGCGTCTGGTACGTAAAAGGATTCAGAGTGGTTACGCCGTTTCCGACAAGATCCGCGTGAACGATCCCGGCGTCGCCCGCGCCCGAAGGGCCAGGATCGTCAGTTGAGGTAAAGAGCGAGTATGCGAAAACATCGAGCGGAAATCCGGTGCGCCAAGTGAAAATGGGATACAAACTCCAGCCCGATGTGAGGAGTTTCGGCCCCTGCTGCCATAGGCGATCGAACGGCAGCTCCCAACCGCCGGACAGCGTGAACACCTGCCTGACATCCGTGTCGCCGGAAGCGCGAAACAGCTCGTGATCGAATGCCGGAACTGTGGAATTTCTCTGGCGGTACCCGGATACGTTGTCGATCTCGTGCGACCACGTGTAGCCGATTGTAAAGAACATTTTCCCCAAGCCGGCGGCCGAGGTGGTCTCGCGGCGCAGCTTCACTTCCATGCCGTTGTAATTGGCTCGGGTAACGTTTTGGAATTCGTCTAGATAACTGAATTCATCGAAGCCGTACGGGGCGTTGTAGATGCGCGTGCCGGTGCCGGGAATCATCGGGTTGATATCGACGATCCCGGTTAGCCCGTGAGCGGAATATCCCAAATAGCCGATTTCGAACATCATGCTCCAAGGCAGTTGCTGCTGGATAGACAGATTGTATTGATACACGTACGGTGTCTTGAGCTTGGGATCCACCAGATAAATACCTTGATCACCGAACGGAAGATACTGGGCGAAGCTCACGTCTTTGCTCGGTGGCGTGGACGGGAACGGATCCGGCACGCCTGAAGATCCGTATGGATCCTGCAGGGTCAACGCGCCAGTGGGCGTTTGGCCGGCGTACAGCGTTGCCCCGCCGAAGAACGGAATGACCCCGTTGAACTGGAGGTTGTCCTCGCCTTTCAAAATGTCGTAGAAGATGCCCCAACCTCCGCGAATACTCGTTTTCGCGTTTCCAAAAACGTCCCAAGCGAAGCCGAAGCGCGGCGCCCAATCGTGATAATCGGGGAAATTCACGCCCTTCGGAGCGCCCGGATCGCCAGGAAAAACAAGGCCGGGAGGAGCGTTCACGAAACGCTGCGATTGCAGGCCAGGGATGAAGTCGAAGGTGCGGCCCTGAGTGTCGTATTTCGGCTGATTGTATTCGTAGCGCAAGCCAAGCGACAGGGTGAGCCGCCTCGTCACTTTCCAAGCATCCTGGGCAAACCCGGCGTACTGATGCGAGCGAATGTTAGACGGAGCTTTGCCGTTTTGGAAGTAGTCATCGGGTAGGCCGAGGAGGAAATCCGCAAAATCCAAACCGGTCGTCGACCCATAGAAATCGAAGGCGCCGTTCGTAAAGTAGCTATAACTCGTGTTGTTCTGATACGGCGAAAAATAGAAGCCAAACTTCCAGTTGTGACTGCCTTTCGTCCACGAAAGATTGTCGTAATAAGCGTAGGTGTTGTCTATCTCGTAGGTGGGGCCGTGTCCGTCCAGGCCGACGGTGAGAGCGGAGGTATCGAAGAAGATGACGGGCGGACCGGTCGGATTATCCGAAGCGATGTTGAACCCAAGTTGCGTTGGGGTCGGCAGGCTGACCGCCGGAATATCTCTCTGATGGTTGAGACGTTGCGCGGTCGCGCGGAATTCATTCAGCAGGTTGGGAGTGAAGGTATGCGTGTAGGAGACAGTTCCGTAATAGCTAATATCACCCGAGGTGACCGGGTAACCGGCCACGTTATTTTCGGTGAACGGATAGAGAACGGGCCAGTTCTTGTAACTGAACGTTCCGGAAATCACATCTCTTGATGTGATGTTGTAATCGAAGCGGCCGAGATACGAATCGTAATTTGAAGTCGAAATGGCTTGGGGGAACAGGAAGCCTGCCGGGGACGTTGGAATCAGATTATTCGTGAAATACGCTTGGGCGGCGGGGCTGATGGCCGAGGGAGCGATGATGCCTTGGGCCGCGAGCGCGGGGTTGGGCTGGTATTGCGGGTTCGCGAGCAGGAAGTTAGCTACGGGTCCGGGGCCAAAATCGCCGCTTGCTTCGGCGGGAGTAAACGTGTTGACTTTGCCTTGGCTAGTGTCGGTTGAAGTTTGGCGCTGTCCTTCGTACGAGAAAAAGAAGAAGAGCTTGTCGCGACCGTTAAAGACCTTTGGAATAATAATTGGGCCGCCGAGCGTCCCTCCGAACTGATTGCGCTTCAACACGGGAACGGGAAGGTTCTGCTCGTTGTTGAAAAATGGATTCGCGTCGAAGAAATTGTTGCGGACGTAATCGTAAGCCGTCCCGTGGAGCTGGTTAGTGCCGCTCTTTGTCACGACACTGACAATGCCGCCCGCATTTCGGCCGTATTCTGCGCTGTAATCGCTCTCCAAAACGCGAAACTCCGCGACTGCATCCGGATTTGGATCCGCCACAACGGTATTCGCTAGAAGCGCAGTATTGTTGCCGCCATCGAGCAGATACGTAACGGAATCGGTTCGCTGGCCGCCTATGCTGTAGTTGCCGGCGCCCCCGTTATCGGGGTTCGATGGGGTTATACCGGGCTGGGTCTTGAGTAGGTCAAGCGTATCGCGGCCGTTTAGCGGGAGCTCGTAGATCGCTTGGCCAGTGACTGTAGCCCCGACCGTCTGATTCTCCGTTTCCACCATGGAAGGTTGGCTTTGTACCTCTATAGCGCTGCTTACCTGACCGATTTGGAGTGTGATGTCGATGCGCAATGTCTGATTAATCTCAAGCCGAGTCTTGGAATCGACAACGATGGTTTTAAATCCTGTTGCCGCTGCTGTTACTCGATAAGGGCCGATTGGAAGATCCAGCGCCTGATATGTGCCGTTGCGATCGGAGGTGGTTTGATGGTCGATACCAATTTCCACATTCGTGACTGTGATCCGCGCATCGGGAACCACGCTGCCGCTAGGATCGGTAACGGTTCCCGTGATTTTTCCCGTTGCTTCCTGTGCTTGAATTTGAGCGAAGCAGAAGAGAAAAGCGAGAGCTACAACAGTGAGAGTTCGCATTGTGTTCACCCCTGAATGGACTATCAAGGCGCCTGAGACTCCCGATCTCGAAGCAGGCTTGAATTTTCCGTTAGCGTATCACGACTTCCCGTAGATACGCTAATCCTGGCGTACTCTGCGAAAACTAACGGCCGCGTGCCGCGACGCTCTGCTTCGCCGTATCGATGGGAGTGGGATTCGGCGCTGATGGCTGCGGCTCGGAGACTTTTGTCAGGCCCAAAGTTTTGCGCAGCTCAGTATCGATCTTGGCGCGGATATCGGGATTGTCTTTCAAGAATTGGCGCGCGTTCTCGCGGCCTTGGCCGATGCGCTCGCCTTTGTAACTGAACCAGGAGCCGCTCTTCTCAATGATATTGTTTGCGGCGCCGAGATCGAGCAGATCGCCTTCACGTGAAATGCCCTCGCCGTAAATGATGTCGAATTCGGCTTCTCGAAATGGCGGGGCGACCTTGTTTTTCACGACCTTTACTTTAGTGCGGCTACCCGTAACTGCTTCGCCATCCTTGATAGCGGCAATCCGGCGGATATCGACGCGAATTGAAGAATAGAATTTTAGGGCGCGGCCGCCGGTGGTGGTCTCCGGGTTGCCGAACATCACGCCGATTTTTTCACGAATCTGGTTGATGAAGATGAGGCACGTATTCGATTTCGAAACGATGCCGGTGAGTTTGCGCATTGCCTGCGACATCAACCGGGCCTGCACGCCCATATGTGTATCGCCCATTTCGCCATCGAGCTCTGCCTTGGGTACCAAAGCCGCGACGGAATCGACAACCAGCACATCAATAGATCCGGAGCTAATGAGCGTACTCGTGATTTCCAGCGCTTGCTCAGCGAAGTCGGGCTGAGAAACCAGGAGATTATCCACATCCACGCCTAGTTGCTTTGCATAGACCGGGTCGAGCGCGTGCTCTACATCAATGAAAGCCGCCATTCCGCCCTGCTTCTGGGCTTCGGCGACCACTTGCAATGCAATCGTCGTCTTGCCGGATGACTCAGGACCGAAGATCTCGCAAATACGGCCGCGCGGAAATCCGCCGACGCCAAGCGCGTAATCGACCGAAATCGATCCCGTTGAGATGGACGACACGGGAACGATGGCTTCCTTCGCGCCGAGGCGCAGGATAGAGCCTTTGCCGAATTGCTTTTCGATTTGGCCCATTGTGAGGGCTAAGGTGCGGTTGCGCTCTTTTTCATCCATTTCGGAGATCCTTTCCAGTCAGTATAGCCAAAACAAATAGAAGCGGTTTTGTTTCTTATGTATTTGCAGACCGGCGCGCGTAATATCCCTTGCGCGCCCGCACGACCAAGTCTTTGCGACCTTTGATCTTGATTTCGACGGGATGATACTGGCCATCCGTTCTGAGAGGCTCAGGCCGATAGAACAGGTTGTACTGGTGGCGCAGCTCGTTCGCGATGTTTTCAAAGGATTGGTTCAGATCCTTGGCTTGAAAAGGGAAGAAGGCAACGCCTCCGGTCTGTTGAGCGAAGTAGCGCATCACCTTGTCGCCATCGGTCTCGATGTGGCTGATGTTTGTCGAGATGGTGTAGATGACGGTATCGGCACGCTGCGCCATCTCGAGCGCCTGATCGCGGCTGTAGCGGCTCTCGTTATCTTCGCCGTCGCTCAAGATCACCATGGCGCGCCGAAATTTGTAGAGCGGCTTGTCTTGCATCAATTTTTCTTTGCAGGCGAAATAGATGGCGTCGTAAAGTGACGTTCCGCCACCGGGGCGCAGACGGCGCACCGCATTCTCCAGCGTGCCTGTGTCATTGGTGAGATCGGCGACTAGCTCCGCTGCGGTATCGAAACTCACCACAATCGCCTTATCCTGCTCGCGCATAACGCTGTTAATGAAATTTGTCGCCGCTTCTTGCTGAAATTTGAATCGCTCGCGAATGCTGTTGCTGGTGTCAATCAAGATCGCAAGGCGGAGCGGGAGATCGGTTTCGGAGGTGAACTCGAGGATAGCCTGCGGCTTTTTGCTCTCGAATACTTCGAAATCGTTCTTATTGAGATCGGTTACGAACCGGCCGTGCTTGTCTGTGACGGTGAACAGCATGTTCACCCGCGTGACTTCGGTTACGATTGCGCCGGGCTGATGGATCTGTTCCGGCGGCGAGGATTGCGGATTGGTTTGATTTTGCTGACCCTGAATCGGGACGAGAAACAGGGCGGCAAGCAGGGCGAGGCCCACCGAAGGTGCTGCTCGAAACTTCATTGAGATGACTTTATTCTACCTGTGCCGGCTTGGGATCGGGTGTGGGGAGAAAATCCAAAATAGCGGAAAGCTCAGGAGGCAGCGGGCTTTCGATGCGGATGGGATCGCCTGTCGAAGGCGAACGGAACCCGAGCTTGTGAGCATGCAGGAAGAAACGCTCAAGAGGAGGGAGGCCGGGAGGTTTTGCCGGCGCGCCGTAGAGCCGGTCGCCTACGATGGGATGCCCGAGGCTTGAAAGGTGAACCCGAATTTGATGGGTACGTCCGGTTTTGATTCGAACTTCGAGAAGGCTGAAGCGAGCGAATTGCTCGAGAACGCGGTACTCGGTGAGGGCGGTGCGGCCTGAACGGGAGCGAGCGCTCATACGTGTGCGACGGACGGGATCACGCGTGATCGGTGCGCTGATTCGACCTTGAGCCTGCTTCATGCGTCCATGCACGAGGGCTAAATACGTTTTTTCTACCTGCCTGTGGTGGAACTGCCCGGCTAATGATTGGTGCGCTCGGTCCGTACGAGCAACGACGAGCACGCCGCTCGTGTCGCGATCGAGACGATGGACGATGCCGGGGCGCAGATCGCCGTTGACGGAAGAAAGCACTCCGAAATGATGTAGAAGGGCATTGACAAGCGTACCTTGAGAGTGGCCTGCGCCCGCATGAACCACCATGCCTGCGGGCTTATCTATGACGACTACATCTGGATCTTCGTAAAGAATTTTGAGCGGCAGATTTTCGGGTTCGGCTTTTAGCGGTGCGCGGATGGCCGGAGTTACGGATACTTGTTCGCCGCCTCGAAGAGTGTAAGACGCGCGCGAAGCCTTTCCGTCTAGCACGACTGTGCCCTCTTTAATCCACGATTGAAGACGTGAACGGCTGTACTCGGGTAACCGTTCATGCAGGAATGCGTCGAGGCGCTTGCCGCGATCGTACTGCTCGGCGGTTAGAACCACGATCCTATGGTAGGGAATTAACGGCTATTCGGATGACCTTTCCCATAACGCAGTTCGCCTGCTTCGATTGAGATCGGCAAACGATTCTCGCTGGGCGGCAGCGGGCAAGTGGCGTATGGCGTAAACGTACACGGCGGATTGTAGGCCTTGTTGAAATCGAGATCGACTGTGCCGTTCACGGGAAGCGGTGTGTTCAGCATGCGACCGGCTTGATAGGTCTGCGTTTTGTTAGTCGGATCTTTGAAGAGGAAGAAAAGAGTTTGACCTTCGTAGATCGGGCGGAGATGAAAATTCTGCCCTTTGTATGTGAATTCAACGATACCGGGGCTTTGCTGGAGCTCTGTTTCGCCGAGCACGTTTAAGATGGGGATCGTCTTCGGATCGGAAATTAATTTAGCTTGAAACCGGAACTGGGGGTTGATCGGGAAATATTTGAGTCCCGTGAAGTTCTTGCGAACCTCGCTGCCGTTATCTTTGGCGCGGATGCCTAACCGGTTTCCACGCTTGATCACGTAAAACGAGACTGTGCCGGAGCGAACGACGTCGGGTTTTTCCTCGCTCCAGGAGAGCGCGCGCGAGGCGCCTTCAGCGCTGACGAAGGTGACTTGGTCGCCGTTGAGCCGGAGCTTACCAAGCTGCGCGGGAGCGGATTTCGGCAGAACGAAGTCGTTCGAATCGGCCGAGCCGATCGTGTTATCGCCTGGCTTCAGCCAGAAGAGTCCCACTAGAGTCAACCAGCTATCTTCGGAACGTAGGCCTGCGTCGCGATGTTTTTGCCATTTGCGGATGGAATCGAGATAGTTGGACGGCACGTTGCTGGCGGCCGCGGCGAGAGCGGCGACGAAAATGGCCATCCCAGCCAAGAACCGATGCACAACGGGATTTTAGCAAGGGGAGCGAAAGATAGACGGCGGGCCAAAGGTCCGGCTTCGGTTGATTTCAGTGCACCATTTTGGTGCATACTGGTGAAGTGAGCTCTAGAATGAAACGGGCTGTTCGGCAGAGCGTCACTTTGCCGTCAGGGACGGCTACTAAAGTCCGCGTTATGGCAAGAGCGCGCCGGCTGAGTGCAAACCGCATGCTGGTTGAACTGATCGAGAATGGAATCGAAGTTGAGAGCCGCAAGCGGCAGGACTTCTTTGATCTCGCCGAGCGCTTCCGGAGGAGCACTGATCCGGAAGAAGTGAGACGACTTGGTGATGAATTGGGCCGCATGATCTTCTCTGGCTGATGCCGAAGCTCGAGAATTCAAGGTGTGCGGTCGAGGAGCTTACCCGAAAACCTTCTTGCAGCGCTCTCAGGTGGCAAAAGGTAAGAAACTCTGACCCGGAAAAGCTTTACTCCCGCAGTTCCACGATGGTTGCTCCGGCACCCCCTTCTGATTGTGTGGCAGGGTAGAACCGGCTGACGTGGGGACTGGAGGCTAGGAATTCACCGACTGCTTTCTTCAGCACTCCCATTCCGTGGCCGTGAACGATGCGCACGCGATTTACCGAAGCGAGCGCGGCGGAGTCCAGGAACTTATCGACGTGTTCGACTGCTTCTTCGGCGCGCTGGCCGATGATGTTGAGTTCCCTTTGCAATAAATTCCATGATGGCCCGGCGTCGAATCGAACGTTTTTAGGAAGTCTGCTCTTTGCGGTGGCCGGCACTACTTCCAAAATGTCTTCGCCGGGGACCTGCATTTTGAGGAAACCCGCTTCTACCTCGAACATTCCATTTTTGAGCAGTCGCCTAACCGTCGCGGGCTCGCGAACATCCCTCAAACGCACCGTTGCGCCCTCTTCGATGGGCAGGCGCTCGGCTGCGGCTCCTTTTGCGCTGGCTAAGGTGATTGCCTCGGCGGCTTCTTCCCGAAACTCGCGTTTGGTTTTGGCGAGTATGCGCTGTGCCTGCTCGGCCGCTTTGCGCTGTTCGGCCGCTTCAGCCAGGCGGTCCATCGCGATCTGGGCTCGCGCTTCGAAATCGGCAATGATCGACTCCGATTTTTTCTCCCACTCGCTCTGGCGTTGCTGTTCATGTTGAGCAGCTTCGCGCTCTACCTCAGCCTGACGTTTTGAAAGCCGGCGAGTAGCTTCCTCCATCTGCCTGGCGCGCTGAGCATTTTCATCGACTTGGCGGTGCAGCTCCGCGAGCAGTTCCTGAAAATCAGCCTGAATTCGTGGGAGTACCTGCCGCGCATGCGTGAGCACGGGTTCCGGCATCTCGAGGCGGGTTGCGATATCGAGTCCCGCGGATTTACCAGGCATACCGAGGCGCAGCTCGTATGTGGGCTGCAGAGTGGCTTCGTTGAAACCCATGGAGCCGTTCAAGACACCGGGCGTATTCGCGCCGTACAGCTTTAACGGAAGCAGATGCGTTGAAGCGAGACAGAATGCGCCCGATTGACGGAACTGATCGAGGACCGCGACGCCAAGCGCGCCTCCTTCTTCAGGGTCGGTTGCGCGGCCCAGCTCATCGAGCAACACCAGAGTGTCTGGCGTGACGCGCGCAAGCATTTCCTTGACGTGTAGTAAATGTCCGGAAAAACTGCTAAGGCTTTCAGCGATCGATTGCGTGTCGCCGATATCGGCGAGCACGTCCTCAAGCAGAGGGAACTCGGCTTCGGCGCAAGGCACCGGAATAGCGGCATGCGCCATCACAGCTAACAATCCTGCGGTCTTTAGAGTGACGGTTTTGCCGCCCGTGTTCGGACCACTGATCAGCAAACAGTGGCGATCTTCATCGAGCTCAAAAGAAATCGGAATAATGGGTTTGCGTTGTTTCCGCAGCACGGTTTCGAGTAAAGGATGGCGCGCTTCTCGGAGCCTCAGCTTTCGGGGCGTGTCGCTGAACCGTGGAATCGCTGCTTCGTAATCGTGCGCGAATCCGGCCTTGGCGAAAATGCAATCGAATTCTGCAAGGGTGTCAGCGCTGGCCATGATTTCAGGGCTGTGTTCGCGAAGCGCGTCGGTGATCTCGGCAAGAATGCGATCGATTTCGCGAAGCTCGTCTTCGCGCAGCCTGACAAGTTGATTGTTCAGCTCAATTGTGTCGAGCGGCTCGACGAAAAGCGTGCGGCCGGTACCGCTCGCGCCATGAATAACGCCGTCTACGCGCCCTTTCTGTCCGGCGACAATCGGAACCACGTAGCGGTCTTCGCGGATGGTGACGAAGTCTTCCTGAAGGGTGCCGTCGTCACGGTGAGCCCGCATAAAACGCGCGAGTGAATCTTGAATATTCCTTTGCTGCCGCTCGATCTCGCGCCGGATCCGCCCGAGTGTGACGCTCGCCTCGTCAGCCAGGCTGCCGTCGGGAAGAAAAGCGCGCTGATAGCGGCGTGAAATTCCGCGAAGATCCGCCAAACTGCCGCCGCGATGCGCCAAGCGCGGATAACGGTTCGAAACTGATAACAGAATGCCGCGATATTCACCTGCGAGCGCAAGCGTGTGAAACAGGTCTAGAATTTGCCGACCGTCGAGAGAAGCGCCTTCGACACGAAGCGTGCGTAGAGAGAGCGCAATGTCCCGGAGTTGATCGAAGCGCAGCCGTATGGCGGCGCCATGCGAGGGTTCTTGCGCGCCCGAAACTTCACGGAGGTAGCCGATGGCCTCGCTGGCTTCGGCCAGATCAGCTTCGAGCGCAGCGCGATCTCTGCGCGGCACCAGTTCGAGCACAAGGCTTCGGCCGGCGATGCTGCCTGCGTATTTTGCAAGGAGCTCTTTCAGTTCGCCGAATTGAAGCAGGGACTCACTGCTGAAGGGCATGCCAAGTCCCCTGGGGACGAGTCACGAAGGGCTGGGTAATTGCGTGTGCGCGACAGGCCTGAATCACCTCGCGCGTGCCTTCGGTAATCGCGAGAGTTTCCAGTGAGTCGATCTCGAACCAGTCAACACGCCGGGAATCGTCGCCGGGACGAAGCTCTCCGCTCTCAATCCTGCAATAGAAATCGATCAGTACGTAGTGATACTCGCATGGAGCATCGCTGTCCGGGGCGCTATTTGGAATAATGCGCTCAAAGACGGTCGCTATTGCCTCGGGGCTCACGCGCAGACCGGTCTCCTCAAACACTTCGCGCTTGAGTGCATCTTCGAGGCGCTCGCCTGTTTCAACTGCACCGCCAGGAAGTGACCAGCATCCTGCGAGCGGTTCTCGGCCGCGCTCGACCAGCAGGACGCGTCCTGCATCCAGAATGAGGGCGCCCACGCCGAGTACCGGGCGCGACGGGTACCGGCGGGTATCGCTCACCTCTTCAGCTTACGGCGGCTAAGACCTGTTCGGCGTGGCCTTCTACTTTCACTTTGGGGAAGATTTTCTTAATCGTGCCTTGGGGATCGATAACAAAGGTCGTCCGCTCGATTCCCATGTACTTCTTCCCGTACATGCTTTTCTCTTTCCAGACGCCGTACGCTTCGGCCGCCTGGTGATCCGCATCGGCTAGCAAGACAAACGGTAAATCGAATTGCTGCTTGAACTTGGCTTGCGCACTGGCGGGATCGGGCGAGATGCCAACAATCACCGTATTGGCTTTGGTGAATTTCCGGGACGCGTCGCGGAACTCGCAGGATTCCTTGGTACAGCCCGGAGTGTTGGCTTTGGGAAAGAAGTACAAAACCACGTTCTTTCCCCTAAGTGATTCTAAATGAAAGATCTCTCCTGAGTCTGCCGGGAGGGAGATCCCTGGTGCGAGCTGGCCTTCTTCTAGCGCTGCCATACAACAAAAGATGCGGAAGATATCGAAAACGGCTCTGGTGAGAATCTGTGAAGCTCTTAGTCAGTGGCAATAAGAATTCTTGACAAAGATCCGCGCATATTATATAGTGGAAGTGTATCCAAGACTGGATAGCGAGATTTAGATAGGAGGAATGAAGATGCCAATTACCCGATACAACCCAATTAGCACTGAGACTGAAGATTTCCCGACTGGGCTGCGGCTGTTCCAGGATTCCTTGTCGCGCCTTTTAAGCGAGCAGACGTCCCGACCGTGGTCGCCTCCCGTGGACATTTATGAGACAGAGAACGAACTTGTTCTGAAGGCGGATGTTCCGGATGTCGATCCGAAGCACGTCGGAATTCAGATGGAAAATGGGACGCTGACGCTGAAAGGTGAACGGAAGTTCGATGAACAGAGAAATGGCCGCGGGTTCCACCGAATCGAGCGTGGTTATGGCTCTTTCGTGAGAGCGTTCAGCTTGCCGGAGACTGTCGATCCCGAGAAGGTGAAGGCCGACTACAAGAATGGCGTTCTGACCATCACGCTTCCGAAAAAGGAAGTGGCAAAGCCTCGAACGGTCAATATCGAAGTATCAAACAGCTAACGTAGACAAATCTTTTCGGAAGAAGTTCCGGCGCGGTAGGCTGGGCACGGAAGCCTAGCCGCCGCGCTTTTTCCTTTTGGTTCCATCCTCGTCACGCATGTTTGTCAACATGGAATCTGAATGGCCTTACTACGAAGGGCAGGCTTTCGCGGGCTGATCGCGGTCTGCTTACCGCTCCTGGCTGTTAAGCCGGCTCCAGGCTACTCGGTTTTGTCGCACGAGGCGATGATCGACGCGCTCTGGGATGTGCAGTTGAAACCCACGCTCCTCGCTCGATTCCCGAGCGCGACCCCGGAACAATTGAAAGAGGCGCACGGTTACGCATACGGCGGCGCAATCATTCAAGACATCGGGTTTTATCCGCACGGGAATGGTTATTTCAGCGACTTAACTCATTACGCGCTGGCGGGCGATTTCATCATTGCTCTGATATCGGAATCGCAAAATCTGAATGAGCTCGCGTTTGCCCTGGGGGCGCTCTCTCATTACTTTTCCGACAACGACGGTCACCGGCTTGCGACGAATATTGCGGAACCCCTGCTCTATCCGAAATTGCGGCGCAAATTTGGGGACGTGATTACTTACGAGGACATGCCGCGTGTCCACCTTCAGACGGAGTTTGGTTTTGATGTGCTCGAAGTGGCAAAAGGGAATTTTGCCCCGCAGGCATACCATGACTTCATCGGTTTCAACGTGGCGCGGCCCGTGCTTGAAAGAGCGTTTCGCGACACATATGGATTTGATTTGGGGACCATGTTTCAGGATTTCGATGGCGCGATTGGGTCCTACCGGCACGCCGTAAGCAAAACCGTCCCTACGGCTACCCGTGTGGCGTGGGCGCAGCGAGAGAGCGAGATACGGCGCATTAGACCAAGTATTACGCGGCGAGAGTTTGTGTACATCATGAGGCGCTCAAGTTATGAACGGGAGTGGGGCAAGCGATATGACCGGCCCACCTTCGGCGACTATGTGCTTGCGTTCTTCCTCAAATTAGTTCCGCCGATCGGTCCTCTCAAAGCGCTTCGTTTCAAAATGCCGACGCCACAAGTCGAGCAGATCTTCATGCGAAGTTTCGAAGCAGCAACGGCGGGTTATCGGAGCCGCCTAAGCGATACCGCTGGCGGTAACCTTCAGCTTGCAAATACGAATTTTGATTTAGGCCGGGCTGCCCGTCCTGGCGAATATCGCTTACAGGATGATACTTACGCATACTGGTTGCATGCGCTGGCGGAAGACAAATTTTCGGGTGTGACGCCTCGGATCGGGGATGAGATTCTCGGCTATTACAGCAATTTTAAAGCTCTGCTGGACACGAAAAAAGACAAAGAGAATTGGCGACGCGTTCTAACCGAACTGGATGAGCTGAAGGCGACGCGGGCAGCTCTTGGGGCGAATGGTCGGGAGACTTTCTAAAGCCCGTGCCCTCTACTCTTTTGGGCATGAGTCGATTTCGTGTGCTGGCGGCAATATGCTTCTTTCTTAACCCCATCACGCCTTCATATTCCTATTCGTTATTCGCGCACGAAGCATTGGTAGACGCACTTTGGGACGTTGAGTTGAAGCCAATTCTCGTCGCCAGGTTTCCCGGTGCGACATCCGAGCAGCTCAAGGAAGCGCACAGTTACGCCTACGGTGGCGCTGTTATCCAGGACATGGGCTATTACCCGCGCGGCAATCAACGCTTCAGCGATTTAACGCATTACGTACGCACGGGCGATTTCATTGTGGCGCTTGTGTCGGAGTCGCAAAACATAGACGAGCTGGCGTTTGCGTTGGGTGCGTTATCGCATTACTTGGCCGATGTTGACGGCCACAGATTTGCAACGAATCCGGGCGAGCCGCTGGTATATCCCAAGCTACAGCGAGAGTACGGAAATTTCATTACTTATGAGCAGAATCCGGGCGGGCACATTAAGACGGAGTTTGGGTTTGATGTTCTCGAGATCGCGAAAGGGAATTTTGCCCCCCAGGCTTATCACGATTTCATTGGCTTCAATGTGGCGAAACTGGCGCTCGAGAGAGCGTTCCGCGATACTTACGGGCTCGAGTTGAAGGATTTATTCAAAGATTTCGATCGAACGGTTGGGTCGTTTCGGCGGGCCGCCAGCAAAACGATTCCGAAGGCGACGCGAATTGCGTGGGCTGAGCGCAAAGATGAGATCCAACGAGCGAATCCAGGCGTAACGGAAGGCAAGTTCGTATACGTAATGAAACGGTCGAGTTATGAACGCGAATGGGGCAAACAGTACGACCGTCCCTCTGCGAGCGATCACATTCTGGCGTTCTTGGTGAAGCTGTTGCCGCCGGTCGGCCCGCTCAGAGCGCTAAGATTTAGGATGCTCACGCCTGAAGTAGAGAAACTGTTTATGCTCAGCTTTGATCGGTCTACTGCTGCGTGCCGGGCTAAAGCTGAAGCCGCGGCTCAAAACCGTCTGCAACTCGAAAACACGAATTACGACGTAGGAACAGGAACCGGTCCGGGCCAATACAGGCTCAATGATGACACGCACGCCTATTGGCTGGACAAGCTCGCCGAAAAGAATTTCAGCAACGTTACACCAGCCATTCAAATTGAGTTGGTCAGCTTTTACAGCAACCTGAATGCTCCTTTGCACACGAAGAAACATTCAAAGGACTGGACGCGGCTGCTGGCAGAATTAGAGAGGCTGAAAACGGCGAAAATACCAGCCGCGATTAATGGCGGGCAGTGACTGTCTGCTCGCGCGGAGCTGAGCGCGGCCGCTTTTCCTTTCCGTGCAGATCGAGTGACACCATGGTGTGGCGGTATCTGCCCGTGATTCTGAAAGGCACGATCTGAACTCCGTTTTTCTTTTTCAAAAACGGAGAGATGGCTTTCAGGAATACTGATCTGACTCCTGAGGTGGCGTTCGCCACAGTGCCTCTTGTTAGGAGGATGCCGCGAACATCAATGCGATAGTCGATCAGGCTGTAGGTTCCGTTCATCCGCGCGTAAGCTCCAGGAACGCTAAACGAGAGATTAGAGAGCGTGGCGATTCCGTCACTCACGGAAACGTGTCCTCTGAGGTTCGAGAGCGCAGTTTCGAGATCTTCCTGCGAATGATCGCCTCGTTCCGCTTTTTGAGCGCTTTCGCTAAGCTTCTCGACGGAACCCTGCGTACGGGGATTCGTAAACTTGCCCCCTTGAAGACCGAAGTCGCCGTGCAGTTTCAACTTCTTCAAAAATGGCTGGTCGCCCGGCGGAATTTCGATATGAGCGCCGAAGCTTACGCTGCCGTTCATCGGCGCGCGCTTCGCCTCGATAAACAGATTGAGAAGATCCTCAATATGCGCATCGGTTGCGAACATGTCGAGGGAGGTCATTTTACCGTTCTCCCCAACGACGCGCCCTTCCGAGACGATTGTCGTCCGGTTAAACTGCCCCACCACGTTCTCAAGCAGCGTGTCTCCGTTCGTTGCGTCTACGGCGGCGTGAAATTGAGTAGTCAAACGCCGGGTATGGCCAGAGTCCGAGACATGAAAATCAGGAGTGTCGGTGGTACCGGCGACTTCAATGTGATCTAGCGTGCCGCTGAATTTGCCGTTCGAAAATAGAATTCCACTGAACGTTTTGAAAAAGCCGAGATCGGCATTGCGAAACGCGTACGAACCGGCAACCGATGTGCGGGCTGGATCGTCAGCATTCCAAGGTCCAAACCGCCCATCGCATTGAATTTCACCCGGTGGCTTTGGATTGGAGATCGTCGCGTGAAAGGTGATCGGCTGGTTGGTTCCCACGGCGTCGAGCGCCAACTTATCAACGATGATTCGAAAAGGCTGCTTACCCGGGCGGCCGGAATCAATTGCAAGAACTGTGCCATCAGCGATGACGGTACCGATCTTTACTTTCGGGCCGGATTGCTTCTGGGTGACGGGCATCACCGGAGTTGGGACGCCATTTGGCGCCTTCGGAGGCACGGTAATGCGCAGCCCTTGAACGCGAACAAGCGAAACGCGCCGCTGAAACGTCAAGAGCAGGGCATAGTTACCCTGAATCGTAAGACGCTGGATGGTGATTAGAGGCGGTTTATCTTTGTGCCTCAGATTCAAAAACTTGATTTGCTCAGCTACACAGCCTGGAGGGAAGTAGGTTTTATGGAACTGGTCGATGACGACCGAATGCAACGAGCTTTCCTGAAGGGCGTCAATCACGGCCTGCTTCGTAAAAGGCCACTTGAGCGCAAGAATGCCAATGAAGATGACTAAGACTAGCGCAGCCACAATCAGTCCCCGAGTTGCCCAAATGGGGAACTGAGGAGGCCCGGGATTCGTTTTCCCTAAGGCTGGCGGTATCTGAAGCGTCTCGGGTGACATGGCCAGCTCCCCGGGTGAAATGGATTCTGGCACATTAGCCTGTTACAGTGATCCGGTCAGGAGAAAAAATGTTTCTTTCCTCCGTGGCACCAAAACGGAACGTTCGTCTCTGGTTAAGTGAGCGCTGGGAGGCAACTCGCTCGTTTTTTAAGCGTGCTTGGACCAGATTACGGCCAGGACCGGAAGCGCGGAAGGGGCTAGTTTGGGCCACGCTCACAACGGTTGTGTGGGCCGCTGTGATCGGCGCTTGGAACCTGAAGTCCGGATTCGGCTTCGGAGTCGATCTGCTTTTTGCGGTGTGCATTGCGGCGATTGGAATTCCAATCACGACGCTTCTGCTTGCGTTTGTTCTTACGATTCTGCGGCACCTCCCGCGGCTGGTCTCGGGATTCTTTATTGCAGCGGTGATTTACGTTTCATTGTTGTGGATTCCGCCGCTTGGCCAAGTGACGGGATTTCTAGTAGTAGCGGTCGAGGCGGCGCTCGGGGCGAGCATCGCAACCATGTTAGTCGGGGATTTCAGGAATATGGCCCTGATTAAGCGGGTTTTGACGATTGTAATCTGTGTTGCCGCGATTGCCGCAAACGCAAGCTTTTTTGTTTTTTTTCGACGCGATGGCATTAATGAAGAGCTGATTCGAATTCAGCAAGCCACGCGGGGGGAACTCCCTCCCAAATTGAACGCCGCAAATCCTGCTGAGCGAGGCCCATTTGCCGTGAAAACGCTATTTTACGGAAGCGGCAACGATCTTCGCCGGCCGGAGTATGGGAAACAGGTTGCGATACGGACGGGTTTTGTGGACGCTTCCTCTTTCTTCAAGGATTTCAGCGGGTGGAAGGCTTACCTCCGAGAACGCTATTGGGGCTTTGGGATGGATAGACTTCCGTTGAACGGGCGAGTTTGGTATCCGGATGGTGCCGGGCCGTTTCCGCTGGTTTTAATTGTGCATGGGAATCACAATATGGCCGAATTTTCGGATCCAGGTTATGGATATCTCGGCGAATTGCTGGCCAGCCGTGGCTTCATTTTGGCCTCAATTGACGAAAATTTTCTGAATAGCGGTTTATTTCACGATCCGCCTAAGCAGCAGGCAGTCCGAGGTTGGATGCTGCTCGAGCACCTGAGCCTCTGGCGCAAGTGGAATAGAACCACCGCCAATCCGTTCTACGGGAAGGTTGATGTCGAAAATGTCGCTTTAATGGGCCACTCGAGAGGGGGCGAAGCTGCCGCAACGGCTGCGCTCTTCAACAAACTCGCTTATTATCCCGATGACGCAACGATTCACTTCAATTACGGATTCCCAATTAAGTCGATCGTTGCCATCGCACCGGCGGACGGGCAGTACAAGCCTGCAGGCGAATGGCGAGTGTTACAGGACGTGAATTATTTCACGCTGCAGGGCGCCCATGATGCGGACGTTTCCTCGTTCTCGGGTAGCCGGCAGTGGGACCATGTGCGCTTTACCGGTGCGGGATCGTTCTTCAAAACCGAGTTGTATATTTACCGGGCGAATCATGGCCAGTTCAACACAGTGTGGGGCCGAACCGATATAGGCGCGCCCAATAACTGGTTCTTGAATTTGCACCCGCTGCTAAGCGGAGAGGATCAGCGCCGGATTGCGAAAGTTTACATTTCCGCATTCCTTGAAGCTACGCTTCATAACCGGCGCGAATACAAGCGTTTGTTTCAAGATCACCGCCGCATTCGTGACTGGCTGCCCAACACGCTCTATGTCAGTCGCTATTTGGATTCGACGAACAGAATAGTCAGTGACTTTACCGAAGATACGGATGTAACGACGACCACAGTAGCGGGCGGCCGGCTCGCCGGAGACGGGCTGACCGTCTGGCGCGAAGGAAGGATTCCTTATCGCCAAGGCGATCGAGACTATAACGGTGTGTTTCTCGGTTGGAACAGTGTGTCCGCGAAGAAACGGAGTGACCCGCCTACGCCCGTTTATGCGATTACGCTGCCCGAAAATCTCGCGCGCGATTGGAAGCTGGACCGGCAGTCCGTGATCACTTTGTCCATGGCAGTGACGGATGAGAAGGCACCATTACCTGGCAAGAAAGCGAAGGACGAGGCGGAAGAGAATGAGAAGGAATCAAAACAGAAACCGGAGACGACGGACTTCAGCGTGGAACTGGAGACCGCGGCCGGGATATCGGCGAGATTGCCGCTGAGCAAATTTCGGGCGCTATTGCCCCCTTTCAAAGTGCAGTTTACGAAGCTCGCGTTTTTGGATAAGTTCGCTTACCAAAAAGCTTCGGAGCCGATCTTTCAAACAATCGAACTGCCATTGGATGCTTTTGTTCAAAATGATGGCAGATTCGACCCCGCGAAGCTGAAAACGATTCGTTTAAGATTTGATCGAACTCCAACGAGAGTGGTGATTTTAAGCGAGATCGGCTTCGAGCGAGCGATCTAGGATCAAGGTCTCGGCCGCTCGATCCACCTCATGCGCTGGGGCGCTAATTGCTGGCATCGCATGGTTTCGGTTACGCCGGTGGCAATATCGGCGCAGGCGTTCTCGGTCGCCGAGCGCAATGCGGATTCTTCGCTCTTGGCAGAAACGGTCCGGCAATTGGTATGCCCTTGATAGGCCATGCAAACCTCTACGCGGTATCGAGGTCCGGCAACGGTGAAGTATGCGACTGTTGCAAGAAATGCGACCACGAATAGCGCGATAGCAATTCCGATTCTGTTCAGGTAAAGCTCGTTTCTTCAGGCGCGGGCTTCATCGAAAAAGTTGCCCATGTGGCGGAACTTCAAATATCTCTCTGTTACGATCTGCTCGGTTGAGAGACTTGCCAGTTCATCGAGCGCCTGCTTCAAAGGTTGACGGAGCAAGTGCGCAGCCAGGTCAGGATCCATATGGGCGCCTGCCGGCGGCTCGGGAATGATTCCGTCAATCAACTTCATTGCGAGTAGGTCGTTAGCCGTTAGACGCAGCGCAGCGGCGGCAAGCGGCGCTTTGCCTGAGTCTCTCCAGATAATTGCGGCGCAACTTTCAGGAGCGATGACGCTGTAATAGGCGTTTTCGAGCATGTAGACGCGATTGCCGACACCGAGCGCAAGAGCTCCTCCGCTTCCACCTTCGCCGATGATGATGGAAATCACGGGACTGAGAAGCCGCGCCATTTCACGCAGGTTGAAGGCGATTGCCTCTGCCTGGCCGCGCTCTTCGGCATCTATACCGGGATATGCGCCCGGGGTGTCTATGAACGTGATGACAGGACGGCGGAACTTGGACGCAAGCTGCATCAGCCGGAGCGCTTTTCGGTAACCTTCAGGCTTGGGCATGCCGAAATTGCGAAGCAACTTTTCGCGAGTATCGCGGCCTTTCTGTTGGCCGATGACCATCACCGACTGGCCTTCGAATTTCGCCATTCCGGCCACGATCGATTTATCGTCACCGAACAGCCGGTCCCCGTGCAGCTCTTCGAAATTAGTGAACAATCGTTGAATATAATCGCGCGAATGGGGGCGTTTGGGATGGCGCGCAAGCTGAACGCGCTCCCAGCTTGGATTAGAGGGCGGTCCTTCGGCGGATTCGGCGCCTTCGGGAGATAGAGCCGGCGATTCGCCTTCAGCCATACCTAGTTCGCGAGGATCTGCATTGATTCGGGTCCACAGATTTTTTCTATTTCGGCTTGAAATTCACGATCGGGCCGAACTTTTGTGGTTACATCCATGATGACGGAGAAGTCGCGAGGCTTTTCCAAACGGAGCCGCACTTCTGTTTCCCCACGCTTTCTTCCGAACAATTCATTTAGTGCGCTTGCCTTTTCGGTGGACGCTTCGTCCTTGAGCCAGATCCGGATGGAGATCAGCGATGGGAGATCGAGGCGAGCGTCCTCGAGTCTCACCATTTCTTGAACCGAAATTTTGGGCGGACCGCTCTCTTCGGGTAAAACGGACCCGCGAACGAAAACTGCCGCATCTTCTCTAAGGGAGGAAAGGAGATCCTCGTAGCGGTTGGCGAATATCATGGCATCGGCAGTACCACGGCCATCTTCGAGCTTCAACGAAGCCCAATATTTCCCCTCGCGGTTTGTTTTGCGGACGATGTTAGTGAGAATACCGCAAAGCGCAACGGTTGTATTCCTCTCGAGATCCTCGAGGGTGTCAGTCGAATGCGTAGCCAGCTCCGCGACTTTGTCTTTGAAACGATCGAGCGGATGTCCGGAAACATAGATCCCGAGGACTTCCTTCTCTCCCGCCAGCTTCTGCTCCATGGTCCAGTCAGGCAAGTTAGCTAACGGATGTTCGGTTTTCTGATCGCCGGCGAAGAATCCGAAAAGACCGTGCTGGCCCATTGCTCGATCGCGTGATGCGCGCATTCCCGACTCGAGCGCCCGGTCGAGAGCTTCCGTGAGCTGCGCGCGATTTGCGCCAGTAGAGTCAAAAGCGCCGGCCTTGATCAGGCTTTCCATTACACGACGGTTGACGCCGTTCAGATTGACTCGCTCACAGAAGTTATAGATGGATGAGAATCGCCCGCCATCTTGTCGCGCCTCGACAATCGCCTGAACTGCGCCTTGACCCACGTTCTTCACGGCGCCAAGACCGAAACGAATTGCGTCATTTACAGGTGTGAAGTCGAAATTACTTTCATTCACGTCGGGTGGTAGCACTGGGATGCCCATCTCGCGGCACTCGTTGATGTACTTCACGATCTTGTCCGTATTGCCAGCTTCAGAGGTGAGCAGAGCGGACATGAATTCAACGGAATAGTGGGTCTTCAAGTATGCGGTCACATAAGCGAGATAGGCGTAGGCGGCGGAATGAGACTTGGTAAATCCATAGCCGGCGAACTGCTGCATAAAATCGAAGATTTTTGCGATCCTTTTCGGAGGATAGCCCCGTTCGGTAGCTCGTTTGATGAAGCTTTCACGCTGCATGGCCATTTCGAGAACGTTCTTTTTGCCCATCGCGCGGCGTAGGACGTCGGCTTCGCCTAGCGAATAGCCGGCCAGGCGATTGGAAATCTGAATCACCTGTTCCTGGTAGACGATGACCCCGTACGTTTCCTCCAGAATTTCTTTGAGCTCGGGCAAATCGTATGTCACCGGCTTGCGCCCGTGCTTGCGATCGATGAAATCAGGAATCATGCCGCCTTGTATCGGGCCGGGACGATAAAGCGCATTGAGAGCGCACAAGTCTTCAATCCGATTCGGCTGGTATCGCCGCAGCACGTCTTTCATCCCTGGGGATTCGAATTGGAATACACCGCTGGTCAACCCGGTGCTGAAGATCTTGGCATAAGTTTCGGCGTCATCAAGCGGAAGATTCTCGGGGACAATTTTTTCTCCCCGGTACTGCTCGATGAGCTTCACGGCATCGGCGATGATCGTCAGCGTAGTAAGGCCGAGAAAATCCATTTTCAAGAGGCCCAGCTTTTCAAGGCCGATCATGTCGTATTGCGTGACAATTTCGTCTTTGTTCGTGACGAAGAGCGGAACGAGTTCCATGAGCGGCAGCGATGAGATGACCACGCCGGCCGCGTGCATTCCCGCATTTCGGGACACGCCTTCGAGCTTGAGGCTGATATCGAGGACTTCCTTGATCCGCGGCTCTTTGGAGGCAAGCTCGTTCAACTCCGGATCCTGAATCGCATCTTTCAGCTTGATGTTCAACTGCCTCGGGACTAGCTTCGAGATGCGGTCTACCTCTGCGAAGCTCATATCGAGAACGCGGCCGACATCCTTAATGGCTGCCTTCGCGGCGAGAGTGCCGAACGTGATGATTTGCGCGACCTGCTCGCGTCCGTATTTCTCTGTGACGTACTGAATGACGGCACCGCGCCCTCGCGTGCAGAAATCGATATCGATATCGGGCATGCTGATGCGCTCCGGATTCAGGAACCGCTCGAACAGCAAACCGTACTGCAAGGGATCGATGTCAGTGATCTCCATCGCGTAGGCGACCAAGCTGCCGGCAGCCGATCCGCGGCCTGGCCCGACAGGAATGCCTTTCAGCTTCGCGAAGCGGATAAAGTCCCAGACGATTAGAAAGTAACTCGAGAACTTCATCTGCTGGATCATCTGAATCTCTGATTCCAGCCGGGCGACATATTCCGGCAGATCGTGCTTGAGGTATCCCTGCTTGCGCATGGCTTCGAGGCGTGGACGCCGTTTCTCGAATCCCTCGCGAGCGACCCATGCGAAGTATGTGTCAGACGTGTGGCCCTGGGGGACATCAAACCGGGGGAACGGGTCTTTGACTTTTTCGAGCTTGACCTGGCAACGCTGGGCGATGTCCCATGTTCGGTCGAGCGCGTCTTCCACCTCACCGAACAGAGTCATCATTTCTGCTCGCGATTTCACATAGAAGTCAGGCGTCGCAAAGCGCATCCGGTTGGCGTCAGACATCGTTTTTCCAGTCTGAATGCAAAGAAGAATTTCATGAGCGCGAACATCATCTCGCGTGAGGTAGTGCGCGTCGTTACTCGCCACAAGCGGAATGCCGGTCTCAGTAGATATGCGCCGGATCTGTGGCAGAACGATCTTGTCTTGGTCGAGCGAATGATTCTGCATCTCGAGGAAGAAGTTCGAGCGACCGAACAGGTCTGCATATTCGTTTGCCAGGCGCTTCGCTTCCTCATAGCGCTCCGCGAGAAGGGTTTCATTAATGTCACCTCGCAGGCATGCCGACATCGCGATTAAGCCGCGCGAATGTTGTGACAAAAGATCTTTATCGATTCGCGGCTTGTAATAGAAGCCCTCGAGATAGCCTGTCGAGACCAATCTGATCAGATTTTTGTATCCTTCTTGCGTCTCGGATAGCAGCAACAGATGGTTATAGCGGTCGCTTTCCGAACGCAGTTTATGACCTTGCTGCGAAACGTACACTTCGCAGCCGATGATGGGATGAATCCCGCGGCTCGCGGCCTCGTTATAGAACTCCACTGCGCCGAAGAGATTGCCGTGATCCGTCATGGCAACGGCCGGCATTTTCTGGCTTTCAACGACAGCCATTAACTTCTTGATGTCACATGCTCCATCGAGCAGTGAATAGTCTGTGTGGCAGTGGAGGTGAACGAACGGGCGTTCGGACATGCTGTTTCCCCTCCAGTTTAGCGGGACCGACCGGGTACTAGGGACAGCAGCGGGTCTCTTTACCGTAATCAAATGTTAATGGCTATGTAACAGTACTCCTGTAAGTTGGAGCGTGCATCAGGGCAGCGGCTCTCGCCCCCAATTGTGCTGCGCCTGAAGTATGTCCGCATTTCTTGCGACAAGGAGACGAATGAGAATGAAACAGATTCTGATGGTGCTGTGTATTTTTGGCATGGCATTGCCAATCACTGCAGGCCAATCACCGAGTGGAGGTGACACACCGTCCGCACAACCCGCAGCAGCAACGAACACGACACCGGAAGATATCAATAAACGAGAGTCTTCACAGGCGATTTCCGCTGCCGATCTCGATCAACTTCGCGAGCGCATAACAAAACAGGAAGAGGAGATTCAACGCCTGCAGAAATCTGTTGAGGAGCAGCGGGCGCTGCTCGAGAAAGCGCTTCAGAACGGTGCGGCTGCTCCGCAGTTAGCTTCGGCTCCCGCGGAAAGTAATCCGGTAAAGCTGGTGCCCGCGGTGAATGTCGCGCATCCCAGTCTCGGCAATGCCGGTGGAGCGGGACAGAAAGTGGCAGAAAATCCGTCTCCGCTTTCGATCAGCATCGGGAACACCACCTTTACTCCCTTGGGCTTTGTTGACTTCACCTGGTATGGCCGCACGACGAACGTCGGGAGCGGCATCGGTACGAGTTTTGGCGGAATCCCTTACAACAACTCGGTCACGGGGCGGATCTGGGAGAACAACTTCAGCACACAGAACTCACGCATTGGATTTCGGGTCGATTCAGAGTTTCTCGGGGCTAAGATCCTCGGCTACGTGGAAGCTGACTTTTTGGGCGCCGCGCCTGGCAACGTTTTTGTGACGAGCAATTCGAATGCTTTCCGAATGCGGAATTTCTTTGTTGATGTTCAGAAGGGGAGTCTGGAAGTGCTCGGCGGTCAGGATTGGAGCATGTTCACTCCGAACCGGAAAGGGCTATCGCCGCTTCCCAGCGATATCTTCTATTCGCAGGACATGGACACCAACTACCAAGCGGGTCTGATTTGGTCGAGGCAATCCCAGTTGCGGTTCATTGCTCACCCGAACGATGACATCGCATTTGGGGTTTCACTCGAAAATCCTCAGCAGTACGTAGGGAACGGAGTCATTACTTTTCCTGCTGCGCTCTCGATGGCCGCCACCGGAGAGTTCAATAACACGACCACGACTTATACAGCCCCTAACCTTCATCCGGACATTATCTTCAAGGCGGCTTTCGATGGCCATCCCGGAGACCGCCTTCTGCACTTCGAGGCGGGAGCTTTGATCAGAAGCTTCAAGTTCGAAAATTCCGTCGGAACGAAGCCTACGGTCTACTCTTCATCCAGCTCGACGGCTGCAAGTGGAGAGGTGAATGCGAATCTCGAGATCGTGAAGAATGTCCGCCTAATCGCGAATACTTTCTTCGGCTCTGGTGGCGGGCGGTATATCTTCGGCCTCGGTCCTGATCTCATCGTTAAACCAGATGGCAGCATTTCACCGGTTCACGCGTACTCGACAGTCGACGGATTCGAGGCAAACATCACGAAGAACACGCTGATATCGATGCTGTACGGCGGCGCCTACTTCGATCGGGATGTGGCGATCGATACGACCGGTAAGCCTATCGGCTACGGCTTCTCCGGATCAGCAACCAACAATAACCGCACTGTCCAGGAAGCTACGTTCGATCTGGTCCAAACTTTCTGGAAGAATCCAAGCTACGGAGCGCTGTCGCTGATCACGCAGTATTCCTACCTGTGGCGCAATCCCTGGTCCCTAGCGCCTGGCGCATCGCGGTATGCGAAGACAAATATGATCTGGGTGGATCTTCGATACACGCTGCCGTAAAAAGAAGGAACCGATCAGGACTAAGGGCGCCGGCACAAGCTGGCGCCTTTTCTATTTGGTGGGCAGGTAAAGTTTACAAAAAGCAGGAACCTAAAAAAGAAAACGCCCCCGGAAACCCGGGGGCGAAGAGTCTAGATTTCTTGCTTCCCCGCTCTCACGGGGTTGAAATCTACTTCCCTTTTTTCTTGCTGCTGCCGGAGCTCTTCTTTGCGGACTTCTTCGAGCCACCGGACTTCTTAGTTGCGTTCTTCATCGAACGATTCTCCCTAACGTAAATTTGCAATCCATTACAGATCGCAGTGTGATTCATATATAAGATTCTTCGCATAAGAAGTCAAGCAAAAAATGACTTGACATCCTCCGATGAGTGGGTCTTGATGCTTTTGAGGGGTGAAAAACGGCGATAAGGAAATTTGTTTTACCCGTTCAAGGGCGATTTTTCGTCTTTCGAGCAAGGCTCATGGCCAGTTATGATCAGGTCATCGAACGAAGGAATCGGATTGCGACAGTGATGCCGGACTCAGGAACGAAGCGGCGCCACAGCGTCATGACGGTAGTGGCAGCAATAACTGCGGCATTGCTCATCTCTCTCGGTTGCCGAAAGCATCATCAGGTGGCGAGAGTTCCAGCAGCTCCCCGTCCTTCCGTTGCTGCACAGGCCCCCACAACCGAATCACAAGTGCCGAGAGAGAAGCCGGCGATTTCCGTCGGCTACTCAGAAGAGGGGATCGCAAGCTGGTACGGAGTGCCTTATCACGGACGCCCGGCGGCAGATGGCGAGATCTACGACATGGAGACGCTTGTCGCGGCGCATCGCCTGCTGCCTTTCAACACGTGGCTTAAGGTGACAAATCTTGCGAATAACAAGAGTGTCAACGTTCGGGTGATCGATCGCGGTCCGTTCGTCCAGGGGCGCATTCTAGATCTTTCGAAAGCGGCGGCACGCCAGATTGATCTGCTCGGGCCCGGCATTGGGCAAGTGCGGCTAGAGGTGATTGGCGCCCCGGCTGATATTCCTTTAAATGATTTTTACGCGGTTCAGATCGGCGCATTCTCAGTTCCTGAAAATGCTGAGCGCCTGCGAGCGAAATATGCCGAGCGTTTCGGAACCGCTCAACTCGCCATAAAGCAAGGCAAGGTTCCGCTCTGGCGCGTTCTCATCGGCAAGGAGCCGTCGGTTAAAGCGGCGCAGGAACTGGCAACCGTATTGGGCGCGGAGAACCGGAATGTATTTGTTGTCCGTCTCGATGAAACAGTCATCAAACCCGGAACGAACATCGTTCCAAGCCTGGCTCCAAGCGCCGTCACATCACAGCCGGAATAGGGTATCGAGAGTTTCTTCGCAGCCCTGCCACTAAATAACGAGGCTGCCCCTACTCTCGTGACCCCTCAGATCGCGCTAGACGTTTCGCCTCTTTCCACGCTGGTTGGAAACTCTCCGGCGATGAAACAGGTGCACCGGCTGGTCTCGCGCATGGGCAAGTCGCGTTTCCCCGTGCTCATCCTTGGGGAGACGGGGACGGGGAAGGAAATCGTTGCGCGCGCGATTCACAACATGGAAGGGCGCGGCCCTTTTGTAGTCGTCGATTGCTCGTCGCTTGTTGGGCAGCTCATGGAGAGCGAGCTTTTCGGCTACGCCAAAGGTGCATTTACCGGAGCTGTCAACCAAAAGCTGGGGCTGCTTGACGCGGCGAACGGCGGGACGGCCTTCTTCGATGAGATCGGAGAGCTTCCGCTCGAACTGCAGATGAAACTGTTGCGCGTTCTTCAGGAGAAGGAGTTTCGCGCCGTGGGCGGGCTTACGCAGCGCAGCTCGAATTTTCGCGTGATTGCCGCGACCAATCGCGATCTCCTCGGCGAAGTAGAAGCAAAACGGTTTCGACAGGATCTCTACTATCGTTTAAACGTCATGCGGCTGCGGTTGACTCCGCTGCGCGAGCGCAAGGACGATATCCCGCCATTAATCGCGCATTTCCTACAGCGGTACGGAAACGATCACAAAGTGACCGATGAAGTGATGGATTCGCTCATCGCTTATGACTGGCCGGGCAACGTTCGCGAGCTGGAGCACACCGTGCAGCGGATGGTCGCAATGAACTCCGGACCCTGGATTACGGTGGCCGAGCTCCCGTCGACCGTCATGAATCGTTCGTTTGAACGGCAGATCGAAAACCGGCATTCGGGGTCATCCGGGATGAGTAGTAGCTCAGCGCCCAAGGGCATCATGCCTTTGGCGGAGATAGAGAAGAAAGCGATTCTCGATGCGCTCGACTATACAAAGGGTGATCGAACGGTGGCCGCGGCAATGTTGGGAATCGGGCGAACGACTCTGTACCGGAAGTTGAAGGAATACGGACTGTAAGATTGGGTCGTGCGAATTGCACTCGATGCGACCTACAGCCTTGATCCACAGCCGTCAGGCATCGCAATCTACTCGCGCGAGTTGCTCTCCGGCCTGTCGCAGAAGTACACGCAGGATCAATTTCTGTTCTGCTATCGGGCGAAGCAGCGGATACGCGCGCCTCGTTCGGGGCAGGGAAACGTCCGCCTTCGTCTTTTGCATCCGCTTTTTTCGACATTTTCGGCTGATGTCTTCCACGGACTGAATCAGAGAGTTGATTGGCGGCCTGGGAAGAAGGTTGTTTCTACTTTTCATGACCTGTTCGTAATTACGGGCGAGTATTCTAGCCGGGAATTCCGGGAACGCTTTACGAAGCAGGCCAAGCGAGCCGCGCGAAATTCTGATCTCATCATTGCTGTGTCGGAGTTTACGGCGAATCAGGTGAGCAGTTTGCTTGCGGTGGATCGGTCAAGGATTCGCGTAGTGCCGCATGGCGTTCGCCAACCAAGCTCCGATGCGGTTGTGCAGAGAGAGCCGATCATCCTTTTTGTGGGCGCGCTGCAGATTCGGAAGAACGTCGCGCGCTTGGTAGAAGCTTTTGAGCGATTGCCTGATGAAGGGCGTCATTGGCGGCTTGTGCTTGCCGGAGCGCAATCGGGTTATCAGGCGCGAGGAATTCTTGAGCGGATCGAGCGAAGCGCCTGCCGTGAGCGCATCCGATTGACAGGCTATGTGTCGGGAGCGGAGTTGGCCGGATTATACTCGCGCGCGTCCATTTTTGTGCTTCCATCGCTCGACGAAGGATTTGGAATTCCTGTTTTGGAGGCTATGGCTCACGGCGCACCGGTGGTGACATCGAACCGCTCCGCGCTCGTGGAAGTTGCAGGGGAGGCCGCGATACTGGTCGATCCTTATTCCGTCGATGAGCTGGCGTCTGCTCTGGTGCGGCTCATTCAAGATCCGGATCTCAGAGGGAAGCTTTCGGATTTGGGACGGGCGCGCGCAAGATCGTACACGTGGGAACGCGCTGTTGAAGCCACGTATTCGATCTACCGGGAATTGTTGAACGGGATGTAACTACTTCTTTTCGTCTTCGAGCGAAATTTTCAGCGCACGAAGGAATTTCTGGTCTTGTGTGGTTAGCCGGATTTTTCCGTTTGACTCATGCTGGACGGGATGCTCCGAAGCGAATTCTTCTCCCGTGCCGTCGGAATCTGAGCCGTCTTCCCGCTTGTTGAAGCCGATGGTTGCCTCGAGTACCAAAAACACATCGTAGCCGGCGCGCTTAATGTCGCCAATTGCGCCTGCGATGCGATCCGAATCAGACAGGGATTCGTTGATTGCGTTGCCCAGCTCCTGCATCAACTCCTTGAGTCTGTCGTCCAAAATGACCTCTTCTTCGGGCACCTTCAGGTTATCACTCAATTCGCTTTTCCACATCCAGGTCAGGCACTGCATGATGTAACAGAGCAACATCTAGAGTACTAGTGCCTGTGCAGCGTGCGGCTTTGCTGATAATTTGTCCCCGAGTACTCATAGGATTTGTTTACATTACGAGCACTGGCCTAGGGTTGACCCGGGGTTTACTAGCGTTCACCTAACAAATTCGGACGCTCGTAGGGCTTGGTCGAGTATCGCGCAGCTTCTTCCTGGGCTCCCGCCGTATTGTCGTGAGTCCGGATTGCCAGTTTGTATTCGTTAACTGCTCGATCACGTTGCCCCGTGATGTCGAAGATTTTTCCGAGATTCACGTGGGACCAGACTTCCGTCCATTTGGGTTCCAGATCGCCGTTGATCGCAGCTCGAAACTCGTTGGCGGCGGACTGAAAGTTGTTTTGCTTGAAGAACAGCTCGGCGATCCGGTAATGCGCAAGCGAACTATTGCGATTTACTTCTAATGCTCTTTGGTATTCCCGCAAAGCACTGGCGTAGTCGTTTACTTCGACGAACTGCTCTCCGCGCCGGATGGCGACGGCAATCTGAGTGCTTGGATCAAACCGCAGGATTCGATGCTGCGGGTCAAGAGTGAGCTTGCGCGGCTTGCCGAAAGTGTCGACGCTGAACTCGGAAGAAGTACCAGTCACCTCAATTTTCTTGTCTTCAGGGTTGCCTTCCGTTTCGATGCGGAGATCAACCGGCATGCGGAAAGTGTCCAGGTCCTGGTTGATTTTGCCGACCACGCGGAAACCCTTCGCGGTTCTGAGTACCGTGTACTCGAGTTTGAATTCGGGCGAGCCGCTCGATTCAAGCCATTGCAGGAAAAAGCCGCGAAGATCCTGGTTTGAGGCCTGCTCCATAGCTTTTTGAAAATCCTCGCTCGTGACGGATTTGTAGCTGAACCGGTCAATGAACGCCTGAAAGCCTTTCTTGAGATCCGCATCGCCCACGATGCCGCGAAGCATGTTCAAAATTGCGGCTCCTTTCGCGGCGGTGAGCGCCCAGTATTCAGGCGAATAATCTTCGAGCCGCGCGGCTTGCAATACGGGTGGATCTTTTACGGTCAGCGCCTCCACGTAAGTCGAGTGGAGATCGTTTTCCTCGGCTCCCGCGCCGGCTGTGTGTTCTGTATAGAGCAGCTCAGAGAATCGCGCCGGACCATTCATGAGCCAAAGGTGATTGCGCGAGCTCGGAGAAACCAAAACGCCCCACCATTGACGCGAAATCTGATTCGCCAGAATGCGCGTGTTCACTTGATGCGTGATGGATGCGGGCGCCAGGAAGATGATACCGGGGGCGGAGTAGCCGTTCACCGCACCCGCTTCAGTTTCGACGAACGTCAGATTTGCTTGCGGCGCGAGGCCGTACTCGGATGTCAAAAACGTCAAAACCTTTCCGGCTTCATAGCCGTACGCTTGGGCGTCGGCAGCTTGCTGATCTCGAAAATAGACTTGGCTCGTGATTCCCTGCGACGAAACCCTTGCAGGCTCGCCTTTCACAATGGCGATACTTCCCGGGAAACTCGCTTTGTCGTAGTGGAATGAATACAGCGTCCGGTCGTTCGACGCGCGATCTGTCTTCACGTCGCCGCTGGCGATCACGCGGTAGGCGGAGGGAGTCGTCACATGAATATCAGCGGCAAAGCGATTGACCGTGTACTCACTCACTGGAAACCAGCGCGACGGATAAAGCAGGTAGCCGAAATCCGGATGAAGCGCCGCGAATTTGATTCCAGATACCGGAGAATCTTCGTTGCCCGTAAACTTGCCGTCGTAGGTCACGGAAATTGCGGTCGCCTGATTTTTGTGGAGGGTGCCGGGAAACGAAACCTTGAGCGTAAAGTCCTGGGGATTATGAGTTGTTTGTAGTTGATTGCCCGAACTGTCGACGGCCTTTGAGACTGTCACGGCGTTGTTCAAGTCAAATACCGCGTCTGAGGCATCCTCGAGCGGCGTGAAGTTGATTTTCGCGGTGGCTGAGATGGACTGGGTGCGCGGGTTGATATCCGCATCGATCGTGTAACTCTGAACCTGGATGCGGGGCCGCTTATCTTGCGCCCACAGCGTCGCGGCGGCCAGGAAAACGAATGTCCATCTGAAACTGCGTAGCATTACCTTAATTCTCTCCCGAGCGCAAGAAACTTGCTGCCTGCGCGGTGGATTGACCAGAAAGCGCCTGCACGATCCCATCGGCAGCGCGCTCGAACGGATCATCTTCGCCTCGAAGCGCCAGGCGAACCGCTTCTAATTCGGCCCGCATGCGGCCGGCACGCGCCGGGTTTGCAATCAACTCCTCGGCCTCTCGCGCGATGTTATCCGCCGTCATGTCCTGTTGTATGAGTTCGGGAACGATCTCGCGATTTGCGATTAAATTGACCATGGATAAAAAGGGAACCTTGACGAGCCGCCTCCCCGCCCACCAGCTCAGCGGGGAAACCTTATAGAAGGTGATCATGGGAGTGCCCAGTACGGCCGCTTCCACCGTTACGGTTCCGCTGGCGGCTAGCGCAAGATCGGCGTGACCTATGCAGTCCCAAGTCTCGTTTTCAATTATTTGGATGGATAATGCTCGAACGCGTTCCCGAAAAGTTGTCAACAGCGTGTGAACCTGAAACGCAGGCGGGATCGTCCAGATCGCTGAAAAGGCGAATTCCTGACGAAGCTTGGCGACCGTTTCGAGGAGGATGGGAAGATGCCTCCCGGCCTCGCCAACCCGGCTGCCTGGGAGTAGTACCAGCAGCGTGGCATTTTGAGTCAATCCGTGTCTTGCAAAAAACTGATCTCGCGGCGTTTGAATGCGGGCCATTCGCGCTAGCGGATGTCCTATATATATGGCGTCTACGCCTCGATCGCGAAACCATGCCTCCTCGAACGGAAAAAGGCAGAAGAGTTTGCCGACAACGTCTCGAATTGCCTTGACTCGCCCTGGACGCCAGGCCCAAACCTGGGGAGCCACTAGATAGAACACCGGCACTTTCAGCCGTTTGAGATGGCGCGCCAGGCGGAGGTGAAAATCGGGGCTGTCGGTCAGAAGCGCCGCATCAGGGGGTTGTTCCTCAGCAAAGCGAATCAGCTTGCGGTATTCGCGATAAATTCCGGGGAGATGACCTGCGACTTCTGCGAGCCCAACTACGTTCAATTTTGCGAAGTCCATCACTGGCCTAACACCCGCCTGTTGGAGCTTCGGCCCCGCAGATCCGTAGAATTCCGCGCCGGGGTAGCGGCGAGATAGCTCGGAAACCACTCCGGCGGCATACATGTCGCCCGATGCTTCGCCGGCGGAAATCAAAAACCGCACTTTCGTGTGCTTCAAGTGTAACAGCGGAAGGCGTGCTAGCCGGGCCAAGCACCCCACCCCGCCTCTGCTAGAATCGAGGTCGAAAACCCAGATGTCCAGCCAACGGGAACCCACCCCGGCCAGCTCGACTCAGGTCAACCTTGCCCGAGTCAGCGTGGGTCAATTTGCGGAACGAATTCGAAGCGAAGTCATTCCGTTAAGCAACACTTTTGCGTACTTCTGCGCCTCGCTTCCGATGAGCGAGGAAGTGCTGAAGGAGTATTTGGAGGAGCCGGTCGCGGCGTTGCCGCCGGCCATTGCGCAAATGCTGCCGCGCATCTCCATTCTGCTGGTGCCATATCTCGAGCGCTGCCATGAACGGGGATCCGCCGGCACAGCGAGAAGGAAGACCCGAGCTTCGCTAGAAAAGGTCGCAGATTTCGTTGTTTCGGAAAGGCCGGCTGAGGGCCAGCAATCGTGGGCATCTCAAGTGAGTTTCGAGAATGAGACCATACTCGTCTTCGCCCTGAAAGAGCAGGACGTTGCCGAATACCATTACCGGCTCTACCGCCGGCTGGCGGGTCTGGTTGCGGAGAAGTGGTCAACCGAAGTCGCCCTTGCGTACAAATCAATGATCCGCGAAGAGCTCGTCGCGAGCGTTCATGGCGAGGTGGACGACGATAGCTGGCAAGCCAAGCAGCTTCTGCTGCGGCGTCAACCCAATGTGAAGCGCGAGAGCCCGCTGTTCGGCGACTATGTCCGGCAGTCGTTCATCGATACGCTCACGCTTTACCTGCACGGCATCTGCTGCGACATCGACGTTGAGACAGGGCCGCGGCAGCTCCCCAGCCGCTATCTCCGAAAGCGGTTGAACCTACTGAAATCGTTTTATCTCCCTCCCGCCGGTTACTCCGTGTTCGCGGAAGACTCCGAGCAATCCAAAGAGAAATAGAAGCACCGCGCTGGCAGCTTGCAATTCCGGCTCTACGCCTTGAGATTTTCGTTCGTCGCGCGGCAGCCGGTTCACTTTCCGCCCGGCAAGCCGGCGAATCTGCTGCGCGGCGCTTTCGGCATGATCTTTCGCCGGATTGCGTGCGTCCAGCATTGCCCGGGCGCGGTGTCTTGCGATTTGCGCGCGGAATGTCCCTACGCGCGCATGTTCGAGCCCCGAGCCACTGCGCAGGGACCAAGCGGGCTCGTTGACTGGCCGCGACCGTTTGTTTTTCGGGCAACGCATTTGGACGGGCGCACAGTACTCGCCGGCGAGAATTTTTTCTTCGATCTCAACTTGTTCGATATGCGCAGTCCCGCGATCGCATATCTTGTCCTCGCGTTCGCGCAGTTATCACGCGAAGGTTTAGGCCCGGGCCGCGGGCGTGCCGAGTTAACCGAGGTTTTCGCGCGTGATGAAAATGGCGAGCCGGCGACAAGGATCTATGATGGCAAGACGTTTCTGTTGCAGAATTGTGCGGAGCCTCTAGTGCTGAATTTGGAAGCGCCCCACGGAGGGCAGGTCGAGCAGATCGAGCGAGTGCGCGTGCGATTCGTGACTCCGACCGAGCTGAAAGCAGGTCAGCATTTGGCCGAGCGCCCCGAGTTCGGAGTGCTTATTGCTCGCATTCGCGATCGATTGAGCACGCTGCGCGAGCTTTATGATTCGGGACCGCTCGAGATTGACTTTCGCGCATTCGGCGAGCGAGCCACGCGTGTGCGCATGGTGCGCTGCGATATCGAGCAGGTGGATGTGCGCCGACGCAGCAGCCGGACAGGACAGGTGCACCCGATCGGCGGCTTCATCGGCGAAGCCGAGTACGAAGGCGAGTTGACGGAATTTGTGCCATATCTCCGAGCCGCGCAATGGACGGGAGTGGGAAGGCAGACGGTATGGGGGAAGGGGGAGATGAAGCTGCAGCTTTAGGTTAGAGCACGCGCGTACTAAGTTCCTGCCGACGTCTGTAGATTTCGATTAGCAGCAAGGCAGCGCCATCGAAAGCCAGGACGTTTGAGCCGGCCTCGAAGCATGTCAATCGCCAATCGATCAAAGCATCAACATCGGCACGAGGAACGACGGTGAATACATGATCGGTGTCCGACAGCCATCCGGAAATTGGAGTGTCCAGCCCGTCCTGAAGTAGGTGTATCGGATACACAGAGGTTCGCAGCGGTACACCCCGGCTCAAATGTGCGACGCTTTCCCCGGCATGGACCCGTCGAGTAGAGCCAACCCCGGTGATTGTAAGCCCAGCTTTTGTATTTCGCCGGATATTTCTACCACGCCTGAGTAGCGCACTAAGGTCAATCTCGTACGTACCAAGATTCCAATTGCCCCTTCTGGCTTGCTCTAGCCAATCGTGAATCTCTACAGATGGCATCGACGTTCGAAAACGCTCCAACTGCAGATACGCACGATACCAAGACATTTTGGGATTTCCGTTGCGAGAATAATTTACCTTAGCCTCAACACGACTCAACAGTTGCTGATCGCATCCGAGCGCAGCGGCGTAAGCACTGAAAATATTGTCTAATCGCTGCTGAAAGCGCGAGAGATACTGCTTCCCCGCCTTATGGTCTTTCTGGACGGTTCGAAAAAGTCGTTCTGCAATAGAAGCCGCTGCGAGCAAACCGTATTCTGTCGCGGCAAACCAAGGCCGAGCCTCGGCTAATGGATAACAGATGTGAATCAGACGTTCGAAAGAAGATCTGTCCATTGATTCCGGGCATGCAGACATCGCCTCAAAAGCGTTTGGGGGAACAAACATGAGTGCATGGGACTCTCTGTGCCGGCCTGCACGACCAAACCGCTGTAGAAACGAGGCCGCCTCAAAAGCCTCGAAGAATAGCAGGTCGCAGTCGAAGTCGACGCCGACCTCGATTGCAGAGGTCCCGACAGCGATCAGCTTTCCAGCGCGTTCGCGCAGAGCGCGATTTGAAAGGCCCCGAATAACGGCGATCAGATTTCTATCGAAGTCTCGCGCGACGATTTCGTCCTCGACCCGAATTGCATCGAGAACTGAGTTAACGATCGCCACGGCTGGAATATATGAATCGTCAGGATTCTTCTCGCGCAGGCGCTTAAGATCCGGAAGCGCTTTGAGAATTCGCGAGGTTATTTGGTCGACGGGATCTTCTGCAGCAACAATTGGTGAGATGTAGACATCGTGAACAGCCGTGCGAGTCCTCGTATCGTCCGAGCCGTGCTTACTGGAAATTTCGGTCGGCTGGATGATTTTGTCCAAGAGATCTCTCACTTCCGGGTGGGGAGTGGCCGTGAGAAGGACCACTCTCCTAAAGAAACCCAGGCCGCGCGCGAGATAAACCATCATCAATGCATGTGCGAGCTCCACATTCTGATAAAGATGAAACTCATCGAAGATTATCGTGTTGTATATGTCAAGGGGTGCCAAGGCATCGAGGTGGTACTGAGCTGAGAGGATGTTGAACAGAATGTCTGGATTCGTGAAGATTATGCGTGGGCGTTCTCGCGATAGAAGATTTCGAAGAGCCTCTCCCCTCGAGCGGGTTCGCCCGCGCTGCCACAGATCCAAAAGCGGAGCGTCGATGGGAATTAGTACGTGATCGGCATGAGGCGAATGCGGCTTATCGGGCCTATGTATTTCAGCCCTGATCCCCTCGTCGAGTGCAATCTTCTCGACCGCACGTACTTGGTCCCGCAATAGCTCATTTGTTGGGTATACAGCGATCGCATACTCACGATGCCAGAGAACGGGAAACATCGCTGCACGAGTCTTCCCGGAACCAGTTTTGGAAGCTAACAACAACGAAGAATGAGCGTTCCAGGCCTCTAACATTGCGGCCTGATGCGGATACAGCGGCCTGCGCGAGTCGGGATGTTCGACCAAGGGCATTTCGAGCCCTAGCACCCGGCTTATCATCGGCGGCTTCGTCTTCTACGTTGACCTGTGTTGCCCGGACTCAGGGGTAAAGGTCCGGCGGGAGTAAATCTCCTAGGAACATGGATGCAGTGTTTCCCCTCGAATACAAACCAATCATCTGCGATTTCCGCCTGACGAAATACCAAATGGGGTGGTATCGATATGGGTTCATAGCTTAGGATTTGACCCTGGACGTCGAGAGGGTTCAGAGCGTGCGTGGGTTGTACCGGCCCCGCAACATGCATTGCTCGTGAGGCTGCAAGCGCGGCCCAGCGTAGCCGAACGGGGCAGCCTTTTTTCCCTAACCGTATAACCGTGGGCAAGGAGTAACCATTCCTGACGAAGGCGTAGAAATGGAAACCCTGATCTTCGTGACCCGTTTCCCAACATGGATTGAGCACGATTCGCCAGCCGATGGACGGGGTGTTTATGCCCCGAGGTCCCTCAGTCCGCTGGGTTCTCGTATCAATCGCATTTTGGGTTAGGCGCGTCCAGCCGATTCTATGTGACGTGCCCGGTCTGGCTGGCGTCGTGTACACCGGCATTGCCCGTAGATCAGCGTCGTAGGACGGCCTTGAGCCGTAGTAGATCGCATACTCATACCGCGAGGTGGCATACGAAAGCGCGTAGTTATGAACTATCGGTGCAGTTCTCGTGACTTTGGAAACCTCGAACGAGGAAAACCACAGATAATCATGATGGAAGAATTGCCCCCCGTAAATACGGACTCCTGCGGCGCTCAGGTCAAGAGCTTCGGGCATGTTTACCCGCCCTGCTGGCCTCGGTATTCCTTTACGGCTTTGTAGGCGTCTGCAAGAAATGCGTTGTCGATATTAGTGTTGGCGCATTCGCTGATCACTGATTCGATTTCCGAATCAGACAATACCTTCACTTTTGCCGGAGTGCCCGCTTTGGGTTTGTATTCGCGCTCTAGGAAGCTCGCGATGATTGCTCGGTCGATATTTGTGCGACGTTCGTAAAGCTCCAGTGTGAGTTCTAGCGGTGTGATAATTTCCTCCCATCCCGCTACTATCCCGATAACCGTATTACGGCAGTCGCCGCCGATTCTGGTCTCGCCACCATAGCTTTTTGATGAAAGCAGTGTTTTGACGGCAAGGATCAGCTCCGATCGAGTAACGCTTCGCAGGGTGACAATAGACGCAAACAGTGACGCTGGGCGCACGACGTGTCGTACGCCCAGCGCCTGTCCCGTAGTTTGAGTCTTCTCATCAACAGCATTAAATGTAATCTCTTCAGTTAGTAAATCGAAGGTTAAGAGTGAGAACGCCGTCGAGTACTCGATCCGGTGCCGGATATTTGGCGCCTCGCTCAGCGCGGTTGCTCCAAATAGCGCGCACCGGGGACACTCCAGGCAGAGATTGTCCTTTAGCCAGCACTCCTTCGCGTCGAAGTTTGCTGCCGAGCAGGCCGATCTAAGCAGGGATTCGAGTTCGCGCGACTCTGCAGCTTTCTGTTTGGACCCGAGAAACGCCACTCGCTTAACGGTTTTGGAGTCTTTTATTGACAGCGGTGTGTCCACTGAGTTAATTTCCCGGCTATCTTCAGTGCGAAGGACAGTGTAATCCAGAACCTCACGTAACAACAGCAACTGAATGGCCTCAGCGCTAAGGAGCGGTCGAGGTTTTACAACCAAGTAATCATTAATGGTGTTCATTCGTTGTCCTCATCCGTAAATGGCTCAGTGAGCGATGCATAAAACTCCTCAATATCCTTTTGCTCGATTGCGGAGCGTCCCTGTCGTCTGGTGGCCGTGGCCTGTTTCTTTGGAAGAATGGCAGCGTCGAGCTCTGGCATCTCGCGTTTCCAAGCCTCTCCTATGGCCTCTTTCGTCTTGTAGCGTTTTTCGAGAAATTGAACCCATTTCTGACGCAGGGCCTCTTTACGCTCAATCTGTTTCCGTCGCAGCCGGTAATATAGGCCGTAATGTAATCGGTCCAAGATCTCCGAATGGTACGGCTTTGGAGCGCTCTTTAACACCTCGAGGATCTGATCCACTGCTCTTTCAAGTGCGCTGATTGCTTCTGGTTGCGGCTCAGGGACCCAGCGACGAGTACGGGCGCTTTCGTGCGTTCGTAGAGTGTAGCCAATCAAGGAGTCGCGGTGGTATCTGCCTGCCTTGAGTTCCGTTATCGCCTTTCCCGATGGGCCAAGGAGTCCGTATTTTGAGCGTGTGCTTTTTGCGGCCGGCACTTGCTCTGCATACTCAGCAAAGGCTTTAACCGCCGCGTCAATCTGCGGCTCAGCATTATTAAGGTCGAAGGAAGTAACTTCGACGGTTATAGGCTTTCTCAAGCTTGGGCCTCCATGTATAAGGTTGAAGTTCTGAAAAACGGCAGCTTTCGAATAAGCTCAGCTTCATTTGGCGAGGCGATTCCTCTCTGGCTCTCAATGCGCTGCATTACCTTTTCAGCGGGGTCGGTGATGAATGTCTGGTACATTGCTGATCTTGATGGATACCCTGTAGCTTGTGCCAAGCGGGCTGCAGCACCAATGCGTTCAAGCCAGAGTTCAGCCGAATCGGCTGAGATCCAATCCGTCCCGATCACGTTACGAACTGCCGGGACTGGAGGCACCCAGGCCGCTCCCACCGCATTGGAGGGATCGATGTCAGAAGGCTCTGAGTGAATTGCGACCGTTGCTCCAAACACTGTATGAATTAGGAGAGCTGCAAATAGCCGCCGCAGCGCTTTGTTGGCATCGGATTCATCCGAAGATCCTATTTCGTAAGTAAGTGGAATGAATACCAGATTAGGGGTCTCGCAAGCGAGTCCCATATTCGGGTCGAGTCTCAGAATTTCACGCCTTATTTCATGAAGATCATCCGGAAGCGGACCCGGGGACGAAACTGCGTCAAGGACGGCACCCCATGAGGAATACCTTGTTCCGCACATAGCATTCAGTGCGGCGAGGTCGCCGCCGTATTCCTCCTGAAGTCGCAATTCCAGTTCGCGTTTTCGTTTCCTGGCGGTTTCGCTGCCTACACGATACCGGAACAGACTTATAAGGTTAATAGTTCCGGCATCGCCCGCGAGTTTCTCTTCCATTCGCCGAGCAATGTGCTCGGTCAGACTGAATGAAAATCCCGAAGTAACATCGCCGGTCTCGCCGCGCATTTCTGCTGAAGCCTGATCGACCATTGCATGTACTCTTTTGACAATGAGGTCGCCATTTCGTGGTCCAATGTTCCACGGCGGTAGCAAGGTAATGATCTCGGCTGGCCTCGTCTCCATGAGGACTTGCCTCAGCAAGCGTTCGTAATAGCAGGATTTGCAGACTACGACGTAACCGAACGCGCCATGCGAGACACCGCGATTCGTGTGCGACTGGGGGTTATCTATGAAATCCGCAGACGCTTTGCGTCCGCTTTCAAATGCGCAGTTGCAGATTGGACACGTGAATGCACCTGAGTCTTTGTCTTTGCCTGCGATTGGTTTCGATTGACTGTAATGTTCAACCTGCACCCCGGCGATAATGCGCGGGTCGGAGCTTGTCTCTGAAGGGTAGACTAGGTCCCGTAGAAACGCGCTAGCCATGCTGGCCGCCAGCGCGTTTCGAGGTGAAACCGCTCCCACAGCCTTCACGACATGCTCGATGATGCGATCTAATACTGTGATCAATCCTGACATGCGCTCCTTGTCCGGAAGCGTCTCGATTTTCGTCCCGGGTGCACGCCCGATGGCACCAGCGTCGAGATCCCAGTAGGAATCAACCGTCGCGGCCATGTCGTTGGCTGGCATTAACGTCGACGTCGATTGTAGTTTTTGCCAAGTGCCTTTTCCGAAAACTTTTTCATACAATTCTGCCGCGATCTGCGCAGCTTGATCACCAAGTTCTGGAACTTTTCTCGTATCCGTTAGTGCTTTGAACAGCTTGAATACGACCATTTCTGGTTGGGCATGCGAGATACGCTGTGATTGCCGTTCGAGCGTATCGTCATCAATGAGCACCGAGGCTCCCAGCGTATCCAGATATTTCTCGATGACTTTGACCCGCGCCTCTCGTCTCTTCTTGGCAAAACTCGACGGGCTCATCTTGCGGCCAGCTTGCTCTAGGTAAGTTCGCGTCTCATTCCATGACACGAGATCAGGCTTAGGAAGAATATTTGCCGTCGGATTCCCGACAATCAAGGACGACACTTCACGGGTGAACGTATCCGCGATAACCCTTTCGAGATTCTTCCGGATCGATTCGATATTAGGTGCCACGCAGTCCTCAGCACGGTCAGCAAAATATACTGTCGCATGCCCGAAATAGATCAAAGGGCGCCACCCAGCGGCCTCGAAAGCTTGCTGGACGGCCTTATGGAAGAAGGTCGACGATACTCCTCGAACGCTGAGCTGATGCCATTCGGCGGAGATATGCTTGCCGAGATCCGAGGCGCGGATATGGGAAACGGCTGATTGGGGCGTTTGCGCGGAGCAAAGCCGATCGATGTCCATTACTATGTGCGCAAGCGGCAAGAACGAAGGCGTACCATCTAAAAGAGCTTCGAGAATGGTCGCATCATCGCGTTCCGGTCGGGAGTGGTGATATCGGGCGCAAAGTTCAACCGTACGCTCAACGTCCGTTGCAACTGAGTCCGCTCCAATGACGGCGCACACCTCGGGTGCAATTGAGCGCAATAAGTTTTTGTCTATGTGAGGAACGTATTCATCCGCTTCACCCCGAACGTAACGCTGCCATAACTCGCTTGCTTTCCCGATATCATGACAGAGCAAAGCCCCGAGGACGATAGAGCGTTCAGTGTCGCTAAGTGCGAAGGTCTTAGGATTTGCGAGAATTGGCTCAAGCGAAAGAAATACATCCAGCTCAATAAGTGTATGTTCAAGAAGCGATTGGCCGGTCGCGCTCTTCGCAAGCTTTTTATGCCAAGCTTGCGATCGCATCCATTTATCGGAACGTTTGAGAATTTCTTCGGGATCGCGAGACATCCCCTTCATCACGGGGAACCTCCAAGTCACAAGAATATCTTTCAGTCCCCTTCGCGAAGGGGAACTTGGTCTTAGTAATGGTCAACAGATAACCGTGCCGCCAACCGTCCCGGGATGCCGTTTGGACGGGCAGTTATGAACCGGTTAGCGGAATCGCGATTTGAGAAGAGTGTAGTCCCCCATCAGGCGCCTTGTCAAGTCACAAAAATATAGGTACAATCTAAATTCATTTTCTGGTCCTCGGAGGGGCTCAAGTCAACTGTGCCTGAGTTCGCGTATGATTCTTTCGGTCATTCCCTCCGCAAGCCTCCCACGCCCGCCCAATACAACTGGATCACCGGCGCGCTCGACTTCCTCCCCGAACAGCTCGCGCTGCCGCTCCCGCCCATCGATGACACCATCCTCCCCGGCGACGACCGCGCCATCCTCCTCGCCACCGAAAACGGCTCGCAGCTCTTCGTTTCCGGCTTCGGCCTCTTCATCGGCAAAAAGAGCGAGCGCGTCATCGTCAAACAAGGCAAATCGGTTTGCGCGCAAGTCCCGCTCATGCGCCTACAAGAGATCATCATCGGCTCGCGAGGCGTGAGCTTCTCGTCCGATCTCATCGAAGAACTCTGCGAGCGCGGCATCCGAATCGCTTGCCTTTCCTCCAGCGGCAAGCCCTTCGCCTTGATCACCTCTCCCATGCTCACCGCAACCGTCGAAACGCGCCGGGCGCAGTTTGCCGCCTTCCATAACAACACCGGCGGCGATGTGTGCCGTTGGATCGTTGCCGGCAAACTCCACAATCAGGAAAAGCTACTGCTCTATTTTGCGAAAAATCGCAACGGCGAAAAGAGGCACGCACTCGAAAGCGCTGCTGCTTCGATTCGGAGGCTGCGTCGTAGCGCGCTCGGAACCTGCGGCACAACGCCCGATGACTTGCGTGCTGAATTGATGGGCCTCGAAGGCACCGGCGGCCGCCTCTACTGGCAGCAGATCGGAAACTTGCTGCCTGGGGACCTCGGCTTCTCGGGCCGCAATCATCAAGGCGCAACCGACGCGGTCAATGCTGCGTTGAATTACGGCTATGGCATTCTGACCTCGCACGTATGGGGCGCGGTGATGAATGCCGGGCTCGAGCCTTTCGCCGGCTTCCTGCACGTCGACCGCAGCGGTAAACCGTCGCTCGTTCTGGATTTAGTAGAGGAATTTCGCCAACCCGTCGTGGATCGCGCCATCTTGTCATGGCTCAACAAAGGCGGCCAGCTCAATTTGCAGAAAGGGTTGCTGGATGGCGAATCGCGTGAAGCCGTTGCGGAGCGGGTGTTCCGCCGGTTAGTTGCGGTCGAGCAGCATCGCGGCAAGCAGCACCAGGTGCGCTCGATCATTCAAATGCAGGCGCGGCTTGCGGCGAGCACGGTGCGAGGCCTTCGTTCTTACCGGCCCTTCTCGTTCAAATGGTGACGTGGTTTAAATGGTAAGGGCTTGGCGCGGAAGAACAGGTATACGGGAGTTCTCAAGCCGCTTCCGGTTGGTAGGGGCAGCCCCGAGGTATCGCTCGTTTTGATCTACGACATCGAGGACGACCGGTTGCGCACGCGCGTCTCTGAAATTTGCTTGAACTATGGGCTGGAGCGCATTCAGTTCAGCGCGTTTTTCGGCAAGCTGAACCGCAACCGGCGTCAGGAGCTTGCGCTTCGGCTGCAGCGCGAGGTAGGTAAGGAGTCGGGGCGCATTCGAATCATTCCCGTGTGCGAGCAGGATTTGAAAGAGATGTGGGAACTGGATCAGTACCGGCAGGATGCGGATGAGTTGAAGGAACGGGCGGAGCGCGCGGCTCCGCGGTTGCGGATTGTATCTCCCGAGGACTGAATGGATCTGATTGCGGTGACTGATCTGAAGCAGTGGGTCTATTGCCCGCGCATTGTGTATTATCACCGGGTGATGCCAGCGGTTGGAAAGCCGACCTTTAAGATGAGGGAGGCGATTGCGGCGCAGGAGCTGATCGAGGGCTTGGAGATGCGCCGGTGTTTGAAGGAATATGGATTTGAGAATGCGCGGCGGCGGTTCAATGTGTGGTTGTCTGACGAGATTCTGAGCCTGTCCGGGAAGGCGGATCTGGTGCTGGAGGCCGCAGAAGAGATTGCAGTGGTGGATTTTAAACTGACCTCGGGAGAGCCGGGAGAAAATCAGAGGACCCAATTAGCGGGATATAGCCTGCTTGCGGAGAAGGCTTATGGACTGCCCGCGAGACGGGCTTTCCTCTACCGCATTCCAGATAACCGGGTGTTTGCTGTGGAGATCACGGTGAAATTGCGGGATGCGGTGCGTGCTGCGGTGGAGGGTATACGCGCACTGGAGCGGACCGAATGGATGCCAGCCGCGACACCGGTTCGGGCGCGGTGTACCGAGTGTGAATTTGCAAACTACTGCGCGGACGTTTGGTGAGCATGTTCGAGGATTGGCCGGGTTTTCGCGCAATCAGGCGATCCGAGTAACGGGCGGCTTGCGGGCCTGCTCTAGGTCTTTGAAAACTGTATATTTCTGGAGCGGTTACAAAGTAATCCCCTTCGCGAAGGGGACTGAAATGATCAATTTACTACGTGCGTTCGTGGGCGATATTGGCGTTACAAAGTAATCCCCTTCGCGAAGGGGACTGAAATTTCAAATCTCCTGGCATCCCGGCGAAGCTCTGTTTGTTACAAAGTAATCCCCTTCGCGAAGGGGACTGAAATGCTCACGATAATGTCGCTTATCATCACCTTATACCGTTACAAAGTAATCCCCTTCGCGAAGGGGACTGAAATCGCAGTTCTTCCTGAGTCTAGCCAGAGTTCGATATAGTTACAAAGTAATCCCCTTCGCGAAGGGGACTGAAATGTACTTGACCGATGTTTCGCAGCGCCTCGCAAGGCGTTACAAAGTAATCCCCTTCGCGAAGGGGACTGAAATATTGAACGCTGCTATCAAGCTGGCTAAGAAGAATCGTTACAAAGTAATCCCCTTCGCGAAGGGGACTGAAATTCGAAGGATGTAGCGCCTAGCACCTTCGCAGCCTTGTTACAAAGTAATCCCCTTCGCGAAGGGGACTGAAATTATGCCATAACTCTGCTCACTAGCGATAATGTCGCTGTTACAAAGTAATCCCCTTCGCGAAGGGGACTGAAATGCGGCCAACGTGGATCAGTCGATTTCTTTTTTCGGAAGTTACAAAGTAATCCCCTTCGCGAAGGGGACTGAAATCTCCATTTCAATTGCGCCACGTCAGGCAAATTTACGTGTTACAAAGTAATCCCCTTCGCGAAGGGGACTGAAATCTACAAACAATTAAACGACGGGAGTAATGCAAAGAGTTACAAAGTAATCCCCTTCGCGAAGGGGACTGAAATTCCTCACTCCGTGTATTCGTATTCAGCACTTGCGTCCGTTACAAAGTAATCCCCTTCGCGAAGGGGACTGAAATCGTCACGAGCACTACCCAACAAACAAACGCGATTCAGTTACAAAGTAATCCCCTTCGCGAAGGGGACTGAAATAAATTCTCAAACAGCGCTCGTCTACCGCCGCGAACGGGTTACAAAGTAATCCCCTTC
>Ga0213875_10000193_pt1 | contig 62624 bp, 63 predicted proteins | sample BarmaccomBMRX_R8_FD_160105 | JGI IMG/M metagenome (GOLD analysis project Ga0213875, IMG submission 160105) | Root-associated microbial communities from Barbacenia macrantha in rupestrian grasslands, the National Park of Serra do Cipo, Brazil - RX_R8 | ecosystem: Host-associated > Plants > Roots...
GACTGGCTGGTCGCGTCGGTGCGGTCCACGGGCGGCATCGGCGTCGTAGGGGTGTACGTGCCGCAGGATCCGGGCGCCGCGACGGAGCCGGCGAAGGAGGGGCGGATCGGCTTCAACTTCGGCAAGCTCTTCCAGAAGGGCCAGCACCTCGGCACCGGCCAGTGCCCGGTCAAGAGGTACAGCGAGCAGCTCCGCGACCTGATCATCGAGGGCCGCGCCACGCCGTCGAAGATCATCTCGCACGAGCTGCCGCTCACCGAGGCGCCGGGCGCCTACGAGAAGTTCGACACGCGGGCCGACGGCTACACCAAGGTCATCCTGCATCCGGCTGCCTGATGACGGCGAAACCCCGGCCGGCGGCCGGTCCCCGCCTGCAAGCCAGCACCCGGCGCATGGTCCCCAGGCTGACCGTTCTCGGCACCGGCTACCTGGGCCTGGTGCACGCGGCGTGCATGGCGGAGGAGGGCTTCCGCGTGCTCGGTGTCGACACCGACCCCGAGCTGATCGGTGCGCTCGGCCGCGGCGTCCTGCCGCTGCACGAGCCCGGTCTCACCGCCATGGTCCGCCGGGGCCTGTCGGCCGGGCTGCTGTCGTTCACCACGTCCTACCGCGACGCCGCCGAGTTCGGTGACGTGCACTTCGTGTGCGTCGGAACGCCGCAGCGCGGCGACGGCTCGGCCGGTGCCGAGCTCTCGCACCTGGAGGGCTGCCTGGACGCGCTCGCCCCGCTGCTCACCCGGCCGTGTCTTGTCGTGGGCAAGTCCACGGTCCCGGTGGGCACCGCCGCCCGGCTTGCCGCCCGGCTCGCGGAGCGTGCCCCGGCCAGGTGCGGCGCGGCCCTGGCATGGAACCCGGAGTTCCTCCGCGAGGGCCATGCCGTGGAGGACACGTTGTGCCCGGACCGCATCGTCGCCGGGGTGAGCGACGCCGCCGCCGAGGCCGTGCTGCGCCGTGTGTACGCCAGGCAGCTCGCCCTTGGCGTGCCGTTCGTTGTGACCGACCTGCCAACCGCTGAGCTGGTCAAGCTCGCCGCCAACGCGTTTCTCGCCACGAAGATCTCGTTCATCAACGGCATGGCGGAGGTCTGCGAGGCGACCGGAGCCGATTCCGCGGTGCTGGCCGACGCCCTCGGCTACGACCCGAGGATCGGCGGCGCCGGGATGCGGCCCGGTCTCGGTTTCGGCGGCGGCTGCCTGCCGAAGGACATCCGCGCGTTCAGCGAGCAGGCCGACGGGATCGGCGCGGACGCGGTGGCCGGCTTTCTGCGCTCGGTGGACACCATCAACTCGCGGCGGCGCGAGCGGATGACGCGGCTGGCCGCCGAGCTGGCCGGGGGATCGCTCGCCGGGGCGGCCGTGTGCGTGCTGGGCCTGGCGTTCAAACCCGGCACCGACGACATCAGGGACTCACCGGCGATGGACGTGGCCGCCGCCGTCCACCGCCTCGGCGCCACCGTTACGGCTTTCGATCCCGCCGCGATGGACCGGGCGCGGCGTGCCTGCCCGCAGTTGCGGTACGCGGGCTCGGCGGAGGAGGCCGCGCAGGGCGCCGACGTCATCCTCCTGCTCACCGAATGGCCGGAGTTCGCCGCGGCCGACCCCGCCGCCCTCGCCGGCGTCGTCCGCCGGCGTAACATGGCCGACGGCCGGCACGCCCTGGACCCGGCCCGCTGGCGCTCCGCCGGCTGGCGCTACCGCGCCCTCGGCAGGACGCACCCCGAGCCCGCCGCCCCCGAAGCCGCCGCCGAAGCCGTGAGCTAACGGCGGGCACCGGAGCCGGGCGGGGGGTCCGGGGGGTTTACCCTCCGGGATAACTATCCCAACCAGCGCTCCATGCGGGTGAGCAGTTCCTCGGTGTCGACGGGCTTCGTGACGTAGTCGTTGGCGCCTGAGGAGAGGCTCTTCTCCCTGTCACCCGGCATGGCCCGCGCGGTTACCGCGATGATCGGCAGCCGGGCGAACTCGGGCATCCGCCTGATCGCCCTGATCGTCGCGTGGCCGTCCATCTCCGGCATCATCACGTCCATGAGGATCAGGTCGATGCCCTCGGTCGCCAGCAGCGTGTCGATGCCTTCGCGCCCGTTCGGCGAGCGTGTAACGGTCATGCCGTAGAGCTCGAGCGTGCTGGTGATCGCGAACACGTTGCGCGGGTCATCGTCGACCACAAGGATCTTCTTGCCCTGCAGACCCTCGTGGGCGGCCACATCGAGCGCCGGGCGCGGCGCGGGCTCCGTCCCCGCGGTCCCGTTGGCCAGCGGAGGGACGTGGCCCAGCGCCGCCGCCGACAGGTGCAGCGTGATGCGCTCCCGCAGCTCGTCCAGTGACGGCAGCAGCTCGAGCCCACCCGAGCCGAAGCGCAGCTGCGCCAGCCGCCCCTGCGCGCCGTCGGCCGTCTGCCTGGTGTGCGCGAGCACCGGCATGTCCCGCAGCTCCGGCCGTTCCTGGACCTGCTCCAGGAACGCGAACGCCGACGCGTCCGGAAGGCCGAGATCCAGCACAACGCACGTATGCGGCGCCGAGGTGAGCGCCTCGATGCCCTCCTCCGGCGTGACGGCGGTCGCGACATGGACCGGCCCGCGGGCGTCGGCGAGGTCCGAAACAGCGCTGTGGGCGAGCAGCGTGAGCAGGCCGCCGCTGGCGCTCTCGAGCACCAGCAGCCGGCGCTCAGCCGGCCCGGCGTCACCGGCAGCGCCCGGAGCACCGGCCGCTCGCCCCGCCTCCCCGGCTCCGTTCGTCACGGCGGCGCCCGGCACACCGCCCTGCGGCACACCACCCCGCGGCGCGGCGGAGGCCGGCTGGCCGGGGACGTGGTCCCCGGCGGGCGCACCGTCGCCGTTCTCGCCGTGCCCGTTCATCGCGGCCCGGCCGTCCGCCCCGGCGGCGGGGACCGCGGCGGAGCCGTCCCCGGTCCCCGAAGCGGCACCAGGCAGCACGCTGGGCAGGTGCAGCGTGAACGTGCTGCCGCGGCCGAGGTCGCTTTCGGCGCTTATCTGGCCGCCGAGCAGCGCGGCCACCTCGCGGGCGATCGACAGCCCGAGCCCGGTGCCGCCGTACCGGCGGCTCAGCGTGCCGTCGCCCTGCTGAAACGCGCCAAAGATCGTCAGGAGGCTCTCCGGCGCGATGCCGATCCCGGTGTCGGTCACCGAGAACGCGAGGATGCCGCCGCCTCCGGCGCCGTCCGCGCCACCGGCCTTGCCATCTCCGGCGGTCGCGGCGACTCGCAGTGTAACCCCGCCTCGTTCCGTAAATTTAACAGCGTTCGACAGCAGATTGCCGAGCACCTGCCGCAGCCGCTGCCGGTCGGTGAACAGCTCCGTCGCTGCCTCGGGGCCGGTCTCGACGGCGAACTTCAGCCCCTTCTCCGCGGTGAGCGGCTCGAACGTGGCCTGGATGTCCTCCAGCAGCGCCCTGAGCGGGAACCGCTCGGCGTGGATGTCCATCCGCCCCGCCTCGACCTTCGACAGGTCGAGGATGTCGTTGATGAGCTGCAGCAGGTCCGCGCCGGCGGAGTGGATGACGTGCGCGTACTCCACCTGCTTGGCGCTGAGGTTGCCCTCCGCGTTCTGCGCGAGCAGCCGGGCCAGGATCAGCAGGCTGTTCAGCGGCGTGCGCAGCTCGTGCGACATGTTCGCGAGGAACTGCGACTTGTACTTCGACGCCAGCGCGAGCTGCTGCGCGCGTTCCTCGATCTCCTGCCTGGCCTGCTCGATCTCGGCGTTCTTCGTCTCGATGTCGCGGTTCTGCGCGGCGAGCAGCGCCGCCTTGTCGGCCAGCTCGGCGTTCGACCTCTGCAGTTCCTCCTGGCGCGCCTGCAGTTCCGCCGAGCGAGCCTGCAGCTCCGCGGTCAGCTGCTGCGACTGGTCCAGCAGCGCGTCGGTGCGGGCGTTCGCCACAATCGTGTTCACGTTCACGCCGAGCGACTCGGTGAACTGCTCCAGGAAGTCGGTCTGCACCTGGGAGAACTTGGTGAACGACGCGAGCTCGATGACGCCGAGCACCTGGTCCTCGAACAGGATGGGAAGGATCGCCAGGTTGGCGGGCGCCGCCTCGCCGAGCCCGGAGGAGATCCTGATGTACCCCTCGGGGACGTCCGCCACGACGATCGACCGCTTGCTGCGCGCCACCTGGCCGATCAGGGACTGCCCGATGCGGTACTGGATCGGCGCCTCCTTGTTCGCGCGCAGCCCGTACCCGGCGATGAGACGAAGCTGGGTTTCTCCGGAACTTTCCCGTTCGGCCAGGAAGAACGTACCGTGCTGCGCCCCGACGAGCGGCGCGAGCTCGTCCATGATCAGCTCGGCCACGACCGCCAGGTCACGGTGGCCCTGCATCATGCCCCCGACGCGGGCCAGGTTGGTCTTCAGCCAGTCCTGCTGCTGGTTGGCCAGGGTCGTCTCGCGCAGCGAATGCACCATCGCGTTGATGTTGTTCTTGAGCTCCGCGACCTCGCCCTGCGCCTCGACCGCGATCGACCGGGTCAGGTCGCCGGAGGCGACCGCGCTGGTCACCTCGGCGATCGCGCGGACCTGGCGGGTCAGGTTCCCGGCCAGCTCGTTCACGTTCTCCGTCAGCCGCTTCCAGGTGCCGGACACGCCCTCCACCTCGGCCTGGCCGCCCAGCCGCCCCTCGCTGCCGACCTCGCGGGCCACCCGGGTCACCTCGGCCGCGAACGCGGAAAGCTGGTCGACCATTGTGTTGATCGTGGTCTTCAGCTCGAGGATCTCGCCGCGCGCGTCCACGTCGATCTTCTTCGACAGGTCGCCCTGCGCGACGGCGGTGGTGACCTGCGCGATGTTCCGCACCTGGCTGGTCAGGTTGTTCGCCATCGAGTTGACGTTGTCGGTGAGGTCCTTCCAGGTGCCGGCGACGCCCTTGACGTCCGCCTGGCCGCCCAGCCGCCCCTCGGTGCCGACCTCGCGGGCCACCCGGGTCACCTCGTCGGCGAACCCGGACAGCGTGCCGACCATCCTGTTGATCGTCTGCGCCAGCGCCGCGACCTCGCCCTTGGCCTCGACCGTGATCTGCTGGCTCAGGTCGCCGCGTTCCACCGCCGTCGCCACCTGCGCGATCGAGCGCACCTGCGCGGTCAGGTTGGACGCCATCACGTTGACGTTGTCGGTGAGGTCCTTCCAGGTACCGGACACGCCCCTGACCACGGCCTGGCCGCCCAGGTTGCCCAGGGTGCCGACCTCGCGGGCGACCCTGGTGACCTCGTCGGCAAAGGCCGACAGCTGGTCGACCATCGTGTTGATGGTTTCCTTCAGCTCGAGGATCTCGCCGCGCGCGTCGACCCGGATCTTCTGGCTCAGGTCGCCCTTGGCGACGGCGGTCGTCACCTGAGCGATGTTGCGCACCTGCCCGGTCAGGTTGTCGGCCATGGCGTTGACCGACTCGGTGAGGTCCTTCCAGGTTCCAGAAACCCCGGGCACGTAGGCCTGGCCACCCAGCTTGCCCTCGGTGCCGACCTCGCGGGCCACCCGGGTCACCTCGGAGGTGAACAGGTCAAGCTGGTCCGCCATCCCGTTGAAAACGGTGGCTATCTCATCCATCAGCGGGTCGCCGGTCTCCGCGAGGCGGGTGCTGAAGTCACCGCCGCGGACTGCGGTCAGCCCGGCCAGCAACTGCTCCAGCCCCAGCTTGTCCAGCCGCGGACCCTGCTGAGCGACATCGGTCATCGACGCTCCGATCCAAGCCGCCGCCAACGGCGAATCCTCCGGCGGCGTACCGGCTTCAACAATAGTCGGGGCACCGGTGTGAGCGCTTCGGTGCACGGTATGTAATACCATACGCGGATCATTGGGCTCGCTCCCGGAATAGGGCTGAGCTGGAAAAGGGCGGCTGAATAATCAGAAAACGGCTGAACGGGACGTGCGCCGCCCCCAGCGGGACCAGCGTAGCCAGCGCGGTGATTAACGTCACGCGGTCCTATACGCTCAGCGGCACGGTGTCTCAGCGGCACGGTGTTACGTGCTGGACGGGCGCGGCGTTGTCTTGACTAGGAGCGGGAAACATCCGGCTGGGGAGGCGGTAATAGTCGTGGCGGGCAGCGACGAGGATCTGCTGCGCCTCGCCGCGGTCGTTGAGGGCCAGCGGCGGGAGCTGGCACGCCTGCGTGCCGAAGCGGCCGCGGAATCGGTCATGGCGATGGCCAGGGGCGCGCTCATGGCGAGGCTCGGCTTCAGCGCGGCCGAGGCGGCCAGGCAGCTCGCGGACATGGCCGCGGCCTCCGGGCTGCCGCTGCCCGAGATGGCCGCCGCCGTGCTCCGAATCGAGCCGGGTGAGCTCCCCGAGATGGACGCGGCGGGCGAACCGGCCGCCGCCGCGAACTCGATGAGCCTGCTGATGGCCGAGGCGGCCGCCGAGCTGGCCAGGGACGGGACCGAGCTGGTCGCCGCGCTGGCCGATCAGGTGCTCGAGCCGCTTGGCGCGGGCGCGGTCGTGGTGTGGCTGCTCGAGCCGGACGGTGCCCTGGAGATGCTCGGCGAGTCGGGGCTGGGCGGCGCCGAGGCGAGCCGCTGGCGGCACCTGCCGCCGCAGCTGGATTGCCCCGCCCAGCGCGTCGCCCGCGGCGGCCCCGACCTGTGGTGGCACACGGGCCGCCCGGCTGGCGACGGCGTGCCGGTGACCGGGGGCTCGCCGGACAGCGCGCGAGCGGTTCTGGCCCTGCGGGAACACACCGGCGGCCTGCTCGGCGTGCTCGAGGTGTGCTGGCCGGAGGCGCTTTCCGCCTTCACCGGCGCGACCAGGCTGCGGCTGTCCGCGCTCGCCGCGGGGTGCGCCGAGGTTCTCGGCATCCGTCTCGTGCACGGCAGCCTGGCCATCGCGCCGCCCAGACCCGCCGTGTTCGCCCTGCTGGACCAGGTCGCCGACTCGGTGCTGGCGACGAGCGCGATCAGGGACTCCGGTGGCCGGGTGACGGATTTCCTCATCGAGCATGTCAGCCCCGGCTTCCGTGACCCGGCCGGCAGGCCGGCCACGGAGCTGGCCGGCCTGACCCTGCTGCGGGCCTATCCCGCGGCTGAGTCCGGCGGCCACGACGGAAAGAGCGGCGGTGGCCTGTTCGCCAGGGCGGTGCGGGTGCTGGAAACGGGCGAGGCGCAGCACCTTCCCGGGCTGCTCACAGGCCCGCTGGGCGCCGGGGGGCATTCCATGCCCGTGTCGGACCTGCGGATCGCCCGGATCTTCGACGGCGTGGTCTTCTCCTGGCGGAACGACGCGGAAACCGGCGAGCTGGCGGCGCTGCTCGATCACGCCCAGCGGCTCGGCCAGCTCGGCGGCTGGGAGGAGAACCTGGTCACCGGGGCCGTCCGCTGGACCAACTCCGCGTGCGCCCTGTTCGGCCTCGCGCCTGGCACCGCCATCCCGCTCGCCGACCTGCCCAGCTACGTGATCGCCGCGGACCGGGCGGGGGTGCGCCGCCTCCGCCAGTTCCTGCTGCGGCAGCGAGAGGCCATCAGCGACACCTTCCGCATCGTCCGCCCCGACGACGGGGCGATCCGGCAGATCCGGATCTTCGCCGAGCCCGTGGCCGACGCGGCCGGCACGATCGTGGCGCTGCGCGGCGCCTTCCAGGATGTCTCGGCGCACTATCACACCCAGGTCGCGCTCGCGGCGACCCGCGACCAGCTCGCCGACATCGAGCAGCGCGCGGCCGAGGAGCACAGGCTGGCGATACGGCTGCAGCAGGCGATCATGCCACCGGACGAGCCCCCCGTGGAGGCGGCGGGCATCGACGTCGCGGTCCGCTACCGGCCGGCCGGCCCAGGGCACCTGGTGGGCGGCGACTGGTACGACACGCTGCTGCTCCCGGACAAGGAGGTGATGCTGGTCGTCGGGGACGTGGCGGGGCACGGCATCGACGCGGTCACCGGCATGGTCGCGGCCCGCAACTCGCTGCGTGGACTGGCCACCACCGGGGCGGCCCCCGCTGAGCTGCTCAGCCTGCTCAACACGGCGGCCTGTCACTTCACCGAGGGGCTCGTCGGGACGGTCGTGTGCGGGTTCTACAACTCCAGCACGCGCCTGCTTCGGTGGGCCCGCGCGGGCCATCTGCCGCCGGTCCTCGTGCGCGGCGACATGGCCAGCGCCCTTCCGCTGCCCGGTGGCGTCCTGCTCGGCATCGACCCGGACGCCGAGTACGAGGAGGCCACTCTCACCCTGGAGCTGGGCGATACGCTGCTGCTGTTCACCGACGGGCTCATCGAGCAGCGCGGCGCGGCCATCAGCGACGCCCTCGCCCAGTTCACGTCGATCGCCGCGCCGGCCGACCGGGACGCCAGCCGGCACGCGGACCGCCTGCTCGCCAGCGCGGTCTCGGACACCGCCGACGACGCCTGCCTGGTGGCCGTGCGAATACGCTGACGCCAACGCCAGCCCCGCACGCCCGGGGGTGCGCCAGTCGCATCCGCCCCATCAGCACCACGCTTCATGATCCCGGAATCGTAGGTGCCGTATCCGGCCCGCCGTTTCCACCATCATGACGGCCGCCCGTTTTGCCCGGTTAGCAGCGGGGGACCGGCCGCGCGATGCTACGGCGAGAACCTCAGCGGGCCACCGGGGGTTCCAGGGGGTCGTCCCCCCGGGTCGCAGAGTCCCCCCGGGCCAGCACAGCAGTCGTCGACCGGCCTGCCAGGTACGGCACCGTCACCACCCGCCCGTTCCAGCGGCGCAGCGCGGCCGCCTCCGGCAGCTCACGGCCGTCATAGTCCCCGCCCTTGACCCAGATGGCGGGCATGATCTCGCTGAGCAGCCGCTCCGGCGTGTCCTCGTCGAAGATCAGCACCTCGTCCACGCAGTCCAGTGCGGCCAGCACCGCAGCGCGGTCGGCGGCCGTGTTCAGCGGCCGGCCGGGTCCCTTGAGCCGCCGCACCGACGCGTCCGAGTTCAGGCAGACCACCAGGGAGTCGCCCAGCGACCTGGCCGCGCGCAGCATGGACACATGGCCCGCGTGCAGCACGTCGAAGCATCCGCCGGTGGCGACCAGCACGCCGCCGGGCGGGACCGAGCCGCTCACCTCGGCCGCCTGCCGGCCCCGCGGGCCGGCGGGACCGTTCACGCCGCCCTCCGCCAGGTAGCGGGTGGCGGCGGCGACGCCCCACGTCACCGCCTCGGAGAGGAGGGCTCCCTCGCGCAGCGCGGCCGCGACGGCCACCGCGAACCGGTCCCCGGCCCCGCACGGGTCGGTCGCCCCGATCGGTGTCGCGGGGATCGCGAGCGGCGCGTGGCCGGGGCGCGCGAGCAGCGCGCCGCGACTGCCGAGCGTCACCGCCACGGCCTGCGACGGCCAGATGCCCAGCAGGCGCTCCGCGGCCTCGGCGGCGCCGAGCACCCCGCCGAGCACCCCGCCCGCCCCGGCGGCGGCCGTGGCCTCGCCCTCGTTGGGCGTCGCCAGCCACGTGCCGGGCACCGGCGTGGCGCCCCGTGGGTGCGGATCCCACACCACGGGAGCACGCGCCGCCCGGCTGGCCAGCGCGTCCCTGAGCACCGGATCCCTGGTGGTCCCGTGCCCGTAGTCGCTGACAAGCACGGCACCGGCGGCGGCGATCGCGTCGGCGGCCTCCGCCCCGGCCGGGCCGGGCGTCGCCGCGGGCCTGTCTACTCGCAGCAGTGTCCGGCCGCCCACCCGGATCCGCGTCTTCTCCTGCAGGGCGCCGTCCAGCGGCAGCGGGATCACGGTCACCATGCCCGGCAGCATGTCCCTCACGGTGCCGCTGGCCGGGTCGCTGCCGAACGGCGCGATCAGCACGATCCCGTCGCCCAGCGCGCGGGCGCCGCCGTCCGGGCCGCCGCCGTCCGGGCCGCCGCACGCGCCGTCGTCCAGCGCGCGGGCGGCCAGCAGCGCCGCCAGTGCCGCGCCGCCGGGCCTGGTCCGGCCGGCGGCGTCCTCCACCACCGGCACCGGCGCGTCGGGGGACAGGCGTTCCGCGCGCCCGTCCACGTCCTGGTCCAGCAGGGCGTCACCGACGATCACCAGTGGCCCCGTGCTCATAACGGTTCTCCTCCCGTTCCCCGCCTCCGCGTGTCTCCTCCCGTTCCCCGCCTCCGCGTGTCTCCTCCCGTTCCCCGCCTCCGCGTGTCTCCTCCCGTTCCCCGCCTCCGCGTGCCGGCCGTCACAGAGCGCGTGCTCACCGCGGCCTTCCCGCCCCCTGCGCCACTCCCTGCGCGTCCGACAGTGCCGCCGCCTGCGCTGCCTGCGCTGCCTGCGTCGGCTGCGCCGCCTCCGCTGGCTCGCGCCGCCCGGTGAAGCGGGCGAACCAGGCGAGCGTCTCGGTAAGGCCGTCCCGCCATGAGATGCGCGGCTCGAACCCGAGCGCGGACCTGGCCAGCGAGATGTCCGGCTTCCGGACCATCGGGTCGTCCTGCGGTCGCGGTATGTAGTGGATGGGGGACGATGACCCGGCGAGAGAGATGATGCGCTCGGCGATCTGGAGGACCGTGGCCTCGTCCGGGTTGCCGATGTTGACCGGCCCCGCGAGGTCGCTCTCGGCGAGCAGCAGGAGCCCGCGCACGGTGTCGTCGGCGTGGCAGAGCGAGCGGGTCTGCGTGCCGTCGCCGGCGACCGTGACGGGCTCGCCGCGCAGCGCCTGGCAGGCGAAGGTCGGCACCATCCGGCCGTCGTCCGGCCGCATGCCCGGCCCGTAGCTGTTGAAGATCCTGGCGATGGCGGTGCCGGCGAGGCCGGCCCGTGCGTACGCCGCGGTCATCGCCTCGGAGAACCGCTTCGCCTCGTCGTACACGCTGCGCGGCCCGGTCGGGTTGACGTTTCCCCAGTAGTCCTCCGGCTGCGGGCTGGTTTCCGGGTCGCCGTAGACCTCGGACGTGGAGGCGAGCAGGAAACGCGCGCCCTTGCGGGCGGCCAGCTCGAGTGCGTTGCGGGTGCCGCTGCTGCCCGAGTCCAGGGTCTGCAGCGGGTACCGCGCGTAGTCGACCGGGGAGGCCGGTGACGCCAGGTGCAGCACGAGATCCACCTCACCGTCCACCGTGAACGGCTCGCTGACGTTGCAGTACCGGAACTCCAGGGGCGGCCATTCCGTCCCGTCGGGCGGCGCGGGAAGCGCGCCGCGCGAGCCGGTGAGCAGGTTGTCCAGGCACACCACCGCGGTGCCCGCCTCGAGCAGCCGGCGGCACATCCGGGCGCCGAGGAATCCGGCGCCGCCGGTGACAACCGCCCGCCGGAACCGGCTCACCATGCCTCCTCCGTCATCACGTCCTCCCTTGTCACCCCGCCGGCTCCCTTGTCACCCCGCCGGCCCGGTGGGCCGGCGGGCCGCCGCTCACCACGCCGCCCTCCCGGGAGCCGGCCAGCTGGGCAGCGGACGGCCCTCGATGACGGCCGCGACGGCCGCGGCCAGACTGTCGGCGCACGGCACGCCGGCTCGCTCGCCGCTCAGCGTCGCGGCCGTGGGGACCAGCACCCCGCGTGCCCCGGCGGCGCGGGCGGCCGCGATGTCGGCGCCGATGTCCCCGATCACCACGCACTCCGCCGGCGTCACCCCGAGTTCGGCGGCCGCCGCGGCGATCAGCCCGGGCGCGGGCTTCCGGCAGCCGCACCCGTCTTCCGCGGTGTGCTGGCATACCTGCCAGGTGCTGAACGGCCCGATCAGCCGGTCAATCCGCTCGTTGACGGCGGCCATCTGCGACACGGTGATGCGGCCCTGGCCCACGCCCGACTGGTTGGTCACGACTCCGGGGCGGATGCCTGCCCGGCGCAGCGCGGCGATCGCCTCGGCGGCGCCCGCCACCGGTGTCACGCGTGCCGGGTCGCCGTTGTACGGGACGTCGTGCACGAGCGTTCCGTCCCTGTCGAACAGGACCGCCGCGGGGCGCGCCGGCCCGGCGTGCCGGAAGCGCCACAGCCCGTTCAGCCAGTGCGCCGTCGCCAGCGGCGGTATCGCGGCGCTGGTGACGAGCATCGCTCCGGCCTCGCGCCAGGTCCGCGGCCCGGCCAGTATCCGCCGCGCGGCGAAGTCGGCGGTGAGCAGCGCCCACCCCCCGGCCGCGAGCCTCCCGGCCGTGCCCAGCAGCCCAGCCGCCCGCGCAGTCTCCCCGCGCCGCGCAGTCTCCCAGCGCCGCACGGCTCGCCCGGCCCCCGCCGTGCGCGCGCCGCGCGGAGCGCCCGCAGCCCCTGCTGCGCGCCCGGCGCCCGCCGCGAGCCCGGCCGCCCGCGCGGCCATGAGCAGCAGCGCGGAGGCGCCGAGCGCGCATGTGACGAGGTGCGCGGGCCGCCGCCCACGGCCCGCGCCCGCTCGTTCCCGCCAGCCACGGCCGTGCAGCCGCCACATCGCGGCGTCGTCCGCGTTTCCGGCCTGCGCCGCGATGCTGGCCCAAAGGCTGGGCGGGCGCACCGGGTGCTCCGTGCGGCGGCTGCCGCGCCGCAGCGACCACCCCAGGTCCAGCACACGCAGCGCGAGGTCGGAGTCCTCGCGGTAGGCGCGCGGGAAACGCTCATCGAAGCCGCCGGCGTCGGCCAGGGCCGCGCGCCGGTACGCCATGTCCGCCGTGATCCAGCGCGCGCCGGCCAGCCCGAGCGTGGCACGCTGCGAGTCGGCCGGCCGCCCGCCGGGCGGTGGCACCTCGATGATTCCCTGCACGCCGCCCAGGTCCGGCGGGACGTCACACAGGTCGACCGCGAGGTCCTCCGCCCACCGCGTGCCGACCCGCACGTCGTCGTCGAGGAACACCACCCATTCGGCCGGGACCGAGGCGCGCCAGCCGGCGTTGCGCGCGGCCGCGGGCCCGCGGCCGTCCAGCGTCACCACGATCGTCCGGTCCGCCAGCACGGGCGGCACGCGAACCGGCAGCGGGTCGGGGGTGTCCCTCCGGTCGTCCACGAGCACCACCTGAAGGGGCGCGAACTCGTCCCGGCCCGCGGCGCGGACCGCCGCGGCGAGCGCGTCGACGCACGCCTGCAGGCAGGGCCGCCCGATAGTCGGGATCACGACCACGTAACTCGGCGGTTTCATCGCCGCACCGGCTACCCCTCGCCCCCGGGGCCAAACAGTCCGCCGGGGCCAAAGAGGCCAAGGAGACCGGCGGGCGGGAGTTCCACGATGCCCGATGTTTGGCCGCGCCGTCCGCAGCAAGTAAAGAGGCCGTGAGCCGCAGCCAGGCCGTGAGCCGCAGCCAGACAGCAGACGTGGTCGTAGCCGGCCAGATCGCGCGTGACCTCGTCCTCGTCGTGGACGAGGTGCCGCCGGAAGGGGGAACGGCCCCGGTGCGCGAGCGCCGCGAGATGCTCGGCGGCAAGGGCGCCAACCAGGCCGTGGCGCTGGCGCAGCTCGGCATGAGGCCGGCCCTGCTGGGCGTCGTGGGCTGCGACGACACGGGCCGGCGCGTGCTGGACCAGGCGCACGCCGACGGCATCGACACGTCCGCGGTCCAGCGCCGCGACGACACACGCACCGGGCTGATCGTGGACGTCGTCGACCGCGCCGGGCGGTGGCGTTACCTGGAGGATCTGCCACCGTCCGTTCAGCTGACCGAGACGGATGTGGCCGCCGGCGCGAGCCTTTTCACCGGCGCGCGGTGGGCGAGCGTCCAGCTCCAGCAGCCGCCGGAGGCGGCGCTCGCCGTGGCCAGGCACGCCCGCGAGGCCGGCTGCAAGGTGGCGCTCGACGGCGCGCCGGAGGACGCAAAGCACTCCGGTGACCTGCTCGTGCTCGCGGACGTGGTCCGCGCCGACGGACGGGAAGCCGCGATGCTGGCGGGAACGCCCGTCAGCAGCGGCGGCGAAGCCCGCCGCGCCGCCGCGGACATCCTCCGCCGCGGGCCGTCGCTCGTCGCGCTGGCCGTCGACGGCACCGGCAACCTTCTCGCCTGGCCCGATGGCGACGTGCTGCTGCCGCTGACCCGGACCCACGTCGCGGACACCACCGGCGCCGGAGACGCGTTCATGGCGGGGCTGATCGCGGCGCTCGACCGCGGCGACGGCCCGGTCCAGGCCGGCCGGTTCGCCGTCGCCGCGGCCGGCGCCACCGTCGGGCACCCTGGCGGCAGGCCCGGCCTGACCCGGCGGGCCCTGGACGAGCAGCTCGCCCTCCTGGATGCCGCCGAACGCGAGACCACGGCGGGGGGTGCCCGATGACCGCGGTCACCGTCGTGATCGCGACCCGCAACCGCGAGACGGAGCTGCGCCGCACGCTCGGCCGCCTGGCGGAGCTGCCGGAGAAACCGGCGGTCATCGTGATCGACAACGCCTCCACGGACGGAACGCGCGCGGCGGCGCGAGACGCCTGCCCGGCCGCCGAGCTCATCACGCTGCCGGAAAACCGCGGCGCATGGGCGCGGAACGTCGGCGTGGCACGCGCGGCCACCGAGTACGTCGCGTTCAGCGACGACGACTCCTGGTGGGAGCCGGGATCGCTGCGGCTGGCCTGCGAGCTGCTCGCCGCTCACCCGGAGCTCGGCCTGATCGCCGGGCGCACGCTGGTGGGATCCGCCGGGACGGACGACCCGCTGAACGCCGTGCTGGCCGCGAGCCCGCTGCCGCGCGACGGCCTGCCCGGCCCGCGGGTGCTGGGCTTCCTCGGCTGCGCGGCGGTGGCCAGGCGCGCGGCGTTCCTGACGGCCGGGGGATACAGCGAGCTGATGGGCGTCGGCGGCGAGGAGGAGCTGTTCGCGATGGACCTCGCGACGGCCGGATGGGCCGCCGCGTACGTCAGCGACGTGGTGGCGAGGCACTGGCCGTCCCCGGCCCGTGACGTCGCGGCGCGGCGCGGCGCCGAGGAGCGCAACCGGGTGCTGATCGCGTGGCTGCGGCGGCCCGCCCGCGACGCGCTGGCCGGCACGGCGGCGCTGGCCGGGCGTGCCCCGCGCGACCCCATCGCCCGCCGCGCACTGGCCGGCCTGCTGGCCCGGCTGCCGCGCGCCCTAGCCGCCCGCAGGCCCCTGCCGCCGCGAGTGGCGGCGCAGCTGCAAAGGCTGGAGCAAGCGAATGGCTGACCGAGTCACCGTGGTGGTCATCACCCATGACCGCCGCACGGAGCTGCTCCGGACGCTCGGCAAGCTCTCCGGTCTTCCCGAACGGGCGCCGGTCATCGTGGTCGACAACGGCTCATCCGACGGCACGGCGGCGGCCGTGCGGCGGCTGCACCCGGACGTCACGCTGATTCCGGGCAGCCGCAACCTCGGCGCGGTCGCGCGGAACGTCGCGGTGCGCCGGGTCAGCACGCCCTACGTCGCGTTCTGCGACGATGACACCTGGTGGGAGCCGGGATCGCTGAGCCGCTGCGCGGACGCGCTCGACGCGCACCCCGACGTCGCCTCGGTCACGGCGCGCATCATCGTCGAGCCGTCAGGAGCCGAGGATCCCATCAACGCCGAGCTGGCGACCTCACCGGTGCCCGGCCGCCCTGGGCTGCCCGGCCCGGCGCTGATGAGCTTCCTCGCGGGCGCCTCCGTGCTGCGGGTCGCGCCGTTCCGCGAGGCCGGCGGGTTCAGCCCCCGGCTGTGGCTCGGCGGCGAGGAAGAGCTGCTCGCCGCCGACCTGATCGCCGCCGGGCACGCGCTGTGCTACCTGCCGGAAGCCGTCGTGCACCACGCGCCCTCCGTGCGGCGTGATCCCACCCGCCGCCGCTGGCTCGGCATCCGCAACACGCTGTGGTTCACCTGGCTGCGCCGCCCGCTGCCCGCGGCGGCGCGGCGCACCGCCGAGCTCGCGCGCACGGTGCCCCGCGACGCCACCTCGGCGGCCGCGTTCGCCGCCGCGCTGGCCGGCCTGCCCTGGGTCCTGCGCGACCGCCGTCAAGTGCCGGCGCACGTCGAGGCCATGATCCGGACGCTCGACGAGCCGCGCCGCACCTCCCGCGCCCGCAGGTACGTGGGCTGACTCACCCGATGCCCAGGCGCGGCTGGTGCCACCGTCCGTTCGGCATACCGGGCAGGTGACCGGGGTAGGAAGAGGCCCCATGAAGAAGCTTCTCGAGCTCCTGATGTGCTTTCTGCACCCGGTGGCGGTGGTCCTCATGTGGATCAACCTCGCGTCACGCACCGACCTGAGCGGCGGGGCGAAGCTGGCGTGGGGCATCTTCGGCCTCATCCCGCTCGTGCCGTTCCTGTACGTGCTGACCGGCGGCAGCCTGTGGTGAGCCGGGGACCGCGCCCCTCGTTACGCCGGCTAGGCCTTGCTCACCGTCAGCAGCACCGCCGAGTCCTCGACGGCTTCCAGCGCGTGCCGGGCATCCGGCACGACAAGGAGATCACCGCTGCGGCCTTCCCAGGTCACGCCCCCGGTTACCAGCCGCACCCGGCCGTGCAGGACCTGAACGGTGGCCTCGCCCGGGTTCTCGTGCTCGCTCATGGACGAGCCCGCGGTCAGCGCGACCACCGTCTGGCGCAGCGCGTGCTCGTGGCCGCCGTACACGGTCTGGGCGCTCCGGCCGCCCGGTGCGCCGGCCGCCCTCCTGGCATGGTCGCGGGCGATGGCATCCAGCGAGAACTTCTCCATGCCCGCCTTCTGCCCGCAGGCCGCCGGGTCATGCCAGGCGGGTCAGGGCGCCAGGGCGGCGGCACGGTTCCGAAAACTTTCGGAACCGTGCCGCCGCGGCGATCACGGCGACCCAGGGTGCGTGGCACCATGGAATCGCTCATTACCTGGCCCGAGGCTGTTGACAGGGTATCCAGCCCGTGTCTATTTTTGCCCTCATCCGCGCTTACGTTTTCCGAAAATTTTCGGATGCAACCGCCAGCGCGTAACGGCTTTCGCCGCTGAGGAGGGAAATCCATGAGACATCGTCGTCTTCTCGCTGCGGGCGCCGTGGGGACCGTTGTGGTCGCCGCGGCGCTTGGCATTAGTTCCGCCGCCGGCGCGGCGCCGTCCGCCTCAGCCCCGCGCGCCTCAGCCCCGCGCGATGAGGGCGCGCCGGACTCCCTGCGGGCCCTCGCCGCGAAAATAGGGCTGCGCATAGGCACGGCGGTAATACCGTTCGACCTGAACACTCCCGCTTACCGGGACATCGTGGCCGACCAGTTCTCGGTCGTCACCCCGGGCAATGAGATGAAGTGGCAGGTGGTCGAGCCGACCCGGGGCACCTACGACTGGTCGGGCGGTGACCGCCTCGTCAAATTCGCCGAGGAGCACGGGCAATTGGTCCGCGGGCACACGCTCCTGTGGCACAACCAGCTTCCCGCCTGGCTCACCACGGGCGTCGCGAACGGCACCATCAGTGACACCGAACTGCGGGCCCTGCTGCACAAGCACGTCATCGACGAGGTCACGCACTTCAAGGGCAAGATCTGGCAGTGGGACGTCGCGAACGAGTTCTTCACCGACAGCAATCCCTCCGGGATCAACCCGAACGATTTCTGGGTCTCCCACCTTGGCGCCGGCATCATCGCCGAGGCTTTCCGCTGGGCGCACCAGGCGGATCCGCACGCGCTGCTCTTTTACAACGACTACAACATCGCCGGCGAGGACGGCACGAACGCGAAGAGCGACGCCGTGTACGCGTGGCTCAGGCAGATGCTGGCCGAGGGCGTGCCCATCAACGGCGTCGGCGACCAGGGGCACCTCGACACCCAGTACGGGTTCCCGACGCAGATGACCCAGGATTTGCGGCGTTACGCGAGCCTTGGCCTGAAGGTGGCCATTACCGAGGCCGACGTGCGCACGTTCGTCAACAACCCGACGGCCCAGGTGCCCACGGATCACCTGGCGACGTTCGCCCAGCCGTATGAGTTCTCGCAAATGCTCAAGGCCTGCCTCGCGGTCCGGCAGTGCATCTCGTTCACCGTCTGGGGCTTCGGGGACGCCGACTCGTGGATTCCCGGCTTCTTCACCGGCGAGGGATACGCCACGATCTACGACGTGAACCTGCAGCCGAAGCCGGCCTACTTCGACCTGCAGCAGGACCTCCAGCTCGCCGCCTACGGCGCCCCCCACCGCGTCCACACCGACCAGCACTAGTAGCCCAAACACCCAGCACCGGCGGGGTCGCTGGCGTAAACAGCCCCACGAGACGCTCTGTCGGGGGCCAGATGCCAGCGACCCCGCGTATCACGACCGGCCGATGACCGGTTCGGTGAAGGGGAGCTGGGCGGGCGTCTTCGCCTGCAGGAAGTCGTAGTCGCATCCTTCCGGCGCCTGGGTGACGTGCATCCGGTGCAGCACCGGCCAGCCCCGAAGGTCGGCCACCGCGGGCAGCACGGGTTTACGCGACCCAAGGCCGGCCTCCGTGTCCAGCGTGCCGGCGAACGCGTCGAGCGACACGATGTCACCGTCGCGCAGCCGGGACAGCGGGCCGCCGACCGCGCTCTCCGGCGCGACGTGCAGCACGACCGTGCCGAAGCCCGTGCCGCTCATCCGCCCGTCGGTGATCCGCAGCATGTCGGTGACGCCCTCACCCAGCAGCCGTGCGGGAATCGGGATGTTTCCCCATTCGGGCATGCCGGCCCCGGCCGGCCCGCAGCCGGCCAGCACGAGCACGGAGTCCCGCGTCACCTCCAGAGCGGGGTCTTCGATCCGCCTGCGCATCTCCTCGTAGGAGTGGAACACGACCGCGGGGCCACGATGGCGCAGCAGGCGGGGGGAGGCCGCGGCGGCCTTGATCACGGCGCCGTCCGGCGCCAGGTTGCCGTGCACCACCATGAACGCGGGCAGCGCCGTCACCGGCTCGTCCAGCGGCCTGATCGGCCACTCAGGGACATGGGTACCGCCCTCACGCCGCGTCCGGGCGAGCGCCGCGAGCACCGCGGGCACGCCGCCGGCCCGCGCCAGGTCGGGCATCAGCCCGTTACCGATCGGCGCCACGTCGGCGATGACCGGCACCCGGGCGCTGACCTCGGCGAACTGGCGAAGCGGCACACTGATCCCGCGCCGCCCGGCCACCGCGCACAGGTGGATGATCGCGTTCGTCGAGCCGCCGATGGCGGCGAGCACGGTAATGGCGGCCGAGAACCCGGACTCGGTGAGCAGGATCGACGGCCGGACCTCCGACGCGACCCTGGCCACGATCCGCCGCCCGGCCTCCTCCGCCAGCTCAACCTGCCGCTGATCGCCCGAGGCCAGAACCGCGGAACCGGGCACGGTCATGCCGAGCGTCTCCGCCATGATCGCCATGGTGGACGCGGTGCCCATCGTGTTGCAGGCGCCGAGACCCTGCCCGAGGCAGGTCTCCAGCCGCGCCCACTCGGCGTCGGTGAGCTGCCCGGCGCGCCGCGCGTCGTACATCTGCCACAGCGCCGTCCCGCTGCCGAGCGGGGTTCCGTCGAACCCGGCAGGGGCGCGGAAACCGCCGGTGACGATCAGCGCCGGAATGTCCGCCGAGGCAAGCGCCATCAGGTAAGCCGGCACCGTCTTGTCGCAGTTTCCGAGGGCCACGATGCCGTCCAGCGGCTGGGACCTGATCGCCTCCTCGACCTCGATCGCCAGCAGGTTGCGGTACAGCATCGCGGTCGGCTTCATCAGGTCTTCGCTGAGCGAAATGACCGGGAACTGCAGCGGCAGCCCGCCCGCCGCCTCGACGCCGCGCCGGACGGCCAGGGCCAGGACGGACAGGCCGCGATCGCACCGGTTCAGGTCGCTGGCCGTGCACGCGATGCCGATCAGCGGCTGGCGTCCCGCGGAGCCGGAACGCCGCAGTCCCGCCGCGCGCAGCGCCGCGCGGTGGTTCAGAGCCACCTCGTCGTCTCCGCCCAGCCACGCGTCACTGCGCAGCGGGATGGAGCGGGAGAAGGCGCCCGGGGAGGAAACCTCGCCGCGCGCCCGGGGGGAGAAGGCGGACGGGAGCGGGGAGTCGCTGCGGAGCCGGAGGGGGAGGGGGAGGGCGGGCGAGGCGGCGCTCCGCAGCGATGGCGACGACATCAGCGGACGGCGTCGCTGACGGCGGGCACCGGCGCCTCCTCGGTGTAGCGTTCCCGCCGAGTCTGGAAGAACTGCGCCCTGGTCACCGCCCTGGACAGGAAGGCCAGCGGAATCCCCACCAGGAACAGAACAAGCGCGATGATGCGCACCGGCACCGGGGTGCTGGGCAGTGACTTGATGATCACGTAGACCAGCGTCGCCGCCCCGATCAGCGGCAGCAGCAGCCCGAGAAGAATCTCGCGGCTGTCGCGCAGCAGCACCGAGCGGTAGTACCAGATGCTGTACAGCGAGATCACCACGTAATAGCCGGCGAACAGCAGGCCGCCGGTCGAGTCGATGTAGACGATCGTCTTCTGCAGGCTGCTGCTCGCCAGGTACAGCACCAGGGCGGCGATCGGGATGACGCCCATCACCACGAGCCCCGTGACCGGCGTCCTGAACCGGGAGTTGACGAAGCTCAGCCCGCGCGGCACGGTGCGGTCGCGTGCCATCCCGAACATGATCCGGCTGCCGTCCACGATCTGCGACTGGATGGTGGTGGCGAACGACGCGATGACCGCCAGCGCCACGAGATCGCCGAATGCCTTCGGCCCCAGCCGGCCCGCCAGGAACGGCAGGACGTTGCTGGCGTTGTTCGAGATCGCCGGCGCGGGCGCGAGCCCCTGCAGGCACACGAACAGGAACACGACCCACAGCGTGCAGAACGTGATGGAGATAAGCACGGACCTGCCCGGGTCACGCTGCCGCCGCTGCTCGTCGCCCAGGTAGATGGGGGAGTCCCAGCCGCCGAGCAGGAACGTGGCGATGACCACGCCCGCGATCAGCCCGGTCGATCCGCCGGGCGCGTGCGACGTGGTGAACCATGACCAGGAGGGTCGCGTGACGCCGGGGGCGTGCGAGGTGAGCTCGTGCACCAGGCCCCACACCGCCAGCACGCCGATGATCAGGTACTCGACGGCGACCACCCAGCCCTCGAAACGAATGGTGACCTTCACCCCGACCACCGCGATCGCCACGACGAGCAGGCAGATCACGGTCGCCACCAGCCACGTCAGCGGCTTGTTGGAGGCCTGCGACGGAGCGATGAGGCTCAGCACGGTCGAGCCGATCAGCGTGATGTTGCCGATGTTGGACGTCAGCGCCGTCATCAGGATGAGGATGCCGACCGCGAACCCGATGATGGGGGACAGGCCGCGGGCCACCCACTGCACCGGCGCGGCGGCCGAGGCCTGCCAGGAGTTCAGCCGGTGATACGCCACCGCGCAGCACAGCATCGCGGCGCCGGCGATCAGCAGGGCAAGCGGCGAGCCGAGGCCGGAGGCGCCGATCAGCGCGGCCATGGTCAGCGTGGTGGCCGCGGTCGGCGCCACGTTGGTGATCGAGGCGATCCAGTCGCCGCGGAGGCCGACGGACTTCGCTCTCAGCCCTGGTGACGACTCGGCAGTCATAAGGCGCAACCCCTCCCTGGTATCACGAACAGACAAGCCAGCTTCTGTGTCCTCATGGGACGGGGATCCCCAGGCCCTCGGCGCCCGGCTTGGACTGAAGCAGCCCCGGCGACAGCCGGTCCAGCCATTCCAGCGCGACGGCGGCTCGGTGCACCTTCTCGACGGCGTTCGCCCTGGCCACGTCCACGAGGTGCAGTCCGCTCGGATAGACCCCCTGGGCGTTGCGCAGCCCGAACTTCGCGTACAGCGGCGCGCCCGCCCGGACCAGGTCCGCGAGCTCCTGGCCGCGTACCACGCCGCCGAGCGGGTCGGACGACTCGACGTAGAGGTCAAGCGGCAGGCTGACCGCCGCGCGCATCTCCGCGAGTTCCGCCAGCGTCACGTCGGAGGGAATGTTGACGGTGCCCGCGCCGAGTTCCTGCAGCAGCGTCAGCGTCACCGGGTTGGACGGCGACATGGCCGCGGAGATCTTCCACACCAGCCCAGCGGGAAGGAAGCCTCGCGCCTGCGCCGTCGTGAGCGCGCGGAGCAGCCCCAGATCGGCGACCAGGAAGCTGCGAATCCCCTCTTCCGTCGCCCGCAGCACGTCCTCGAGCGCGTAGCCGAGCTGGCGCAGCCCGCGGACCTGGTCGGCGTGCGCCCGGCCGTCGGCTGACCGGGCGTGCGCGCCCACGCCGAACCGCTCCCGCGGCCCGACGAAGAGGCACACCTCGACCCCGGCGCCGTGGCCGGCCTGCGCCATGTCCCGCAGCTCGGCCACCGAGAGCAGCATCGCGCCGCTGCCCTGGGAGACCCGGTTGACCGTGATCCCATCGGCCTCGGCGGCGCGCAGCACCGCGTCGAGCACGCGCGGCCCCTCGACGCTCGGAATCTCGATGCGGAATGCCGCGCCGTCCGGAAAGCGCCCGTCTCCAGGCAGGGAAGCCCCGTCCGCCCCGTCCGCCCCGTCCGCCCCGTCCGTTCTGCCCGCGCCGAGCCCGCCGAGCACGTCAGAGACCCAGGTCATCCGCCCGCCTTTCGTCCTGTCCGACTGGACAGATCAGTCACCATCCGCCGCCTCCGCTTCTGCCATCCGCTCCCTTCCCGCCTCCGCCGTCCGCTCCCTCTGTGCGCCTCTGCCGTCCTTCCCGCCGGTTCTATCTCCGTTGACTGTCAACCCGCTGTCACGCCCGCCGCCTCCGCGCTCCCGGGCTGTCATCCCGCTGCCTTCGCGCACCGGGCGGTCCGCCCGCTGGCGGCCGTCCCGGTTCATCCGCCGCCGCCTCCGCATCCGCCGCCTCGTGTCCGCCACTCCGTGTCCGCCACTCCGTGTCCGCCACTCCGTGTCCTCCACCTCCGCAGCCGTCGTTCGCCGCCTCCGTGTCCGCCGTGCGCCGCCTGCCATCCGCCGGAATCTTGGTCGATTTGTGTCGCTATGGCAGCCCTAATCGACGAACGATCGCCGAACGCCATCTCGCCAACTTCGGGGACGCCCCCTGGCATCCGCTCCAGCGCACTCTGGACCGCTGAGCCGCCGTTTCCGCGCCCTCCGGGCCGCGGTTCCGCTTCCACGCCCGCTGGGCCGGCGGTTCCGTTTCCACGCCCGCTGGGCCGGCGGTTCCGCTTCCACGGCTGCCAGGCGCTGTTCCGCTGGCTGCCGCGTCGCACCCGCAGGCCGCTGCCCGCCGCGTGGCGTACCCGGTGGCCGCTGTCCGCCGCGTGGCGTACCCGGTGGTCGCTGTCCGCCGCGTCGCGCGCCCGCTGCCCGTCGCACCCGCTGGCCGCCGGGTGGGCGCACCCCCCGGCCGCCGCCCGCCGCGTGGCGTACCCGCTGGCCGTGCCCGCTGCCCGCCGCGTGGCGTGCCACTGGCCGCCGCGTCGCGCCCGCCGCTCCCCGTCCGCCGTATCCCGCGCCCGCTGGCCGCCGTCCGCCGCATCCCGCGCCGCCTTGCTGAAATCATTTTTACTGAACGAACCGTGGTATTCGGCTATACCGAACAATATTCTTTAAGTACGAATATCAGTGACACCTATGACACGGCAGCATATGGTTACCTGTCAAGGGTGCTGCGGATCGGAGGCAATTTGGCTCTGCCGAATACATACCGGGATGACGAAACCCGGTACCGGCTGCAGAGCGTCGAGCGTGCGCTGGACACGCTGGAGCTGCTCGGCGCGGCCGGGCCCGACGGAGTGACGCTGACCGAGCTGACGGAACGGCTCTCGGTGTCGAAAAGCACGGCCTTTGCCCTGCTGCAGACGCTGATCACCCGGGGTTACGTTGCGGATTCCGGCAGCAGGCTGAGCCGCCGCTACCGGCTCGGGATGGCCCTGGCGAAGCTCGGCGACGCCGCGGAGGAGCAGTCGCCGCTGATCGGCCTGGCCACGCCGGTGCTGCGGTCGGTAACCGCCGCCACCGGGCTGACGACGCGCCTTGTGCTGCCCGAGGGGCCCTATGCCGTGGTCGCCGCCCGGGTCGACGCCCCTGGCACGGTGCGATTTGCCAGCTACCTGGGCAAGCGCGAGTACCCGCACTGCACGTCCGCCGGTAAGGCGCTGCTGACCGCGCTGCCTGCGGAACGTGCGCGTGCGCTGGCCGTCGAAGCCGGGCTGCCGGTCCGTACGTCGCGCACGATCACCGATCCGGATGCGCTGCTGCGCGATCTGGAGGTGAGCGCCGCGCGGGGTTATGCGATCGATGACGAGGAGGACTCCGAGGGAGTGTTCTGCGTCGGCGCGGCGATCTACGACAGGACGGGCGAGTGCGTGGCGGCGATCAGCGGTACCGGCCTCAAGCTGAACCGCCCGACCTGGCGCCTGGACGAACTCGGCGTCGCGATCCGTGAAGCGGCGGACCAGATCACCACCGCCCTCGGCGGCCCGCCGTTCGCGGAACGGGCTGGCTCAAGAACTCCCGGGAGCGAACAGGACACGGAGCGCCAGGATGGGTGAGCGCCGGGCGCTCGTCATCAGCTCGCCCGGCCTCATCGGGCTGCGCGATGCTTCCGAGCTGGTGCCGGGCCCGGGCGAGATTGTCGCGCGCCCCGTCCACGTGGGAATCTGCGGCACAGACCTGGAGCTGCTTGCCGGCGTCGTCGATCCCGCCTACGTGCGGTATCCGCTTGTCCCCGGCCACGAGTGGTCGGGTGTCGTGGAGGCGGTGGGGCCGGGCGTGACAGGGCTGTCCCCGGGACAGCCGGTCATCGCCGAAGGCGTCATCCCTTGCCGCTCCTGCCTACCCTGCCTGCGTGGTGACACGAACCTGTGCCTCACGTACGACGAGCTGGGATTCACCCGGGCCGGGGCGGCCGCCGATCAGGTCCTGATCCCCGCGCAGGTCGTGCATCCGCTGCCGCCCGGGATCAGCCTGCTCGACGCCGCGCTCGCCGAGCCCGCCGCGGTGGCCTGGCGCGCGATCGGCCGCGGCGAGCCGCGGCCGGGGGAGCGGATGGCGGTCGTCGGCGACGGGACGCGGTCCATCTGCTGAGCCTCTACTCGCCTGCCGCGCTTGTCGTGTACGGGCAGCGCACGGCCCAGGCGCCGCTCGCCGCGGAGCTCGGCGGCAGCGACTTCGTCGCCGGTTCACGCGATGACTCGGCCCCCGGCGGGACGGCGGACCGATTCGACCTCGTCCTCGAGGCAGCGGGCACCGCGAGCGCGGTGACCAGTGCGCTCGGCCTCGCCCGCCGCGGCGGCCGCGTGGTGCTGCTCGGCCTGGCCGGCAGCGACGTGCGGGCCGGCTTCCCCGTGGATGACGTGGTGAACAACGACCTGCGGATCGCGGCCAGCTTCGCGTACACGTCCGCCGCCTTTTCCGAGGTCGCCGACCTGCTGAGCGCCGGGCGGATCAGGCTTGGCCCGCTGATCACGCATCGCTTCCCGCTGGACGCCTTCCGGAACGCTTACCAGGCGCTGCGGGAGCCCACGGGCGTCAGGGGGAAGGTCATCCTGGACCTAGAATGACCACTCGCCCGGTGCCTGCCTAGCTGAGCAGCTCGACGGTACAACGCAGGCCAGGAACCGTCGTGTACTTTCTGTCGCAGGTCAGCAACGGGGCATCCAGTTGCTCGGCGAGCGCGGCATAGCCCGCGTCGTACGGGGTCATGTTCTCTCGCAGCTGCCAGACCCGGTCGGCGGTCACCCGCGTAAGCGGCTCGCGTCGGATAGGCATGCGCAGCAACGCCATGATGAGCGCCGAGGCGTCTGCGCCGAGGACGTCATTGCGGCGAGCGAGTCCCCTGAGCGCCGAGATGACCTCGATGTCCAGGTAGGCGGGAGCGAATGCAGCGTCGCCGCCGATAAGCCGCTCCCGTATCGCCCTGCGGCGGCTGGAGTCATCGGCCGCGAGCAGATCAACGATCGCGGACGCGTCGGTGACGATCAGGCCCAACGCGCGTCCTGAGCATCCCGTGCGGCCCTTACGGCGGCGACAGCGTCGTCGTCAGTGACACCGGTCGGACGCCTGATCGCCTCGATATCGTCCAGGACCTCGGACATCGTCGGTATCTCGGCTTCGCGGGTGAGCAGATCGAGCAGATAGGCATTGAGCGACTGGTGCCTGGATTTGGCCCGCTTTGTCAGCTTGGCCCGGACCCGCGACGGGAGTCCCCGTAGCGTGAGATTGCTGGTTGGCTCGTTTGACGCTGGCATGACGTCATTCTAGTGTCAAAGTGACGTCGCACCTAGGCGATCAGGACGAGTAGGTCGTTGTGCAGACGGTGCCGTTGAGGGTGAACGCCGCGGGTGAGGGATACGCGCCGTTCTGGTTGGCCACGAAGCCGATCGAGACGGTGTTCCCGGAGTTTGGCGCCAGGTAGCCGTCCCAGCTCACGTTGGTCGCCAGCACGCTGCGCCCGTTCTCGCTCCAGTTCGCGTTCCAGTTGCTGGAGCTGACCGACTCGGTGCTGCCGGGGAACGTGAAGGCCAGTGTCCAGCCGTTGATCGCCGAGGTGCCGGTGTTCGTGACGCTGAGGTTCGCGACGAACCCGCTGCCCCAGCCCTGGGTGACGTCGTAGGTCACCGCGCAGGTGCTGCTCGCAGGCGTGCCGGTGGTGAACGTCACCGGCACGGACGGCGGCGACAGGTAGCCCCTCTGGTCGGTGGCGAGCACGTTGAACGTGTAGGTGGTGCCGGGCACGAGGTTGTGCACCGTGAAGGAGCCCGACGTCGACGTGCCGACCAGCTCGCTGTCGGTGCCGAACTGCTTGTAGACCTCGTACTTGTCGGCCTGCCCGCCGGAGGACGGGGTCCAGGACACGGTGGCCTGCGTGTCCGTGATGCCCGAGACCGTGGGCGAGCCCGGCGCGGTCAGCGCGCTCTGGCTGCCCGCCTGCGGTTGCAGGACGATCGTCTCGATCGAGTACGGCGGCAGCACCTGGCTCGCGCTCGTCCCCTGGGCCGCCGAGGTTATGGAGGCGGCCTCGTCCCCGTAGGTGTAGACGGTGGGTGCCGCCGCCGGGGTGAAACCGGCGTAGTGCAGGCTGACCGGATAGGAGTTCACCGGATCCTTGTTGACGAGCATGACGCTCAGGTCCCCGTTCGCGTTCAGCACCGCGTGCGCCGTCACCAGCTGATTGTCGGTGCCCGCGCGCACCATCGTGTCGCCGGGCAGGCCGAGCTTGCTGAGCATGGAGATCGCGTAATAGGTGGGGAACGGCGTGTTCAGCGGCGGCTCGCACGTGCTTCCGACGCAGCTGCCGCTGGACAGCACGCCGTAGTCGCCGAAGTCCGTGGCGCCATCCGGCGCCGTGGAGATCGTGGTCGGCCCGTTGTGCGTGTCCCACCAGTCGACGGTGAAGACGCCGTTCTCCAGCGCCGTCATGTAGGTGTCGGCGCCGAACAGGGCGTCCGGCTGGGTGTCCTCGTCCACGTTCGAGTTCAGCTCGGTCATGGCGATGCCGATGTTCCGCGCGTTCGCCCCGGCGTACTGGTTTATCTCCTGGCGCAGCTGGGTGAGTTCACCGGCCACCTGGACGGGCTCGCCGAGCGCGGTGGCCGCGCCCGATCCGTTCGGATACCAATGGACGATCACGAAGTCGATCGCGGACCCTGCGACGGACAGCACCGTCTTGTTCCAGTCAGCGGAGTCGCCGGAGGCGACGACGCTGTCCGGCCAGTTGCCGGGCAGCGTGAGCACGGCCCCGATCTTGATCGTCGGGTCGACCGCTTTCATAGCGCCGGCGTACTGCAGCACGCTGGCCGCGTACGTGGCCGGGCTCTTACTGGCGTGGTTGTCGGCCTCCCAGTCGGCGCCGTAGTAGCCGTTGCCGTAGGTCTCGTTCCCGATCTCCCAGTACTTGGCGCCGTAGCCCTTGGTGATGTTGGCGTACCGTACCCACGCCGCGGCTTCCTGTGGGGTGCCGGTGCCGTAGTTGGCGATCAGCATCGGCTGCGCGCCGATCTTCTGCACCGTGCCCATGAACGAGTCGAAGTCCGTGCCCGGCGCGACGTAGCCGCCGGGCGCGGTGTTGTCCTGCCAGTTGTAGATGTCGCCGTACGAGCCACCCGGATACCGCAGCATCCTGACGCCGGCCTGCCGCAGCAGGTTCTGTACCTGCGGCGCGTTCATCTGGCTGTCCCAGACTGCCGAGTTCAGGCCGTAGGCGGTTTGCGGGATGGTGCCCAGGCCCTCATCCGCGTTCACGGTGACGTTCACCGCGGCCGTGGTGGCCGCCGTGGACACGGCGGCCTTGCCGGGTGCTGCCTTGCCGGGCACGGCCTTGGCGGGAGCGGTCCTGGCGGGTGCTGCCTTGCCGGGAGCGGTCCTGGCGGGAGCGGTCCTGGCGGGTGCTGCCTTGCCGGGTGCTGCCTTGGCGGGCACGGCCGCCGCGACCGCGCCGCAGCCCAGCACGACTCCAGCCAGGGCCGCCGCCACGCGCGCCGTTTTCGGCCGTGTGCCGTACGTCGTGGTCGCGAATGCGCGCATGGCAGCTCCTCGTCCCCGCCGCGCGGAAGGCGCGGCAACCGCAGTGATCACGGATCATGCGGGCGGCGCCGAGTGGGTGTCAACGAGCGCGCCGTCGGCGCCGTGGTTAACGCGCCAGCCCGGTGAAACTTACAGTCAGTAGTCACCAGAGAACCCTCATGCGGGCAGCCGGCACAATCCCCCTAGGTACCCGCCGGTATCCGGCCCGCCTGCCACACAGGCAACAGCCGTTACCCAGCCCCTCGTGCCTTTAGACCCGAAGTTTCCGCCACACATTCGGTAATAAAGGCGTCGTGGAAATTCCGGGTCGTATACGACACCTAAACATCCACGATCATGGTGCTTGTGTCGCGTGTTGCCACTGTGATGGAGGCGGAGACACACTGTGCGGGCTCTCGGGCCTCCTGGTGTGCTTGAGGCACGTGAGGTGTCGGCGCGCCGAGCGGCGCGCACCCCAGGCGGAACCTGCCGGGGCCTGGCGGGGCTGGGCTACGCTACCGGTGGCGGTCATCGCCAGGCGGGACGGGGATGTGACGCGGCGGAGGTGTGGCGGTGCGGCTCGAAGCGGTCGGCAAGCGGTACGGGCTGCGCCAGCCGTGGGTCGTGCGCGACGTGAGTCTGGACGTGCCTCCCGGACGGCTGATCCGGCTCGAGGGACGGAACGGAAGCGGCAAGTCCACCCTGCTACGGCTGGCCGCCGGGGTGTCAATGCCGTCGGCGGGCCGGGTGACGGGCAGGCCGCACACCGGTTATGTGCCCGAGCGGTTTCCGGGCGCCTTCGCGTTCTCCGCACGGGACTACCTCATGCACATGGGGCGGGTGCACGGGCTGCGCGGTGCCCTTGTCGCCGCACGGGTGGATGAGTGGCTGGACCGGCTGGGAGCGGCCGGCTACGCGGGCGCTCCGCTGCGCAGTCTCTCCAAGGGAATGTGCCAGAAGGTGGCGATCGCCCAGGCGCTGCTGCCCAGGCCGGGGCTCCTTGTGCTCGATGAGGCGTGGACTGGGCTGGATCAGGCAGCCCGCGGTGCGCTGGATGCCGCGGTGGCGGAGCGCGTCGCGGACGGCGGCGCGGTCATGTTTGTCGACCACGAGCAGGCGCGGCTCGCCGGGCGGATCAGCGAGCGCTGGCAGCTCGACGGCACCGGCCGGGTCAGCGTGGCGGCAAGTGGCGGCACCGCGGGTGCCGCGGCGCCGGACTCGGTCGCCGTGATCCAGCTGTCCGGGATCGACCGGGAGTCGGCGGAGCGGCTGGAGGGCCTCCCGGGTGTGCTGTCATCATCCGCGGGCGCAGCCGGCGCCGCCGGGACGGTGACCCTGCGGGTGGCGGGACGGGAGTCGGATGCCGTGCTCCGGCAGCTGCTTTCGTGGGACGGCGTGCATGTCGTGGCGGTGAGCGCCGGATGATCGCGCTGGTCAGGTACCAGGCGGCGATCCTGCTCCGGTCGTTTCGGTGGATCTTCCCGCTGATCCTCTACGGCATGCTGCTGGCGGTCGGGTTCTCCGGGCAGCAGCCGCTGGCGCTGGGGCTTGACTGGAGCGCCGCGATCCTGGTGCCCGTCGTGGCGCTGCTCACGCGGTCCATGCTCACCGCCGAGCCGGCGGCCGCCCGCGCGTGCGTGGCGGCGGCCGCGGGGCCGCTCCGCGCGCAGCTTTCCACGCTGCTCGCCGCGGCCGGCGGCGGCCTGGTGCTCGCGGTCGCCGGCATCTGCTACGAGGTGCTCAGCGACATGTACGTGCTGGGGCCGAAGCCTGGCCAGCCGGCGCCCGGGCCGGCCGCAAAGGCCGTCGCGGCCCTCGCGCACCCGGCGGTTCTGTCCGCGGGCGCCGGGACGATCCTGGTGTGCCTGCTGGTCGGCTCGGCGGTGGGAGCGCTGTGCAACCCGCCGCTGCTGCGGCATCCGGGTACGGCCCTGCTCGGCACGATGGCGGCGGTCATCTTCGCCGTGGCCTCCGATGTGTCCCCGGCCGGCGCGGCGCTGCGGGGTGCCGGTGCCGCCGCGGAGGCCCCCGGCTGGCCGGTCCTGCCGCTGCTCGGGGCCGTGGTCCTGCTCGCGGTCACGTGGACCGCGTCGGTGCTGGCCGCCGCGCGCAGAACGGGTGACGGCTGACGGTCCGCGGCCCCGGCCTCAGCCTCGGCCCCGGCCTCAGGAACGAGCACGTCCACCAGGGCGGGTCCGTCATGTGCCAGCGCCCGCCGGACGCGGCCGCGGGGTAAGGCGGCGCCGTGCAGTTCGCGTGCGCTCTGTCTTGCCCGCGGGTGGCCGCCTTCGGCGGCCGCTTCCCGCTCGGCTTCGGCGTTGACCTCGCCGCCGACCAGCACGGCGAGCCCGGCCAGATACAGCCAGAAGATGAGGACCACCACGCCGGCCAGGGCGCCGTAGGTCTTGCCGTAGGAACCGAACCTGGCGACGTAGAAGGAGAAACCGAGGGACGCCACCAGGAAGATGGCCGTGCCGATCAGCCCGCCCGGGCTGACCCATTGCCAGCGCGGTGATTCCCGGTTCGGCGCGAAATAGTAATAGGCCGAAAACAGCAGCGAGATGGCGATGATCGTGAGCAGCCAGCGCACCACCGTCCAGACGACAATGAACGCCGTCCCGCTGACCCCCACGTGGCCCTCGATGGCCGAGCCAAGCGGCTGGGCGAAGACGATCAGCGCGGCCGCGATCCCGCCGAGAATCGCGGTCGCCAGCATCAACGGGAAGGCCAGCAGCCGTTTGGGGATGAACTTGCGGTCGACCGGCACCTCGTAGGCCACGTCCAGGCCGGTCTCCAGCGCGGCCATGCCGCTGGATGCGCTCCACAGCGCCACGGCGACGCCGATGATCAGTGCGGTGAGCGAGCCCTGAGCGGATTTGCTCGTGGCGGACTGAACGGCCTGGCTGAACACACCGGACGCCCCCGGCGGGAGCGCCCGGTTCAGGCCACTGACCAGCCGGTGCACGGAGGAAGCCCCCACGTGGATGAGGCTGGCCAGGCCCAGGAGGGCGATCAGGGCGGGGAACAGCGAGAGAAACCAGTGATAGGCGAGGCTCCCGGCGGTCATGCTGCACCGGTCGCGGACGAACTTCTTCCCGGCGCGCGTGAGCGTGTTACGCCATCCCGTCCCGCCGAGTTCCGCGGGGTTGTCCGGGCCGGCGGTCTGGCCGGACTGCGGGGGTATCGTGTGACCGCCCGTGCTTTCCGCGGCCGGCTCTGCGCGATCACGGTCACCGGGTGGCGGCGCGCCGTCGGCGGTGTGCTCCGTCATGTCCGCCTCCTCTCTGGCCCTCTCTCGGCCGAAAGTTCCGCTCTACCCAGGTCCGGCGGCCTAACACCTCCTCCGCGGCCGGCCTGGTGCCCGGCGGCGCAGGTAGCGGCGGCGCAGGTAGGGGGAAGGCAGGTGGACCGGGCTAGCCCCGGCGCCCGGCGGGGCTGCCCGCCGGGTCCGGCTCAAGCGCCGAAAGCACTCCTCTGACGGCCTCATGGTCGTGCCGGAGTACCTCGATCGCGTCAATCATCGGTACCTCCTCTATTTTCGGCTTCCCGCCTGGAACCGGGCAAACATCCAACGCGGTACTGTTTCGGGATGCCGCATCCCGCATCGAACGCGTATCCCGCCGAGCCGCCGGGCGCCCAGTCGGCCGCGCTGCCGGGCGCCCAGCCCGCCGCGCCGCCGGATGTGGCGGACAGGCTCAGGGACATCCAGGCGATCACCGACGCCGCCCTTTCCCGCCTCGACGCGCAGAATCTGCTCGATGAGCTGCTCGACCGCGTAAAGGCCGTCCTGAAGGCCGACACGGCCGCGGTCCTGCTGCTCGACCGCTCGTCAGGCGAGCTGATCGCGACCGCCGCGAGCGGTATCGAGGAAGAGGTACGGCAAGGGGTCCGTATCCCGATCGGGAAAGGGTTCGCGGGACGCGTCGCCGCGGAGCGGCACCCGGTGATCCTTGATCACGTCGATCACAGCACGGTGATCAATCCGCTCCTGGAGGAGCGGGGGATCCGCGCGCTGCTCGGAGTCCCCCTGCTGGGGGGCGGGGCGGTGCTGGGGGTGCTGCATGTCGGCTCGCTGACCCCTCGCGTGTTCACCGCCGACGAAGCGGCGTTGCTGCAGCTCGCCGCCGACCGGGCCGCGCTGGCCGTGCAGTCGCTGATGTCCAGGGAGGATCGCCAGGCCGCCGTGGCGCTGCAGCGGAGCCTGGTCCCGTCGGCGCTGCCGGCGATTCCCGGCGTGCGAATGGCAGCTCGCTACGTCACCGGTGACGGCGCGGTCGGAGGCGACTGGTACGACGTATTCATCCTCCCTTCGGGCGGGCTGGGCGTCGTGGTGGGAGACGTGGCGGGCTCCGGCCTGCGCGCGGCGGTCATCATGGGCCGGATGCGAAGCGCCCTGCGTGCTTATGCGCTCGAGGCCAGCGACCCCGCGGACGCGCTGAGCAGGCTCGACAGGAAGATCCAGTACTTCGAGCCCGATGCCATGGCCACCGTGTTGTACGCGGTGCTCGACCCCATCTCCGGCGGGATGGCCGTGTCGTCCGCCGGGCATATCCCGCCGGTCCTCGCCGTCCCCGGCCAGCCTGCCGAGCCGGCCGCCATCGCGGTGGACGTCCCGGTCGGCGTGGCCGACGCCGTCCAGCGGCACATCACCACCGTGCACGTTCCGCCGGGCGGCCTGGCCTGCTTCTACACCGACGGCCTTGTGGAGCGCCGGAACAGGTCGCTGGACGAGGGTATCTCCATGCTGTGCGCGGCTATCCGCACGTCATCCCCGGAGGAGGCGTGCGTTCAGGTGATGGGAGCCCTCATCGGTAACGAGCAGGTCCGCGACGACGTAGCCGTCGTGATGCTGCACCGTACCCGCGAGGCCGGCCGCACCCTCGAGCCCGCCTGACCGGACCGGCGAAACCGGCGAAGCGGCGCAGGGCTCCGGCGGCTAGGCGGCCATCGCGCCCCGGGCGCTGTCGTAGACGGCTGCCGTCTCCCGTGCGATCCGGTCCCATGAGTAGCGGGACCTGGCGCGGTCGGCGGCCGCGACGCTGTAGGCCTCCAGCAGCATCGGGTGCGCGAGGAGCTGCCTGATCTTGCTGGCGAGGAGCGCCGGGCGGCCGGGCGGGACCAGGATGCCGGTGGTGCCGTCGACCACGGCGTCGACCTGTCCGCCCACGGCGGACGCCACGACCGGCGTGCCGCACGCCATCGCCTCGAGCGATACCGTGCCGGTCGGCTCGTACTCGGGGGTGCTGACCAGCAGGTCGGCGGAGCGCATCAGCGCCGGCAGTTCGTGGCGGCCGACATGGCCAGCGAACATCACGCGGTCGGAGACCCCCAGCGCGGCGGCGAGCCTGGCCAGGCCGGGGTACTCCTTGTCCCTGGACAGTTCCGTACGCGGCGGGCCGCCGGCCACGACAAGCTCGGCGCTCGGCACGCGGGTCAGCGCCCTCAGCAGCGTGTCGATCGGCTTGGTGTTGCTCAGCTCCGTCACCGTTATCAGCCGGGGCCGTCCGTTCCGGCTGGCCACGGGGCCCTCGGGCGCGAACTCGTCGGTGTCGATCCCGCAGGGGACAACCTTGATCGACTTGCGGGGCACGCCCAGCCGCGTCAGATCCGACTCCTCGTCGGAGCTGGCGGCCAGCACCGCGGTGGCGCTGCGTCCGATGGCGGGCTCCAGCCGGATCCGCTCGATTCCGGCGGCCTCGGGTATGACCCGGTGGCGGCGTTCCGCGACACCCAGCGAGTAGAAGGTCTGCACGACCGGGACGCCCAGGCCGCGCGTCGCGGCGAGCGCCGCCAGGCCGCTGGTCCAGCGGAGAGCGTGCACGACATCCGGGCGCTCACGGCGCAGCCGTTCCTGCAGCCTGCCGGTGAACGCGGGCATCCGCTTCAAGAGGTCGGTATCGCCCGGCCCGGCCGCCGGGCCGAGGTGCTCAACGCGGACCCCCGGCTCCAGCTCTGCGTTGTCGGGCAGTTCGCAGCGATCTTTCCGCGCGTAAACGGTTACCTCGTGCCCCTGGCCGGCAAGGCCGCGGGCAAGCTTGCTGAGCCGGACGTTGTCATCGTCTGCTCCGGCGGCCGAACCGTGCAGCGGGGTTGCATTCTGGGCTATCAGCGCGATCTTCATGGCGTGGTCTCCTCACCCGGCGGGACTACGCCCTTCACGGCGGGCTGGCGAGTCGTCCGGGGGGACCAGAAGCGGTGACCTGAGCCGTACGAGCACGCACGCCGCTAGGGCGCGGATCGTGCCTGCGTCGTAGGCACCGCTGAGGACAGCATATCCCAGATGCGGCGCGTGCAAACCCTCTTCGGTGAGGACTAACCGGCCGTATCCGGCAAGCACTAGTCGGCCGTGGCTTCCTGCACGCTCGAATACACGGGAATTAGCTGGTCAGCAGCAGTCAGGCGGAGCATCTTGGCCACCGCCTCGCGCGGGCGCGCCAGCGCGAGCACACCGCCCTGCCGGTCGAGCACCCGGTTCGCCCGGAGGATCACGTGCAGCGCCGAAGAATCCATGAACCGCAGCGCGGAAAGATCGATGATCATCATGTGCGGCTGCTTGGCGACCTCGCCGTCCAGAACGTCGCGCAGCGAGTCGCTGTTGGTCACGTCAGCTTCGCCGGCGAGTTCCACCAGGGTGTACGGCTCCCCAGCGGACTCCCGGGCCGTGACGGACGCCGTGAGCAGGTCCACACCCGAGTTGTACCACAGGATCCCATCCCCGGGAGACCCGCATCCTTCCGATTCAGAGCGGGTTCAGAGCCATGTGCATCCGCACTGTGGTCCCGTTGGAATCCGACCGCAGTTCGACCAGGTCACAGAGCTGGTGGACAAGCCAAAGCCCGTGCCCGCCGGCCGCGTCGGGGGCGGGTCGGCGGCGGCCGGCGAGGGGGTCGGTGATCGTGCCCTCGTCGTGAATCTCACAGACGATCTCGTCGTCGTCACGCCAGATGCTCAGCGTTCCCGGCGACCGGGCATGACGAAGCGTGTTGGCGGCCACCTCGCTGACCGCCAGCACGAGGTCGGCGGCGCGAGCGTCCGTCAGCCCGGCATCCCTGGCATGTTTCTCCACCAGGGCGCGGACCTCTGACAGGTCGGTGGTGTAAGTGAAGGACATGGCATCATGAGGCGGGCACGGCAGCGGCGAGCTGCAACTGGATGGAAGGCCAAGCGGACCTGAGTACGCGGCGCTGGCCTCCCGCAGCCCGTCGCAGAGCAGTTCCGGATGCGTCTGGTGTGCTTGGGCGATCACCGCGGGATCGAGCCGGGCGGTGTCGTAAGGGCAGAGAATATCCGCGTCCGCTCCGGCGAAAGCGAGGTTGATCAGGGCCTCGTGCTTGGTGGCCTCGCGGAGCTCGGCGGCCGTGCGGGTCTCCCAGACCGGCTCGCCCACGTAACGAACGTGGCGGCCGCTGTGCTCGTCGACGAACGCGCGCACCCGCGGAATGATCCACGCCGGGTTGCGGCCCATGGCCGTCATGTCCGCGAACCTGACCCGGCCGGCGTCCGGCCCGAGCGCCTCCCGCAGCAGGGCAGCCTTGGCCGCGGGCACGGCCACGAAAGCCGGCTCGCCGGCCTCCAGCCCCTCGCGGAGAAACCCTGCGATGGGGGTCACATAGTCGTCCTCTGTGCGGTAGAACAGCGCGGCGTGGCCGAAGGTCCCCTGCGCCACCGCGGATTCAGCCACTGCTCACCTCCAGAGCGGTGTAGTCCGCCCAGCAGAACTCCATCGTGCGCCGCATCGCCGCGGGGGCGCCACGCACCACCATGCGCCGTCCCGGGCCGAGCGTCGCCGCGGCGAGCACGAGGCTACGCGTCGCCGCGACGTCGATGAACCGCAGCCCGGACAGGTCAACATGGATGTCGGTAACGACGGGCTTCGCGGCCAGCCCGGCCAGCACCGCGCACAGGGCAGCCTCGGCCCGCAGGTCAGCCTCCCCGGTGAGCTCGAGCAGCACCTGCCCTGGCGGGCGGCACTGCTTTATGATCCGCAGCGTCCCCTCGTCGCTGACCAAATCGGAAACCATGTCCTGCCGCTCCGACCACGCGTCGCTAACCATCACCGGCCACCCTACACCGGCGTTATCACCCTTGCTGCTATGCCCAGATCATGGTCATCCATTCGGGCGGACTGCCCGCTTACTTCCCGGTGCCCGGCGGGGCCCCGGTGAGCGGTTCCGGCGGCGGCCGGATCCGCAGTGCGCACGCCGCTACATAAGCCTTACCTATGTGTATCTTCCGTGTGCCGGGTAGTTGACATCCGTGGTACTCGCCCGGGCCTGCGAATGATCGAAAGGCTTTGACGCGGCCCTATAACCGGGAGGTAACGATGCGGATCGGAGCCGTACTGCTGCTGGTATGGCTGGTGATCGGGGCCATCGCGGCAGGCCAGCGTAATTATTACGGCAACTCGGCACCTAGCTGCGCGAACGCGGGAACGATCGTGGCGACGATCGCCGCCGGGCCGCTGAACTACGCCGGGGCGAACCCAAAGGTCACCTGCAGGTAGGCGCCCTGTACGGCGGAAAGGCGAGGGTGACACGGCCGTTCCAGAAGTTATTTATACGGAACGAGCGGTGGCTCACCCTGATCACGGCTGAGAATCCGCGCGAGCGGCGAGCCGTCCCTCCAGCCCGTCGAGGACTGCCTGGAGACCGAACTCGAAACTGCCAGCAGGCGCGGCGGCGTACTCGGCGGATGGCAACCCGATGCGGGCGCGCAGCCGCGGGAACTGCGCGCCGATCTCGATGATCTTCGCGCGGCTCGCCTGCATCCGCGCCGCGCCATCGCCGCCATCGCGCACCAGCTTCCTTGTGAAAGAGACCGCCGCGGCCGGCCCGAGCGCATTGCCGAGCACGAATGTGAACACAGCGGACGCAGCCTGGTCGGCCTCGGCCCCGGCGAAGCCGGCCGCCTCGTAGACGGCGAGGCCGTGGTCGTCGTGCCGGGCCTTGCCGGGCCCGTAGAGCTGGTAGGAGCCGAAGGCCTGGACCAGCCAGGGGTGCCGGGTCAGCATCGCGTACTGGCTGGCGGCCATCCGGTGCGCGGCCGCCGAACTGCTCATGGTGACGGAACGGGACTTCGCCATCGTCGTCGCCTCCAAGCATCCCGTGCAACCAGGCGATCGTCCGCTGGGCGCTGGAGCACTACCTGGGCGTGGCCGACCGCGACCCGGAGCCGGAGCCGTACGATGAGGCGCGCGCCGCGGAGGTCGCCGGCCCCTACGAGAACGACGCGATGATGGTCACCATCACCACCGACGGCAGCCAGCTCTCGCTGGAGGTCCTGCTCAACCGGAGATCCGCGCGGCGTCCCAGACCGAGATGCCCGCCGACTACGACCCGTTCGACTTCGGCCTGCTCCCGGGGAACGAGTACATCATCACCAGTGACGCGCTCAAGGGCCAGCGCGGATTCTTCACGCGCGACGAGTCCGGCGCGGTCGTGGGCGCCGACCTGGCCGGACGGCTCTTCAGACGCCTGCCGTAAACCCAGCGTCCTCCGCGCCACCAGACGGGTGCCACCGCCTGCGATCACTGAAACGTTTGCCTTAACTGCTGCCATAGCGCCAGTTATGGCAGACATTTCAACTCACATGATCCCTTCCGGAACCTTCAGCTCGCGCAACGCGGCCGGGACCGCGGCGAGGATCAGCGCGCCGGTAAGGGCGAACGCGGCCGGGTAGCCGGTGCGGACGCAGATCAGGCCGAAGACGGCCGGGCCCGCGCCGTACCCGGCGTCGTAGGCGAGGTTCCACAGCGCGCTGGCCTTAGCCTCGGGCAGCTGCTCGATCAGCAGCGCGAGCGTCGCGTTCTCGATCACCCCGAACCCGGCGCCGAACAGCACGATGCCTGCGAAGATTACCGCGGGGCGAGCCCAGCATCATCGTGGCCATGCCGAGCGCCGCCACGGCGAGCGCCGGGACGAGCAGCCGGGCGTGACCGTACCGGTCGCCGTGCCTGCCAGCCTGCCAGCGGCTGAGCGTGGCGGTGATCGCCTGCACGAGCAGGGCGGCCGAACACAGGTTGCTCGGGATGCCCTTCGCCAGCGGCAGGAACGAGTCGAGCACGCCGGCCGCGATGGTCGCGGCGGCGAAGATCAGCGGCAGCCGCAGGGCGGCGCCCGCCATCCGCCCGCGACCGCGGGCGCCCGGCATCTGCCCGGTGCGAGCGGTACGCCGTGCCTCGCGCCGCCCGGCAGCCAGCGGATCGCCACCAGCGGCAGCAAGCCGACGGTGGCCGCCACCGCCGCGGCCGGGGCGGTCAGGTGGTGTCCGGCGAGCCAGACTCCGGCCGGCAGCGCGACTACGGCCGGGACACCGGAGACGACCCCGAGCAGGCCGAGCCCTTCGCCGCGCCGTTCGGGAGGCAGCAGCTTGGCGGTGAGCGCGCCGGTGACCACGCCGCACAAGCCGAAGCCGAGCCCGCGCACCAAGCTGCCGCGGCCAGCCCCGCGCGGATGATCATCAGTACCGGCTTTGCGCAAGGAATCAACCTGGTACTGCGCGCCCTGGCCCGCCAGGGCGGCGTGACGTGCGTGGCCTTCGAAGACCCCGGCTACGGCAGCGCGCAGGCGGACGAAACAGTCCGCGGGGCCCTGGCGATGGGCATCCGCGTCACCTACCTGCCGGTCGACGGGCAAGGCCTCGTGGCCGGCGAACTGGCGGCAAGCGGAGCCCAGGCCGTCGTGGTCACCCCGGCACACCAGTCCCCCACCGGGGTGGTCCTGTCCCCGGCACGGCGGCAGGCCCTGACCGACTGGGCACGGCGCAGTGGCGGGTACGTGATCGAGGACGACTACGACTCGGAGTTCCGCTACGACAAGGAACCCGTCGGCGCGCTGCAGGGCCTGGCCCCGGACCAGGTCTTCCTGCTCGGCACCGCCAGCAAGGCACTGGCGCCCGCGGTCCGCCTCGGCTGGGTCCACGCGCCCTCCCATCTGGCCGCAGCCGTCGCCGCGAAAAGGAGATGAGCGACCGCGGCTCCTGCATGCTCGACCAGCTCGCCCTGGCCACCCTGCTCACAACCGGCCGGTACGACCGCCACCTGCGCCGGATGCGGGCCGTCTACGCCGGCCGCCGGATCGCACTGACCGCCGCGTTCGCCAGACACGTCCCCCGGGTCCAGCTCACCGGGCTCGCGGCCGGATTCCACGCTGTCGCGCCCTTGCCGCCCGGCGCCGACGAGACGGCGGTGATAGCCGCGGCGCGTGAACGGCGGGTCGGGCTGCACGGCATCGGCACCTACCGCGGCGATCCTGACACCGCGGCGCCGTCGGCGCTGGGTGATGGGCACCAGCCCCGCTGGCCGCTGCAGCACCACGCCTCATGACCGCGGAAGTCTGGGTGCCGCCGGCGACCCCGCGATTCCGCGATCATGGTAGCTGTCCGTTTTGTCCGGTTGGCGTGGAGGGCCCGGGCGCGCGAAGGCGCCGCGACGGTCACGCGACCCACGAGGGGACGGCCCGGGCCAGCCGGTCCGGGTCGGTCAGTACGCGGATCGCGGTGATGGCGCCGCCGTTGACCGTGAAGGCCATGACCGTGACCGGCCGCCCGCCCACCGTGACAAGAACGCCCGGGAGGCCGTCGACGAGCACAGGATGGGCCAGCGCGCCCGGGCGTGCGCCGATCCGCGCCCGCGCCGCGACCTCGCCCGCGCCGCGCACGACATCGGCCCCCTCCGGACCCTGGGTGCGGAGCTCCACCTCCGGGGCGAGCACGGCGAGCAGCCCCGCGAGATCGCCCTGGCCGGCCGCCCCGAGGAACGCGTCGACGACCTCCCGGGCCGCCGCGTCCGCGGCCATCGCCGGAGTTCCCAGCCGGATCCGCCCGCGGGCCCGGCTGGCCAGCATCTTCGTGGCCGCGGTGCTCCGGCCGAGGATCGCGGCGATCGCGTCAAACGGGACCTCGAACACGTCGTGGAGCACGAACGACACCCGCTCCGCCGGGGTGAGGGCATTCATGACGACATACAGCGCGAGGCCGACAGAGTCCGCGAGCACGGCCTCGTGCTCGGGATCGATGTTCCGGGCCCCGGCCGCCTCGAGCGGTACCATCCCGACGCTGAGCTCGAGCGGCTGCTCGCGCCGTACCCTGCGCCTGCGCAGAGCGTCGAGGCAGATCCGCCCGGTCACGGTGGTGAGCCAGCCGCGCAAGTCCTCGATGCCCCCGCCGCCGGCGCGGACCAGGCGCAGCCACGCCTCCTGCACTGCGTCATCCGCGTCCGCGTGCGAGCCGAGCGTGCGGAACGCGATCGCGTGGAGATAGGGGCGATGGGTCTCAAACTCGGCGGCGAGCTGTTCTTCTTCGGTCACGGTTCTTCCCGGTCGCGAGCGGTGGTGTCACTACAAGGACGCATCGCCCGGCGGCCAAGGTAACACTGGGGCCGGCGTTACCTCCCGTCGCTGCCGGACGTCGTAGTGCCATGGAAGCACGCATCGACTTCAGCAATTCCAAGATCCTGCAGCAATTCGTCAAGCGCCTCAACGCGACGTCGGCCGCGGTACCTACGGGGACGCTGCCGCCAGGGCTCGCGAACCTGGTGCTCATCCGGGCCAGCCAGATCAACGGCTGCGCGGTCTGCGTCGACATGCACACCAAGGACGCCGAACACGACGGGGAGACCTCGGTGCGGCTCAACCTGGTGGCGGCGTGGCGGGACGCGAAGGTCTTCACCGACGCCGAGCGGGCCGCGCTCGACCTGACCGAGCAGGCGACCCGCATCGCCGACGCCGCCGGCGGTGTCAGCGACGAGACCTGGGCGAACGCGGCCAAGTACTACGACGCCGATCAACTCGCCGCGCTGGTGACCACGATCGCCGTCATCAACGCCTACAACCGCTTCAACGTCATGCTCGAGAACCAGGGCGGTGACTACCAGCCCGGGCAGTGGGCCTGACGCCGGCACGCCCGCGGGCGGCCGTGAGTACCTCCCGGGCGGCGGCGATGACGTCGCCGGGGCCGAGTTCGAGCAGTCCCGGGTCGGGCTCGGCGGCGTGCGGGTCGCCGGGCCGCCCGGCCCACAGCACCCGGTGCCAGGGCCGGGGCGGCGGCCCCCACAGCCGCGGCGGCACGGGCCCGGCGAGCGTCACCGCCGGCCGGGAGTAGGCGGCGGCCAGGTGCGCCATGCCGGTGTCGCCGCTGAGCACGAGCGCCGCGCTGGCGGTCAGCGCGGCGAGGCCGGCCAGGCTGGTGCGGCCCGCCAGCACGCTGCGTTCCGGCAGTCCGGCCAGCCGCGACACCTCCGCCGCGAGCGCCCGCTCTTTCGGAGCGCCCGTCACGGCAACCGGCAGCCCGGTATCGCGCAGCGCGCAGGCGACCGCCGCCCAGCGGCCGGGCGGCCAGCGGCGCGCGCCGGAGGCGGCGCCGGGGTGGATGATCAGCGCTCCGCGCAGCGGAGACGGGACCGACGGGGGGGCCAGTTCCAGTCGGCCCGGGTCGGCGGGGATGCCGGTCTCGGTGAGCAGCCGGCACCAGCGGGCCACCTCATGCTCGTCCGCGCGCCAGCGCGGCAGGCCGCTGGTCGGCGGCAGGCACGGGTGAGCGAAGGAGATCAGCCGCCGCGGCCGGGCGGCGATCAGCAGCATGGTCGACTCCGGGCCGCGGCCGTGCAGGTTGACGGCGATGTCCGCCCCGTGCAGCGCGGGCGGCAGGGCAGCCCACCGCGGCGGGCCGGTGTCATCCGGCGGCCGCAGCGGCCGCAGCGGCAGCGCGACGTCCGCCACCCCGTCGACGGCGCCGGACAGGGCCGCCAGCGGCGCGAGCACGGACGGCGCCGCCAGCGTGATGTCCGCGCCCGGGAACGCCGACCGGAGCGCACGCAGCGCGGGAACGCCGGTCAGCAGGTCACCGAGGCCGAGCGCGCGCAGCACGACAATGCTGGGTCTGGTCATCTCTCAGCCCCGCGGTTCACGCCCCGCCTCGCGCACCTCGGCGAGCAGCCGGTCCCACGCCGCGAGGAACGGCCGGAGCCCGTAACGGGCGAGCGCGTGCTCCCGGGCGGCCTGCCCGGTACTGCGCGCCAGCGCCGGGTCGGCGAGCAGGTCACGGCACGCTTTGGCCAGCACGTCCACGTCCGTCGAGAGCACTCCCGCGGCCGGCGGCACCGCGGCCGGCGCCTCGGTGGTGGCGAGCGCGACGACCGGCATGCCCAGGTGCATCGCCTCGATCAGCGCGAGGCCCAGCGAGGTCCAGCGGACGGGATGCAGGTAGAGCCTGCGGTGCGGCAGCTCGTCGAGCAGAACCTTGTGCGGCAGGTCCCTGCCCCCGATCGGCTCGCTGCCCATTCCGAAGACGTCCACCGCGACGTCCCGCTGGAACCGGGGGAGCAGGTCGGTGCCGGTGACCCGGCCACGCCGGACCGGCTCGTTCACCACGACGGCCGCCGCCGCGACCTCGCCGGTGTACCGGTACCCGGGGTCGGGGATGCCGTGCCCGATCACCACCGTCCGGCTCGGGCCGCAGTCCCAGAACAGGTCGTTGAAGTGCGTGACGTGCACGATCGTCATCCCCGGCAGCCCGGCCGCGGGGTGACGCATGCCGGCGATCGTTCCCTGCGGCGTGTTGTGCTCCAGGTAGACGGCCGGCAGGCCCGGACCGGGGTGCCTTCCGGTCCAGCGGGCGATGAGCTCCAGTTCCCGCGGGCGCTGCACGATCGCGACGTCGATGCCGGCGTCGTAGAGCTGCTCCGGGGTGACCTCCATGGCGTTCGGCGGCCAGTCGAAGGTGCCCGGCCGGGAGGGGCGCCCACGTCCGTCGGGCGGGCGGCCGGGCAGCACCGGTATCAGGTACTCGTGGCCGCCCTGCACGAACGCGGTGGTCCACGACCCGTGCACGTGCCAGACCAGGATCCTCATGACGCCCGCGACGGCGAAGCCCCCGCCAGGGCGGGACGCCGGACGAGGAACGGGCCGATCGCGAGAACGTCCACCGGCGCCGAGCCGAAGCACTCGAGCGCGTCGCGCGGGTCGTCCACCATCGGCCGCCCGGCCGTGTTGAGGCTGGTGTTGATGACCACGGGCAGCCCGGTCAGCTCCTCGAAGCGGGTCAGCATCCGGGCGACGAGGGGCTCCTGCGCCGGGTCGACCGTCTGCGGGCGCGCGCTGCCGTCGACGTGCGTCACGGCCGGTATCCGGTCCCGCCAGGCGGGGCTGACCTGGTGGGTGAACAGCATGTAAGGCGACGGGATGGGGCCTCCGGAGAATATCTCCGCGGCCCTGCTCAGCTGGACCATGGGCGCGACCGGCCGGAACTGCTCACGGCCCTTGATGTCGTTCAGCCGTTCCAGGTTGGCCGCGTTACCCGGGTGGGCCAGCAGCGACCGGTGACCCAGCGCCCGCGGGCCGTACTCCGACCTGCCCTGGAACCACGCGACCACGCCATCCGCCGCCAGGCATTCGGCGACCGCGGCGGCGATGTCCGGCGGACGTTCGTATCCGATCCCGGCCCCGGCCAGCCACGTCTGCAGCTCGTCGTCGGCCCACGACCGGCCCAGCGCCGCCGTCGGCATGGGCGCGCAGCGGTCGCCGAGGCAGTGCGCGACGTACAGGGCGGCGCCGAGCGCCGTGCCGGCGTCGCCGGCGGCGGGCTGAACCCATATCCGCTCGAACGGGCCGTCGCGCTGTACCCGCGAGTTCGCGACGCAGTTGAGCGCGACCCCGCCGGCCATGGTCAGCGCCGGCTCGCCGGTCCTGTCGTGCAGCCACCGGGCCAGCTCCAGCAGCACCTCTTCCAGCCGGAGCTGCACGCTCGCGGCGAGGCTCGCGTGCTCGGCCGTCCAGTCGCCGCCCGGCTCGACGCGCTTGACGAACGAGCCCCAGTCGACCGGATGGACCCGGAAGCCGCCGTCGCCAGTGGCGTACACCAGCTCACGGAACTCACCGATCCAGGCCGGCTCACCGTACGCGGCCAGCGCCATCACCTTGTACTCGTCGCTCGACCGGCGGAAGCCGAGGTGCTCGGTCGCCTCCTCGTACATCAAGCCCAGCGAGTCCGGCAGCGGCTGGGCGGCCAGCTCCTCGAGGGCGCCGCCGCGGGAACGGCCCGCCCAGTGCGACCGCGCCTCGCCCCTGCCGTCGCAGACGAGCACGGCCGAGTCGGGGAACGGCGCGGCCAGCGCGGTCGAGGCCGCGTGCGCGATGTGGTGCGGGACGAACCTGGTGATCACGGGGTCGAGCCCGGGCAGCGCGGTGCGCAGGAACAGCGGCGCCCGCTGCGCGTAGAGGGTGCGCAGCCCCTCCCAGTCCCCGGCGGTGATGTCCGCGCCCGGCGCAGGCGCGAGCGCGGGATCGTAGGAGTACGCGACCGCGTCCAGGTCGGCCGGGCTCAGCCCGCCCGCGCGCAAGCACCAGGAGGCGGCGCGCTCGGGCAGCTCCCACGTCGCGAACGGGACCGGCTGCTTGCCGTGCTTGCGCCGGGTGAAGCGTTCCTCTTCCGCCGCCGCGACAACGCGGCCGTCCACGACGAGCGCCGCGGCCGGATCATGGAAGACGGCGTTGACGCCGAGCACCGCGCTCACAGGACTCCCCTCACGGCCAGCTCCCTCACGGCCAGCTGCCCTCCCACGACGAGGTGACGACGAGTTCCTTGATCTCGCAGCCGAACGGCTGGCTGATCGCGAACAGCACGGCCTGCGCGACGTCCTCCGGGACGTTCAGCTTGGCGTCGCGCGGCGGCTTGTAACGCTCCTCCCGGTCGTCGAAGAACGACGTGTACATGCCGCCGGGTATCAGCAGCGTCACCCGGACGAGTCCCTTGAGCTCGGCGGCGAGGGCGCGGGTGAAGCCGACCACGCCCCACTTGGACGCGCAGTACGCCGTGGCGTCCGGCACCGCCCGCACGCCCAGGGTCGACGCGCAGGTCACCACGATGCCCTGGGAGTCGCGCAGGTAGGGAAGCGCGGCACGGACCACCGCCGCGGTGCCGAGCAGGTTCACCCGGACCACCCGTTCCCACTCCTCGCCGGGCAGGTCGCCGAACGGCGCGGGACGATCGATGCCCGCCGCGGTGAACACCGCGTCGATGCCGCCGTGGCGCTCCGCGGCCCGCCGCACCGCCGCCTCGGCGGCGCGCGTGTCCGCGACGTCCACGATCTCGGTGTCGAAGCCGGGCGCTTCGGCCAGGTCGAGCACCACGGGCGTGCCGCCGGCGCCGAGCACCGCCCTGGCGACCGCGCGGCCGAGCCCCGTCGCCCCCCCGGTCACCAGCACCGTGCCAGGTCCCGCCTTGTCCCGCACCTGCTGCGCGGGCACGACCTCGGTCGGCTCCCGCTCCGCCAGGGCTTCAAGCGCGGCGTCGTTGTCGTCCAGCGCCGGAATCGCGGGGTCCCTCGCCGGGTCACCCTGCTCCATGGGCTGCGACGTCACGTCGTCCACCCAGCCACCTCCTGTTCAAGGTCCGTCGTGCATGCCGTCATGGGGCCGCCGTCGCCGTCGGCCACCGCCGCGTCGAAGGCGAGGCAGATGAGGTGCAGCGCGACCTGATGCGCCTCCTGTACGGTCGCGGTCAGCGCCGGGACGGCGGCGCCGTCCAGCGCGTGCACGCACACCACCTCGTCGCACGCGGCGGCGAGCGGGTTCGGGGCCGGGCCGGTGAGGCCCCACACGGCCAGCCCGCACCCGCGGGCGGCGCTCGCGGCGCGCAGCAGGTTGGCGCTGCGGCCTGACGTGGACATCGCGAGCAGTACGTCGCCCGGCCTGCCGTGCCCGCGTACCTGGCGGGCGAAGACCTCTTCGTACCCGTAGTCGTTGGCGATGGCGGTGACGGCCGAGGTCTCCGCGTGCAGGGCGATGGCCGAATACGGCTCGCGGTCCCTGGCGAACCTTCCGGTGAACTCGGCCGTCAGGTGCTGCGCCTGCGCCGCCGAGCCGCCGTTGCCCGCGACCAGCAGCCGGCCCCCGCGGCGGAGGATACCGGCGAGCCGCTGGCCCCAGTCGTCGAGCAGCCCGGTGTCGAGCATGGTGAGCGCGCCGACCAGCGCCCCGATGTGCTGGCGGCTGTGCTGCCGCCCGGCGGTGATGCGCGCAGCTCCCTGGCCGCTCATGCGCGCAGCTCCGGGACCACGGGGAGCGCGAGCGCGGTGCCGGCGTAAGCCCGGAGGGTGGCCGTGATGACCCGGTTCATGGCGTAGTGCGCGGTCGCGCGCTGGCGGCCGGCCGCCCCGAGCGACCGGCGCAAAGCCGGGTCGGCCAGCAGCCGCCGAAGCGCGGCCGCGGCCAGGTCCGGCCGGCGCGGCGGTATGTGAACGCCGGTGACGCCGTCGATGACGGTGTCCGCCAGCCCGCCCACGGCCGTCGCGACGACGGGGACGCCGCACGCCATGGCCTCCACGGACGCGATACCGAACGGCTCGTACCACGGCACGCACATCACCGCGTCGGCCGACCGGTACAGCGCCGGCAGCTCCGCCCTGTCCACCCGGCCGAGGAACCGTACCCGGGGAGTGACCCCGGCCCGTTCGGCAAGAGCTTTCAGCCTCACGACCTCGGGGTCGCCTTCCAGCCCAGCCGGATCGGGACCGCCGGCGATGATCAGCTCCGCGCCGGGAACGTCGGTCAGCGCCGTGATCGCGTTGCCGATTCCCTTCCGCTCGACGAGCCGGCCCACGTACAGCACCCGCGGCGCGGCGCCGCGCGGCGCGACGGGCCCGTGCGGGGTGTAGTGGCGGACGTCGACGCCGCAGGGAATGACCGACACGCGGCGCCGGTCGGCACCGAGCCGCAGTAGCTCGAACACCTCATCGGGGCAGGTGGCGAGGATCCGGTCGGCGTCGTGCAGCAGCCCGGTCTCGACCTCGATCCGCTGCGGGGGCGAGGTGTCCTTGGCCCCCTGCTCGCGCTTCTTGACAACCCCGAGCGCGTGGAACGTGTGCAGGACCGGGATGCCGAGCGGGCGGGCCGCCCGCACCGCCGCGTAGCCGGACATCCAGAAGTGCGAATGGACGACGTGCGGCCGCTGCGCCGACCACTGCCGGTGCAGGTCGGCGGCGAACTCGTCCATGTAGGGCAGCAGCTCGTCCTTCGGCACCGGCTGGGCGGGGCCCGCGGGCACGTGGTCCACCGTGACGCCGGGGCCCAGCGGCACGCGCCGCGGCATCCGCCGGCTGTCTCTGCGGGTGTGCACGGTGACCTCGGTTCCCCGGCTCGCCAGGCCAGCGGCCAGCGCGGCGACGTGGACGTTCTGCCCGCCGGCGTCGGTGCCGCCGAGCACAGCCAGCGGGCTGGCGTGCTCGGATACGAGCGCGATCCTCATGCGACCTCCAGGGTCCTGGTGCCAGTGAGCTGCCGCACGGCCGCGCTGACCCGCTCCGGAGTCACGCTCGCGAGGCAGGGATGGCCGGCTACCGGGCAGCTGCGCGCCCGCGACCCGGCGCAGGGAGCGCCCTGGTCGCCGAGCACCACGTGCGGCACCCGCCACGGGCGCCAGCGTTCCAGCGGCACGGTCGGCGCGAACAGCGACACGACGGGGGTGCCGACCGCCGCCGCCACGTGTGCCGGGCCGGTGTTCCCGGTCACGACGGCGGCCGCCCCGGCGAGCACCGCGGCGAGTTCCGCGAGGCCGGTGCGGCCTCCCAGGTCGACCGCGCAGCCGGCGGCGACCTGGCGGGTCAGCGCCCGCTCCGCCGGCGCGCCGGTCACGATCACCGGCCAGCCGTCGGCGGCCAGCGCAGTCACGTAGCCGGCGCAGTGCTCAGCCAGCGGCGCCCGCGCGGGCACCGCGGCGCCCGGGTGCACGACCACGTACGGTCGCGCGCCGGCCGCCGGGCCGTCGCCCCCGGCCAGGCCCCGCCCGGCCAGGCCCCGCCCGTCCCGCAGGCCGCTGTCGCTCAGCAGGCCGCTGTCGTTCAGCAGGCCGCTGACGTCCGGCAGAGGTGCCCGCAGGCGCAGCCGCTGGTCCGCCGGCGGCGCGAAGCCGGCCGCTTCCGCGACCGACAGCATCCGTTCCACCTCGTGCAGCCCGGTTTCCGGAAGCCGGTGGCGTACGTCAAGCAGCGAGCCGGGATAGTCCTCCGAGGCGGCCGTGACATGCGGGACACCGGCGAGCCGCAGCAACAGCGCGGTCGGCAGCGGGCTCTGGTGATAGGAGGTGAGGATGACCGCCTGGCTGGCGTCGGCGGACCGGATCGTGTCCGCCATCGCGAGCACGTCGTCACGCCGCGTCGGCCCGGGCTCCAGGTCCACCCACGGGCACTCCCAGGTGAGCACCTCGTCCACGCCGGGAAGCAGGTCGGCGGCGGCGCGCCCGCGCGGGCCGGCCAGCAGGACCACGCGCCGCGCCCCGGCCGCCACGGCGCGGACCGCCGGGCCGGCCAGCAGCACGTCGCCGGCGCTGTCCAATCTGACCACGAGTACAACCGCCATGGCGGCGCGGCTACCCCCGCTCCTGAGCTGGAAACATTCCGTCGTTGAAGAGGGCAGATCCGTGATCGAGTGCCGTCGGCCGGACACTCAGAGTTGGCGGCGCCCCCCGGTTCCCGCATGGTGCCGCCGCCCGGCGCGGCGTCGGCGGCGGCACCAGGTGGTGGGGAGTCGCGACGATCAGCTCGTCCGGGCGTCCCCCCGGCCCGTAATCCCGGCTCAGACCTCCCGTTTCCGCGACGGTAATGGGGCCGCTGGCGCATCTGGCCCCACTGGGCGGGGCCGTTGGCGCATTTGGCCCCGCGGCCGCCCCGCGGCTGGTACCGGCCGCGAATAGGCCGCGGATGGCTGGTGTTACTTGTGGGACGGATTAAGACGATTGAAGTGATCCGGTCACGACCGGGGGCGCTGATCCGGGGACCGCGGTTCCGCGTCCCGTTCGGAATAGCCTTGTTCCTCAGCCTGTTCCGGCGGCCGCGCGGCCCGCGAGCGCCGCCTCCACGCTCGGGTACCTGGGCAGCAGCTGGTCCGCTTCCATCAGCTCCAGCACCCGCGCCACCGGGCCGCGCACCCCGGCCAGCCGCACGTCCACGCCGACCAGTGCGGCCCGCCGCCGGGCCATCAGCAGAAACCGGATCCCGGCGGCGTCACAGAACCGCGTCTGGCCGAGGTCCGCCACCACCACACGGACACCGCGACTTCCGGCCGCCGTCCTCCACAGCCGGGTACCAACCCGCTCGGCGTTGGTGACGTCGATCACCGGCGGCAAGACGACCACCACCCGGGCGGGGCCGCCGGCCGGCTCGCCCGGCGGCGGCCTGCTGCCGTCGGGCGCCGAAGAATCACGGGAGAGGCGCATGTTCTGGATCTCCAAGCCCGGCAGATCGCCGCGAAAGAAAGATTGCCCGCGAACGGCTCCAGGCCACGCCCGCCGCGAACCGCCGGACCCCTATTGTGGTCACAGCGTGCTACTCAGCGCAACCCCCGGGGTCGCGCGCCATGCACCCGCCCGGCCGCCATGCACCCCAGGTTTGCCGGCCGGGTGCCTGGGAAGACGCCACGCGTGACCCAGCCGACCCGTGTCGCGGAGAGCGAGCCGACACGGCGGGAAGCTCCCGTCCCGGTGGCCCGCCGCGTCGGCGCCTGGGTTGTGTGGTGGATCGTGCTGATGTCGTTCTGGGTGATGCTGGACGACTCGATCCAGTTCGACGAGATGCTCGCGGGCGCCGGGGCGGCCGCGCTGGCGGCGCTGGCCGCCGAGGTGGTGACCTACCAGGCCGCGGCGCGGTTCCGGATGCGGGCGGAATGGCTCGCGCCCGCGCTGCGGCTGCCCGGCCAGGTGGCGGGCGACCTGATCACCGTGTTCGGCGCGCTATGGCGGAAGCTGATCCTCGGCAGGGATCCCCGCAGCGAGTTCGCCGAGATCCCGGTGCGCTACGGCGACGACACGGTCGAGGGAGCCACCCGGCGCGTACTCCTGGTGGGCGGCTACAGCATCGCCCCGAACCAGTTCGTGCTCGGCATCGACAAGGACCTTGGCGCGATGGTCGTGCACCGGCTCGAATCCAAAGACGGGGGAGGGTGAATGAGCTTCGTCGTGGCGGCGATCGCCATGCTCATAGCGATGATCCCCGCGGCGGTGGTGCTCGTCAGGGGCGAGCCGGGGGAGGCGGTCGTCGGCTACGAGTTCGTCACATCCGTCGTGGTGATGATCCTCGCGCTGCTCGCGCAGGGCTTCCAGCGGCCGAGCCTCTTCGAGCTGCCGATCCTGCTCGCCGTGCTCATGTACGCCAGCGGCCTGGTGTACGTCCGTGCCCTGGAGCGGTGGCTGTGAAGGCCGCGCCCATCTTCTCCGACGTCCTGCTCGGCCTGGCCGTGCTCCTCGTGCTGGCGTCCGCGCTCGGCGTGCTCGTGATGCCCGACGCCTACCAGAAGCTCCATTTCGTCACCCCGGCCGCTCTCGTCGCGCCGATCCTGGTGACGCTCGCCATCGGCGTCCGGATGGGCCTCACCGAGAACACCGGGGAGAGCTGCGTGGCCCTGTTCTTCATGGTCGTCGCCGGCCCCTACCTCTCGCACGCCACCATGCGCGCGATCCGGGTCCGGGAGAAGGGCGACTGGCGCCCGGGAGGCGGCGGCAAGGCGCCGGAAGCGGAGCGGGAACAGTGACCGGCGCCGTCGTCACCCCGTACACGGTCCCGGCCGGCCTGATGGACACCCTGCAGGTGACGGTCCTGATCCTGGTCGCCGCCGGCGCCACGGCCGTGGTGCTCACCCGGAGGCTGGTCCGCCAGGTGCTCGTGCTGAGCGTCTACGGGATCATGCTCGCGGTCCTGTTCCTGACCTTCCAGGCACCGGACGTCACGCTGTCCGCGCTGACGGTGGGCGCGGTCGCGCTGCCCATCGTGCTGCTGCTGGCCATCTCCAAGACGAGAAAGAAAGAAGAATGAAACCCGGTCAGCGCCGCTTGATGTTCTTCGCCGGCGCGGCCGGCCTGGTCGCCTTCTACCTGTGGGGCCTGCTCGGCCTGCCCGGCTTCGGGAACTATCCGGGGCCGTACGGTCCCGCGATCCTGCGCGTCGCCGTGGCGCAGACCCAAGCCACGGGCGTGGTGTCCGCCGTCAACTTCGAGTACCGGGGCTTCGACACCGTGGGGGAGGAGTTCATCCTGTTCACCGCCGCGGCCGGGACAGCCATCGTGCTGCGCATGCTGCGCGGCGAGGGGGAGCGCTCCCCGGTCGACGAGGCGAGGGACCGCGACGCGCCGCCGACCAGCAACGCCGTGCGGACGATCGCCCTGCTGTTCACCGGCCCGGTGGTCGTCGTGGGCTGGTGGCTGGCGTCGCACGCGCAGACGAACCCGTCCGGCGGATTCCAGGGCGGGGTGGTGCTCGCCACCGCGTTCATCCTCATCTACCTGGCCGGGGCGTTCCTCACGTTCAGCAAGCTCAGCCCCACGGACGTCACCGACGCCGTCGAGGCGGCCGGTGCGGGCGGCTTCGCCGCTGTCGGCCTGGCCGCGCTGTTCACGGGCCTGCCCTACCTGTACAACTACCTGCCGCTCGGGCAGATCCCCGGCGCAGTGAGCTCGTCCGGGACCATTGCGCTGATCAGCTTCTTCGTCGGCCTGGAGGTCGCCGCCGCGTTCCTCCTGATCGTCAGCGAGCTGCTCGAGCAGACGCTCCTCATCAGGCACGGAGGCAGATGATGCAGGTCTTCCCGTTCATCGTCGTGGCCTGGATCATCGGCGTCGGCCTGTACGGCATCGCCACCAGCCGCAATCTCATCCACCAGATCGTCTGCCTGATCGTCGTGCAGTCGTCGACCTACGTTCTGCTGCTGGGGGTCGGTTACGTCACCGGCGCGGTCGCGCCGTACTTCTACGACGTGCCGGTGCACACCCCCGCGGTCGATCCCGTGGTGCAGGCGCTCGCCCTCACCGACGTCGTGGTCGAGGCCGCCGTGACCGCGCTGCTGCTGGCGATCGCGATCCAGGCGCACAAGCGCTTCGGCACCCTTGACCCGCATGAGCTCGCGGAGTTCAAGGGCTGATGGACCATCTGTTCGCCCTCTCCGTCGCCGTGCCGCTGCTGGTGGCCGCCGCACTGGTCGGGGTCAAGCCGCTGCTTTCCGGCCGCCGCCGGATGCTGGATACGGTTGCCGTCCTGACCGCGGCATCCGTCGCGGTCATGCTGCTCGTCATCATGGTCCAAACGGACGGTGGCGACCGCGTTTACTGGTTCGCCGGATTCCGGCCGTTTCGCGGTGTCGTCATAGGTATCGATTTCGAGGCGGGCCCGCTGAGCGCCGGCCTGGCTGCCCTCGCCGCCGTGCTGGTCACCGCGTCCATGGTCTTCTCCTGGCGCTATTTCGAGCGGGTGGCCACCTACTACCACGCGCTGATGCTGACGTTTCTCGCTGGCATGACCGGGTTCTGCCTCACCGGGGACATCTTCGACCTGTTCGTCTGGTTCGAGCTGATGGGCGTCTCGGCCTACGCGCTGACCGCGTACCGGCCGGAAGAACGGGGGCCGATCCAGGGCGCGCTCACCTTTGCCATCACCAACAGCGTGGGCGCGTACGTCTCGCTGTCCGGCATCGCCCTGATCTACGGGCGCACCGGTGCGCTGAACATGGCGCAGATCGGCGCGTACATCGGCCGTCACCCGCCGGACCGGCTGGTCGTGGTCGCGTTCCTGCTGATCCTCGCCGGGCTGCTGGTCAAGAGCGCGATCGTTCCGTTCCACTTCTGGCTGGCGGACGCGCACGCGGTGGCGCCGACGCCGCTGTGCGTCCTGTTCTCCGGCGCCATGGTCGAGCTCGGGCTGTACGGGATCGCGCGGGTGTACTGGTCGATGTTCGGCACCGCGCTCGGTCACCGGGCCGAGATCTCGCACGTGTTCCTCACGCTCGGCGTGCTGACCGCGGTGGTGGGGGCGCTGTTCTGCTTCCGCGAGCGGCACATCAAGCGGCTGCTGGCGTTCTCGACGATCAGCCACGCCGGCATGTTCCTTTCCGGCATCGGGCTGCTCACCCCGCTCGGGCTCGCGGGCGCCGCGGTCTACGTCGCCGGTCACGCCATGGTGAAGGGCGCGCTGTTCCTGTGCACCGGCATCGTCTTGCACCGGCTGGGCTCGGTCAACGAGACGTGGCTGCACGGGCGTGCCCGGCACCTGCGGATCACCGGCGTGGTGTTCACGCTGGCCGGCCTCGGGCTGGCGGATCTCCCGCCGTTCGGCACCTTCCTCGGCAAGGGCTGGATCGAGGACACCGGCAGCGCGCACGGCATGCCGTGGCTGATGCCCGTGTTCGTCCTGTGCACGATCCTCGCGGGCGGCGCCGTGCTGCGCGTGGCGGGCGGCGTGTTCTATGGCCTCGGCGACCCGCCCAGCGAGGACGAGCGGATGGCCCGCGCGGCCAACGAGGAGACCAGCGAGACGGACGCCGACAAACGGCGCACCCCGCTCACCATGATCATCCCGCCGACGGTGCTGGTCGCGCTGGCTGTCGCGATCGGGCTGACCCCGCTCGGCCCCGCCGCCGACGCGGCCGCGGTCCGGTTCGCCGACCAGGCCGCCTACAACGCCACCGTCCTGCGCGGCGCGCACGTCGCCCACCCGGTCGCGCCGTTCGCCGCGGAGGCCGCCGGCATCACCGTCTCCGACGTGGTCACGGGGCTCGTGTCGGCGGCCGGCGCGCTGCTGCTCGCCTACCTCGCGCTCTACTGGCGCCGGCTGCCCGTGCTGCGCCGGGGTTACGAGCCCGGCACCGGCCTGACGACCCTGGCCGAGGGCTTCCAGAGCGGCGTGGTGAACGACTACGTGACCTGGATGGTCTTCGGCCTCGCCTGCCTCGGCGGCGTCCTGGCCCTCATCATCCGCTGACGGGTTGCGTTGCCGTCGCGTTCCTTGCTATGGGGCGTCGCGGCCGGTGACGGTGTCGCGGATCCTGTCCGCCACGGCGGCCGCGGGGCCGGTGGCCTTGAGGATGCCGGGCGACGGCGGGACGTTGGGATGCGGCCGGGTCGGCGCGACCTGCTTGGCCGCCTCCAGCTTCCCGCCGAGCTCACGCAGCTGCTCGCCGCTCAGCACGGCCAGCAGCGCGGGCCAGACCTGCGTCTCCTCGAACGAGATGTGCTCGCGCCCCGCCGCGATGAATTCACCGAGCAGCGTCTCGAACTGCGGATCCGACGCCTCGAGCTTGTCCAGCCGGTCGAGCACGCGCTTGGCCCGCTGCTCCTGGTCGATGGCGTGGTCCGCGAGGCGGTTGCCGTCCGCGACGTGCTCACGGACCGCCGGCCAGAAGTACTCCTCCTCGACCGCCTCGTGCTTGGACTCCTCGATGATGAGCTGCTCGGTCATCCTCTTGCGCAGCATCACCTGGTTCTCGTCCGCGCCGTCCGCGGCGACCGGGCCCTTCTCCAGCTCGGAGAGCATTGCCTTGACCTCTTCATGGTCCCGCCGCAGCAACTCGATCGCATCAGGCATCTGGTGCCTCCCGTCGGTCAGCTTCGTCCCCTTGGGGGTCACCGTCGGCTTCCCCCAGCGGGATGCCGTAAACGGCCGGTCAGCTCGCGCCGAAATCGTGTAGCTGGCACGCGGCCGAGATCAGCGAGAGGTGGGACAGCCCCTGCGGCACGTTGCCGAGGAATGCCCCGGTGGCGGGGTCGATCTCCTCCGAGAACAGGCCGAGCTCGCTGGCGTGCGCGGTGATCCCGCGCCACACCTCCGTGGCCTCGGCTGGCCGCCCGTTCCTGACCAGCGCGTCGACGAGCCAGAACGAGCACGCGACGAACGCGCCTTCCTGCTTCCGGAGCATGGTGTCGCGGTACAGTAGGGGGCCCTCGGCGAGCTCGGACCGGATGGCGTCGACCGTCCGGCCGAACCGGGGGTCACGGCCCTCGATGAACCCGGTCCGGGCCAGCAGCAGGAGCGCCGCGTCCGGCTCGTCGGATCCCGCCCAGGCGGTGTAGGCGCGCTTGGCTTGCGACCAGCACTTCCGGTCGATCCAATCGCGGATCGCCGCCCTTTCCCGCTGCCACCGGTCCCTGCCGCGCGCCGGAACCTGGCCGCGGTCGGCGAGCCTGAGGATCCGGTCGAGCGTCACCCAGCAGCCGACCTTGGAGAACGTGTTGTGGCGTCTGGTCTCCAGCTCCCAGATTCCGCAGTCCGGCTCCGTCCAGATCTCGCAGACGCGGTCCGCCAGGCCGGAAAGCAGCTGGCCGCTGTCCGCGTCCAGTTGCGTGCCCGACCGGTCCACCGCCAGCCACACGCACTCGAGCAGGTCTCCGTAATTCCCCCACTGCGGCTGGTCCACCGCGCTGTTGCCGTGCCGGACCGGCGCGGAGTCACGGTAGCCGCGCAGGCTGAGCTCGTCGCCGTCCTCGGCGGCGCTGCCGTGCAGCGTGTAGAAGGGGTGGATCTCGGGGGCGGTCGGCGCGATCGCGTTGAGCATCCAGGTGAGCGTCGCCTGGACCTCTTGCATCAGCCCGAGCTGGATGAACGACTCCAGCACGAACGACGTGTCGCGGATCCAGCAGTATCTGTAGTCGTAGTTGCGGTCACCGCCGATCCGTTCGGGCAGCGATGTGGTGGCCGCGGCCGCCATCGCTCCGGTCGGCGCGTACGTCAGCAGCTTGAGCGCGAGCGCGCTGCGCTCCACGAGCTCCCGGTCGGGGCCGTCGTAGGGAATGGTGTCGCACCAGGTCCGCCAGGCGGACTCCGTGAGCTCCCGGCGCCGCCGGACAGTGCCGGGCGACGGCACCACCACCGGACCCCGGTCGTCCAGGACGAGCGCGAGCAGCGCGTTCGTGCCGGGGCGGGCGACGAATTCGCCGCTGAACTCGCCCGGTCCCGGCCGGGGCTCGCCGGCGTGCTCGACGACCAGCGCCGCCATGAGCTCGCCGCAGTGCAGCAGCGGTACGTCGCCGTGCCGCGCCCGCGCGCGCGCCGTGTCAAACCGGCTGCCGGGCGCCACCCGCCACCGCATCGGCACCTCGCCGTGCTGCGGCTGGATCTCGCGTGAAAGCTCCGGCCACGCCAGCAGCCCGTTGACGCCCTGGTTGACCGAGTCGATCACCCGGACGGCACCGTCGCGCGTGCTGAACGTCGTCTCGAGCACGTTGGTATGCGGCAGGTAGCGCCGGCTGGCCTGGTACGGAACGGCTGGTTCCAGGGTGAACCGGCCGCCGGCCGCGGGGTCGAGCACGGCGGCGAACAGCGGCGGTGAATCCATCGCCGGCGCCGTCCACCAGTCGACCGAGCCGTCGCACGCCACCAGCGCCGCCGACTGCCCGTCCCCGATGACGCCGTAATCCTCGATCGGCACGAAGCCCGCGTCGCGAACCGCGGGGCCGCGCCGCGGTCTCTCACCGCGGGCCGCGCCGCGGTCTGCCTCCGCGCTCACAGCGCCGCGGCCTTTCGCGCCGCGCTCAGGTCCGCGACCAGGCCCTCGTAGGCGCGGTCCCGGCTCTCGGGGTCCGGCCCGCGCAGCACGGCGGACGGATGGATCGTCGCCACGACAAGGCCGTGCCACTCACCGGCCGAGGCTTCCCGTGCCTGCCCCTTGTGCTCGCCGACCCGGAAGCGCGACCCGAACAGCGACTCGCCCGCGACGGCGCCGAGCAGCACCACCAGCCGGGGACCGACCAGACCGAGTTCGGCGTCCAGCCATGGGCGGCACGCCTTGATCTCGCCCGTGTTCGGCCGCTGGTGGATCCGCCGCTTACCGCGCTCCTGCCATTTGAAGTGTTTCACGGCGTTGGTCACATAGGTGTCGGCCCGGCTGATCCCGCTGTCCGCCAGCGCACGGTCCAGGAGGTGCCCGGCCGGGCCCACGAACGGATGGCCCTGCTTGTCCTCCTGGTCGCCGGGCTGCTCGCCGACGAGCATGACCCTGGCGGCCGCGCTTCCCTCGCCGAAGACCGTCTGCGTCGCACGCTCATGGAGCGGGCAGCGCGTGCACGTCGCCGCATCGGCCGCGATTTTCCGCAAGTCCTTCACGTAGCCCGCTCTACCCATGTGATCGCGGGTCAAAAGAGCGCTATGACGCGCCTTTTGACCCGCGATCATGGGAGAGGGACGAGGGACTTACTCCTTGCCCCTGTCGGACATCGCGTCGCGGGCCTTGTCCGCCATGCCGGCCACGGGGCCGGTGGCCTTGAGCGCGCCCGGGCTGGGTGGCGTCTTCGGGTGGGGCCGCGTGGGAGCCGTCTTCTTCGCGGTCTCGAGCTTCGAGCCCAGTTCGGCGGCGTCCTGCGCGGACAGCTGCGTGCGCAGCGTCGGCCACACCTGCGTCTCCTCGAACTGGATGTGCTCGCGGCCCGCCTTGATGAACTCGGTCAGCAGCTTCTCGAATTCACCGTCGCTGGCGTCGAGCTTGTCCAGCTTGTCCAGCACCTCCTTGCCCTCCTGCTCCTGAGCGATCGCCTGGTCGGCGAGCGTGTCGCCGCCGCTGAGGCGCTCGCGCACGGTGGGCCAGAAGTACATCTGCTCCACCGCTTCGTGCCTGGATTCCTCGATAACCAGCTGTTCCGCCAGCTTCTTACGCTGCTCGAGCTGGCTGTCCGTGGCGCCCCTCGCCTTCGACGGGCCGCTCTCGAGCTGCGACAGCATCTGCTTGACTTCCTCGTGGTCCTTGCGAAGGACGTCGAACACGTCAGTCATTGTTCCTCCTTGCGTTGCCGTTGAGCATTTCTCTCGTGAGAGCCTTGCTCGTGGCCGAGTCGCCATCCTCTGCCCATCCCAGCCCGGATCAACCCGGCACAGCAGAGCCCGGCGAGTCTGGGGTGCTCACTCCACCCTGACGCCCGGGTCCGCGACCGATCCGGTGTCCTCGGCCGGCGGAACGGTGTCCGCACCCGCCTCCACGAGCACCGTGTCGCCCATGATCCCGATGACCTTCCCGGCGGGAATGGAGAGCGCGACGACGCCCGCGCACGCCCAGAACAGCCACCACTCACGGATGATGATGGCGACGCCGCCGAGGACGAAGGCGACGATGATCACTCCGACAAGGACCCATGAGGCGGGCTTGCCGTGCCGGTGCTCGTGCCCGCTGAGCGTCCGCTCCTCGGCACCTGGAACTGATGGCAAATCACCCATGGTGCCCCGCTGCCCAGAAAGGTCACGCGCATTCAGCATGTTTCACGCAGCCGCCCCGGGTAGGCGGAGCGCCATGAGTGTACTTTCTGACGCCAGGACCAGGCTGTCCGAAGTTATCCGGTCCCAGGAGGAGCGGTACGCGGGAGGCGAGGACCGGCCGCTGCGCGGCTACGCGGCGACGATGACCGTCTACGGGACCGTTGTCGGGGCCATCGCCGGGATCGCGCGGGCGACTGGCCGGGAGATCCCTGACGGCCTGTCGGCCGGCGACGTCGTCCTCTCGGCGGCCGCGACTCACAAGCTCAGCAGGCTGCTGGCGAAGGACCCTGTGACAAGCCCGCTGCGCGCGCCGTTCGCCGCCTACCAGGGCACGTCAGGTCCTTCCGAGCTGAGCGAGGAGGTCCGCGGCCACGGGGCGCAGAAAACCATCGGCGAGCTTGTCACCTGCCCGTTCTGCACCGGCATCTGGGTCGCGACAGGGTTCACCGCGGGCCTGATCTACCTGCCGCGTACGACCAGGCTCGCCATGGGAACCCTGGCCGCGCTCACCGGGGCGGACATCCTGCAGTTCGTCCACGCCTGGCTGCAGCAGACCGCCGGCTGACGCGGCGATGAAGAGGTAGACAGATGGGCGCCAAGGAGCGCGGCGACCTGGACGTCAGCGCGACGTACCTGACCAGCGCACCACGGGACGAGCGCCGGTGACCGCACCGGAGGCGGGCGACCAGGTGCACACCGCCACGGTGACGCTCACCGTGAACGGTGAAAGCCGCGCCCTCGAGGTCGACACGCGCACGTCGCTGCTCGACCTGCTGCGCGAGCACCTGGGCCTGACCGGCTCCAAGAAGGGCTGCGACCATGGCCAGTGCGGCGCGTGCACGGTGCTGATCGGCGGCCGCCGGGCCAACGCGTGCCTGGCGCTGGCGGTGGCCCACGACGGCGCCGAGGTCACGACCGTCGAGGGCCTCGCCGACGGAGATGCGCTGCATCCACTGCAGGACGCGTTCATAAGGTACGACGCCTTCCAGTGCGGCTACTGCACGCCCGGCCAGCTGTGCTCGGCGGCCGGAATGCTCACCGAGGGCGGTCCGTCCGCCGTCACCGCCGACCTCACCGGCGACCCCGCGCTGACGCCGGGGGAGATCCGCGAGCGGATGAGCGGCAACCTGTGCCGTTGCGGCGCGTACGTGAACATCGTCCGGGCGGTCACCGCCGTGAGCACGGCCGGGACCGAGCCGTGAGGCCCTTCGCCTACTTCAGGGCCGAAGACCCGGCGGACGCGGTGGCCCGCTTCGGCCCGGGCGCGATGTACCTCGGCGGCGGCACCAACCTGGTCGACCTGATGCGGCTCGGCGTCGCCCGCCCCGGCCTCCTGGTCGACGTCTCCCGCCTGCCGCTCGACCGGGTCGGGCCGGCGGCCGGCGGCGGCGGCCTGCTGATCGGCGCGGCGGTGCGCAACAGCGACCTGGCGGCGCACCCGCTGGTGCGGGAGCGGTACCCGATGCTGGCGCGCGCCGTGCTGAGCGGCGCGTCCGGCCAGATCCGCAACATGGCGACCGTCGGCGGCAACCTGCTGCAGCGCACCCGCTGCGCCTACTTCCAGGACGTGTCGATGCCGTGCAACAAGCGCGCCCCGGGGTCGGGCTGCCCGGCGATCGCCGGCGACCACGAGAACCTGGCGATCATCGGCCACTCCGCGGGCGCCGGCGGCAGCGCCTGCGTCGCCACCCACCCGTCCGACATGGCCGTGGCGCTGACCGCGCTGGACGCGCGGGTGCACGTCACCGGGGCGGCCGGGGACCGCGTGATCCCGATGCCCGGCCTGCACCGGCTGCCCGGCGCCGAGCCGGACAGGGACACGGTGCTGGAGGCGGGCGACCTGATCACGGCCGTCGAGCTGCCGCCGCCCCCGCCCGGCCGCTCGCTGTACCGGAAGGTCCGCGAACGCGCGTCCTTCGCGTTCGCGCTCGTGTCCGCCGCCGCGCTGCTCGACGTCGCCGGCGACGGGACGACAAGAGGGTGCAAGCTGGCGCTGGGCGGAGTCGCGCACGCGCCGTGGCGTGCATATACAGCCGAACGGGCGGTGGCTGGTCTTCCGGCCACCGCTTCCGCGTTCAGCGCGGCCGCCGACGCGGAGCTGGCGCAGGCCCGGCCGCTGCCGGGCAACGCCCACAAGGTAGCGCTGGCCCGCGGCCTGATCACCGCCGTCCTCGAGGAGCTGTCACGGTGAACCGCGTCGAGGCGAGGGACAAGGTCACCGGCCGCGCCCGGTACGCGTACGAGTACCCGGCGCACGGCGTCGCGTACGCGTACCCGGTGCAGGCCCCGGTCGCCAGCGGGGTGGTCCGGTCGGTCGACGCGAGCGCGGCGCTGGCGATGCCCGGCGTGCTCGCGGTGCTGTCCTGCACGGACCCGCCCGAGATCGGCTCGGGCGACGACCCGGAGCTCGCGATCCTGCAGACCACCCAGGTCGTCTACCGCGGCCAGCTGGTCGCGGCCGTCGTCGCCAGCACGCTGGAGAACGCCCGCGCCGCGGGGCGCGCGGTCCGGGTCGACTGCGTCGCCCGGCAGCACGACGTCAGGCTCCGGGCCGACCATCCGGGTCTGTATACGCCGGAGAAGGTCAACCCGAACTTTCCGGCGGTGACCGAATACGGCGACATCGCCGCAGGCCTCGCCGCCGCCGCGGCCCGGGTCGACACCACGTACACGACCCCGGTGGAGCACAACAACCCGATAGAGCCGCACGCCGCGCTCGCGGTGTGGGATCCCGGCGGCGGCCTGACCGTCTTCGACTCGACGCAGGGCCCGTCGGCCGACCGGGACACGATCGCCAAGGTGCTCGGGCTCGCCCCGGACCGGGTCCGCGTCGTCTCCCCGCATGTGGGCGGCGGCTTCGGGTCCAAGGGGACGACCAGGCCGCACGCGATCCTCGCCGCGATCGCCGCCCGCGCCGCCGGTCGGCCGGTGAAGGTCGCGCTGACCCGGCAGCAGATGTTCGAGCTCACCGGCTACCGGACGCCAACGATCCAGCGCCTTCAGCTCGGCGCGGACGCGCGCGGCAGGCTGACCGCGGTCGTCCACGACGTCGTCGAGCAGACCGCGATACGGACCGAGTTCGCCGAGCAGGCGGCCGTCTGCACCCGCGCCATGTACGCGTCGCCCGCGATGCGCACCACGCACCGGCTGGCGCGGCTCAACGTCCCCCCGCCGTCCTGGATGCGCGCACCGGGGGAGTGCCCGGGGATGTACGCCCTCGAGTCGGCCATGGACGAGCTCGCCGAGGCCGCGGGCATCGACCCCGTCGAGTTCCGCATCATGAACGAGCCGCGCACCGAGCCGGACAGCGGCCTGCCGTTCAGTTCCCGTAATCTCGTCGGCTGCCTGCGTGAGGGCGCGCGCCGGTTCGGCTGGGCGGACCGCGACCCGCGGCCCGGGATCCGCCGCGAGGGGCGCTGGCTGGCCGGCACCGGCGTCGCCGCCTCGACGTACCCGGCCAGGCGCCGTCCTTCACGGGCGACGGCCGAGGCCTCCGGCGACGGCTTCATCGTGCGGATCGCCGCCGCCGATATCGGTACCGGCGCGCGCACGGCGCTGACCCGCATCGCGGCGGAGACGCTGGGCGCGCCCGCCGCCCGGGTGCGGGTCGAGATGGGCGACAGCGCCCTGCCGCAGGCGTCGCTGGCCGGCGGCTCCATGGGCACCGCGTCGTGGGGTTCGGCGGTCGTGAAGGCGTGCGAGGCGCTGCTGAAGAACGGCTCCTCGGGCAGCGCGGACACGGCGGAGGACGTCAGGGCCGACGCCGCGTTCGCCAGGCACGCCTTCGGCGCCCAGTTCGCCGAGGTGCTCGTCGACTCCGCCACCGGCGAGGTCCGCGTCCCGCGGCTGCTCGGCGTGTTCGCGGCCGGGCGGATCGTCGACGAGACGCTCGCCAGGTCGCAGTTCATCGGCGGCATGACCATGGGCCTCGGGATGGCGCTGATGGAGCGGACCGGCGTGGACGAGTGGGAGGGCGCCTTCACCGGCAAGGACCTCGCGCAGTATCACGTCGCCACCTGCGCGGACATCCAGGACGTCGACGCGGTGTGGATCGAGGAGGACGACCCGCACCTGAACCCGGTGGGCGCCAAGGGCATCGGCGAGATCGGCATCACCGGCACCGCCGCCGCCATCGGCAACGCCGTCTACCACGCCACCGGCCGCCGCGTCCGGGACCTCCCCATCACCCCCGCCAGGCTCCTGCGCTAACCCGCCCGCTCGCCGGCGTATCCCCTGCGCCGGCCGCCCGCTTCGCCGGCGCGCCGTGAAACGGCCGCAACGCCAGCCGCGATAGCAACACCAGCCCCGCCCGCAGCGGCCCGCGCCAGTCACACCGGCCACATCAGCACCGCACTCCATGATCGCGGAAACGTGAGTGTCGCCTGGGCGCGTCTGTTTTTAACTTGGCGGTTGTTTCGAGTGTTGGGCTGTACGTGTCGGTGCATGGCTTACCGGCGGGTATGCCGGTGAGGGTGATGTGGTGGGCGGTTGCGTGCGCGCGCAGCTGATC
>Ga0213875_10000194_pt1:0-5000 | contig 62331 bp, 40 predicted proteins | sample BarmaccomBMRX_R8_FD_160105 | JGI IMG/M metagenome (GOLD analysis project Ga0213875, IMG submission 160105) | Root-associated microbial communities from Barbacenia macrantha in rupestrian grasslands, the National Park of Serra do Cipo, Brazil - RX_R8 | ecosystem: Host-associated > Plants...
AGGTCTTTTTCGGTTCCAGCTTAACTGAAGTAGGTAGGGCTGGGCGAGAAAAGTGGAATCTCCTCTCCCGGTGGTCGAGCCAACCTTTCGCTTTCCTCTCCTTCTTCCGGGATAGCATCTTCTATGGCAACACTCTCATGAGACAATAAACAAGACGATAGGTGAATCTAATTTTTTGTAAAACTCGAACTTCTGTAACCTACAAAGAAATTCAAAGAAACTACTAAAACAGAAAAAACAGCAGGAAATAAAATGAACTCAATTTATGCCACCTAGCATAGTCTGGATCCGCTTAAGCCCTCAAAAGCCTCTCCCCCTTTGCAGCCCTATGACACAGGGTGACGGTTCTTTTCCTGTCTTCCTTCTCTGACTATACTTACTGACTGATCAACCAAAGGGAGAGTATGCTTTTCTAATCAAGCCAGCGAGCCGACAGCACATCTCATTCATCCAAGAAGTACCTCTCTCTGACGCTTCCGACCCTTCGCTACCGCTCCTTGGACATACCAATAACTGACTGAGGCAGATGAAGGCAGGACACAGTGACTGACCGACCCCATAGAGGGCAGGAAGGCCCATAGTGTGAAGTTGTCACTAACCGAGCCAAGGGAGAAGAGAGGGAGAGCAGGCTCGCCTATGGGACTGGGCATATGAGAGAGAAATGGGACTACGGCCTAGGCCTATGAACTGACTGGCCTATAGGAAAGCCAAGTACGAGACCAAGCCAAGCCTTGCCTGATTGCCTGAGCCAAGGGAGAGTCGCCTACCCGAGCCAAGGGCAAGCCAAGCCTGATTTCCTAAGCGAAGGCTCAAGGATAGGCCCTCGGCCCACGCCTATGAACCGGTATGAGATGTACCTCCGAAGGAAGTTGTGGGAAAAGAATGTCTTCTGCCCATAGCGGAGCGTCAGTGCGTCAGTATGTACCGCCAATGATTTGAAAGTATGAACAAGGGGTTGTGGGGCTAGGCCTATCCCTATCGCCTATGAGAGGGACGGGCCCATCAGTTGGGGAATGTATGTACTCGGTACTCGGATATGTACTCGTATGGAGAATGAACCGCCAATTCCCTTCGGTTGGTTACATGTGCTGGTGGGACTACGTCAGCTGAGCAGCGAGCACGCGGCTTCTTGATGTGCCTAGCGAGCGCCAAAAGCTCCTTAGCCTATACTCCCGCTTCTCTATTCGGTCTTTTATCTCACCCATGCGCATCGAAAGGCGCTTGCTGGAATAGATGGGCTTTGATGGGAATGTGGCAGCCTCTGAACATGGGCTGGCTAAAGCTTAATGTTTTTTCCACATGTTTGCATGGACGGGCAGTGGGCTTCACAGTGCCACCAGGGTCTTTTCTTGACTGCAGGGTGCCCGGTGATGAGCAGGGAAGCATATCCCAGGTTTGAGTTCATATGGACTGCATTCTTGGATTTGATTGAGATGAATGTTCCTGTGCGAGTCCTCGAGCAATCATGCATTCAATTTCCATGTTGGAGGGCAGGAGTCGGCCAGGCCTTCATGAAGAGAGATTCCGCAATGCTTCTTTCATCTTTCCTTTTCTTCGATCTTTAAGATCATAACCAGCCCTCCCTCCTCACTCGAAATTCGAAAATAGAGGTTCCCGCTTCTTTTCAAAGGCTCGCGCAGGGGTTTTGGCTTGCAATAAAGCTAGGCTCCTGATCGAGCAACTAGTTGTCCTATCTATCCACCTCTTCAGACACAATATCTTGAGTACGTATGAGTCGACCAAAGCACTCTGCTTAGTTTTCAGAATATCTGGACATTGTCGTTTACTACGCGAACTCATACGCATACTTTGATGCGGATAATTCCTTTTTTCAAAAGATTGGTGTCGCTGCCTAATCCAGGAGTCGTTGATGCTCCGGTCCACTCTACAAGCAGTCTTGTATCCGCCCTTTTCAAACCATACATAATACTATTTGACTAGACTGAATGCCGTAGCATACATGGACTGAACTAGACCCTCGGAACTGGATTGAAAAAAGTTGCATGAAATACGAACTTTCTATTGAGTGCAATCCTCTGTAGAATGACTCCTCCGAGGGAAACGACTTCAGTAAATCGGTTATGTCCCCTAATGAGAAAGCTTTACCCTCTTGTTTACCTGACCCTCTCGACACTCCCCGATCATGGGAGTCCGGCACCTACCTGAGTTCAGGCCGCTTACTGGCCGGCGGAGTTCGAGCTCCTCCGTGTCCACCATAGACACATCCGTTTTCACCCACATTTTTTACGCATTCCTCACACTTCCTCTCATATGAGCTTACAGTGTACGAATCCGACAGTCCCTTGCTATCCTCAGCACCACCCTGAATCACAAGAATCCACCGTGACCCTACTCTCTATTGCCGGAGACCACACTATCTTCGCTCGCATGGCTACAACACGTAATAGCTTCATCGACTCCACAATGGAGATTGGACGGATTCGATGGACTGGATCTCGATCCCCCAAAGCACTCAAGAGATGGAAGACCTCGGTGTCCTTCTGGAGCGGCTCGCGCTCATAAAAGAAGCCCGCACCACCAACCGGAAGCCGCTCCTGTTGACCGGAGCAGTCTACTTTGCCTTCTTCCTCACCTACTTTTGTGGTCAAAAACGAAGGTCAAGGTGATGTCCATGGGAGCTGGGACACGTCAGCCACTGGGACCCATGCTTCTTGGCTAAGAGTGTTAACTGCTCTAGTTGAGACTGCAGCTTCCTACCGAAAATCAAAGAAAGCAAAGATACTAGCAGGTCTCATTCCTCGCCGTGACCGGCCCGTCGGTGCTTTCTTTGCTTACCTCACTCAAGCAGTGAAGTAGATAGTCTATGATTTTTTTTACATGAATAAAGAAAAAGTAAATATTAAAGCAAAGTCTACCCGCCGGTTGAGGGCTACCTCTTTCTTTGACTTTGAGCCGAAGGGCTCTGCCTTCCCTCTTTCTTTTCTGAAGTTTGGTTCAATTGTTTTTACGCGACCCTGCTTCCTCTCCTTCCACTTTGGAGTGGTCGACCAAGATCCGTGATCTGTCAGCTTTGTCAGAGATATAACGTATTTAATCATTTCTTAGAAGAAAATCAAAGAGAGCCCTATTTGACAATCCTACCTGCCCGATACTGGAATGGACTCGTGTTCAAGCCACATACATGGTTAACTACCTTTTTAGTTCAACTTCCATTATTATGTTGTTACAAAATGAAGGAAGCGAAAGTCATAAAGACGAGAATATCCCACAAAAACAATTCGATCAATCCTTTCATTTGTCTAGTTCAAGTTCCATGTTGTTTGTTGATAGCTTTGATGTGAACACAGTTCCTTTTGCTTTCTCCGAGACAGCTGAACAGTTATTTGTCTTCATCCCATAACTAAACTGGAACATCACACCTAACTCTCCATTCGCTTCATTCCATGATTTTCTCAACCTTCAATGGAGCCCGATAGAAAACTGCTGCCCTAATAAAGCAGGAAGGGTAATGGCCACACCAGGCCGGCAGAGGTCTCAATTCCGCACGGTAACTCAATCCCTTTGATTGCAATGTGGTAAGGGCTGCAAGAGATCAGATCGGGTCAATCAACCAAGGAAGACCCTGACGGAGGCTTTCTTAGAACATCCCATCCCGTGGGAATGACCGTCCACGAGGAAGATGCACTAACTACAAAACCGCGACTTCTCTTTGAACATCGGGCGGGAATGAGCGTCCACCCGGAAGGAGTTGACTAGGGCTTCACTTTGAAGCTTTCGCAATGCTTCCCTGTGCGGGTTGGAGTGAGAAGGTCCCAAATCTCTATTTTGGCTGGGTGGACACATCATAAGAAGGCTCTGCTTTCCTTACTTGAGGATTTGATGGAAGGGGAACTGATGACGTCTCACCTTGAGCCGTAGCGGGCTGTTGGAGGTTTGCTGGCTTCCTTCCTGACCTAGGAATCTTTCCAATTTCATCACAACTCTCAGACTGTGCATGAGGTGCGGCTCCAAAACTGTAATCGAAGGGCACCGAGTGGGTGTCGTAACTCAATCCGGGCAAGTGAAGCGGTTCGGGGGATGAAAGAACGAGGGGTTGAATTGTTGTGGATGCCGCGGCGGCGATGGTTAGGGGCCCGGGTCTCGGGATCGAATTTATCAAATAGCATGATGATCGAGACGAATTCCGTGATTCCGATTGGGCTTTTCTAGGTTGGTTATGATCTCTCCTATTGTGTCAGGCCTTCCCAGAATGATCGGTGCTCTATCCTAGGACGTATCATTCAACTGCGATACTTGTCTCAACAGATCAGCTAACTGAAAAAGGCCCAAGCGAGAAAACGGAAAGCGCGCTAGCGCGCTCCGGCTTTCGAGCGCTCCTTCAACCTTCATTTTTCCTGAAATGACCAAACTCGAAACTTGACGCTTGTTCAATCAAATCATCCAGTGGACTGGGGAAGCGGTACTCGACTTTGATCGACTACTTATTCTTCCCAACTTTCCCGACTGTCGATGGAATGTTGATCAAAGTCAACACTTGTTGCAGGAAGTAAGACAGCGACCAGATGGTGCCCCCCTTTGAATTTCGAATGACCACGGCTGGAAAACACTTCGTTCATCTTACCTATGAAGGGCAGTGTGAGACTGTACCCGAAAAGCAGGTTAGACGCTACTGATTGATTGATCAGTGGGACTCCCGTTTCTCACGAGCAGCTTGCTTCCTCGTGCTACCGCAGGCGCTTCTTGATGGGCCGTGATTTATTTGTATGGATGGCTCTGTGAAAGTGGAGAGGCTTGCTTTTTCTTTTTCAGGTTGACAATGTTGGCCTGGATTGTGAACTCACTTGAGCCTGGAATCCATCTGGCTTTCAGAGGTATCGCGAGAGCTTTGTATTAGTTTATAATTGCTCTCCGACCGGAGTTTGAGTCTTTGCGAGGACATAGCAGCCCTACCTACTAATAAGCCTCGACTGTTGATGCCTCTTAGCTGAAGATTTCCTTACCTTGTCTTCTTCCCTCCGACGCTTTTTCAGCCCTTTTCT